>Ga0111538_10004772_pt1 | contig 18701 bp, 19 predicted proteins | sample SoiMethybrSBSTD1_FD_79669 | JGI IMG/M metagenome (GOLD analysis project Ga0111538, IMG submission 79669) | Bulk soil microbial communities from a Populus tree surrounding site in Tennessee, USA - Soil MetaG P. TD hybrid SBSTD1 (version 2)... | ecosystem: Environmental > Terrestrial > Soil >...
CCGAGCAGGTCGCCCAGCACCCGCTCCGCCATGTGATTACGAACGTGGTCGGCGGCAGCGAAGCCGGCGTCTACGTGGAAGCGCACGCGCTCGACGTGCATGCAGGTGATCGCCTGCTGCTGTGTTCCGACGGGTTGACCGACATGGTGACCAACGAGGCGATCGCTACGGTCCTTCGCGCGGAATCGGATCCAGCGGCTGCCTGCAAGACGCTACTGGCGCAGGCAAACGACGCGGGCGGCCGCGACAATATCACCGCCGTAATCGTGAGGTTCGATTGGAGTCGCGAGTAACGCCGAGCGTGTGTGGCGCGACTCTCACCATCAGCCGCGCCCGCGGCGCCGGTGCGTCTTTTTCATTGTCTTTGCCGTCCGCAATTTGTCTGCTTGGCTATACGCAACGTTCGCGCTCGAGTCGTTCGGCGTCGGCCTCCGATGTCTCTTACCGGGCGCATCGACCCTGTCGCCGCTACGCCCTGTGTTTCCTCCGCGCGCCGCTGCGGCGGCCGGTGTCTTGGTGGCCTTCGTCGCGTCCGCGAGCTGTTCGAGCAGGTGCGCCGCGCTGTCACGCACACTGACGATCTGCTGGTTCAGCGTCTCGCGATCCATCCAGCCTTCAGCCTTCGCGTGAATCGTCCCGACCATCCTTCCGAGCTGCTCGGCAAAGGCCACCAAACGCTGCTCTGTCGGGTCGGCCGTCGTCGCGCCTGCCGCGCTGGACGTCGTTGTCTCGCCCTTGGCATGTCTTGTTCCGCTGTCGCGCTTTGTCATGCGAGTTCCATTCTGCGGTGCTCAGTCGCCACATGAGTGTACGGCTCAAGGTGGTGCTGGCCTTGTGCCATTCTGGACACCGTAGCGTCGCTCGTTCAGGACATTCGACATGAGGAAGGGGGAACGAGCGTGAACGACAACTCAGGCATCGTTTTGATCGACATACCAAAGTAGATGTCGAGATGTCAGGACCTGCCGGATGGAGAGGAGCCGTCATTCCGTTCGCCGGCCAGCCAGTCCCTCCATGTGAATCCGGTTCGGACGCGAACCTTCTGGCTGACACCTGATAGAGCCGCTACGTCGCCACGGACGAGCAGCTCCTTCTTTTGCGAGGTCCAACGCTTAATCTGCCGTTCGCGCCTGAGCGCCTCTTCTCTCGAACTGAATCGCTCGGCGTAGACGATCTGCACTGGCCGCCGTTTGGCTGTGTAGCTGCCACCTCGTCCTTCGTTGTGATCTCGCTCGCGAGTCGCGAGGTCCGAAGTCTCGCCGACGTAGAGGCTGTCGTCTGCGCAACGAAGTAGATAGACGTAGTGCGTCACTCGACGACGATGCCATCGTCTTCGTGAGACGGCAACATTCGACATGAGGGGCTCGGCATGAGTGCTCAGGTCCTTCGACTCGCGCTTCGCCAGGCTGCGGCTGACGAACCGCTCGCTCAGGACATTCGACGTGAGGGGATGGCTCGCCATGAGCGAGCCTTGCGGCTCGCGAAGCGAGCCGGAAGGCGAGTCGAATGGTGCGGAAGGGGGGACTCGAACCCCCACGGTATTGCTACCGCCAGCCCCTCAAGCTGGTGCGTCTGCCAATTCCGCCACTTCCGCGAGGAGTGATGACCGTCCGCGGAGGCTAAAGCCTCCGCGCTACGAGCTCGCTATTTCGCCGGGGTCTCTGCCGGCGGCGCGGGCGTCGTCGGTGCCGGGGTCGTTGGTGCTGGCGTCGGGTTCGGAGGCAGCGATGACGCGGGCGGTGGAGCGGCCGGAGCACGCGCCGGTGCGCGCCCGCCGATCACCGATCCCGGCCCGCGCTGGCCGACGATGCCGAGCATCAACGCGCCGAGCACGAACAGCACCGCGCAGACTGTCGTCGCGCGCGACAGCACCGTGGCGCCGCTCCGTGCACCGAACGCCGCCTGACTCGAGCCGCCGCCGAAGGCGTTGGCAATGTCGCCGCCCTTGCCCTGCTGCAGCAGGATGACGAGCATGAGCACCATGCACGTCAGGACGTAAAGAGTTGCTACGAGGTAATACAGCATGTGTCTTGGCCGGCCGGTCTGAAAGGACCGACCCTACGGCAAACCACGATTATACCGCCGCCGGCCTCGCTCGCGTCACGATCTCGAAAAAGGCGCGAATATCCAGGCTGGCGCCGCCAACCAGCGCCCCATCGACGTCGGGCTGCGCGGCCAGATCCCTGATGTTGTCTGCCTTGACGCTGCCGCCGTAAATCACGTGGCAGTGCTCGGCCGCCTCGTTGCTGAACCACTGGCGCAGCCGCTGACGGATGTGCCCGTGCGCCTCGGCCGCCTGCGCGGGCGTGGCATTCCGTCCGGTCCCGATTGCCCACACCGGCTCGTAGGCAATCACCAGCAGCGCCATCTGTTCGCCGGTCAGCCCGTCGAGCCCGTTCTTGATCTGACGATCGAGGACGTCGAACGTCTCGTTCCGCTCGCGCTGATCGAGCGTCTCGCCGATGCAGACGATCGGCGTGACCCCGGCGGCGAATGCCGCTACGGCCTTTCGATTCACGGTCGCGTCCGTCTCGCCAAACAGCGTGCGGCGCTCGGAGTGTCCGACGATCACGTACTCGGCGCCCGCCTCACGCAGCATCGGCGCGCTGATCTCACCGGTGAACGCGCCCTCGCGCTCCCAGTAGGTGTCCTGCGCGGCAATGACCACGTTGCTGTTGCGCGCGGCCTCGGCCGCCGCATGGAGCGCCGTGAACGGCGGGGCCAGGACGATCTCGACGTCTGCGACGTCCTTCACGATGCCGCGGAACTCTTTGACGTACTTCACGGTCTCGGCGACCGTCTTGTACATCTTCCAGTTGGCGCAGATGAATGGCGTGCGCATGCGTGTTACACCTTCGGCAGTACCGCGACTCCAGGTAGTGTCTCACCAGCCAGAAATTCCAACGACGCTCCGCCGCCAGTCGAGATGTGCGTAATCCGATCGGCGACGCCAGCCTTCTTCACCGCCGCAATCGAATCGCCGCCGCCGATGATCGTCGTGCCCTTGACCTCGGCGACGGCCTTGGCCAGCGCCATCGTGCCGCGCGCGAAGTCGTCGATCTCGAAGACGCCCATCGGCCCGTTCCACACCAGCGTCTTCGCGTCGCGTACGGCGGCCGCGTACGCGTTCACCGTCTCCGGCCCGATGTCCAGCCCCATCCGGTCGCCAATCCCGGCATCATCGACGAGCAGCGTTTCCGACGGCGCGCCCGCCTCGAGCCTCGGCGCGACGACATGATCGACCGGCAGGAGGAACGGCAACCCGCGGCCCGACGCCTTGGCCATGATCTCGCGCGCCGAATCGAGCTTGTCGTCTTCGACGAGCGACTTGCCGACGGGTTTAGCCATCGCTTTGAAGAACGTGTATGCCATCGCCCCGCCGATGACCAGCCGATCGACGCGTGGGATCAAGTTGTCGATGACGTCGATCTTGTCCGAGACTTTCGCGCCGCCGAGTACCGCCACGAACGGCCGCTCCGGATGGCCGAGTACCTGACCGAGATAGCGCAGCTCTTTCTCCATCAGCAGGCCGGCGCCGGCCTGCGGCACGAGTCGCACGATCGCCTCGACCGACGCATGGGCGCGATGCGCGGCGCCGAACGCGTCGTTGACGTAGGCGTCGCACAGCGCGGCAAGACTCTTCGCGAAGCCGGTCTCGTTCTTCTCTTCCTCGGCGTGGAAGCGCAGGTTCTCGAGGAGCACCACGCCGCCCGCCGGCTGACTGGCAATCGCGCGTTCGGCAGGAGATCCGATGCAGTCCTCGGCGAATGCCACATCGCGGCCGAGCAGCTCTTTCACGCGAAGCGCCACCGGTCGCAGGCTCATCTCGGGATTCGGCTGGCCCTTCGGCCGCCCGAGGTGCGAAGCCAGAATGATGCAGCGCGCGCCCGCCTTCAACGCGTAGTCGATCGTCGGCAGTGATTCACGGATGCGCGTGTCATCGCCGATGACCCCCTTCTTGAGCGGGACGTTGAAGTCCACGCGGATGAAGACGCGCTTGTTCTTCAGATCGAGATCGCGAATTGTGCGTGTGGCCACGTCAGCGCCTGTCCGCGGAGGCTGAAGCCTCCGCTCTACGACAGCCCCTTCGCCACAAGCTTCCGAAGCAGATCGACGCAGCGGGTCGCGTAGCCCCACTCGTTGTCGTACCAGGACAGCACCTTCAAGAAGTCCCCGTCCATGACCTTGGTGTACGGCGCGTCAACGATGGACGAGTTCGGGTTGCCCCTGAAGTCGATCGACACGAGCTCATCGTCCGAGACCGCGAGGATGCCCTTGAGCGGACCCGCGGCCGCCTCGCGCAGCGCGGCATTGACCTCTTCGCCGGTCGCCTTTTTATCGAGGATGGCGTTCAAGTCCACGATCGAGACGTTGGGCGTCGGCACGCGCATCGCGAAGCCGTCGAGTTTGCCTTTCAGTTCCGGAATCACTTCACCGATCGCCGACGCCGCCCCGGTCGTGGTCGGAATCATCGACATCGCCGCCGCGCGGGCGCGCCGCATGTCCTTGTGCGGCAGGTCCAGCAGGTTCTGATCGTTCGTGTAGGAGTGGATGGTGGTCATCCATCCCTTCTTGATGCCGAACTTCTGGTGCACCACCTTGGCGACCGGCGCCAGACAGTTCGTCGTGCACGACGCGTTCGAGATGATCTGGTGCTTCGACGGGTCGTACTTGTCGTCGTTGACGCCCATCACGACGGTGACGTCGGGCCCCTTGGCGGGCGCGGTGATGATCACCTTCTTGGCGCCGGCTTCGAGGTGCTTGCAGGCGCCGTCTCGCCCGGTGAAGATGCCGGTGGACTCGAACACGACTTCAACACCGAGATCTTTCCACGGCAGTTGCGCGGGATCCTTCACCGCAAAGACCTTGAACTCCTCCTGGTTGACCGAGATTCCATCGGCAGTCGCTTTGACCGTCGCGTCAAGGTTGCCGAGAATCGAGTCGTACTTCAGGAGGTGCGCGAGCGTCTTCGCGTTGGTGAGGTCGTTGACCGCAACGAAGTCAATGTCCTTTGCCCCGAGCGCAGCGCGCATGATGTTGCGCCCGATGCGCCCAAACCCGTTGATCCCGACCCGAACCGCCATCGCGTCACCTCCGAATCTCGATTGTAGTGACGCGCCTTGAACAGGGTCAATCGCGGGGCTATACTGCCAGCATTGTAAGACCAACATTCCCCACGACTTAGCGTGTACCTCCTTTACAGCGTCGCGACTCTGATCGCGCTCGTCGCGCTGGCGCCGTACTTTCTGTATCAGGCGCTGCGCCACAACAAGTACGTCGGCAGCCTGAGCCAGCGGCTCGGGTACCTGCCCGTCTCGTTCAATCTCGATGCCGAGGAATCGATCTGGGTCCACGCGGTGTCTGTGGGTGAGGTGCTTGCGGCGCGGCCGATCGTCGCGGGACTCAAAGCTCGCTATCCGGCGCTGCGCGTCTTTCTCTCGACGACGACGCTCTCGGGACAGAAGCTGGCGCGCAGCGTCTCGGATGCCGATGCCGTCTTCTATTTCCCCTTCGACTTCACGTTCATCGTGCGGAAGACGTTGAATCTCGTGAAGCCGCGTATGTTCGTGATGGTCGAGACCGAGATTTGGCCGAACCTGCTGCGCGAATGCCGTCGTCGCAACATCCGTACGGCGCTCGTCAACGGACGCATTTCGGTGCGCTCGTTTCCGCGCTACCGCATCATCCGCCCGTTCATGCGCCGTGTGCTGAGCGACGTCGATCGCTTTTGCGTGCAGAGCGAGGAGACGGCGCGACGCCTGGCCAAGCTTGGCGCCGATGCCAGCCGCGTGACGGTGACGGGCAGCCTGAAATTCGACTCGCTCGATCCCTCAACCGCGCCGGGCCGCGGCCGCGAGCGTGTGCTGCGCTTTTTCCGCACCGCGCCTGGGCGGCTGGTGTTCGTCGCCGGGAGTACATCGAAGGGCGAGGAAGAAGCCGTCATCCGCGCGTTCAATCGCGTGCGGACGACGAAGGCGGGCAACAACGCGCTGCTGATTCTCGCCGCGCGTCATCCGGAGCGGTTTGGCGACGTCGAACGTTTGTGCCAGCGCGAAGGCCTTTCGACCAAGCGCCGCAGCGATCTGCCGATCGACTCCGAGCCACGCGTGGACGCCGTGATCCTCGACACGATTGGCGAGCTGGCGCAGCTCTATCAGATTGCGACGGCGGTCTTCGTCGGCGGCAGCCTCGTGCCGGCAGGTGGGCACAACATCCTCGAGCCGGCCGTGCACGGCCGGCCGATCATCTTCGGCCCGCACATGGACAACTTCGCGGAAATCGCCGACGCGTTTCTCACCAAGGGCGCGGCGATTCAGGTCCGCACCGTTCGCGAGCTCGAGGACGCGGTGGTCAATCTGATGGGCGACCCGGTGCGGCGCACGCGCCTCGGCGCGGCCGCCCGCGCGCTCGTTGACGAAAACCGCGGCTCGAAGGACAAGACACTCAACGTGCTCGCCGAGCTGCTTCCGCCGGACGGTCCGCGCGCCGTCGTCCGTCCTTTCCGTCTGGTGCATTGAGCGTTCTCAGTGCCGTCTACGGCCGGGTCGCACGTTTGCGGCGATCCTGGTATGAGCAGCGCCCGCACGCGCGGCGCCGGCTCGATCGTCCCGTCATCAGCGTCGGCAACCTGGTGGTCGGCGGCAGCGGCAAGACGCCGGTCGTCGAGGCGATCGCCCGGATGCTGCGCGAGATGGGTGAGCGGCCGGCGATTCTGAGCCGCGGCTATGCGCGCCGACGCAACGAAGACGGTGTCGTCGTCGTGAGCGATCTGGAGCGCGTGCTCGAGCCGGTCGAGCGATCGGGTGATGAGCCGCAAATGCTCGCGCGAGCGCTGCCCGGGACGCCAGTGCTGGTATCAGCGGATCGGTATCTGGCTGGCCGCCTGGCCGAGAGCCGCTTCGGCTGCACGGTGCACGTCCTCGACGACGGGTTTCAGCATCTGCAACTGGCGCGAGCGATCGACGTGCTGCTGGTCTCTCCTGCAGATCTCGAGGAGCGTGTGCTGCCGTCCGGCCGGCTGCGTGAAGGCCTCGACGCCGCTCGCGTGGCCGATGCGTTGATCGTGTCGGGATCCAACGACGATGCCGCGCGTGTGTCGAGCGCGCTTGGTGTACCGACGGTGTTCAGAGTGGAGACGACATTCGGTGCGCTGCAGCCGCTCGGCGAGGGAGAAGCGCCGGCGCCAGCGGGCGCGCGCGTCGTCGCTGTGGCTGGGATCGCGCGGCCGGAACGATTCTTTCGAGCGCTTCGCTCGCAGGGGTGGAACGTGGTGGCGGAGTTGCAGTATCCGGACCACCATTGGTACTCGGTCCGAGACTTGGCCGAGATCAACAACGCTGCCCAGGAGACACACGCGCGGATTGTCGTGACGACCGAGAAGGACGCGGTGCGAGTCGGACAACAGGCGTGGTGGGCTGCGCTTCCGATGCGCGTGGCCATCGAGCCGGCGGACGAATTCAGATCGTGGCTGCGCAGACGCCTGTCATGAGATACCGCCTCGAGTTGGCGCTGGCGCGGATCGTCAACGCCGTCGTGCGCGTGCTGCCGATGACAGTGGTGCGCGCCTGTGGCGGCGGTCTCGGCCACGCGGTGTACTTCGTGAACGGCTTCCACCGGCGCATTGCGCTCACGAATCTCGCCAACGCATTCCCGACGCGATCGCCGGCCGAGCGCCGCGCGATCGCGCGCGCGATGTTTGCGCACTTTGGACGACTGCTGCTCGAGCTGATCAAGTTCGGCACCTTGTCCGAGGCGCAGATGCTGGCCCGCATAGAGAGTGACGGCGAAGAACGCGTGCTGCAGGCGTATCAACAAGGCCGCGGCGTGCTGTTCTTCACTGGCCATTTTGGTTACTGGGAGATGCAGGCGATCGCGCAGCCGCTGCGCGTGCGCCCGGTGTCGGTCCTGGCCCGTCCGCTCGACAACCCCTATTTGCACGAGATGCTCGAGCGGATACGCACGCGCACGGGCAATGCCGTCATCTATCGGCAAGGGGCGATTCGCAAGGTGATGCGCGCGCTTGCCGCCAATCGCGGCGTCGCGCTGTTGATCGATCAGCATCTGCACTCGGCTGACGCGGTGTATGTCGATTTCTTCGATCGGCCGGCGGCGACGACGTCGGCGCTCGCGGCGCTGGCGCTCCGCACTGGCGCGCCGGTGATTCCGGTGTTCGCGCTGCCGCTGCCAGGCGGCCGCTACCGGTTCGTGTACGAGCGGCCGGTGCCGCTGCCGCGCGAGGACTCACCTGACGCCGTTCGTGAGTTCACCCAACGGTGCACCGACGTGCTCGAGATGTACGTGCGTCGTGATCCATCGCTGTGGCTGTGGATGCACCGGCGATGGCGCGATCGCGATCCTCGGCTCGCCGACGAAGTCGCGGGCAACGATGACGCGGTCACGGCCGCTACTGAGTAGGGGCGACGCATGCGTCGCCCGATGACTACGCAATGACGATCGATCCCGCACAGGCCCGCCGGATCCTCGTGTTGTCGCCGAACTGGCTCGGCGATGCCGTGATGGCGCTGCCAGCAATCGCCGACGTGCGGCGTCACTTCCACGGCGCCACGCTCATCGTCGCCGCGCGGCGATCGATTGCCAACCTGTTCCACATGACGCCGACGGTGGATCAGGTCGTCGTCCTCGAAGGCGCCGACGTCTCGACGCTCAAGGCGCAGCAGGCCGATGTCGCGATCCTGCTGCCGAATTCGTTCAAGTCCGCATGGCTCGTCACTCGTGCGGGCGTACCTCAGAGGTGGGGATACGCCGCGGACTTCCGCCGGCCGCTGCTCTCGCGCGCGATCGCGCGGCCGCGGCGAAGCGTGCATCAGGCCGCGTACTACCAGCATCTGGTCCGCGAACTGGGTATCGAGTCTGGTCCGCTCGAGCCGGCCATCAGTGTTCCTGGCGATGCGCTGGCTGCGGCGCGGACGCTGCTGAATTCGCGAGCGTGGATTCCGTCGCGTCCGCTTGTGGCCATTGCGCCGGGCGCCGCCTACGGCACGGCGAAGCGATGGCTGCCGGAACACTACGCAAGCCTGCTGTCGCGTCTCGTCGAGATCGGAGCGCAGTGTGTACTGGTCGGCAGCCGTGGCGACACGGAGACGACCGAGTGGATTCAGCGACTCATCCCGGACGGCACGCGCAAGCACGTGCTCGACTTGACCGGCGTGACGACGCTCGAGTCGTTGGTGGGCGTGATTGCGACGGCGAAGGCATTCGTGTCCAACGATTCGGGCGCGATGCACGTCGCCGCCGCTGTCGGTGCGCCGGTTGCCGCCGTGTTTGGACCAACCCGCGAGTACGAGACGAAGCCGCTGCCGCGGGCGGGTGGGCGAGTGGAGGTGTTGATTCACCCGGTATGGTGCCGCCCTTGTATGCTGCGTGAGTGCCCGATCGATCACCGCTGCATGAAAGGCTTGTCGCCGGATCGTGTGCTTGCGGCCGTGCGTGATTTGATGACTCCCCCGTCATGAGTCGCGCGGCTGTGTTCTTGGATCGTGACGGAACGATTATCGAGGAGCGTGGCTACCTCGAGCGGCTGGAGCACCTCACGATCTTTCCGTGGACCGGCGATGCGTTACGACTGTTGAAGCGTGCCGGCTTTGCGACGGTGGTCATCACGAACCAGTCGGCGATCGCCAGAGGCCTGATCGACGAGACGTTTCTGAATCACCTGCATCAGACGATTGACTCGCGTCTCGAATCATCTGGCGGCGGCATCGACCGCTATTACTTTTGTCCGCACTTCCCCGACGCAAAGATCGAGCGGTATCGACAAACCTGCGGCTGCCGCAAGCCTGCACCTGGGATGATCGCGCAAGCGTGCCGCGAGATGGATCTCGATCCCGCGCGGTCGGTGATGGTGGGGGACCGCTGGCTCGACGTGGCATGCGGAGGCGCTGCCGGCACGCGGACCGTACTGGTCCGCTCCGGTCATGGGTCGTCGGAGGCGGACACCGCTCCGCCGGCCGGCGTCCGCGCGGATGCTATCCTCAACAACTTGATGGAGGCTGTTGGGTGGATTCTGCGAAGCTCCTCTCGCTGATCACGGCGATGGGGGGCCGGACGGTTGCCGTGATCGGCGACGTCGTGGCTGACGAGTTCGTGTACGGGCGCGTGGCCCGCGTCTCGCGCGAGGCGCCGGTGCTCATTCTCGAGTACGACTCCACGGAAATCGTCCCGGGCGGCGGCGGCAACGCCGCCAACAACGTCGGGGCACTGGGCGGCCGCGCCACGCTCGTCGGCGTCGTCGGCCGCGACGATCCGGGACGGCGGCTGTTGGCGTCGCTGCACAAGCGCGTCGGGCAGCGCGGCCTGGTGCGCTCGACGACACGAAGCACTCCCGTCAAGACGCGTATCCTGGCCGGCGGCGTCCATTCGGCCAAGCAGCAGGTCGTGCGCATCGATCGCGCGGTTGGCAATTCCTTCGATCGCGTTTCGCGGTCGAAGTTCGAGCGGAACGCGCTGGCCGCAGCGATGGCGGCCGACGGGGTGCTGCTCTCCGACTACGGGTCCGGGCTGATTACCACCGCGCTCGTCTCGAAAATCACCAAGGCGCTGCGTCAGAAGGGGCGGCCGACTCCAGTGTTGATTGACACGCGCTACCGGCTGCTCGACTACCGGGGCCTGACCGCGTGCACGCCGAATGAATCCGAGGTCGAACAGGCCCTCAGCGTGCGTATCAATGACAACCTGGCGGTGCTGGAGCGGGCCGGCCGCACCGTGCTGGAACGGACGGGCATGCAGGCGGTGCTGATCACGCGCGGCGGGCGAGGCATGGCGCTGTTCGTCCCGAACGCGCCGACGGTGCACATTCCCATCTTTGGGTCCGACGAGATTGCCGACGTCACCGGCGCCGGCGACACGGTGATGGCGACGATGACGCTGGCGCTCGCATCGGGGGCGAGCTTTGAAGGCGCCGCGCGGCTGGCGAATTACGCCGGCGGCATCGTCGTGATGAAGCGCGGCACCGCGACCGTGTCGGCCGATGAATTACGACGCGCGGTAAAAGCCGACACCGTAGTGTCCGGCTTCAGCCGGACGAAGGCTCGTAAGCGTGGCTGAGATCCTCACCCGCGACGCGCTCGTGAACCGCCTTCGCGACGAACGCGCGGCCGGACGCACGATCGCGTTTGCCAACGGCTGCTTCGACATCCTGCACGTCGGCCACGTCCGCTACCTCGAGGCCGCCGCGCGGGAAGCCGACCTCCTCGTCGTGGCGATCAATGACGATGCCTCGGTGGCGGCGCTGAAGGGAGCGAACCGACCGATTCTCGCCGCCGAGCATCGCGCCGAGCTCGTGGCGGCGCTTCGCAGCGTGGACTTCGTGGTGGTGTTTCCAGAGCCGACTGTCGCACCGCTGCTTGACGCGTTGCGTCCGGACGTGCACTGCAAGGGCACCGACTACAGCGTTGACACCGTTCCCGAGCGCGAGACCGTGAAAGCCTACGGCGGCCGCATCGCCATCGTCGGCGATCCGAAGAACCACTCGACACGCGATCTGCTGGCACGGATCGCCTCGTCGGCGCGCGCCCGCGCGCGCTGAGTCATCGTGAACGAACGCGACACACGATTCCTGATCGTCCGCCTGGGATCGCTCGGCGACGTCGTTCATGCGATCCCTGCGGTCGCTGCGCTCAAGCGACGGCATCCGTCATCGGCCATCGACTGGGTCGTGGACCCGCGATACGTCGATCTGGTCAAGCTGGTGAGAGGCATCAGCTCGGTATTTCCCTTCGATCCGCGTCGATATCTGGCTGCCCTCAGGTTCGTTCGAGCCCTCGGTCGCCAGACGACCTACGACGCCGCGATCGATCTGCAAGGCCTCATCAAGTCTGCGGTGTTGGCGCGAGCGATCCGTGCGCGCCGAACGATTGGGTTTTCCGGTGCGCACCTGCGTGAGCCGATCGCCAGGTTCTTCTATACGGAGTCTGTCGACACAGGCGCTGCGTCACACGTGATCGAGAAAGGGCTCGAACTCGTGCGCGCGCTCGACGTGAGCGATCGCTCGATTCACTTTCCGCTCAGGATTCCGGACTCGCGCGCGGCCGCCAGCATCGCCACGCGCACCGGCATCGCGGGCTACACGCTCATCAACCCCGGCGCGGCGTGGCCGAACAAGCGATGGCCGCCAGAGCGGTTCGGTGCCGTGGCGGCGGCGATTCGGGATCGTCACGGTCTGCGTTCAGTCGTGTTGTGGGGTCCCGGCGAAGAAAGCGCCGCGTCAGCAGTCGTGGCTGCATCGCGAGGCGCGGCCGTGCAAGCACCGCCGACGAGCATCACGGACATCGTTACCGTCGCCAGGGGCGCGCGTCTCATGGTGTCGGGCGACACTGGTCCCCTGCACATCGCCGGTGCAGTCGGCACTCCGATCGTCGCGTTGTTCGGGCCGACACGCGCGGAGCGCAACGGCCCGTGGTCGCCGGCAGACATTTCGATCTCCCGATTCGACCAGTGCGTCTGTCACTACGAGCGCCGCTGCCGCCGCGATCGACCGTGCATCGACGACATCAGCGTGGACGAGGTCCTCGCCGCAGTTGAACGGAGAGTCGCGGCGCGATGACGGCTTATCGCACGGCGATGAGCGATCGCACGATCGCGTTCCTCGCGAGAAAGCGGGTCCCGCTTGGTTTCGTGACGACGATTGCGGCGTTGATCCTGGCGAGACCGACGTGGACGACGTGGCGGTTCGGTCTGCTCGTTGCACTGGCCGGCGAAGCGATTCGTGTGTGGGCGGCCGGGCATCTCGAGAAGGGACGCGAGGTCACCTCGTCCGGGCCCTACCGTTGGATGGGGCATCCGCTCTACGTCGGCTCATCGATCCTTGCGCTCGGTGTCGTCATCGCGGCGAGAAGCGTGCCGCTGGCGATCCTGGCCGCGCTCTACATGGGCACCACGATCACAGCGGCGATCCGGACGGAAGAGGCCTTCCTGCGCCGGACGTTCGGTGACGCCTTTGATCGCTATCAACAGTCGCGTGCCCAACCAGACGGACGACGCTTCAGCCTGGCGCGGGCGCTGCGCAATCGCGAGTACCGCGCGGTTGTGGGTCTCGTTGTCGGCTTTGGGCTTCTTGCCTTGAAAGTTGTGCTGCCGATATAATTTCTTCTTTGTGCGCTCGTGCAGGGGCGCGTCAGGGCGTTGTGGGCGGTTAGCTCAGTGGTAGAGCACCGGCTTTACACGCCGGCTGTCGCAGGTTCGAACCCTGCACCGCCCACCATTGGTCTTCGGTTCACGGTCTGTGGTCTTTGGTGACCGGAGACCAGAGACCGCAGACCAGAGACCTCTTTCGGGGTGGTAGTTCAGTTGGTTAGAACGCCGGCCTGTCACGCCGGAGGCCGCGGGTTCGAGTCCCGTCCACCCCGCCACTCATTCCGCTTCGCGTCATTCGTGTCGGGGTGGACGTCCTCGGTCACGCCGCGCAAGCCTGTGGCTTGAGCGAGCGAGAGCGAGTCCCCAGTGCGAGCGCGAGTCCCGATGCGATTGCGAGTCAATCCGCTGAAGCCTTCGGCTTGGGTTCTCGACCGCTGACGGACTCAGGTGCATGTAGCGTTGAGTCGTCATCAGGTCTTGATGCGCAGCGATCTCCTGAACGCGAAATCTGCACTGACATACAGACGCCCGTTGGCGCGCTCGCATGCGAATCGTGATGCGCGCACACGCCTTTGCGGAGACTGACCGCGACTGGGTGACTCGCCGCACTCGAATTTCTGTCCACGCGGGATGTCACCGGGTCCGACGAATTGGCGCCCTCCCCCTAATCAGGCCTGGGCCGGATTAGGCCGCCGGAACCGATCCATGGGCGCCGCTGCGTCGTCTGCTCGTAATCGCACTAACAGGAAGGAGTTGACCGTCGGATGGTCACCCAGGACAATTGCGCCAGTCGAAGTGGTGGGTAGCGCGGCGTAGCTAGTCTTCGTAGGAAAGACCAGCATTTGGCGCCGTACACCTATACAACGTTAGGCGTCACAGAACCGGCGAGCACTTCGCGGAGGTCGAAAATGCCAAAGAAGTCGGCTTCGACACTGGTTCAAACATATTGGCCTCTGGCCGTTGGCGTCGCCGGCGCCATCTGGGCGATCTCCACGTTTTGGTTCAAGGAAGCTCCGTTGCTGGCTGCGCGTGTTGCCGGGTCATCCACTCTTACTTGGTCTGCGCCGCCTGATCTGTGCCGCGCCTACTTCAATGTGGAGTTGGAGAACAGTGGATTGACGGCCTTCTCCGTCAACAAGGTTCGAGTTCGCGCATGGTTAGTAGATCCGCCAAGCTTGAAGGGCGCCGGGGTCTTATTCCTGGATGTACCTGGCTCTCTCAATAAAACCAGCCCGCTCACTGATGTCGTATACAGCGCTGACCCTCGAGACGCTAACGCAGTCCCTCACCCTCTGGTTGCCACTTACTACGCTGGCATGAAGTACAAACACCGATTCGAATGGGATATGCCGCGAACAGAGCAACGCAATTTCTACGTCTACGTGGAACTCTTCGCTCCAGGTTCGGGCTCCCAAACCGCCTGGTACTTCTCGGGTTGGTCACAAGTCTGCGAATCACTCGACGACAGCGGCGACTCTAAGGATGAGGGCCAACCAAAAAGGTGACGCCTAACAGGCGTTGCACCAGACGGCCGTGGCGTCTAACGTGCGGCCGCTGGTGAACGCTGGGCGTTAGACAGACTCATGCAAGCCAGAGATCATGGCCTTCTCGCTGTCGGTGCGTCTAAAATATCCGAGGCGGACACTTGCCATGCGCGGCCGAAGGTCAGCTCTGGTTCTTCTCATCGCGCTCGTAGTCGCGCCAGTCATCCTCGCTCAAACGCTATCCAGCCCGGCGTTTGTCGTTCCGACCTTCGCGGATCTCACGATCAAGACGCGGCACTCGTTTAGCAGCACATCATCGAGGGGCACGACCGAGGTGCTGTATCTGAAGGGTGCGCGCGAGCGCCGCGAATTCTTCTATGAGCAGCCCGGGAAGACAGAGCCTGGGCACGCCACCATTGTGCAATGCGACCAACAGCGCCGCGTTCATCTGAACTCCGAAGCAAAGATCTATTCGGTGTCGGTGTTGAACGATTGGTCCGAGCAGTTCAAGCGTCAACGTCCGCTACCCGAAGGACAGGGCGCTGACGTGATCACCACGTTCGATGCCGTTGACGCGGGTCAGCGGCGGCGGATCGGCCGATATGTGGCGCGTCGGATGCGGACCACGGTAACGGTGGAGCCGAGTCCAGGAGCCAATACACCGGCGAGCACAAGCGAAACCGACGGCTGGTACATCGACCTACCTGGTCTTGGCTGCTCCGACGCGGACACAACCGCGTACCTGATTGTTGGTGAAGGCGTCGGGCCAAGCGGGCACCGGGATCGTCACCGTTACAAAACCAAGGGAGTGGCGCGGCGCGGATACGCCATCGAGGAGACGAATCGTTTCAGGCAGACAGGCGAGACGCACGTCGACGTAGTCGAATTGATCGAGCTGTCCGAACATCCATTGGATTTGTCGCTGTTCGATATTCCGCGTGACTATCGGCCGGCCCTGCCGCTGCTTCGAGGCGGGTACGACATGACGAAGCCCGATACGCTGGCCAATCGCCTTCAGGCGTACTGGGATGAGCTCACGCTGGTCACGCGCGCGGTCTTTCGGTGACGCTGGCCGCCATCGAGAGGCTGTCTAACCTCCGAATGGAGCCGACGCGCCAATGGTCTCGTGCCATCATGCCGCCGAGGCGCGCGGCTCATTCGTACCGTTAGACCGCTCATTTGAATGTCGGACTGGCTCAGTAGGTTGGCCGCAGGGAGCGAGCTCCCGATGGACGCCGCCTCGGAGTTGCGGGAGCGAGGCTTCGTCGTACTTCGCGATGCAGTGGCGTCCGATCGGATGGAACGACTCGCCAATGCCTACACTGATGCCAACGCATCGGCGACAGACGACGACATCAAGATTGGTAGCGCTTCGACGCGCGTGAACGACTTCGTGAATCGTGGGTCGGCGTTCGATGACCTCTATATATTTCCGGCCCCTGATCGAGGCGTGCTGTCGGGTCATCGGCCGGCCGTTAAAACTCAGTTCGTTTCACGCGCGTACGCTACGGCCTCACACACCAACTGAGGAACTGCACGTCGATGTTCGGCGAGACTCCGCCGACTGGCCGCTGCTCGGCTTCATCCTGATGATTGATGAGTTTCGGCCAGACAACGGCGCGACCCGTTTCGTGCCGGGCTCGCACTGTTGGACGGGCACGCCAGCGGGCAACTTGGCAGATCTTCGAGCCGATCATGTGGGGCAAGTGTTGGCGTGCGCTGCCGCAGGCTCGCTTCTCGTTTTCAACGGCTCTGTATGGCATAGCCATACTGCAAACGTCTCGAGCGGGCCGCGCCGGTCGCTCCAAGGTGCGTTTATCCCTCGCGGAGGACGTGCCTGGACCGACTTCGCGGCCCGTATGACTCGCGACACCCGCGCGCGACTCGGCCCAGTCGCGCAGTATGTACTCTCGCTCTGACTCGCATCGGACATGAAGGTAGCCACATATCAGGCGCCTCTCGCATACTGCCGCACGAATGAGGCGCTTGCTCTCGTCCGCAACCAGATCGAACGCTGCGAGGCTCTCGGGGTGGACATCCTCTGTTGTCCAGAAGCCATGCTCGGTGGCCTAGCCGACTGTGTGGAGCGACCAGAGGACATCGCCATCGATCTTGAGCGAGGCGGATTCCAGCCGACGGCGCGGCTGCTCGCAAGCGACTCTGTCACCACAATTGTTGGATTCACCGAGGTTGATCGCAGAGGGCGACTGTTCAATTCCGCGGCTATCTTGTCGCGAGGCGCTGTTGTCGGGGTGTACCGGAAGCATCATCCAGCCATCAACCGTTCGGTGTATCGGGCGGGTTCCGAAATGCCGGTGTTCACCGTTGGTCAACTGACTTTCGGCGTGGTCATCTGCCGGGACTCGAGCTTTTCTGAACCGACTGCAGTCATGGTTTCGCGTGGGGCGAGGGCCCTCTTTGTACCCACGAACAACGGCATGCCACCTTCGAAAGGCGGTCCAGAGTTGGTGGCAGAAGCACGAGCTAGTGACATCGCCACAGCCATCGAGCATGGGGTGTTCGTGATACGGGCCGACGTCGCGGGCCGGACACCCGGTCTTGTGTCCCACGGATCCTCAGGAATCGTCGACAAACACGGGAACATCCTTGGCGTGGCCCGGCCGCTACAAGCGGATCTAGTAGTGGCGGAGCTCAACATGGACGAGCGGTCTAACACGGCTTGCAGCCGACGGCGGCTGGCATGAGAATGAGCCGCCGCGGCTGAAGCCTGACGTTATGCGGCTGCTTGAAGAAGTCGCCGAGAGGGAAGAGTCCCCGATCCAGTGCCCGTTGAAGCCTGCTAATGACGGGCGGAGATTGCCCTTTCAGCCTGACAAATCAATGGAGACCGAAATGATTCGGCGCAACATTCTCAAGCTTCTTGTACTCATGGTGTTGGGACTTGGCTCGCCGCAAGGCCACGCGGCGGCCCAACAGAGGTCGTTAAAGGCGCAGCTCGTGGGAACCTGGACATACGTCTCGTCTACAGCCAAGCTGCCAGATGGGAGCCCGCTATGGGGGCCCAATCCAAAGAGCCTTCTCATCTTCACAGACAACGGCCGCTTTTCTTGGCAGGTCTTTCGTTCGGATCGGCCGCACGTGGCATCGAACGACCGCAGAAACGCAGCGCCAGACGAAAACAAGGGCATCATGCAGGGAAGCCTCGCTTATTTCGGCACATATTCGGTTAACGAGGCAGACAAGACTCTCATCTCTCGCATTGAGGGTGCCACCTTCCCGAACTCGGAGGGCGAGGAACAGAAACGAATGATCACGAGGCTAACGGCGGATGAACTCAGGTACGCGAATCCTGAAACGACGCTCGGTGCGAGCGTCGAAGCCGTATGGAGACGAGTCAGGTAGGCGCAGCGCAGAGACGCCGCGACATCAAATGCCGCATAACCACCAAATGGAGCCGACGCGCCAACCGGTCCGTGCGATCCTGTCGCCGCGGCGCGCGGCTCATTTGGGCCGTTAGGCCTGCGACTCGGAATAAGAGGTACGGACATGACGATGCTTACTCCTGGGGGCCTCGATGCAGATGGCGATCTGCTTGACGCCACACACCTTGAGAGTCTCCGACAATCCTTTCGCGGCGAGTTGATCCAGAGTGGGCATGCCGGCTACGACGCAGCCCGACGAGTGTGGAACGGGAATATCGATCGACGGCCAGCGCTGATTGCGCGCTGCACCGGCGTTGCCGACGTTCAGCGTGCGGTGGAGTTCGCCAGCCGGCACGGTCTCCGAGTCTCGGTGCGCGGCGGCGGCCACAGTGCGCCAGGTTACGGGACCAACGACGGCGGCCTCGTGATTGACATGTCGCCGATGAAAGGCATCCATGTGGACCCGCGGAGGCGAACGGTGCGGGCCGAGGGCGGTGTTCTGTGGCGCGAACTTGACCGCGAAACACAGGTGTTCGGACTTGCCACGACGGGAGGCACTGTCTCCAACACGGGAATCGCTGGTCTCACGCTCGGGGGCGGGTTGGGCTGGTTGATGGGAAAGCACGGGCTCACGGTCGACAACCTGATCTCGGCCGATGTCGTCACAGCGGACGGCACGTTCCGCCAGGCCACTGCCACCGACAATCCGGATCTGTTCTGGGCGCTCCGCGGCGGCGGTGGC
>Ga0111538_10004773_pt1 | contig 18700 bp, 12 predicted proteins | sample SoiMethybrSBSTD1_FD_79669 | JGI IMG/M metagenome (GOLD analysis project Ga0111538, IMG submission 79669) | Bulk soil microbial communities from a Populus tree surrounding site in Tennessee, USA - Soil MetaG P. TD hybrid SBSTD1 (version 2)... | ecosystem: Environmental > Terrestrial > Soil >...
GAGCGCTCGTTCCGCTACACCTCCCGTGACTCCACTGCCGATCATCAACCACTAAGCCATTTAGAAAAACGTGAAAAGCTTGAACCACAGAGGACACAAAGGCGCACAGAGGAAAACAAACAAAAACGACTTCCAGGAGATTCGTTCTCGGTGGCCGCTGTGTCCTCTGAGAATAATGCCGTTGCGGAGCCCCGTAGCGGCTCGATGGTAACCAAAAGCACCAACAGACATGTCTGACCTTTTCCAATCACAGGTCGAGGCGTCCAGGCTCGAGGATGACCTCTTCAAGGCGTTTTACGCCGACTCGATAGGCGACGACGACATCAGCCTCCTGCGCCGGCGCCGGCGGCGCGTCGCGAACAGCGCCGACAGCCCGGTGCGCGCCGTGACCCTCATCGAGGAGGACGGCACCCTCTACTGGCGTGACGGCGTGCCGGGACGCCCGGCCGGATCCCGTCGTCGCGCGCGACGTCGTGGAGTCGTCGAAGAACCGGAGGGCAACTTCATCATGACGCGCGAGTTTCCGCCGCTCGCGCCTAACAAGGTCATCGACGCCCTTGGAGCGCTCGACCAGAGGCTGAACAAGGCGATCGACACGTCGCTGCGTTCGCGCCTGCGCGAGCTGAAGCAGACGCCGGATGGCGGATTCGAGTTCCTCAGCGCCGATGCAAAGGGACCGTTCACGAACCGCACGTTGCTGTTCGTGCACGGCACGTTCTCGAACGCCGAGAACATGCTGAATGAATTCAAGTTCGGGCAGCGGGCGCTCAGGTTCCTCAACCGGTCGACGCGCGGCGCGACGAAATACGACCGCGTGCTGTTCTTCGACCATCCCACGCTTTCGATCAGCCCTGTCATGAACGCGCTGGAGCTCGGCCGCGTCATGGCAGGCACCAGTGGGAACCTCGACGTCATCGCGCACAGCCGAGGCGGGCTCGTCGTTCGCTGGTGGCTCGAGGCGTTCGGGAGCTCGCTCCGCGGCGCGTCGCCGGCACGCGTCCGTGCGGCGCTGGCGGGATCTCCGCTCTACGGCACGTCGCTGGCCGCGCCGGACAAGATCCGGGGAGCGATGAGTCTCATCTCGAACATCGGCACGTACGCGGAAAAGACGCTCGGACTCCTTGGCCCGGCGAACCCGTTCCTCTGGGTTGCCGGCAAGCTGATCGAGGTGATCGTGTCGGTGACGGGCGCGCTCGCGAAAACTCCGCTCGTGGATGCGCTTACGGCGCTGATTCCGGGGCTCGCGGCGCAATCGCGCGTCTCGAACAATCACGAGCTCAGCCGTCTCAGGATCGGACCGGTTGCGGTGGACCCGGCGTATTACGCGATCAAGTCGAACTTCGAGACGAAGAATCCCGGCTGGAAGTTCTGGCGCAATTTCCGCAAGGATCGCATCGGGGACATGGCCGCGGACGTCGTCTTTCCAGCCGACAACGACCTCGTCGTCGACACGCTATCGATGGACGATTTCGGCGTTCCGAAACTCAAACTGGCCAGCCCTGCCTGTGATTTTGGAACTTCCGAGACCGTCTGGCACTGCAACTACTTTCGCCAGGAAAAATCGATCGACTATATCGCCGATGCTTTCAAGTTGCCCCTCGACTGACCCTGTACGGTTGGGTCCGCGGTTATGCTTTAGATTGCACGAAGCGCGACACGGCTTCTCCACCGTTCCCCTGCTCCTCAGGCTTTGCCGGCCGCGCACTCGTCAGGCAGTGAGCCCTTCGGTTTCGGCAGCGTGAGGAGGTGAACGGGTGACGTGGTGGTCGTGGTCATTGCGGCAACGGCTCGCGTTCGCCATCTGCGGAACGCTCGCGATGGGCATCATCGTCTTCGGGATCGTCGCGTGGAATGAAGTGCGCACCGCCGCCGTCGAGGCTGCGCAAACGCGACTCGAAGTCGTCACCCGTCGCATCGCCGACCTGCTCGGCAGCAACGTCTCGCTGGAGAAAGCCCAGCTCGCGAGCGCGGCCCGGGATGCCAACGTGCGGATCCTGGCGATCGGCAGCGATGGCCCAGCGCGGGACAGCGCTGTCGCGCGTGTCCGCCGCGCCGATTCGACGCAGCGAACGGTCCTCGCCATCCAGATCTGGGACGCGGCGGGCCAGGTCGTATTCACGTCGAGCCCGTACCCAACGAAGCTGGACGACGCCGCACGGCGCGCGTTGATCGGCACGCTCACCGAGGATGATTCCGCGGCCGTAAGTCCGTTCGTCAACGAGTCCGACACGCTCAGGTTCGCGACGTATGGGCCCATCCGGATCGGGGGGGCGGTCACGGCATGGGCGGTGATATGGCGTCGCCTCTCGGCACGCGACGACTCGCGGTCACTGACGGACCTGATCGGCTCACACGCCCGGCTTTCGTTAGGCAACGCCGCCGGCGACGTCTGGACCGACATGAACAAGCCGGTGCCTGCCCCCGCCCTGCCGCCGCATGGCGCCCGCGACACCACCTTCCTTGGCGTCGCCGGGAGCGGCGAGCGGGTCCTCGGCAGCCACACGCCCGTCATTGGCTCGCCGTGGGTCGTCGCCATCGAGTTCCCGTACGCGGACGTCGTGGCACCGATCATCAGCCTGGCCCGCCGGCTCGCGATCTTCGGCGCCGCGCTGCTGTTGTTAGGCGCGTTCATGGCCGTCGGGATCGCCCGGTCCATGACCAGGCCGATCGCCGAGCTGGCCGCCGCCTCCGAAGGCCTGCGGGCGGGGGACTACGCTCGCCGCGTCCCGAATGTCCGTGGCGACGAACTCGGTAACCTGGCCGTGGCGTTCAACACGATGGCGGACGCCATCGCCGACGCGCGCGTCAGGCTCCAGTCGCACGCCCGCGACGTGGAGGAGCGCGGTTCGGAACTCGCCGAAGCCCTGCGCGAGAACGCGCGCACGATGGCCGAACTGGACGCTGTCCTCGCCAGTGCTCCGGTGGGATTCGCGTTCCACGACCGCGACCTGCGCTACGTGCGCGTGAACGATCGTCTGGCCGCCGCGATCGGACGCAAGCCGTCCGAGATCATCGGGCGCAGGCCGAGCGACCTCCTGCCCGGCATCGGCGCCGACATCGAAGAAGGGCTCTCGCGCGCACTGGCAACGGACCAGCCAGTGCTCGACCTCGAGCTGGCCGGCCCGAGTCCGCAGCGCGGCGAGGTCGCGCGCGAATGGCTCGCCACGATATTCCCCGTGCGCACGCTGGAATCGGACCTCGTAGGCGTGGGGTCCGTGCTGGTCGACATGAGCGCCTATCGAGGACTCGAGCGGCAGTTCCTGCAGGCGCAGCGGATGGACGCGGTGGGTCGCCTCGCCGGCGGCATCGCGCACGATTTCAACAACATCCTCACCGCGATCGCGAGCTTCACGGAATTCGCGATTCGCGCGCTGCCACCGTCGCATGCGGCGGTCGACGACCTGGTCCAGGTCCGACAGGCGGTCCAGCGCGCGGCTGGCCTGATCCGCCAGTTGCTCGCGTTCAGCCGCCAGCAGGTCATGCAGCCGATCGTGCTCAACCTCAGCGACGTCGTTCGCAACCTGGTGCCGATGTTGCGCCGGCTCATTCCCGAAAGCGTGGCGCTGCACGCCTTCCTCGACCCGGATCTCTGGGCCGTGCGCGCGGACCCGGTGCAGATCGAGCAGATCCTCGTCAACCTCGTCGTGAACGCGCGCGACGCGATGCCGACGGGCGGGACGCTGACGATCACCACGTCGCAGGCCACGCTCGACGAGGCGTACATCCGTGAAGGTCATCGCGACGCCGCCATCGGCGACTACGCCGTGCTTTCCGTCTCTGATTCCGGCGTCGGCATGGATGCGGCGACGAAGGCGCGGGTTTTCGAGCCGTTCTTCACCACCAAGGCAGCCGGCCAGGGGACGGGCCTGGGACTTTCTACTGTCTATGGTATCGTGAAGCAATCCGGCGGCAGCATCTGGCTGTACAGCGAGCCGGGTCGCGGCACGACGGTGAAGATCTTCCTCCGCCGCCACGACGAGCCTGACGAGCGACATATCTCGGCGGAGACTCCGGCGGCCGTGGATACGAAGCCTGCGCTCATCCTGCTGGTTGAGGATGATGACATGGTGCGTGTGGCCGCGCTCAAGGCACTCCGGAAGCGCGGGCACCGCGTGCTCGAGGCGATCGATGGCGAGGCCGCGCTGTCGGTCATCGCGCGGGAGAAGGATCCAATCGACCTCGTGATCACGGACCTGGTCATGCCGCGACTTGGCGGCCGCGAGTTGGGTGAACGGCTGCGCAAGAACAGCGTCGCCTCGTCGATCCTTTATATGTCGGGCTATACCGGCGACGCGATTTCACAACGTTCGCTGCTCGAGGAAGGCGCCGAGTTCCTCGAAAAGCCGTTCACGCCCGACCGGTTGGTGCAGAAGGTCGAGGAGATCCTGCGGAGTGGACGGCCGGCGGGCGCTGCGTCGAGGAATGGCGGACAGTCTTGAATGCAGAATGCAGAATGCAGAATTCAGAAGTAATGGCGATCTGAGATCTCAATCACTTCTGCGATCTGCACTCTGCATTCTGCATTCTGCATTCTGCATTCTGCAATTTCAGTCGGTCGCTGCGGTGAGTTGCGCCGATACCGCTTTCCAGGCGCCATCCTTCCGCACCCACACGTCGACATAGCGCGTCTTGCCGGCGGTGCCATCCTTCCGCTCCCACGTGCCTAACGCGCTCACGAGCGCGGCGTCGCCATGGACGCGGATGGTGACTTCGCTCAGGTCGTACTTGACCGTCGTATGCGGCCTCTTCGCGTTCTCCAGGAACGTGAGACGATCGACCACCCTGCCGTTCGTTACGATGCAAACGAAATCGACCGTCAGGTGCTTCTCGTACCAGGCCGCGTCGGAGTTCATGAACGCGCGGACATAGCCGGCATTCAGCTCCCGGATCGTGTCTTCGTCGCTCTTCCTGGAGGCGACGGTTCCGCCGAAGGGCATCGCGATCAGCGACGCAGTGACGACCCTGGCGGCGAGCGTGTTCAAGCTCCCCCGATTGCTTGTGGGCATTTGAGTATCTCCGTTTGTTGTTGAAGGCGGTCGACCGATCAGGTCAGGTCCGCCGAGTCACGAGTCACGAGTCACGAAACCACAGGTGCATCGCCGCATAACTACGCCACGGTCGCCACGACTCGGCGAGTCGCGTCAGCCTGGCGGTACTGAGTCCTCCCGTCGCCTTGCGGAGCCCGAGGTCAGACGCGGGAAACGCATCCGGCCAGTGAAGCGCGCGCATGGCGATGTATTCCGTCGTCCACGGCCCGATGCCTCGAACTTCCATGAGCCGTCGCATGAAGGCGCGCACGTCCGTCTCCGGCTCGAACGAAAGCGCCCCGTCGGCCACCAGCTTCGACAACTCGTGAATCGTCTCCGCCCGCGCTGCCGGCAGTCCAATGCGGCGGATGCCGTCACGACCGGCGTCGGCCAGTCGAGCGGCAGTTGGCGTCAGGCGCGTGAACCCCTCGTCGTAGCCGGCCAATGGCTCGCCGAACATCCCCGTGAGCCGGCCCATGAGCGTGGTCGCGCCCGCCACCGAAACCTGCTGGCCGAGTATCGCCCGCACCGCGAGCTCGAACCCGTCCCAGGCGCCCGGGACGCGCAGGCCGCGATTCGCCTTCGCGATCGGCCCGAACCCCGTCCGCGCCAGGTGTGCCTCGATCGCGTTAGGCTCGGCGACAAGGTCGAACAAGTGCTTCACCTTCGCGCAGAGCGGCATGAGCACGGGCGCCAGCGACGCATCGGCCTCGAGCAGCACGACGTCGTGCTCGGCGGCGACCGATCCCTTGCCGGGTTCACGGACGCGGATGATGCCCGTGCGGCCGTCGATACGCACGGTCCGCGCCCACGTGCCTGACGAGACTTTCTCGACGCCCGGTGTCGCCCGTCCGGCAAGGAACGCCAGCAACGGCGGCCAGGCCAGCGGCGGCCGATACGCGAGGGTCAGCCGGAGGCTTGGCTCGGCCGGCTCGACGGCCCGTTGTTTTGAACCGCCACTGCGTCGCCGCAGCGCTTCCGGATTCAGCCGATACCGATCCTTGAAGAGCGAGTTGAATCGACGCACGCTCTGGAATCCGCTGGCATCCGCGACGCGCGACATGGGAAGCCTGGTCTCAGTCAGCAGTTGCTTGGCCAACAGCAGGCGGTGCGTCTGCGCGAGTTCAATTGGAGAGACGCCGAGTTCCGATTGCATCGCGCGGCGGAGTTGTCGTGAGCTGACCCCCAGGTCCTGGGCCAGCCGATCAATGCCGCCGGAATTCAGCGCGCCAGCGGCGATCCTTTGCGCGGCCGCCTGCGCGAGTCGCGGGACGGCGTCGACACGCGCACGACCAGGTGCGAGTTCGGGACGGCAACGCAGGCACGGCCGGAACCCGGCACGTTCCGCGGCCGCGGCGCTGCTGAAGAACCGTCGATTCTTTCGCAGCGTTCGCCGCGCCGGGCAGATCGGACGGCAGTATATGGTAGTCGTCGTTATGCCGACGAAGAACACGCCATCGAACCTGGCGTCCGCCGACTCAACGGCCCGGTTGCAACTCTCACGCTCCAGCAGCATGGCTCAAGCTTACACACGGCGTTGCTGGTTGTCTGGCCATTTTCGGACATGGAACGGGCGGGTCTGGTGAGAGGTTGCGCACCTCGTTGTGGGCCGCGGTTTTGGCATCGGATTGTGACGAAAGTTGCACTGTAACCGCGACCGGCTGGTTTGCTCAGAATGTGAGAGTCGTTGCCGCTCGGTTGCTGGTAGCGATTTCGGGGGATCCTAGCTTCCGATTCGCCGGAGGTGCATTCGCCGGCCCGCCGCCTCCGGTAGAGGCGCCAACGGAAAGTCCCCATGCGCCGGTTCATAAACGCGACAGTAATCGTCGCCCTTCTGGCGGCGTGCTCAAATACCGAAGTCCTCGCTCCCGCGCCTGCGGTGCCGCAGAAGTACACGGCGATCGTGGCGCTGGGTCTCAACACGTCGATGCCCGTTCGTATCAGTGAGTTTCACTACGACAACGTGGGCAACGACAACACCGAGTGGATCGAGATCTCCGGCCCCGCGAACACGAACCTGCAGGGGTACAAAATCGAGCTGTACGACGGCGCGACTGGATTGAGCTACGGTACGCGTTTCCTTGGCGGCACGATTCCACTGATGTGCAACGGCCGCGGCGTCGTGCTGCACATGCTGCCGCTCAACCTGCTCCAGGACGGACCGGACGGGATGGCGCTCGTCAGCCCGACCAACGCGGTGATCGAGTTCATTTCGTACGAAGGATCGTTCACCGCAGTGAACGGACCGGCGACCGGCATCACGTCGGCCGACATCGGCGTGTCTGAAAACGGCACCGGGTCGGCGAACCCCGTGACGTCAGTCTGGCGTAACGGCGCCAGCACCGTCTGGAGCGGTCCAAGCCAGAACACGTTCGGCACTTGCAACGACCAGATCGATCCCCCGCCAGCGGCGAGCGTCGACCTGAACCCACCGTCCGCAACGGTTGTCGCCGGCGCGACCCAGCAGTTCACCGCCGTCGCCTACAATGCGTCGCAGCAACCGATCGTGAACGCGATGTTCAGCTGGACCAGCAGCAATCCGTCCGTCGCCACAGTCAGCGCGACTGGTCGCGCGACCGGCGTCGCTCCCGGCGACGCGATGATCATCGCCAGCACGGAGAATGGTAAGGCAGATACGTCGCAGGTCCACGTCACGGTCGCCAGTGTAGAAATGACGCCGGCGACGGCGTCGGTCGCTGTGTACGCCACGCAGCAGTTCACCGGCGTGGCCTTCAATGTCGCACATCAGCCGATCGCAGCGACCATCAGCTGGCGCAGCAGCAACGTTTCGATCGCTACGGTCAATTCTTCAGGTCTCGCGACCGGTGTGGCTCCTGGCGACGTGATGATCATCGCCACCGCCGACGACAAAGCCGATACGACTCAGGTCCACGTCGTGCCGCCTCCGGTCGTCAGCGTCGAGGTCACCCCATCGTCCGCGACGATCATTGTGGGCGTCACCCAGCAGTTCACTGGCGTGGCATTCGATGCGTTACACCTGCCGATCCCAAGTGCCTCCATCAGCTGGAGCAGCATCGACGCTTCGATCGCTACGGTCAGCGCCTCGGGTCTCGCGACCGGCGTCGTTCCTGGCGACGTGGTGATCACGGCAAGCGCGGAGGGGAAGTCAGGTACCGCCCAGCTCCACGTCAACCGGAAACAGGCTTCCAGCGTCGAGGTCACCCCATCGTGGGCGTCGATTATTGTCGGCACCACCAGGCAATTCACGGCCGTGGCCTTCGATGAGTCGCACCAGCCGATCGCGAACGTTCCCATCAGCTGGAGCAGCAGCGACGCGTCCATCGCATCCGTCAGCGCGTCGGGCCTCGCCACAGGCGTCGCACCCGGCGACGTCATGATTATCGCCACCGCGGACGGGAAGACGGCCACCCCTCAGCTCCACGTCAATCGGAAACCAGCCGCCAGCGTCGAGGTCACACCATCGTCTGCGTCGATCATCGTGGGCGCCACCAGGCAGTTCACGGGCGTGGCCCTCGATGCAGCGCACCAGCCGATCGCGGATGCGACCATCAGCTGGAGCAGCAATAATGCTTCTATCGCAACGGTCAGCGCGTCGGGCCTCGCCACAGGCGTGGCGCCCGGCGACGTGTTGATCATCGCCAGCGCCGAGGGTAAGGCGGATACCGCACAGCTCCACGTCGATCCGGCGAATCACCCGCCGACGGCGAGGGTGAATGGTCCGTTCACGGGCCTCGAGGCCTCGCCGGTCAGCATGAGCGGCGCTTCGTCCAGCGATCCGGACGCCGGTGACGTGCTGTCGTACGCCTGGACGTTCGGCGACGGCACCAGCGGCGCGGGCGCCAATGTCTCGCACACGTACACGCAGGATGGCGTCTATAACGTGCAGCTCAAGGTGACCGACTCGCAGGGCCTGACGAGTACCGTCGCCACCACGGCGACTGTCGGCAACGTTGCGCCGGTCATCTATGCCTTCGCCGGTGGGATGCTGCTCCCGGGCGAGACGTATTCGGCGAGCGGATCGTTCAGCGATCCGGGCGTTGATTCGTGGACGGCCACCGTGGACTACGGTGATGGTTCCGGCATCGCCTCGCTGGCATTGTCCGGCAAGGCCTTCTCGCTCAGCCACGCGTACACCAGCCCCGGCACGTTCACCGTGACCGTCCGTGTCAGCGATGACGATGTCACGTCGTCGCGAGCGCAGACGGTGACCGTGTCCACCGTGGGCAAGGGCGTGAGCGACGCCCTGGCGCTCCTGGCGCAGCTCGTTGCGGCCGGCAAGATCGACCAGCCTAACGCGAACCCGGTCCGCGAAGCGCTGGAAGGCGCGCTCGCGAAGCTCGCTGACGACAAGATCGACCTTGTCGTCAGCCAGCTCGAGACTGCCTTGAAGCACCTGGACGCCGCGGTGGCCGTCGGCAAGATCAGCGCTGCGGACGCGGATCCGCTCAAGTCGCAGATCCTGCGGGTCATGCAGTCACTCGGGTTCAGCGGGTTCTCGTCGCAGTCGAAGGGTAAGCGCCGCGGCTAGTCGCTCAGTCGTTGAGGATGAAGGTCACCTTCAGCAGCACGCGGTATTCGACGACCTTCCCCTTCTCGACCGTGACTTGCTGGCTCTTCACCCACGCGCCGGTGAGGTTCCGGAGCGTCTTGTCGGCACGCGCGATGCCTGCCTTGACCGCATCGTCGAACCCTTTCTTTGACGACGCTTGAATTTCCGTGATCTTGGCGATGGACATGGCGTGCTCCGGGAAGGCGGGTGATAGGGTATGGGGTCTGGGGTATGGGGTGAAACCCTATACCCAACCCGAAATCCATTCTTGCTTCCCCGCGCAGACCCTCGCCAGAGGCCCTTCGAGAAACCTAACGACCTCAGCAGCCTCTGACCTCTGACCTCGGAGCTCTGACCTCGGCTTTATCGATCCACGATCACCGAAGGAATGAACGCAGGAGCCCGCCGCACTGGATTCTCCTGCTCGAACGCATACGCGAGCCCAAGCAGCTTCGCCTCGCTCCACGCCGGCCCCATGATCGAGAGACCAACCGGCAGGTCCCGAATGAATCCTGCAGGAACCGTTATGCGCGGATAACCGGAGACGGCGCTCAGCGACGAGTTCCTGACGATAGGACGATCGCCATTCACCATGTCGGACGCGAATGGCGCGCTCGCCGCGATGCCCACCACCGCATCCAGACGGTGCTCCGCCAGGACACGGTCAAGGCCGCGCACGCGGGAGAGAACGTGACACGCCTCCAGTGCATCCTTGTAGTCAGGTGTCGCGCGCCCCTTCGTCTCCTCGGACGCTTCGAACCACTCCTGGCCGAACCACTGCAACTCGACGTCGGCGTTCTCCTTGTTGAACTCGATCAGGTCTGCGAGCGACTTGTTGTGCTCTTCCGGACCGCGCGTCGCCAGGTACTCGGCGATGGCGTCCTTGAACTCGCAGATCAGGACGAACGTTTCGGGACGCTGAAGGTCATCCACCGATGGAACGTCAACCTCATCGATGATTACCGCACCCGCCGAGCGCATAACGCCGATCGAATGGTCGAGTACTCCCTCGAGCTGCGTATCGAGTTCGTGCTGCCGCCGGATCACGCCGATGCGAGCGCCCTTGAGCGCACTCTTGTCCAGCGACGCCGTGTAGTCCGTGAGCGCCTTGCCCCGGCTCGCTTCAGTGGCCGGATCCCGGGAATCGATTCCGGTGAGTGCACCAAGAAGGACTGCGGCATCCCTCACTGTGCGTGCCATGGGGCCGGCGGTGTCCTGCGAGTACGAGACGGGGATCAATCCCGATCGGCTCAACAATCCCACCGTCGGCTTGATGCCAACGACGCAATTCGCACTCGACGGGCACGCGATCGACCCATCCGTCTCGACTCCGATCGCGAGCGCAGCCAGGTTCGACGCAACCGACGACGCAGCGCCCGAGCTCGAACCACACGCGGTGCGATCGAGCACGTACGGATTCCGGCTCAGTCCACCGCGTGCACTCCATCCACTGGTCGAGCGCGTGGACCTGACACTGGACCATTCGCTCAGGTTGGTCTTGCCAAGGATGATTGCTCCCGCTTCGCGCAACTTCGCGGCGATGAACGCGTCCTTGCGCGCAAACGACCCGACCAGCGCGAGCGAGCCGGCCGTCGTGTGCATGCGGTCACCGGTATCGATGACATCCTTCACCAGGACCGGCACACCATGCAGAGGTCCACGAATCCTGCCCGCCTTGCGTTCCTCGTCGAGCGACTCGGCGATTCCGAGGGCGTCCGGGTTTGTCTCGATGACGGACCGCAGCGAAACGCCGGCACGATCAATGTCTTCGATGCGGCCCAGGTACATCTCGGTGATCGCGCGCGCAGTGAAGTGACCGCGCTGCATGCCGCGCTGGATTTCTTCGACCGTGATCTCGTTCAGCGCAAAAACTGACGGCTGCGGCCGGCGAACCGCAGAAACGCGCAGTTTGGCCGCGGAGGCTGGCGCTGGAAGCACGTTTGCCTCGATGCCCACTGTGCCGACGGCCAGTGCCGCTGCAGAAAACAGGAACTGGCGGCGATCAATGCCAGTGACGTTCCTCTTCTCGCCGTCTGAATCCCTGACTTTACCCGCCATTCCCAGCCACCCACCCGAATTCGCGTGATTTGAAGGACTGCTCCACCCACGTTACGGATTGCGCACGCAAAACGTTGGGAATCGTTGCGTTAGGCTCCGTTCCTGGCGACTCGCTCCATGATCCCGAGCGCATGCTCGAGTAGTCCACGCGCTGGCAAAAGGTGGCTGTGCGCGCTGCCGACCTGACCGCCATTGTTGCGAGTCGACGCGAGGTGGTCGTCCACGATCTGCGCGAAAAAATGATCCGGCCACTTCTCGTGAGCGCCAGCAGAGCTGGTATCAACTTCGGCCATGTCACGCCACACACGATGGCCGTCTACGAGCACCGGCACCTTGAAACGCGCGATGCGCTTGTCCGGGAAATCCCCGATATGCTCCGGATAGTGCAGGTACGTGACGTTGTCGTGATCTGAGCCGAGCAGGAGGATCTTTCCATCGAGCTCGGTGAGTCGTTCGAGCGCGGAGCCGCGTCCGAACGCGAAATCCCATGGCTGCTCTGAAAAGAGGAAATCCACCTCCCTGCCCCACGCCACGAAGCGCGCCACGTGGTCGTTCACGCGTGAACTGGGCCAGGTGCGAAAGAGCTCAACCAGGGCACCGTTGTCGCGAGCTGATCGCGCCGACTCCGCGTCGAAGGCGGGCAGGTGCTCGAGGATTTTTGTTTCCTCTTCCGGCGTCAGGTTACCGCGACCGACTTCGTCGTAGTAACGGGGGCAGCTGGCGTACATCATCATCGTGCCCTCTGCCGTCAGCACATCCTTGATCGCGAGATGCACTTCGTCCGGTCCACCCGCGACGGGGCCGATGGCACGACACGACGCGTGAACCATGACGACGTCGCCCGCACGCAACCCGAGTGCGCGAAGGTCATTGGCCAGGCTGGCACGCGTGTGCATGCAAAGGATAGGGTGGGCTGCTGGTTTTCGGAGCAGAGACCAGGAAGATGGGAGATGGGAGATGGGAGACTTCAGATGAACTGCGAGGCGACAACCACGGAATTCTGTGGTAAGCAGCTCTTGGCAGTTTATCTCAGGTCTCCCATCTCAAATCTCCCATCTAGTTGCACGTGCTTACGACTGCCGAGGCTCAAATGGAAACGGCGTCCTGATCGGACGCCGTTTCGTATCCCTTTCCGTGTGGGCTTACTCGCAGCAGCTGCAAGGGCAGCAGTCGCCGGCACAGCCCGGGCATTCGCAGTGTTCTGTCACAGGCACCTCCTTGTCGATGAGGAGCAACAATCGCTGCTTGAATCTAACATCGTTTCGCGTCGTGCCAGCCCCCGCCGGCCCTGCCACCTCGAACTATACCAAGCGCCAATGGTATGAAATCCACGGACGCTGCATGGTCTATTTCGTGCAGGTCAACGTATGAGTGGGCGAGTGGAGGCGAGGTGCAATACTTCTGGACATGCAACTCCGGTGGAAACGGGGAATACCTCGACGGGGGAAAGACCTACTGGCTTCACCTGCCACCGGACGTTCCGGTGAGGGTCTTCTGGTCCGTGGTCGTTTATGACTCTACGGTTCGCCCGCGAGACGGCGAACCGCAGGCGATCCTGAGCGCATACTCGTCCACGCCTAACGCCGACGGATCGGTCGACCTTTACTTTGGTCCCAATCCACCACCCGGGAACTCGAGGAACTGGATTCGGACCGAGAAGGGGAGCAACTGGGTCCCCTACCTGCGGTGCTACAGCCCGCTGGCGGATGCTGCCGAGCACGCTTGGGAACCGGGCGACATCGTCGAGGTGGAGACTACGACCAAAGTCCAATAGGTACCGCTTTCATCTGGCGGGCATGGTGCCGCGTTAGGGTGTTTGGACCAGGACGACGCTAGCGCTGCTTCACGTCAGTCCGCCCGAGTGGTCCAAGCCGTTGCACGGTTGGCTGTGACCACCTCGGGACGGAGCATGTCGTGAATCAGGCGGTGATGGTCGAGACTGCGATCGCCCGGGACTCCAGCGTCGCGCTGAATCGGTTCACGTTGCCGGTCGCACAGCTTGTCCTGCTCGGCGCCGGCTATTTCCTCGCCGCGCGACTGGGATTGGAATTCCGGTTCCAGAGCTCGCAGATCGGCGTGGTCTGGCCGGGATCCGCCGTTCTCGTGTCGGCGCTCCTGCTCACGCCTCGCAGCTCATGGTGGTTGGTCCTCGCGGTCGTCGCGCCGATCCACGCCGCGGTCATGTTCGACCTGGTGCCTGTTTGGCGTTGGGCCTGGCAGATCGTCGGCAACGCAATTTTCGCGGTGTCGACGGTGGAGGCGCTGCGCCGGGTCGCGGGAGACCCGCTCCACTTCGGGAGCCGGCGACAGGTACTGGCGTTCATGGCGGTCTGCTTCGCGCTGGCGTGGATCTACGCCTTCACCACGCCGTCCTTCGTGCGTTCCCTTCTGGGCATGGAGGCGGTGTTCGAGCCACCGACGGCGCTCTTGCGCACAGCGCTGACGAACGCAACGGCGATCCTGCTGGTGACTCCGCCGGTTCTGCTCTGGGCCAGGCACGGCCATCACCGATTGAGCCAGCTTCCGACTCGTCAGGCACTCGAAGTCGTGCTCATCGTCGGCTCGACCGTGGCGGCCAGCCTCGTCGCCTTCGGCACCGGACCCGAGATCGTGCGGTTCCCGTCGCTACTGCTGCTCACCTTCCTGCCGCTGTTGTGGACGGCCGTGCGGTATGGCCCGCTGGGCGCCAGCACGGCGCTGCTGTGCGTCGCCGCGCTTTCGATCTGGGGAACCGGGAGCAGGCTCGGTCCGTTCGTAATGATGACGGACGCCGACAAGATCCTGTCGCTGCACCTGTTCTGGATCCTCATGTGGGTCCCGATCATGCTGCTCGCTGCAACGATCCGGGAGCGCGACGTCGCCGAGGAAGCGCTGCATCGCCAGCGCAACCAGCTGGCCCACGTCACGCGATCGGCGACGGTCGGCGAGCTGTCCGGAGCACTCGCGCACGAACTGCGGCAGCCGCTGATGTCCATCCTCGCCAACGCGCAGGCGGCGTTACGGCTCCTCTCGCAGGAGCAGCTCGACCTGCCAGAGGTGAGACGGATCCTCGAGGACATCGCGCAGGACGACAAGCACGCGGCCAGCGTGATCGGCCGACTGCGATCCTTCATGAAGGACGGCAAGAACCAGTTCGAGCCGATCGCGGTCGAGTCGGTCGTGCGCGACACGCTCGCGTTAGGTCACAGCGCCGTGGAACTCTCGAAAGTGAAGGTCGAGCTCGACATTCCCGCCGATCTTCCACGCGTGCGCGGCGATCCGGTGCAACTGCTGCAGGTGGTGCTCAACCTGGTGGTCAATGGCTGCGAGGCGATGGGTCGCACTCCCCCGCTCGAACGCCGCCTGACGCTTCGGGCGATGCCGCAGGGCGGGAGATTCGTGGAGTTGCTCGTCGCGGACTCCGGCAGTGGACTGCCGAAAGGCGAGGAAGACCGGGTCTTCGAACCGTTCTTCACCACCAAGGGAAATGGGCTGGGGTTGGGACTCTCGATTTGTCGGTCGATCGTCATGGCGCATGGGGGGCGGCTCTGGGGTGAGAACAATCCGGAACGCGGCGCCACGTTCCACCTCATGCTTCACACGGAGAGCTCACATGACGGAAACGGGACTCTCGATCGCGGTCGTTGATGACGAGGAATCGGTGCGCGTCGCACTCCGACGATTGTGCGTTGCGTATGGAATAGACGCCGAGACGTTCGCTTCGGTGGAGCAGCTCTTCGATTCCCTGGAAGGCCGGCGATTCGACTGCCTGGTTCTCGATGCGCACATGCCCGGTTACGGCGGGCTGGATGCGCAGACGTGGCTGCACGAGAGCGGGATCCGCATTCCGGCGGTGATCATCACGGGACGTGATGACGATGAGATGAGGATCAGGTCGCGCGAGGTCGGCGCGACCGCGTGCCTGTGCAAGCCGATCGACGCGGAGATCCTCTTTGGCGCGATCCGGCTCGCGGTGCGCAACTCACCAAACCACGGTCCGATTCGATGGAGTGAGGGCCTGAAGCGTCCGTGGGAAAGCCCCGGTGCCGAGCCTCCGGCGACCGACGCGCCTAACGCCGTTCGTGAACGCCACTACCGTCCGGTTCCAGGGTTCCCGTGATTCGCGACGGAACGCTCGCGAACTGAAGCGTGGCACGGGCGGGCTCGCAGAGCCGCCCGTTTCTCTTGCCGGTGTGTCGCGGTCCTTCTCAATGGTGATGGCTCTCGCATTCACGTCGCAGCACGACTCACCGATCGCGAATTCCGCCTCGAGTTCGTGAGCACGCGCACGTCGATCAGGTAACGCCGCGTGCTCCCGATGAACGCCGGGGGTCGCGTGTGCGCGATGTTGCATCGCGGTTGTGCTTCAGGCTCGTGCCTAACGAACAGCGACGACAGTACGTTGGACCACCACTGTTACGGCGTGCTGGCCGGTCCGTCCCCGCTATGGGGAGTCATCTCCCGACCAGTTGATCGCTGTCGCTGAACCGTTGCACACGAGGAGGAGGCATGAAGCCAGGTCCAAAGTTCCTGGTCGCGACTGTTGCGGCCATCGTAATCACCGGCTGCGCCGAAAGCGCGACTGGGCCCGTTCCCCCGGCAGTTCCGTTGCTTGGGAATGGGTTCCCGAACAACGGCAAGGCCACGCTCTACAAGATGAATATCATCGGCCACCCGGGGACTCCAACCTCGGACATGCTGACCAGCCAGGGAAAGCGGATTTTCGTGAGACTGAATGGCAACACGCGCATCAACCTCTTTCCCGGCCCGTTCGACATCATCGATCCGAACGGCACCGATGGCACCGCCGCGTTCCAGCTTCCCGACCCGGACCCGGATAATGACGGCGTGACGTGGTACGGTGTCTACATACGCACGAAGGGAAAGCCCGGCACGGAAATGCACCTCACCACCTGCGGCACGGGCGACTTCGACAACGACCCGCTGACGCCGGATGAAGAACTCTGCTCGCTCGAGGTGGCGATCGCGGTGCGTGGCACCGGAAAGCCCAAGGTCGACAACGTGAGCCGTCAGCTTCTCACGATGTGCGTTTCTACCGACGGCGACGACAAGTGCGATGAGCGAATCTTTCTCTTCGACGATCGCGCACACGACTATGCGTGGAGCGTCGACAACTTCGGCCTGCGGAACGCCGAAGTCCGCTTCCTTGAAATCCCGCAGAACATCGGGACGACGCCGTAGCCCGCCCGGGAGAATCGACAGACGGCAGGCCCAAAACGGGTCTGCCGTTTGTTTTGCGGGAGACATGGCCCGACGTTTGGCGAGCACCCACAGATTCAGCAGCAGCCGGGCGCCGTCACCTGGCGTACGTCGAGGCCCGCCGCCTGCACGATCCGCGCGAAGCGGGCGTTCCGATGCAGCGGCGCGAAGATCGGTGACCTGAGCGGCTCGGACGCAATGAACGTATCACGCTCGCGCAGCGCCCTCTCGAACAGGTCGAGCGCTGCCGTCGTGTCGCCCAGGCCCAGCCTGATCTTGCCGCGGGCGCCGGCCACCCCGACACGTGCAGGATCCGCCGACAGCTGCCGCTCCACCTGCGCGGCGCCTTCGCGATTGCCCGCGCGGGCGTAGGCATAGCCTAACGTCCCCAGCACCAGCGGTGACGACGGATCGATGACGCGCGCCACTTCCAGCTCCGTCAGCGCCTCCGGGATGCGACTCGAGTACAGGAACGCCGTCGCTCGGATGACGTGCAGCGCGGCGACCGAGGGCGTCCGCGCGATCGCCTCCGCGAAGAGACGGTCGGATTCACTGGGTCGCTTCAACAGCGCCAGCACGACGCCACGCACCGCCTTGGTCACCGAGAGCGTAGAGTCGAGCCGCACCGCCCTCGCCAGCGATCGTTCGGCGCCGGCCAGGTCGCCGTTCAGGAGCTGGTTCTCGCCCAGCCACTGGAAGGCGGACGCATACGTCGAGTCCAGCGACACAGCCCGCTCGAGCTCGACCCGGCCCTCCTGCCATCGCCACTGCGCGTTGAGCAGGTTGCCTAACGCGGCGTGCGCCGCGGCCAGCGACGAATCGATCGCCAGCGCCCGCTCGGCGGCGCGCATGGCCTCGGGCTGGAGCTTGCCGGGATCTCCCTTGCCGTAGAGCGGCAGGACCGTCAGCGCCTGGGCCAGTTCCGCCCACGCGACCGCATATTGCGAGTCGATCCGGACCGCCTTTCGGAGCTGCGCCACGGCGCCGGTCAGGTCGCCATCGCCGCGACGCGAGAGCTCGTAGTGCGCCTGCAGGTACGCATCGTGTGCTTCGGGCGTCGGCTGGTGCGTGCCGGCATTGAGCGTGGAGTCCGCCCGCGGTCCCAGGTCGTTCGATACCGCCTCGGCGATCGCACCAGCGATGTAGCGCTGCATCTCGAACACCTGGTTGGTCGTTCCGTCGAACACCTCGGACCAGGTGGTGAGGCCGTCAGCGGTATTCACGAGTCGCACAGCAACGTGCACGTCGGTGCCCTGGCGCTGGATCGTTCCCTCCAGCGCATGGGTGACGCCGAGACTGTCGGCCAGCTTCGCGAGCGAGACGCGGCTCCGCTGCGCGTCCTCCGCCGACGCGCGCGACGTAACCCGAACGCCCTTGATTCGCATGAGTGCGTTGATGATTTCGTCGGTCACGCCGAACGCGAGATAGTTCGACGAACTGTCGGCTGACGGCGACACCAGGGGCAATACGGCAATCGTTGGCGTCGACGGACGTACGGCGACCGGGTTCGTACCGCCCCTGTCGCTCATCGTTATGCCGCCGACCACGAGCGCGGCAACAACGACAAGCGCCGCAAGCAATCGCCAGGCGTTCCGTGGAGCGAGTGCCGCGACCGCACCCGAAATGAGCCTCCCTTCGGTCGAAAACGCTCCGCTCAGGACCGCGGGATTCTCGAGGATGCCGAGCAACTCGCTGGCCGACTGCGGACGGGCGGACGGCTCCTTCTCGAGGCAGCGCAGGACGGCCTCCTCGAGTGCCGCCGGGATTCCCGGCTTGATCCGGCGCAGTGGCTCCGGCTTGTCGGTGAGGTGCGCGCGAAGCACGGACGACACCGATTCACGCGGGAAGACCGGTCGCCCGGCGAGTGCTTCATAGGCGAGTGCGC
>Ga0111538_10004775_pt1 | contig 18694 bp, 16 predicted proteins | sample SoiMethybrSBSTD1_FD_79669 | JGI IMG/M metagenome (GOLD analysis project Ga0111538, IMG submission 79669) | Bulk soil microbial communities from a Populus tree surrounding site in Tennessee, USA - Soil MetaG P. TD hybrid SBSTD1 (version 2)... | ecosystem: Environmental > Terrestrial > Soil >...
GCGGTTCCGGTCGTCTGCGCTTGTTGCGGGACGTGTGCCATAGGGGCCAGATATTACACAAATTGGCGACTTCGGATTGGCGATTGGCGATTTGAGGACTGGGGATTGACGAATGAGAGTGGCGATTGTCGATTGTCGCGCATTCAGCAATCCACAACCTCAATCGTCTATCCACAGTCACCAAATCCGCAATCTTCAGTCGGCAATCCGCAGTCAGTAGCCCTCTTTTTTATCGACGACGTTGATGAGCGGGTGGCCGGCGTCGTAGCGTCGGAGATTGTCGCCAAAGAGTGCGCAAACCGCATCCCAGTGATCGGGACGAAAGCCGGCAATGTGCGGTGTTATCAGGACGTTCGGGAGACTCCACAGCGGGCTCTCTGCGGTAAGCGGCTCCCGTTCGAAGACGTCGAGCGCCGCGCCGGCGAGCGTTCGAGCCGAGGGTGGAGCCGCGAGGGCGCTGACCAGAGCGGGTTCGTCGATCAGCGCACCCCGGCTCACGTTCACCAAGAGCGACCCCGGTCGCATTGCGGCCAATTCGCGGCCGCCGATCAGATGCCGTGTCGCGGCGGTTTCCGGCGCTGCGAGGACGACGATATCTGCTGATGGCAGCAGGTCAATAAGGTGTTCTGGCGCCACCACTCGATCGATTCCTGACGGCCGCGCGAGTTCGGGTCTTCGTCTTACTGCATCCACCCGCGCGCCGAGTGCCGCGAACCGCTGCGCCACGGCCAATCCGATTCCGCCAAGACCGACGATCAGCACACGCGAGCCGGCAATGGTACGAAGCGGTGTATCGCCGACGATGACCGCTTGCGCCCAGTCGCGCGACCGTTGTGCCTCCACGGCCATCGGGAGCTTTCGAAAAAGCGCGAGGACAACCGTCAGCGCGTGTTCGGCGATGGTGTCGGCGCTCAGGCCTCGCGAATTCGTCACGAGGACCGGGGATTCGATCACCGCAGGGGAGAGAATGAATTCGAGACCAGCCGCCGGGCTGTGAATCCATTGCAGCTTCCGCGCGGCCGCGAACACGTCCGGCCGGAGAACTGCCGTGAACACGATGTCGGCAGCGCCGGCCATTTCGAGCGCTTCGTGGTGGCTGCGCGCATGAAGCCACGTATGTCGAGGAAACCGCTCGCGAAGAGCGGCGACGTTGGCGGGCGGAATGTTCCAGGCGAGGAACCGGCTGTAGATCGCGACGAGAATCGTTCGGGACGCCGTCAACGCCGGAAGTCGCCGCTCTGGCCGCCACGCTTCTCGACGAGGCGGATATCGCTGATGACCATGCGCTTGTCGACTGCCTTGAGCATGTCGTAGATGGTCAGCGCCGCGACTGCCACCGCATGGAGTGCCTCCATCTCCACCCCCGTCTGCGCCGTCGTCCTCACGCGGGCCTCGATGTCGTAACCATCAGCGACCGGAGTGAGCGTGACGGCGGCGTGAGAGAGCGGCAGCGGATGGCAAAGGGGAATGACGTCGGCGGTATGTTTCGCGGCCATGATCCCGGCGAGCCGGGCCGCCTGAAGAGGATCGCCTTTCTTGATCGCGCCGGCCCGGATTTGGTCGATGGCCTCGCGCGACATCGTGATCCGTCCGCGCGCCACCGCCTCGCGCGCGGTGATCGGCTTCTCGCTGACATCGACCATGCGCACTTCACCGGAAGGCGTGACGTGTGAGAGGCGTGGCCGGCCGCGACTCTGGCGTCTCGAGTGCTTGACCAACGTCTTAGGCATCGAGATCTCCTTGCGCGAGAAAGAACGAAAGGCTCTCGAGCGAGACAGTCAGATCGACGCTTTTGAGTTTCACGTCCGCCGGCACCTGCAGCGTTCCCGGAGAGAAGTTGAGTACGGCCTTCACGCCCGCGGCGATGACCGTGTTGACGACCGACTGCGCGGCTTTCGCCGGCACGGCGATTACCGCGATCCGAATCTTCGCGCGCCGCACGCTTTTGCGAAAGTCGCGGATGTCATAGATCGGAACGCCGGCCCGCGAACGTTGGCCGATCTTTTCCTGACTCGAATCGAAGAGCGCCACGATGTCGAAGCCTTCATCCCGGAACCCGGGGTAATCCGCCAGTGCCAGTCCCAGATTCCCCGCGCCCATGATCGCAATCGGCACGTGCGCGTCCAGGCCAAGTATTTGCCGGAGATGGCGACGTAATTCCTTGACGTAATAGCCGACGCCGCGGACACCGAATTCACCGAAGTAGGCGAGATCTTTTCTAATCTGGGCGGCGTTGAGGTGAAACTGTTCCGCAAGTCCCTGGGAGGATACGGTCCGCACACCCGCCGTATCGAGCGTGTTCAGGCAGCGCAGGTACACAGACAATCGGTTTGTTGTCAGTTCGGAGACGGAGTCCACTCCGCCATCTCGCGTCGGGTCGGCGGAACGCATCGGGCGACCGGATCTGTTCTTGTTCGCCTCTTTCACAAGCTGGCATTGTACCAATGTGCTAAGGGTGCCGGGGGTGCCGGGGGTGCCGGGGGTGCCAAGGGTGCCAAGGGTGCCGGGGGTGCCGGGGGTGCCGGGGGCGCAAGGGTGCTGCGGCGACTCGGGCCGGCTCTATCACTTGGGTCGGCGACGGTTCTTTCTCTTGCGCTCCCCTTCAATCTGGCGAAGTTTTGATACGAGAAGGCGTGTCGTTAAGGACATCGCCCGCCGCGCGATGATTGACGCACGGGCTTCTTGGTCATCAGAGAAGTACTTCTTTGCGCGCGCTTCCTCGAGATTGCTCTGCACTTCTGCGATTTCCGCACGGGCCATGCGAAGGTATCGGGCGAAATCACCAGGTAAGTACCTGACGAATCCTTCCGCGATCAACGGCGCCGCCCCCTGTGCCGCATCTCGGATCTGTTGCCGAAACTCGATATTTCGTGCCGCGGGACCGGTTTCTGTGATTTCGAAAATGATGTCGGACAGCTGTCTGCACCGTTGCCACGCGATCAGTTCCTGAAACCGTTTCACTCCAGCCATCGAAGTGCCGTCAGCACACATAAAGCCAACCGCGTCACTCGTGCCCATGAACAAGTTGCAGACGTCGGCTCGCTGGTTGATGCAGATACGGCATCGCGAAGTCCGCTGCGTTGTTTCGGATTCTGCAAAGCCTCCGAGCCGTTTGCGTACTCTGTGTCTGGCACTCAAGGCACCCTTAGCACCCGAGGCACCCCCGGCACTCAAGGCACCCTTAGCACCCCAGGCACCCTTAGCACCCCAGGCACCCCAGGCACTCCAGGCACCCCAGGCACTCCAGGCACCCCAGGCACTCCAGGCACCCATGGCACCCGTGCTACCCTCCCCCAAATGACCGAATCCACCCCCGCTATCGATGGGGAGATAGAAGCCGATGTAAGAACGATCGCCGATCTACCGTTCCACATGATGGGCCGGTTCCCGAAGCCTGTGACGCTGGGACGATGCCGGGGCGACGAACTCATCGAGCTGTCGAGCAAGGACGTCTTCGAGCGCATTCGCGATCTCTCGCTTGGGTTCCGTGCGCTCGGGATCGCGCACGGCGATCGGGTCGCGATCATCGCGGAGAGCCGTCCCGAGTGGCTGCTCTGTGACCTTGGGGTGCTGACCGGTCGCGGGGTCACGGTGCCGATTTATCCGACGCTGTCGGCCGCGCAGGCTAAATACATCCTTCACGACTCTGGTGCGCGCCTCGCCGTTGTCTCGACGAAGTTGCAGCTCGAGAAGATTCAGGAAGTTCGTCACCTGCTTCCAGCACTGGAAGCCGTCGTGCTGATGGATGCTCCTGCCGGCGCGCCATCCCCAGGGTCGCCGTCTGTCCTTTCTCTGGAAGAGGTCGAACGCCGCGGCCATGCGCGGATGACGGGTGAATGGGGCGCAGGCCGTGGGTTTCGCGACGACGCCCGGGCAATTGCTCCGGAAGATCTCGCCACGATCATCTACACCTCAGGTACGACCGGGGAACCGAAGGGCGTCATGTTGACGCATCACAATCTGGCGTCGAATATGCGCGCCGCCGCCGAGGCGCTGAAGATTTCGCAGGACGACGTGGCGCTGTCGTTCTTGCCACTGAGTCACGCATTCGAGCGGATGGTCTCGTACGTGTATTTGTTCGCCGGCGTCACGATCATCTTCGCCGAGTCGTTTGACACGATCGCTCGCGACATGGGACGGGTACGCCCGACCGTGCTGACGGGTGTGCCCCGCGTATACGAGAAACTCCACGCCCGGATTCTTGATACGGCCAACAACGCTGGCGGAGCGAAAGCCAGGATGTTCCGCTGGGCGCTTGCTGCCGGCCTTGCGCGCGCCAAGGCAGTGCTGCGGGGAAAAACTCCGGGTCCGTTGACGTCGGTGGCGGCCGCGATTGGAGATCGCCTCGTGTTCTCCACCATTCGCGAGAAGCTTGGCGGCCGGCTGCGGTTCGTCGCGTCGGGCAGCGCGCCGCTCGCCGACAATGTGATGGAGTTTTTCCATGCGCTGGGCATTCCGATCATTGAAGGCTACGGACTGACGGAGACCGCGCCCATCCTCACGTTCAACCCGCTGAGCGCCATGCGTGTGGGCACCGTCGGTCGCGCAATTCCCGGCGTCGAGCTGCGCATTGCCGATGATGGTGAGATCCTCGCCCGCGGCCCCAACATCATGACCGGCTATTTCAATAAGCCGGAGGCGACTGCGACTGCCCTCGAGGGTGGATGGTTTCACACCGGCGACATCGGACAGATTGATGGCGAAGGGTATCTGTCCATTACCGATCGCAAGAAGGACCTGCTGGTGACGTCTGGCGGGAAGAAGATTGCGCCTCAGCCAATCGAAGCAGTGCTCAAACGCAGTCCGCTCGTTGCCGAAGCTGTCCTGCTCGGGGATCGCCGCAAGTACGCCGCATCGCTCATCGTACCGGAGTTCAAGGCGCTCGAACGTCGACTCAAGGACCTGGGCCGCCCTCCGGGCGCTCGCGAGGAATTGGTCGCGCGCGAGGATGTGATCGCCCTCTATCAGGAGATCATCGACGCGCTGAATCGCGAGTTGTCGCAGTACGAGCGCATCAAACGCATCGCCCTGCTGCCGCGCGAGTTCACGGTGGAATCCGGTGAGCTGACGCCGACGCTGAAAATCAAACGCAAGGTGGTCGAAGAGAAGTGGAAGGAGCAGATCGAGGGGCTATATCGGGAGTAGCACCGCTCGGGTTTGATCCGATGTCTCTAACCGCGGACAGCTTCAGTGGTTCGGCGGCGGCGGCTCTATATGAATGATCGCGTCCGCTATCTGCGGATACGTCGACATGAGGCGATCCTTGACGATGTGCGACAGCCGATGCGCCTCATGCAACGGCATTGTCGCCGGATACCAGACGTGGAGATCCAGAAACGTATGATCCGCCGAGCCGCGTGAACGGATCTGGTGACAGCCGACCACGTGCGGCGTGCCCATCACCACGCGACGGATCTCGTCTTCGTTCAGGACCACCTTGTCGGAGAGCACGCTCGATGTATCACGGGCGATTTGCCACCCGGTCCTCGCGATGAACACCGCGACCACCATCCCGCCAATGGGATCCAGGATGGGAACGCCCAGCCACACCGCCGCCAGGGAGATGAGCACGGCACCCGACGTCAGTACGTCGCTCTGCGTGTGCATTGCGTCGGCGTGCAGCAGTTCGCTGGACAATCGACGCGCCTCGCCTCGCTCGTAACGGACGACAAACAGGTTGATCACCAAGGTCGCGATCATCACCACGAAACTCAGGATGGTGACCTGTGGTGCGCCGCCGCCGGCGAGCCGATGGAGCGCCGCGCGGCTGACTTCAACGACGACGAGCAAGAGAAAGATGAAGATGCCCGCGGCCGCGAGCGTCTCGTACTTGCGATGACCGTAAGGATGATCTTCGTCCGGAGGTTTTCGTGACGCGCGCAGGCCGACAAGGCCGACCACGTTCGACGCGGAGTCGGTGAGGGAGTGGAAGCCGTCGGAAATAATGCTGACGGCGCCGGTGGCGTAGCCGAACACCAGCTTCGCCCCGGCAACCGCCAGGTTGAGAATCAGAACACGGAGGAGAACGCGGTTGACCGCGTCGTAGCGGGCCAGAACTTAGAACATCCGCGCATGCCGGAGCGGCCACCACCGCAGCTGGACCTTGCCGATGATGTATTTCTTCGGCACGTATCGCCAGTGACGGCTGTCCGAGCTGTTATTACGATGGTCGCCCATGACGAAGTAGTAGCCCTCGGGAATCACCTCCGGGCCCCAGTCGTCGTGGCTTCGATACTCGGGCGGCACGAACGAGTCGTCGAGCAGCACATCGTTGCGATAGACCTTGCCGTCGACAATCCGAAGCTGATCCCCTTCTTCAGCGATCACGCGCTTCACGAACGACTTGCTGGGATCGTTCGGGTAATAGAGCATGACGATATCGCCGAGATGCGGTTCGCCGAAGAAACGGTACGCGGCCTTGTTGACGATGAGCCGATCCTGATCCTCGAGGGTCGGCGCCATGCTGTGTCCCTCGACCCGAGCCACCTGGAAGCCAAACGTGACGATGAGCGTTGCGTAGACCGCCGCCGACGCGAGCGTCTTTAGCCAGGCGACGAGTTCTTCGACGACGCGCTCCATCTTGAGGGTTCCGCCGTCGATGGTCAGACGGGCGTCGCGCTGGCCGCCGATTCCATCTGCCAGCGCCGGCACGGGTTCAGTCGCAACGAGCGGCTCGGGAGCCGTCAAAGCGTCCGCCGCCGGTTCCGGGGTGGCGTAAGCGTCCGGGATCGGAAGCGGAGGAGGAGGCGCGTACGGATCGTACTGGTTGCTCATAACCTTAGATACTCACGAAGCCGTTTGGTCTGCGATCGGCTCACCGGGATTTCGGTCCCTTTGCCGTCTTTCATTTTCAGGATGTAGTTGCGGCTGAACCAGGGGACGATTTCCTTTATTTTATTAATGTTAACAAGGTGCGACCGATGCACCCGCCAAAAAACGGCGGGGTCGAGACGCGCCTGTAATTCATCCAGTGTCCGATAGTTGGACGTTCCAGACAAGCTGTTCGTTACTACCGTAATCACATCGTCCTGGACCGACGCATGGACGACCTCGTCCGATTGTACCAGCAGGAACCGATCCGCGACCTTCAGGGCCAGCTGCTCCCGGCGTCCCTGGCGTTCGGACATCAGCTGCAGAAGGCGTTCCATATCCTCCGTTGCCAGCGGCTTGGAGGTGTGGCGAGATGACTGAATCCGTGTGCGTGCCCGGTCGATCGACGTTGCGAGCCGCTCCGCTTCAACCGGCTTCAGCAGGTAGTCCACCGCGTTGACTTCAAAGGCCTCGATCGCATGCTGATCGTACGCGGTGACGAAGACGAAGTGCGCATCGATTCCGGCTCGCAGGAGCCGGCGCGCGACCTCGAAGCCGGTCAGGCCTGGCATTTGGACATCGAGGAGCACGAGGTCAGGCGTATGTTCGTCGACGGCGCGCAGCGCTTCGATGCCGTTACTTGCCTGGCTCACCACCTCGATACCGTCGAGCTGGCTGAGCAGGAAACACAACTCATCGCGCGCCAGCTGCTCGTCGTCGACAACAATCGCGCGGAGCGATTGGACCTCGGAAGTCACGCGGTGATCCTCGCCGGCACCACCAGTTCGGGGATGACAATCCGTGCGCAGGTCCCTTCGCCCGGAACACTGTCAAGCTGGAGCTGGTAGTTCGCGCCGTAGATCACGCGCAGGCGTTCGTTCACGTTGCGAAGTCCGATTCCACCGGCATTCATCCGATTGGCGTGATCAGCGGCAACGCCGACGCCGTTATCGATGACGTCGATGATGGCATGGCCGTTTTCACGCAAGCTGCGGATCGTGATCCGGCCTTCACCAATCTTGGGCGACAAACCATGCTTGATCGAATTCTCAACCAGCGGCTGCAGCAGCATGCTCGGGACCACAACGTCGAGGCTGTCGGGGGAGATGGATTTCTCGATGTGCAGCCTCGGGCCGAACCGAATGCTTTCAATGTCGAGATACTCGTCGATCGCCTCGAGTTCCTCACGAAGCGTCACGAAGTGTTCCTGGCTGCGGAGCAGACGGCGAAGCAGCCCAGAGAGCTTCACGATGAGCGTTCTCGCCGTTTCAGGCTGGGATCGAATGAGCGACGAAATCGACGTCAGCGTGTTGAATAGAAAGTGCGGATTGATCTGGCTCGCGAGTGCTTCGACCCGCGCGGCCATGAGCAGCTTTTCCTGCTCCTGGAGCCGATGCTCGATCCGGGCACTGTTCCAGATCTTGATTGGGATCGCGACGCAGAGTACGGTCGCCAGGACAATCAGCGCAAAGAACCACGGATTCTCTTGTGGCGAGAGAAAGAAAATGCGCGCCTCGCCGAAATGCCGGCCCAACGTCTGGCGGATGATCTCGAGGCCGACCGGCGCGGCAAGCAGAATCACGACCCAGTCGATTTGAAACCGGCGGACCAGTCTCCACACGTGCCGGTGGAGATCGGCGAAGAACAGCGGCGAGAAGTGCCAGATCGCTTCCTTCGGGCAAATCTCGCGAAGGCCGCCACCCGCAAACCCGCAGCCGATCGCAAATGGAAACGCGATCCATTCACCGGCGATGAGTGGCGGGATTCCCACGACCGACCCGACGATGGCACCGGCGTAAGGGCCGGCAAGCAGGCCGGCGAGAAAGGAGCCGGCGAGCGTCAGATCGGCGGCGTCGTAGTTGATGAGCAGCCGCGCGACCACGCCGGCCGTCAACGGAACGCCGAGGCTGGCGGCAAAGATGAGCCGCTCCGGCCAATCGCGCTTCTCGGTCAGGAGAATGCGGCGAAACCACGGAAATCGCACCAGCATCGTCGACAGCACGGCGACAATTGCGACCTTGACGACCAGGGTCGTCAGGAGGAACTGCCCGGCCGTCAGTGCTTTCGTGGCCTGTGGCATCGAATGGGTCTAATTATAACGTGTTGGGGGCCGGCGGCCGGCGCAGGCGTTCCCCCTTTTCCCTTTTCCCTTGATATGATCAAACCATGATTCGTCCGTTTATAGTCGGTTTCGCAACGACTCTTAAGCACATCTTCAAGAAGCCCATCACGGTCAACTATCCCGACCAGAAGGTGCCGGTATTCCCGAAGTATCGCGGGAAACAGGTGTTGATGCGCGACGAGAACGGACTCGAGAAGTGCGTCGCATGCGGTCTGTGCGCGGTCGCCTGTCCGGCCGACGCGATTTATCTCGAACCTGCCGAGAACGACGGCACCGTCCAGGCGGGTCCGCGCTACGCGAAGGTCTATCAGATCCACAAGACGCGTTGCATCTTCTGTGGCTACTGCGAGGAAGCCTGCCCGGTTTCAGCCATCTTCATGGGCAAGGACTACGAGCTGGCGGTCTACAGCAACAAGGATTTCATCTGGGACAAACAGGACTTGCTCGTTCCTGCGGCTACGAGCAAGTGAGAATCTGTGAATTGGTGAATTGGTGAATTGGCGGGCGAATTCACCAATTCACCAATTGCCATGATCGGAGCGCTCGGCGATATCCACGGAGATTTCGCGAGCGTGCACCGGATCATGCGCCAGCATCCCGACATTCATGCGTGGTTGTGCGTCGGTGACGTCGCGGACGCAGTCGGCAACTACGAAGCGTTCGATTCGCCTCTCTACTGGATCAAAGGCAATAACGAGAACTTCGATCGGATTGCGGCCCGCGATCTGCCTGCGAATCTGCACTACATTCCAAATGGGACGCTGCACGTCATCGAAGGCCTCCGCATCGCCGGCCTGGGCGGGACGCACGCTCCAACGATGTACGACGTCGCACCGGACCAATTGCCTCACCCGAAAAAAAGCACAGCGAAGGCGACGGAGCTCGCCGATCGACGCCGGCATTTTGTTCGTCAAGACGTTGACGCGTGCAAGCAGATGAAAGCGGTCGACATTCTGCTCACGCACGAAGCGCCGCGGCCATTTCGCGTCAAGGGGAACGACGCTGGGAAGACGCCGATCAACGAAACTCTCGCGGCGATGAAGCCGCGACTGCACCTCTTCGGTCATCACCATCGTCTGGTCGAGGCTGAGTTTCAGGGCGTCAGGTCCATCTGCCTCGATCTGGTTGGTAACTCGTATCTTTTAGTCGAGGTGCCGACGTTGCGGTACCATGTAAGGTCGTAGACATGGCAAGACCCACCTTTCTCGAAGCGATCGACCAGCGTGTGCTCGTTTGTGACGGCGCGATGGGGACGATGCTGTACGCGAAAGGGATCTTCCTGAATCGCTCGTTCGATGAGCTGAACGTGAAAGGGCCGGACGTCGTCAGCGACGTCCATCAGGCCTACGTCCGAGCGGGCGCGGATGTGATCGAAACGAACACGTTCGGTGCGAACCGGATCAAGCTTGGCACGTTCGGACTGGCCGATCAGGTCCACTCGATCAATCTTCAGGGGGCCCGTCTTGCCCGCCAGGCCGCGCGCGAGCACGTGTATGTCGCCGGGGCGATCGGACCGCTCGGTATTCGTATTGAGCCGTGGGGAAAGACCGGCGTCGACGAGGCCGAGGAGTTCTTTCGCGAGCAGGCGCGCGCGTTGCTCGAAGGCGGCGTCGATCTGTTTGTCCTCGAAACGTTTCGCGACGTCAACGAAATCGGCGCGGCGATTCGGGCGGTGCGGAGCGTGTGCGATCTGCCAATCGTCGCGCAGGTGACCACCGAGGAGGATGGCAACAGTCTCGATGGCGCCCCGCCCGAAGCGTTCGTTCCGGCACTCGAGTATCTCGGCGCCCAGATCGTCGGACTGAATTGCAGCGTCGGACCTGCGGCCATGCTCGAAACCATCGAGCGGATGGCGCATGTGGCGACGGTGAAACTGTCAGCGCAGCCCAATGCCGGCCGTCCGCGCGAGATCGAGGGAAGAAACATCTATCTCTCGTCGCCGGAGTACATGGCATCGTACGCCAAACGGTTCATCAACAACGGCGTCCGTCTCGTCGGCGGCTGCTGCGGCACGACCCCGGAACACATTCGTCATATCAAGACCGCGGTGCGCGAATTGGGCGCCGAGGCACGAACGAGCACGGGCGGGCGCCGCGGCGGCGGGCGGGTGGCTGTTTCGGCCCCGCTCGTCGAACCGGTTGCGCGCGCCGAGAAATCGCGAATGGCCAACGGCCTTTCCCGTGGTGCCTTCACGGTCTCGGTCGAACTCGTGCCGCCACGAGGCTTTCGTGTCGATGCGTTGATCGAGCGCGCACGACAGCTCCGGATCCACGGTGTTGATCTCGTCAACGTACCCGATGGACCGCGGGCTGGAGCGAGGATGAGCGCATTGTCGGCTGCGGTTCTCGTCCAGCAGCAGGCGGGCGTCGAAACAATTCTGCACTGCGCCTGCCGGGATCGTAATCTGCTCGGACTGCAGTCGGACCTGCTCGGCGCGCATTCGATGGGCGTTCGCAACCTGCTCCTGATCACCGGTGATCCGCCCCAGATCGGCGATTATCCCGACGCCACTGAAGTGATGGATGTCGACTCGATCGGATTGACCAACATGGTCAAGCGATTGAACGACGGCGCCGACATCGGCGATCAGAGCATCGGGGCGCCGACCGGGTTCCACATCGGCGTCGCTGTCAATCCCGCGGCGCTCGATCCAAACGAAGAGCTGCGACGTTTCGAACACAAGGTGAAGGCAGGCGCGGAATTCGCGATCACGCAACTCGTGTTCGATCGCCAGCAGCTCGAGGCGTTCCTGCGCTCAATCGAGCGCTTTCGCATCCCGGTGCTGGCGGCGATCGCGCCGCTCGAAAGTTTGCGGCACACGGAATTTCTCGCCAACGAGCTTCCCGGTGTGAGCGTGCCCAGCGCGATCGTCGATCGCATGCGGCGCGCAGAAGCGGCCGGACGCGCGGCGAATGAAGGACTGACGATTGCGCGCGAGATTGCGTCCGAGATCCGGCCGCTGGTGCAAGGCATTCAGATATCGCCGGCCGGTGATTCGATTGAGAGCGCGCTCGGCATTATGGAAGCCGTGGTCGCCTAGAGACATGAGCGCGCACTTGCCCCATCCATACTATCGGGATATAGTCCACACGTTTGCCATGTCGGCAAAACAGGCGGCATTTACCTTGCACAACGAGACGGGGTTCTAATGCCCTTATTCGATCGAAAAGTTGATCCGTCAGATGAGTTGGTGTCGGGTTCGGACGCGGCGACGCGAGCGCTTTCGGTGACAGCGGTTGAGAATGATTTCGTCGCCGGTGTGTACGACAAGCTTGCAAAGGTCTACGACATCATTTTTGGCCCCACGCTTCACCCGGGGCGACTTCGCGCCATCGAGCGAATGGACATTCAGCCGGGCGAGCGCGTGCTCGAGGTCGGAGTCGGCACCGGCATCAATCTTTCGCTCTATCCGAAGAACTGTTCGGTAACGGGCATCGACTTCAGCGAGTCGATGCTCGAGATCGCTCGCGAGCGTGCCGAGCGCAAGGACATCCGGAACGTCCGGCTGTTGCAGATGGATGCGGCAGATCTCAAATTTGCCGACAACGCCTTCGACATCGTCTACGCGCCATACCTCATCAGCGTCGTGCCTGATCCGGTCCGCGTTGCTCATGAGATGCGCCGCGTCTGCCGGCCGGGCGGACGCGTGATTCTCCTGAATCATTTCCTCAGCCCGAACCTGTTCCTCTCACGCATCGAACGGCTGATCTCTCCGTTCACGATTCACATCGGTTTCAAAGCGGTTCTCGATCGCCCCGCGTTTCTGACGCAGGCCGAGATGCAGCCGCAGTCGATCGAGAAGGTGAACTTTCCGAAGATTTGGTCGTTGGTCACGGTCATTAAGTAGCGCGGCCGGTAATCAACGACCGTCACTGAGAAGAGAACAACAGGACAAAGGAGAAAGAGGATCCTCCTTTCTCTTTTCTCCTGTGGCCTCTCGCTAGCCAAGGGAGCGCGACTGGACTTCAGCGGTCGCGTGGCCTGTCTCCTAGAACGGTTTCTCCAGCGATTCCGACTGCGGCGTAAACAACTTTGCGCCGTCGCTGGTGATGTACATGTCGTCTTCCAGCCGCACGCCAAACTCTCCGCGAATGTAGATTCCCGGCTCGTCGCTGAAGACCATGCCTGGCTGCGCGCTCACCGCGGTCTTCCAGCCGAACATGTTGTTCTTCACCAGGTACGGCCATTCGTGGCCATCCATGCCCATGCCGTGGCCAAGACGATGGCTGAAGTACTTGAAGCCGGGACCGTAACCGGCGTCGACGACAACCTTTCGCGCGGCGGCGTCGATGGCTTCGAGCGGCACGCCGGGTTTTGCCGCAGCAAGCGCCGCGGTTTGCGCGCGTTTGACGATGTCGAAGACCGATTGCATCTTCGCCGTCGGTTTTCCGAGGACGAACGTGCGCGTCAGGTCTGACTGATACCCCTGAACCGTGCATCCGTCGTCGATCATGATGATCGTGCCTTCACGGATCGTTTGGGGAGTGATCGAGCCGTGGGGAAGCGCCGTGTATTCGCCGACCTGGACGCTGGCGCCGCCGGGAAATCCGACTTGCCGGTAACCTGCGTCGATCAGACTGGAGACCTGATTCTGGGTCATCCCAGGCTCCAGTGCGCGATACACCGCCTCGTACACCTTGAGCGTCGCCGCGCAGGCGATTCGCATCAGCTCGAGCTCATGATCGTCCTTGATCATCCGGCAGCCAGCGGTAATCGGCGTTCCGCTCACGACCTTCAGCTGGGGCGCCACGGAAGCAATGCCATCGGCCCAGACGAACTTCATCGTCTCTTCGACGCCGACCGTCGCCGTCGCGAGTCCGCGATCCTTGAGCCCTTGCGCGACGAGGGCGTAAGGACTTTCATCTTCATGCCACGTCCGAACGTCGGCGACGCCGTCGGCCAGCGGCCCGAGCGCAATCTGTTCGCGTGCTCGATCCTCTTCGAACGCCGGCGACACAAAGAACGGCGCTCCTTTCACCGGGATGACGCACGCGAACAAGCGTTCGCCGCCGCCCCACCGAATATTCGCGAAGTACACGAGCGACGTCCCGCCCGAGAGCACCAGCGCGTCGATGTTTTCGGCCGCCATCAACCGCCTGGCCTTTTCGATCCGAACGCGCCGTTCTTCGCTCGTGATCGGCTTCGCCTGGTCGCGCATCGACGTGAGGGCGGCGATCGAGGGAGGGAGGGTGCCCATTTGTGACGTGGCGGCGCCGCGTCGCTGGAGAAGAGCCGCCGGTGAACCGATCGCGGCGGTCAGTGAGAGGAAGGAGCGGCGATTCATCATGTGCGGATTCTACTCTCGCTTGGACGACCAGGAGCACTCAACGACAACCACGGCCACGCTGCGATCACGTCTTAAGAGATCAACAGGAGAAGGGAGAAGGGAGAAATCTTGGATCAGCGGTGCAGTATGACGGTGAACGATGTGGATTATTGTGCCGCAGCACGTTCGACGATCAGATCCGCCACGACCTCCGCGCCATCGGTGCGGGGCTGCTCGGGGGGTGGTGGCTGCTTCAGCAGGCGCTCTAACGAATCGCGCCATTGTCCCGCAAGAAATCGATCCAGGTCGATGTGTTCGCAGCGCAGAAACCGTGGCATCTCCTTGACCATGATGTCGTATTCGATGAATCGTCCGCGCGAGGTATAGAGCATCGCCGTGTCGTTGGCCACGCAGTCCGCGATGATGCCGTAGCCGGGCTTGGTCACCACGACATCGACGGCCGCGACGAGATCGACGTAGGAAAGGCCGCGCGCATAGATATCTTCCTCAACGATCCAGTGAGCCGGTCCCCGGAGTGACGGGATCTTTGCCGCCGGCTCGGTCATGACGAGATCGACAACGTCCAGGCAATCAAAGTGCGCGGCGGTCAGTCCATCAACGCCGTAGCCGCCGAACGACGCAAGCGCCAGCGGCCTATCCCTCGGCAACGACAGCTCGCGCCTGACATCGTCCCTCGATCGGTCGGCGCGAGCGTGACGGGCGACAAACGGAACATCACGCACACGAGGGACCGTCGCGAACCCGCCGTGGAGCGGCATCCGCCACCCTTCGCTTGCGCGCGAGTACGCCTCCCTGAGGACTGGCAGCAGCTCTGGTGCCGCGTGCAATTCGGTGCCATATCCCTCATAGATCCAATCCCAGGTGAAGTTTGCGACGACAACGGACGGAATGCCCGCGACGGCGGCGGCGGCACACGCCAGTGGCGGCGCGTCGGAAATAACCAGCCGCGCGTCGCGAGCGGTGAGCATGGCCGCCTCGGCCTCGGCGCGCGCGGGCAGCGTTCGATAGAACTCCGATGCGAGCCTGATCGTGGCGCGTTCGTCGAGCCGCACGCTGTCGATCTGAACGACGCCAGTATCGTTCGGCCGGTCGATAAAGGTGCTGGGCACACGAACCGTCTGCTCGAACAGACGCCGCGGGGCTGCGCTACAGACGATCAGATCGATGGCCGACAGGCGGGCGCCGAGCGCGTTGATGATCGCGATCTGTCGAACGCTGTGGCCGAACCCGTGTCCCGAGATGTAGAAGACGACCGACGGCACGCGTTCAGCGAAGCGTCGCGTCGGCGATACGCACCGCGGGCAGCGCCACTTTGAGCACGTCTTCGAGCGTGCGTGCGGGAACGAATGTCATCTCGGCGCGTACTTCCGCCGGAAGCTCTGCGAGATCCTGTTCGTTCATCTCGGGGAGAATGAACGTCTTGACCCCGTAGCGCCGGGCGGCAAGCGCCTTTTCGCGAATCCCGCCGACCGGCAGCACGAGACCGGACAGCGTGATCTCTCCGGTCATCGCGACGTCGGATCGCACGGGCTCGCCGCGTGCCGCCGAGACGATGGCCGTCGCCATCGTCACGCCCGCCGACGGACCGTCTTTGGGAATGGCGCCGGCGGGGACGTGGACGTGCAGATCGTTCTTGGTGAGCGTCTCGGCGCTGATGCCAAGCAGGTCAGCTTGCTGTCGAACGTGGCTCAATGCTGCGCGCGCCGATTCCTGCATGACGTTTCCGAGCTGTCCGGTCAGCGTCAGATGACCGTGCCCGGCCGGCAGCAGGACCGCCTCGATGAACAGGACATCGCCACCCGTCTCCGTCCAGGCGACGCCGGTTGCGACGCCGGCTCGTGACGTGCGGAACGCCGCGTCCGATCGGAATCGCGGAGGACCGAGATAGTCAGGAATCTGCGCGGCGTCGGCAACTGCCGTATGGAGCGCGTTGGTCGCGACCCGCGCGGCGACCTTTCGCGCCACGGTGCCAATCTGCCGTTCGAGCGATCGCACTCCGGCTTCACGCGTGTACTCGTTGATGATACGTTTCAGGGCCGCGTCGGTGATCTCGAGCTGCTGCGGCTTGAGCCCGTGCTCTTCGAGCTGACGAGGGATCAAATACATCTTCGAGATGTGGACCTTTTCGTCTTCGGTGTAGCCGCTGAGCGTGATGATCTCCATGCGATCCAGCAGCGCCGGATGGATCGTGCCGAGCTGGTTGGCGGTCGCGATGAAAAGCACTTTCGACAAATCGATCGGGATCTCGAGATAGTGATCGCGGAACGAATGGTTCTGCGCGGGGTCGAGCACTTCCAGGAGTGCCGCCGCCGGATCGCCTTGCACCCCGACCGACACCTTGTCGATCTCGTCGAGCATCAAGACTGGATTTGAGGACCCTGCGGACTTCAGCGCCTGCACGAGTCGTCCTGGCATTGATCCGATGTAGGTCCGGCGATGGCCGCGGATTTCTGCTTCGTCGCGCACGCCGCCGAGCGAGATACGCACGAACTTGCGATTCATGGAGCGCGCGATCGACTGGCCCAACGAGGTTTTGCCGACACCGGGAGGTCCGACGAAGCAGAGAATGGGTCCCTTCAGATCTCCCTTGAGCTTCCGCACCGCGAGGTACTCGACGATCCGTTCCTTGACCTTGTCGAGATCGTAGTGGTCGTCGTCGAGCACTTTGCGGGCCTCGATCGGATCGAGCCGGTCCTCGGTCGGCTTGTCCCACGGCACATCGAGGATCCAGTCGAGATAGGTCCGGATCATCTGATACTCGGGAGACGCCGGGGTCATGCGCTCGAGTCGTTCGACTTCGCGATTTGCCGACGCCGCCACTGATTCAGGAAGGGCAGCTTCAGCGATCCGCTTGCGAAGTTCGGCCCCCTCGCCGTCGCCTTCGCCGAGTTCGTTCTGGATCGCCTTCATCTGTTGCCGCAGCACGTACTGGCGCTGCGCGTCGCTCATCTCCTTTTCCGCCGTTGATTCGATCTTGCCTTTGAGTTCGAGGACCTCGATCTCGCGCGACAGAACCATCGAAACGGCATCCAGCTTGACGGCGATGTCGTTCTCTTCGAGCAGGCGCTGCTTGTCCTCTCCCTTCATGTCGAGGAGACTCGCGAGCAAGTACGCGATCCGCAGCGGATCGTCGATGCTCATGACCAGCGTCTTGATATCGGGCGACAGCCCCGTCGCGAGCGACAATGCCTTGTCGACCAGCTCCTGCAGGCGACGGACGCGGGCATCGACGTCGATCGAGTGTTTCGCGGTTTCGGGAAGTGGTTTGAGCAGGGCGCGCAGGAAGCCGCGATCGCTCTGAAGGAACTCCGCCCGGGCGCGGACGATCCCCTCGACCAGCACCCGCATCCCGGTTGGCGCCTTGGCCATCTGTCTGATGATGGCCACCGTGCCGACGCGATGCAGATCGTCGGCGGAGGGCTCCTCGGCCTCTCCTTGCTGGAGGAGCAGGAGCACCATCCGATCGCCAGCGAGCGCGCGGTTGATGGCCTCGATCGACACTGGCCGGCCGACACCCAGCGGCGCCACGGTCATCGGCAGGACGACGGTCTCCCGGAGCGGTACGACCGGCAGCTCCGACGGCAGCGAGGGGGTTTCGGCAGCGGGCGTAGAAACTTCAGCGTCAGCCATGTCTACTTATCACTGAGTACGGAATCGTGGCGCATCGCCATCGGCGGCCAGCCATACGAGCCGCGCCGCAAGTTCGGTGATGCGTTCGAGCTTGGCGAAATCGATCCGCCCCGTGTCGTCGTCAGGCGTGTGGTAATCGGGGTGCAGACCGGTTGTCAAAAACACCGCGGGAATGCCGTGCTGCAGGAACGGCCAGTGGTCGGATCGCCGCACCAGGTTCTGTGAGTCGCGATCGTAGTCCTGCTTCACGGTGAGCTGAATCGTTTGGTTGGCGACATCAGCTGCCCGCGCGAGATCTGGTGCATACGTGTAGCCGAGGAGATGGACGACGTTGAGGTTGTCGGACGCGTGTGTCTTGGCGAAGCCGCGATATCGAGGATCGTTGGGATCGGGAATGTCTTCGTCGCGGCCAACCATGTCCAGGTTCACGTTGGCCACGATCCGTCGAGACGGCTGCGGATGCGCCACATAATACTCGGCACCGAGCGATCCCTTTTCCTCACCGTTCCACAGCGCAAACACGACCGCGCGCGCCGGGCGCACCCCCTGCGCGGCGGCGCGGGTAAAGGCGGCGGCGATGGCCAGGACTGCGGCGGCTCCGGATGCGTTATCGTCGGCGCCGTTGTAAATGCGTCCCGCCTCGTCGATGCCGTCGTGATCCAGATGCGCGCCGACGACCACGATCTCGGCCGTCTTGCTCCCTCCTTCGACCATGCCGAGAATGTTGCTCATCGCCATCGGTTGCGCGATCACGTCAGGATTCAAACTGGCGGTCAGCGCCCGCCGCTGCTCCAGCGCGGCCCTGACCGGCTTGATCGCGTGCTCAGAGATCACGGCGACGGCAA
>Ga0111538_10004778_pt1 | contig 18690 bp, 18 predicted proteins | sample SoiMethybrSBSTD1_FD_79669 | JGI IMG/M metagenome (GOLD analysis project Ga0111538, IMG submission 79669) | Bulk soil microbial communities from a Populus tree surrounding site in Tennessee, USA - Soil MetaG P. TD hybrid SBSTD1 (version 2)... | ecosystem: Environmental > Terrestrial > Soil >...
CCGTCAATTGGCTGTTCAATGCGCAAAATATGCGAAGAAGATCACGCTCGAAATGGGTGGAAAGAGTCCGCTGGTTGTCCTGAAAGATGCCGACGTGGACTACGCCGTGAACACAGCCTGCTTCGGACTGTTCATTCACCAGGGACAAATCTGCATGGCAGGCTCGCGCATCATTGTCGAGCAACCGATCTATCAAGCATTCCTCGAGAAGTTCGTCGCAAAAGTGAAAACGTTTCAGATGGGAGACCCGCGCGATCCACACACATTGATTGGGCCGCTCATTCGGTCGTCACAGTGCGAATTTATCGACAAACGTATCAAGTCGTCCGTCGCGGCGGGTGCGCGTGTGCTGACTGGCGGAGGATCCAAAGGACACTACTTTGAGGCGACCGTTCTGGCGGACGTGGTTCCCGGAATGGAAGTTTTCACCGACGAGCTATTCGGCCCCATAGCCAGCGTTATCAAAGCCAATGACGCGGATCATGCGCTCAAACTCGCTAATGACACGCATTACGGTCTTTCGTCGGCCGTGTTGACCAACGATCTGCAACTCGCGATGAAGTTCGCGCTCGGCCTGGATGCGGGCATGGTCCACATCAACAGTTCGACAATTCATGACGAGCCGCACATCCCGTTCGGCGGCGTCAAGGATTCGGGGTTCAGCCGCGAAGGCGGACAGTGGTCCATGGAAGAAATGACCGAACTGAAGTGGGTGACGATCCAGCAGGGCAAACGGCAATACCCATTCTAACGACACGGATTACACGGATCTGACCCGCGTAATCCGTGTAATTCCGTGGCTAAAGCTGGTAATTCGCTTCCAGCGTGATCTTCGCGTTGAGAAGCTTCGAAATCGGACAGCCTGCCTTTGCATTGTTGGCGGCCGTCTCGACTTTCGCACGATCCGCTCCGGGCGCTTGAACGGTCACGGTCAGAGCACTCGACGTTACTGCAAAACCGCCGTCGGTCTTTTCCAGAGTGACGGTGGCCGACGCATCGATGCGCTTTGGGGTGATTCCGGCTTCTCCAAGTTGCGCAGAGAGAGCCATAGCGAAACAGGCGGAGTGCGCGGCCGCGATCATCTCTTCGGGGTTCGTTCCCTTCTTGCCTTCAAACCGTGTTGCAAAGGTGTATGGCGCATTCGTCAAGACACCGCTCGCTACGGAAACTTCCCCTTTGCCGTCCTTCAATCCACCCTGCCACACAGCAGAAGCCTTGCTTTGCATGATTCCTCCTCCAGGTTTTGTCGATTCGGAAAGGATAACGCATCCGCGATGAAGACAAGCGGAGAGTTGCAGGGCGCGGACCTTCTCCGGGAGAAGGTGGGGCATCAGAACAATCAACCTAACAAGTCCAACAGTCAAAAGTGAGCACCTGACCTCTCTACATAGACCACGGTATCCCAAATACTCATTCTTCCGGATGTCGTACTGAAGCCTGGAGTGACTATCTTCTACATCTCGGAATCCCACAGACCGGACTGCGGCAGGAGAAGTAATGAGAACTAAATTCAAGCTCGCGTTTCCTCTGGTTCTTCTGTGTAACACCGGGAACCTCATCGCGCAGTTGACTCTCCCTGCGATATCGGCAGTCAGCAGTCCTGCCCCAGCCATTGGCTATGTCGTCAACGGCGGTTCGACCAAGATCGAACTCCGAAGCACGACGGGCCGGCCGGAAGCAGACGGGGAGGCAAAGGTCGAAGCCAGGGAAGGCGTTACGCTCATCAACGCCAAGATGCGCAACCTTGCCCAGCCTGGAGAAATCAGTGCGGAGTTTCTGACCTATGTTCTTTGGGCGATAACACCGGATGGGCGCACGAACAATCTCGGAGAAATCATGGTTAACGAGAATGGCGACGGCGAACTCAAGGTGACGTCGCCACTGCAAACCTTCTCCTTGATTGTGACGGCTGAGCCGTACCATTCGGTGCGACTGCCCAGCGAACTGGTCGTACTGAAGAACGTGCCGCGCCGGGACACTAAAGGCACCGTTGTCGCGGTCGACACATACAGGCTCATGAAACGCAGCGAGTACGAGCAACATGGCAGTCCTCTGGCTCTCTCTCCCGACCTTCTTAAGGAAGTCCCACTGGAAATGTATGAAGCGCGAAACGCCATAGAAATTGCCCGCTCTCGAGGAGCGGAAAAGTACGCGCCCGAAATCTACATGAGGGCGGCAAGCAGTTTGAAGCAGGCGGAAGGGCTTTTGCAGGCAAAGGCAGACCGGAAGGAGATTGTTTCGGTTGCCCGGCAAAGCGTTCAGTTTTCGGAGGACTCGCGCGCGCTGGCAGCAGACAGACAGGAGCAGGAAAGGATTGGTCGAACCGTTGGACACTGACGTGAATCATCGAGAGAAGAAGCGGATGGGAAATGGGATACGGGGCGTTCGACATGAGACATCGGAGTTACGCCGGTTTCTCCACTGTTAAATGCGACGCTCCGTGTCCCAGTTCCCATCCACTTATCACGACCAACAAACAAATACGAGTAGGAGTCGCCCGCCAATGAAGATCGCTCCCGGCCTCCTCTTAGTCGCTGTACTCGTCGTCGCAGTGCCTATTGCTGCGCAGAACTCTCAGGAGAAGAGTCCGGAGCCCGCAACACTTTTCTTCCAAAACCGTGAAATCATCACGCTTCATGCGATGCGGGGGCTTTTCACTCCTCGAGATCGCGTTCAGAATGCCAACCAAAGATTGCAGGACTTGCTGCGCGACAAGGGAGCAGGCGAGACCAGCGTTGCGATAGCGGACGGCATACCCACCGTGACGATGCACTCGAAGGCTATTTTCTATGTTCTCCCCGGCGACGTTCAACCGGACATCCCGGGCCAGGAAATGACGTCTGAAACAGTGGCGACTGCGGCTGCAGGGAAACTGGGCGAGGCGGTTCGCGCATGGTCGGACCAACGTCGGGTCTCGGTCGTTGCGCGAGGCGCGATGCACACCCTGATTGCAGCAGCCATCGCTGGCCTGGCGATATGGCTTCTCGGACGGGCTCGTGTCGTTGCGCTCCGATGGCTGTGCAACCGGGCCCGGGAGCGCGTTGCGGCCCGACCTCTAGTGACCGGGACGAACCTTCTCCAACCCATTATCCGATCACTGCAGTTGCTGGTCGGAATTGGACGAGTGGCGGCTGTAGCGACAATTGTATATCTCTGGTTGACCTATGCGTTCTCGCAGTTTCCTCTTACACAGCCGTGGGGCACTGGGCTGGCCGGCTTCATCGGCAATGCCATCGCCACGGTAGGTATGGGGATTCTGAACGGCATCCCCGCGTTGCTTCTCGCAATCCTGATTCTGTTCGTGACGAAGTTGTTTGCTCACCTGGTGAAGACAGTATTTGAAACCATCGAACAACGGCGGCTGAATGTCAGAGGGATTCATGCCGACACTGCTGAGGCGATGGGACGCATCGCTGTCGTACTCGTCTGGGTCTTTGGTATTGCGATGGCCTTTCCATTCATCCCAGGCTCGGACAGCGACGCGGTCAAAGGCGTCAGTGTGCTGTTCGGCCTGATGATCACCCTGGGCTCATCCAGCATCATCAGTCAGGCCATGAGCGGCCTTGTCGTAGTTTTTTCGCGCGCAATCAAGGAAGGTGAATACGTCCGCGTGGGAGACTTCGAAGGCACGGTGGCGGAAGTCGGAGCACTTTCGGCCAAGATCTGCACGCCGCGGAATGAAGAGATCACGATACCAAACTCGGTGCTGGTGTCGAGTCCCACCCATAATTACTCTCGACTTGCCGGCGCGAACGGCGTGGTGGTCTTCGCCAAAGTGGGCATCGGCTACAACGCGCCGTGGCGCGAGGTTCACGCGGCGCTGGTCGAGGCGGCCCAACATACGACAGGCCTGAGGAAAACTCCGGCACCGTACGTACGACAAGCGACACTATCGGCCTTCTGTGTGGAGTACACGATCAATGCATACCTGGACCGTCCGGAGACACGACTTGCCGTGTTGTCGGAGCTGCACGCAAACATTCAGGATGCTTTTAGCGAACGCGAGATTCAAATCATGGTTCCGGCTTTCGAGTCACAACCGAAGGAACCCGTGGTTCCAAAGAAGGATTGGTTTGGCAGGGAAGCGCGGCCGACAGGGACGTGAAGGCAATGCGGCGGCGGCGGCTGGCCAGGAAATTGAAGGCGAATCCTAATTCCTCAATCCGCAGGGTCGATGTAACGAATCCGCTTGTTCACATCCGTATTGATCGAGTGATAGGGCTGGGCAAGATTGCCGGGATCGAAAAGCGTTTGACGCATGTACTCGGCATCGTCGTTGCCGATGGCATCGGTGAAAATCGGCAGCAGATAATCCACACCCAGGCGTGACGGCTTCATCGCAGCAGGATCGTAGAACGCAGAATGCATGTAGCGCGCATGGATGAGGCCCCAGCGATCGCGGAATCGGTTTGCGTCGTAGCCCTCGACATGAAATCCCTTCCCGGAGTTGTACTGGAGAACAGCTACTGAATTGTTGCGTCCCTCAACCAGCAGATCAATCGCCTTAGATCCAAGCAGGGCCGCGTAGAAGCGATCAAAGAGGATAGGACGTCCGCCGCGCTGAGTATGGCCGACCTTTCTGGTGAAGATGGCTTCCGTCGCGGAATGTCCGCGCCGGTAAAGCTGGAAGTAACGATCACCAAGACGGTCGATGAGCTTGCTGCGCAGGGCTTCGGCCGCGCCGCTCAATGCGACATTGCCGGCAGGATCTGTCGACTGAGAGAGAGCGCCAAGCTCGTGTCCCTCCTCATCAACGATTCCTTCGCCACAGACGATCACAACATTCTTCTGGAGATCGTACAGGTACTTGACACGTTCGACGAGCAGTTGCAGATCCAGCGGATACTCTGGAACCAGGATGATATCGGGCTGGCCATAAGCCGTACCGAGCGCGATATATCCAGACTGCCTTCCCATCACCTCAATGATGGCGATCCGGCGATGACTCTCCGCCGTCGTGCGCACCCGTTCAACACCCTGAGCGGTCACCATCACTGCCGTCGCATAGCCCGGCGTCGCGTAATTCACCATGTGATCAAGATCAAACACCACATTTGACTCGGCACGTTTGTAGCGCAGGCCGTGCGAAGCGTTGCCGTCCTTCTCTTGAATCCATTCGTCGGGCTCGCTGGGATAGTTCAGGCCAAGATCGTTGTCGATGGTCTTCGGCGCGAGAACCGTGGGAAGCCGCTCGGCGAGTGGCTGCAGTCCATTGAGTGTTCCGTCCCCACCAATGGCAATCAATCCATCAATGCCGAGTCGTCCGAGCCTCGAACTGATCTGGTCAAGCTCCTGCTTCTTCAGCGGATCGATGTAATCACGAGACGACCCGATGAGCGTTCCGCCCTTCGTCGGATCGAGTTCGGGGATTCCCTGGAAAAGCGGGTTCATGTGGACGTGGGGGAGCCGTGGATTCAACAGGGCGTTGAATCCCTTGATGAAACCGTAGACTTCGATTCTGAGCTGATTTGCACGAACAACCGCGCCGTGAATCGTTGCGTTGAGTGCGGGAGTGTCACCGCCAGCGGTGAGTATTCCGATACGTCGCATGCCCTACTTTAGAACAATCGTCCGACAGGTCTTCGACAATCTTTACAACTTTTTGCAACACGACGTGTCGAAACTCGATCCAATGAGAATGAAGTGGCGATGGCCACCAGGAGGATTGACGCATGAAATCACAATGGAAGGTGTTGCTGCTGCCGCCACTCGCCGCCATGCTCCTGCTGGGCGGCATCCTCAACGCAAGGCAGAACCTTTCGACGAAAAATCCTGTTGGAAACGCGGCCGACATCGAGTTCGTCAAGGTGCAACCTGGCGAATTCCTGATGGGTTGCTCGGAAGGTGACGATCGTTGCAATGCCGATGAAAAGCCCTCCCATCGCGTTCGCATGACGAAGCCTTTCGAAATCGGCAAGTACGAGGTGACGCAGGCGCAGTGGCAGGCCGTCATGGGTTCAAATCCCAGCGTCATGCGAGGCGATGACCGTCCCGTCGAATCCATCTCGAAAGGCGAAGCGCAGCAGTTTTTGGCGAAGCTCAACGCACGCAACGACGGCTTTCGCTATCGCCTGCCCACGGAAGCCGAGTGGGAATATGCCGCGCGGGCCGGCTCGAACCGGCCATTCGCAGAGCGGCTGGAAGACATCGCATGGTACGCCGGCAACTCGGAGGACGAAACGCATCCGGTCGGTAAGAGGAAGCCCAACGCCTGGGGGATTTACGACATGCAGGGGAATGTCCGCGAATGGGTTCAGGATTTTTATGCCGCGAACTATTACAGCAGCAGTCCGACGGACGATCCTACGGGCCCGGCAGCCGGCGCACTCGGCGGTCGTGGTGGCCGTGGTGGCCGCGGTGGTCGTGGTGGTCGCGGCCCAGACGCGGGACCTCCACAGGGCGGACCGCCACGAGGAGGCGCTCGGGGCGGAGGAGGACGTGGACAGCTTCCGGTCATGCGCGGCGGTGCGTGGGACAATCTCGAATCCTTTATCCGCGTCTCGTCTCGATACAACTACTACGGAGACACGCTACGAGTCAGCGATGTCGGCTTCCGCGCGGTGCGGGAACGAATCGCGCAATAGGCATGAAGGTAAGGAGATCAATTATGAAAGCAACGTGGATGGCTTTGGTGTTGTGCGCTGGGCTGCTGACGATCTCGGAGTCTATCAGCGCTCACCATTCGTTCCAGGCGGAATACGATCAGAACCTGCCGCTCAAGCTGACCGGAAAGGTGACGAAGGTTCTACAGGAAAATCCCCACGGTTGGATCTTTCTCGACGCGCCTAACGCACAGGGAAAGATCGTGAACTGGGCGCTGGAGATTCCCAACCCCTTTGTCGTCCAGCAAAACGGCTTCAGCCGCGACATCTACGAGCAACTTATGAAGTCCGGCGAAATAGTAACCGTCACAGCATATGCCGCAAAGGATGGATCAAAGCACGCGTGGGCCGGTGGTCTCACACGTGCCGACGGAAAAACGGTGATTACCCTGAGTGGAATCCCCGGGCAAGGCGGGCCGAGAGGAGCACGGGGGCAGTAGCGCGAAATTCTCAATTCGTTCTGTAATTCGTGAATTGCAGTTCGACGCCGAAATCGCCTTGCCTCAGCAGCGCGATGGCTTCCTGCAACAAGTCGCGACTCTTTCCGCTGACGCGAACGAGATCGCCCTGGATTGAAGCCTGAACTTTGATCTTGCTGTCTTTGATCGCTCGGACAATCTCTTTGCTCTTCTCCACGGCGAGGCCCGACTGGATCGTGACTTCCTGTCGCATCGTTGAACCCGCAGCAGGCAGAACGGGGCCATAAACGAAATTCTTGAGAGGCACCTTTCGTTTCACGAGCTTCTGTTGAAGGATATCAACGACTGCCTTCAGCTTGAATTCATCGACACTCGTCACCGTGATCTTCTTGTCTTTTTCGTTGAGTTCAATCTCGGATTTGGAATTCTTCAAATCGAATCGAGTCAGGACTTCCTTCGAGGCCTGTTGAATGGCATTCAGCACTTCGGGCATGTCCACAACGGAGACAACATCAAAACTATTATCGGGCATGACGCTAAGTATACCCGTACACTAGAAACGTTGAACCTTCGAACCTTCCTGAACCTTCGTTGTCCCGTCTGTGAGCGAGGAAAAATCTTCCACGGATACCTGGATACGCCCGCGAAATGCCCCGAATGCGGGTACTACTTCATGCGCGAGACCGGCTACTTTCTGCCTCACGCTCCCATCAGCTATCTGCTGATTGTTGTTGCGGCCGTCATTGTGTGGGCTTTCGAGCGCTACATCCTTCACGTTGAATCCGACAACATCGTCCTGATTTCGATCATCGTCTTTCCCGTTTTATTCGGCATCTGGTCGAACAGATATTCCAAGATGCTGTGGCTGATGCTGGACCTGTGGCTGCATCCGCCTTCGCGGGACGATTTCGAAGCGCGAGGAAGGTGAAACACCGAAAGAGAATTATCGGATGAGGTGATCCAGGGGCGACGACGCGGTTGCGTAGAGTTTCCGTGGAATGCGACCGGCTCGATAGGCAAGCCTTCCGGCTTTGACAGCATGGCTCATCGCTTCCGCCATGGCGCCGGGATCCGATGCGCCGGCGATAGCCGTATTCATCAGCACACCATCAGCGCCAAGTTCCATCGCGATAGCCGCGTCGGATGCCGTACCGACGCCCGCGTCAACAATCAACGGCACCTCGGTGATTTTTTCTCGAAGGATACGCATCGCTGCAATGTTCTGGATACCCATGCCGGAGCCGATCGGGGCGCCTAATGGCATGATTGCCGCTGCGCCGGCGTCGATCAACCGTCGTGCAGCGACGAGGTCGTCGTTCGTGTAGGGCAGAACGATGAAGCCTTCCTTCACCAGAATTCTTGTAGCCTCAATCAGCCCCGCCGTATCGGGGAACAGGGTGCTCTCGTCGCCGATCACTTCAAGCTTCACCCATTCCGAAAGACCGGCTTCACGTCCGAGTCTCGCAGTACGCACCGCATCGTCCACCGTGTAGCACGCCGCGGTGTTCGGCAGGATTTGGATCTTTGAGCGATCGATGAAGTCGAGGAGAGACTCGCCCTTCGCGGCTTTCAAATCGATTCGACGCACGGCTACCGTCACCATCCCGGTGCCGGAACGCTGGTGTGCTTCGCGCATCACCTGGTGGCTGGGATACTTCCCTGTTCCCACAAGTAAGCGAGAGTGAAACGTCTTGCCCGCAATCACGAGGTCGTCTGCTGCCGGTCCGGAACCGCCACCTACGAAGTGCACAACCTCTAATTCGTCGCCCGCCACGACAACGACTCTCTCCCAGACGGCTTTGGGAACGATTGAACGATTTCGCTCAACGGCAATACGTTCCTTCGGGAGACCCAAAAAGTCCAGGAGTTCGGTCACACTGCATGAGGCGGGAAGCGTTTGAGCTTCACCATTGAGACGAATCTCGATGGCCATGATGCCGTCGATGGTAGCACATCACGGAAAAGCCACTCGGCGCGCGCTTTGAGCCAGCTTTTGCCATTGACAGTGACTCGCGCGGCTACTTATAGTCGTGAGTTTGATTGTTCGTCGAAGTTATTGACAGAACTATTGTTACGGGAATCTTAATGCTATCGGCCTGGGCTCCAATTCTTATATTCCTGATTCTGGTTACGGGCTTTGCGGTTGTTTCGGTTATAGGCTCGCTGATCCTCGGCATGAGGAAGCCGACACCGGAAAAACTAACTCCCTACGAGTGCGGCATGCAGCCGGTAGGCAACGCCAGAGAGCGCTTCTCCGTGAAGTTCTACCTGGTAGCCATGCTCTTCCTGCTCTTCGATATTGAAGCCGTTTTCCTTTTTCCGTGGGCCGTCGTGTATCGCGACCTGAAGATGTTCGGCTTTCTCGAAATGGTCCTGTTCATCGCTATCGTTCTGGCCGGTTACGTCTACGTCTGGAAAAAAGGCGCGCTCGAGTGGGAACGTTGATGTTTTCGGCGGAGACCGAAGCCCGCTTCCAGCATCTCGTGTCGATCTATCCGCAGAAAAGATCGGCATTGATTCCCATGCTGCTCTTGGCGCAAAAGGAAGTGGGATACGTGACGCCGCATGCCATGGAGTACATCGCTGCATATCTCGGACTTTCCGCTTCGGATGTCGAATCGACCCTATCCTTTTACACGCTGCTTCGGCGCAAGCCCGCCGGCAAATACCATTTACTCATTTGCACCAACCTGTCGTGCATGCTGCAGGGCTCTGAAGAAATCGAATCGTGTGTGAAACGGAAACTTGGCGTTGAACTGGGACAGGTAACCGCGGACGGCCTCTTCTCTGCAATCGAGTTCGAATGCCTGGGATCGTGCACCACAGCCCCTGTTCTTCAAGTTAACGGAGAATTTCACGAAAACCTCAGCGTGCCCAAGGTCGAAGCTCTCATTGATGAACTTCGAAAACTCGGATGATCGAATATCTTTCCAGCCGGGAATTCCTGATCCTGTTTGCGAAGATGATCGCGATCTTCGGTGGGGTCATGGGTGCTCTCGCCTACACGACGCTGCTTGAACGGCGCGTGATGGCATTCGTTCAGATGCGACCCGGGCCAAACCGGGTGGGCCCGTTCGGCCTGCTTCAACCGATTGCTGACGGCCTGAAGTTTCTCTTTAAGGAACAAATCGTTCCGACCAATGCCAACGTCTTCCTTTACTACGCCGCGCCAATCATTTCGCTGATCCCAGCGCTTCTTTCGTTTTCGGTGATTCCATTTGGCCCGGACCTGAAAATTGCGGACGTCAGCGTCAGCCTTCTGCTGATCTTCGCGATCACTTCCCTGGGTGTGTACGGCATCGTGCTCGGAGGCTGGGCCTCGAACTCCAAGTATCCGATGATGGGAGCCATGCGCTCCTCCGCCCAGATGCTGAGCTACGAGTTGAGTTTGACCTTGTCGGTCGTTGGCGTGCTGATGATTTCGAACACCCTGAGCTTGTCGAGTCTTGTGCAGAACCAGCAGGGCACCTGGTGGGGATTCATTCCACGATGGAACATCTTCCTGCAACCGGTTGGTTTCCTGGTTTATCTGCTGAGCGGAATCGCGGAAACCAATCGCCTGCCTTTCGATCTGGCCGAGTCTGAACAGGAACTCGTAGCAGGCTGGCACACCGAATATAGTGGCATGAAGTTCGCGATGTTTTTCCTGGCGGAATACGCCAACATGGTCACCGTTTCGGCTCTCGCCACGATCATGTTTCTCGGCGGCTGGAATGGACCGTCGTTGCCCGGCCCGTGGTGGTTGCAGATGGCTCTGCCCACGATCTGGTTCCTGTTGAAGATTGCAGCGTTCCTTTTCTTCTACATCATGGTGCGCGCATCGATCCCGCGCATCCGTTACGACCAGCTGATGTACTTCGGCTGGAAAGTTCTGCTTCCGATAGCACTGGCGAACATTCTCGTCACAAGCTTCCTGGTTGCCGTCTTATGATCGAAGTACTTTTCCTGCTTTTCGCGGCAATTGCCCTGGGTGCGGCTATCAATGTGCTCGCGCAGAAGCATGTGCTCTACAGTTCCCTGTCGTTGATTGTGCTGCTGACAGCGATCTCGGGCCTTTTCATTTTGATGCAGGCAGAGTTTTTGGCCGTGATCAATGTCATCGTGTACGCGGGCGCGATCATGGTGTTGTTCGTGTTCGTCATCATGCTGCTGAATCTGCCGGCCGATGAAGACGGCGAGGACCGGTTGCGGTGGCTGAAGCTGATCGGCATCCCGATGGGACTGTTTCTGTCGTTCATGGTCATCCGCACCGTATGGGATGTGCGTGCCACGCCTTTGACGCCCGAGCTCGCGGGCACCCCGCAGGCTATTGGAGCAAGCCTGTTTACCGACTATGTGCTGCCGTTTGAACTGACGTCGCTCCTCATTCTGATCGCGTTGATGGGCGCGGTCGTATTTGCAAAGAAGGACCTGTGATTCCACTGAACTGGTACCTCATCCTCGGCGCGGCACTTTTCCTGCTTGGCATGCTCGGATTTTTTGTGAAGAGAAACATCATAGCCCTGCTGCTTTCTGTGGAGATCATGCTGAATGCCGTGAACCTGACATTCGTTGCCTTCTCCAGCCAAAACGGACAGATCAATGGCCAGATCTTTGTGTTCTTCGTTCTTGTCGTTGCGGCAGCCGAGGCGGCCGTGGGCCTGGCTCTCGTCATCGCGATGTTTAGAAACCGCGAGACATTGAATGTGGACAGGAGCAATTTGCTGAAATGGTAAACGCGGGAATAGTGCACGGCTCGCGCAGGCGGAGTGGTGTTGGCCAAGCCCCCTTGACCAGCACACCAATATACTTGGCTCGAAAACGGGGAAGAATTTCGAAATCGGACGAACGGAAACCTCAGATCCGAAATCCGAAATGGCAGATTGGACCGGTTCAGTCTCCTATTTCGGATTTCGGATCTGAGGTTTCCGTTCGTCCGATTTCGAAATTCCTGGTAGTTGAGTCAACTATCTTAGTCCCCTTGACCAGCACCACCCCGGCCGCTCCATCAAAGGCGGCTTTGCACCATTTTCTCTATATCGCGGCCCCTCCTCGGCTGAGGAGGGGAGTTTAAGAGATGAATCTCCTCTGGCTGATCCCCATCCTGCCGCTGCTCGGAGCCGTCATCAACGGCTTCTTCGGCAAGCATCTATCGCGAACGAGAATCGGCGTGCTCGCATCGAGCATGGTCGCCGGATCCTTCGCGATCTCGCTCTATGCTTTCCTGCAGATGCTCGGGATGCCGGAAGAGAGCCTGCCGGTAATCCAGAATTACTTCACCTGGATTCAGGCCGGCTCATTCCAGGCAAACGCCGGATTCATGCTCGACCATTTGTCCGGCTTGATGATCCTCATCGTCACCGGTGTCGGTTTCCTCATCCACGTGTACTCCACGGCATACATGCACGATGAGCCCGGCTTCTACAGGTTCTTCGCGTACCTGAACCTGTTCATGTTCTCCATGCTGACGCTCGTGCTCGCGAACAATTACCTGCTCATGTTCGTGGGCTGGGAAGGCGTCGGTCTCTGCTCCTATCTTCTGATCGGCTTTTGGTTCAAAAAACAATCCGCCGCAGATGCCGGCAAGAAAGCGTTCATCGTCAACCGCATCGGCGATTTCGGATTCATCCTCGCCGCAATGCTGATCTTCTGGACATTCAAGAGTGTCGACTACGTCCAGGTTTTCTCGGCGGCAGCAACGATGCCGTTGGAACCGCTGGGCATCGTGGGGACCATTACGGCGATTTGCCTGCTGATGTTCCTGGGGGCGGCAGGCAAGTCCGCGCAGATACCGCTTTATGTCTGGCTGCCAGACGCCATGGAAGGCCCGACTCCGGTCAGCGCACTCATTCATGCCGCAACGATGGTGACCGCCGGGGTTTACATGATCGCGCGATCCGCGGTTTTGTTTGATCATGCGCCGGGCGCTTTGCTGGTCGTTGCGACGATCGGAGCGTTAACCGCACTCCTCGCGGCATCGATTGGATTGGTTCAGACGGATATCAAGAAGGTGCTGGCGTACTCGACCGTGAGCCAGTTGGGATACATGTTCCTGGCTTGCGGAGTCGGCGCCTATGCCGCGGGCGTCTTTCATCTGATGACTCACGCTTTCTTCAAAGCGCTTCTCTTCCTCGGCGCGGGCAGCGTCATTCACGGAATGAGCGGCATCCAGGACATTACGAAGATGGGAGGCCTGCGAAAGGAAATGCCGTGGACCTTCCGGACCTTCCTGATCGGAACCCTCGCCATTGCGGGTATCCCCGGCCTCGCCGGCTTTTTCAGCAAGGACATGATCCTCGCTGCGGTCTGGCACAGCCCGAACTTCGGAAAGCTGCTCTGGGCAGTTGCCTTGACGGTTGCAGGAATGACTTCTTTTTATATGTTCCGGCTGCTGTTCCTGACCTTCGCCGGCACGCCCCGTTACACGCATCAGGACGTGCACCATGTGCACGAATCGCCGCGTCCGATGCTGATACCGCTTGTGATACTCGCCCTGTTGGCCATAGTGGCAGGTTACGTGGGTGTGCCGCCGGCACTGGGCGGCCATGAGCCCATCGCGGAATTCCTTCAGCCTGGTGCGCTCGCAGAAGAAGCACATGCCGGGAGCATGGCGTTGGAATGGGTCCTCATGGGGGCGTCGGTTGCGGCGGCAGGCGTCGGCCTTCTGCTCGCTTATCTCTTCTACATCGCCCGCCCGGAATTGCCGGCACGTGTGTCCGCGTCCGCCAGCGCACTCTATTCCATTCTGACCAACAAGTATTACGTCGATGAAATCTACGAAGCCATCATCGTTTTACCGATCGTTGTGACGGCGCGACAGTTCCTCTGGAGGTTGATTGATGTCGGAGTGATCGACGGCACCGTGAACGCTGTTGGAGAATTGGTACGCTCCTCCGCGGGCGGGTTGCGTCGAATGCAGATCGGATACGTTCGCGCCTATGCGGCATGGATTCTCTTCGGCAGCATTGTAATCATCGCGTGGTTTCTGAGGTGACATGGGCGGACTAATCGATAACGGAATACTCACCATTGTGACGTTCCTGCCCGCGCTGGGAGCGATCCTGTTGCTGTTCTTCAAAAGCGACAACGTCAAAGCCGTTCGCGCCTTCAGCCTGGCCGTCACGTTATTGACGTTCATCTTTTCACTGCATCTGATTGCGCACTTCAATTCCGGCAGCGCGGATTTTCAATTCGTCGTCAACGTTCCCTGGATTCCCTCAGTCGGAATCGGCTATTACATGGGCGTCGACGGCGTGAGCATCTTCCTCATTCTCCTCGCGACCGTACTGACGCCGCTGGCCGTCCTTGCCTCCTGGTCCATAACCAAACGCGCGAAGGAGTATTTCCTCTTCATGCTTCTGCTCGAGACGGGCATGATTGGAGTCTTTGCTTCGCTTGATTTGTTCCTCTTCTACTTGTTCTGGGAAGTGATGCTGGTGCCGATGTACTTCCTCATCGGCATTTGGGGAGGGGAACGGCGTATCTACGCGGCCATGAAGTTCGTTTTGTACACGATGATTGGCGGCGTGCTGATGCTTGTCGCGATCCTTTCGCTTTACTTCATGCATGGCAACGCGACGGGCGAATTCACCTTTAGTTATCCGCGAATACTGGACGCCCTCGGCCGGGGAACACTGGTTCTGGAACCGCAGATGGAACTGTTGCTGTTCGCGGCTTTCTTCCTGGCCTTTGCGATCAAGGTTCCGCTCTTCCCTTTCCACACATGGTTACCAGACGCGCACGTCGAAGCCCCTACAGCAGGCTCTGTCCTGCTGGCGGGAGTCCTCCTGAAGATGGGCACTTATGGACTCGTCCGGTTCAGTCTGCCGCTGTTCCCGAAAATGAGCGACTTCCTCGCACCCGCGATCTCCGTGCTGGCTATTGTGGGAATTATCTATGGCGCCCTCGTGGCGATGGTTCAACCGGACCTGAAGAAACTGGTCGCATATTCTTCGGTCAGCCACCTGGGTTTCATCGTCCTGGGAATCTTCAGCTTCAACGCGCAGGGTATTGAAGGCGCTATCTATCAGATGTTGAACCACGGTGTTTCCACGGGAGCGCTGTTCCTTCTGGTCGGCATGATCTACGAGCGCCGTCACACCCGATTGATCTCGGAGTTCGGAGGACTGGCGAGCCCCATGCCGGCTTTCGCGCTCGTATTCCTGTTTGTCACGCTGTCGTCGATCGGCTTGCCGGGCTTGAATGGATTCGTTGGAGAATTTCTCGTCCTGCTGGGGACGTTCGGCGTCAGCCCGGCATACGCTGCTTTCGCGGCGACAGGCGTGATCCTGTCGGCCGTCTATATGCTCTGGATGTTTCAGCGCGTAGTGTGGGGAGAAACCTCAAATCCGGAGAACGCGATATTGAGTGATCTTGGTTTCCGGGAGCGCCTTACGCTGATTCCCCTCCTGGTGTTGATAGTGTGGATGGGCGTCTACTCCAATCACTTTCTCCGGCCAATGGATGCTTCTGTAACCAAGCTCCTGAACCGCATCGAACACACCGAGCGGACTGACACGAGAACCGCAGATCGAGTACCCCAATGAACATCCCGGTTATCGACATTTACGCCATTCTGCCGGTGGTGGTTCTCTCCGTTTTCGGTATTGCGATCATGGTTATCGAACCGTTTCTGGCATCGAAAAGCAAAGTCGGGCTGGGATGGCTGGCATTCGCCGGAACCCTCGCCGCCGGCCTGTCTGTAATACCGATGCATGGACGTCAGGGACCGGCCTATTCCAATCTGTGGATCGTGGACGACTTCAGCACGTTCTTTCATGTCCTCTTCATCTTTATCGCCGCAATGACGACGCTGATTTCCATCGATTACCTGCGTCGGGAAAATCTGCATCGCGGGGAATACTATGCCCTGCTGCTGTTCGCAACGACTGGCATGCTCGTGATGGCCGGCTCGAACGAGCTGATGATGATCTTCATCGGGCTGGAGATTCTTTCGATCGGAACGTACGTGTTGGCGGGATTTCGAAGAACAGACCTGCGGTCAAACGAAGCGGCGTTGAAATACTTCCTTCTGGGATCGTTCGCTTCTGCATTTTTCCTCTATGGCGTCGCCCTGATATTCGGCGCGACGGGAAGCACGAATCTGATCTCGATTGCAGCTTCCCTGGCGGGTGCCGAGTCTCAATGGGGGCTGGTTCATCTTTCTGCCGCCCTGATCCTGGTTGCGCTGTGCTTTAAGGTGGCCGTCGCCCCATTTCACATCTGGGCTCCCGATGTTTATGAAGGAGCTCCGACACCGATCACTGGCTTCATGTCTGTCGGTCCCAAGGCCGCCGGTTTTGCCGTTTTGTTCCGCGTGTTCGTGACGGCATTTCCGATGATTGAAAGCCGCTGGACGGAAATCATGTTCGTGCTTGCCGCGCTCACCATGATTCTCGGGAACGTTATTGCCGTGGTCCAACCCAACATCAAGCGGATGCTCGCCTATTCCTCCATCGCTCATGCGGGCTACATCGCCGTCGCCTTCACGGCCAACTCGAGCCGCGGGAACGCCGCTGCCCTCTTTTACACGCTCGCGTACGCAACGATGAACCTTGGAGCATTCGCGATTGTGACGATTCTCAGTCGCGGTGAAGATGCCAAGGTCAAGCTTAGCGATTACGCCGGTCTCGCCACAAAGCGACCGGGACTGGCTGCGCTGTTATCCCTGTTCCTTCTCTCGCTGGCTGGAGTGCCGTTCACTGCAGGTTTTGCCGGAAAGTTCCTCATCTTCCGGTCGGCCGTGGAATCCAACCTCACGAGTCTTGCAGTCATTGGTGTGCTGACCACCGTCGTTTCGTTCTATTACTACCTTTATGTAATCGTGCAGATGTACATGAAGGAACCGTCTGAAGACTTCTCGGATGCCCGACTAACCTTAGGGCTCACGACCGCGTTGCTTGTCGCTGCCGCAGGGACGTTGTATCTCGGACTTCTGCCGGCAAGAATCCTTGAATGGACGGCTCAGGCCGCATTGCACGTCCTGTAAAAGCGCAACAAGCTCAACGTCCTTGAGCTTGTTGCAGTGATTGTTGGACCAATTGAGGTGCCACAGGCCGCCTCCGCAAGCTCTTGGCAACACACTCCATGCGTGCTAAAAGGATTAGGCAATGCGCCCCCATCGCACTCCCATGTTCGTGTCGGCCCTTCTGCTGATTGGGCTGCTGCCCGGGCTCTTTCCGGCTCTCCCGGCCGAGAAGTTGCCTGCGCAGCTCAGTGACGCGGAATTCTGGAATCTCAGCACGACGCTTTCGGAACCGGATGGGTATTTTCACTCCAATAATTTCGTCTCCAACGAACGATCGTTCCAGCATGTCCTGAAGGATTTGGCACAGGCAGGTCCGGGAAGTGCGTATGTCGGCGTCGGCCCTGAGCAAAACTTCACCTACATGCTGGGGGTTAAACCGCGGATCGCTTTCATCGTAGACATACGGCGCCAGAACCTCCTCCAGCACCTGATGTACAAGGCTCTGTTCGAACTGTCTGCCGATCGCGCGGACTTCCTTTCGCGCCTCCTTGCTCGAAGCCGGCCGGCCAACCTCGACGAAAAATCCAGCGTCGATACCCTGTTCGAATCCTTCGAAAAGGTTCCCGCAAATGTCGCGATAGCCCGATCGAGCCTGAAGGCAATCCAGGAGAGGCTTGTACTCCATCACGGATTCGATCTGAGCGAAGACGACCTTCTGAATCTGGAACGCATCTTCTGGGCATTCGGTGTCGGTGGTGCGAACCTCACGTACGACGGTCCCGTGCAAACACCAGGAATAATTACCGGGACAGGAATCATGCCGACGTTTGGTGAACTGATGCGAGAGACCGACAAGGAAGGCAAGCACCAGAGTTTCCTTGCGACGGAAGAAAATTTCCGGATGATCCAAAACCTTCAGAAGAAGAATCTCGTAATCCCCGTTGTCGGAAACTTCGCCGGGACGCGCGCATTGCGGGCCGTTGGCGCGTATCTCCGCGAACGTGACGCAACGGTCACGGCATTTTACACATCCAACGTGGAACAGTACCTTTTCATGCAAGACCAGTGGCGGGGGTTCTACGCAAACGTTACGACCTTACCTCTGGATAAGAAAAGCGTGTTTATCCGTGGCCTGATTCGGTCAGCGTCCGGCGACCTTTCTTCATCGCCGGCATTGCCGCCGACCTCGCGCTACGAGACCGGACTGTTTCCGATAACCAGCCTTGTCGATGCGTACAAGAACGACTCCGTTCGGACGTACCACGACATACTGATCGGGCAACGGTAGTTTTCTTAGCGTCGGGGCCACCCTCGGGATCGCTTCGGTACGCCGCCTTCGGCGGCCTTCTTACTACCCTCCGGTCCCCCCACGCCTTCTTAGCTTCGCGCCCACCCTCGGGCTACTGACCTCGCGCGGGTGCCGGTGCCGGCACGATCGTCGCGGGCAAGGGCCAGTTGCCTTCGTAGGGAGGCCAGTTCGGCACCGGCAAATCCGGAGCAGGATAGAACATCGCGGTATAGATGCTTCGGATCTTGCTTTCGTCGATGAAGAACCATTCGCTGAAGGCATTGCGCGGTGTCGGTGAGCCGGGACGGCGGATAAAGATCGCGAACGCCAGCACGGTCTGCGCCTCTTCGTCCACCACCGGATAACGCCTCGCGGCGACAAGTTGAGCATTCATGTTGGTGAGTCCCGACGCGCAATCGGTTGCTGCGCCACCCC
>Ga0111538_10004779_pt1 | contig 18688 bp, 15 predicted proteins | sample SoiMethybrSBSTD1_FD_79669 | JGI IMG/M metagenome (GOLD analysis project Ga0111538, IMG submission 79669) | Bulk soil microbial communities from a Populus tree surrounding site in Tennessee, USA - Soil MetaG P. TD hybrid SBSTD1 (version 2)... | ecosystem: Environmental > Terrestrial > Soil >...
CGTTGCGATGAACACCGGCACGCAAGCGGCGAAAGAAGCCGGAAACATGGTCGATCTTGATTCGAACCCGACCAAGTTGATCGAGATCGTCGAGATCGGCAAGCAATTGTTGATGACGCGCGGCGCGTTGACGACGTTTTCAATCGCCAACGACGTCGCGAAATACTTCGCGATCATTCCCGCGATGTTTGCCGTGGCCTTTCCGGTGCTCAACACGCTGAACATCATGGGATTGCGCACGCCCCAGTCGGCGATTCTCTCGGCCGTGATCTTCAACGCCCTGATAATTATCGCTTTGATACCGCTCGCGCTGCGCGGTGTGAAGTATCGGCCCATGAGTGCGGCGTCGCTGTTGCGGCGCAATCTGCTGATCTATGGACTTGGCGGAATTGTCGTTCCGTTTGTCGGAATAAAGGTCATCGACGTGATCATTCATGCAGTTGGGTTGGCGTAAGTATGAAACAGAATTTGTTGACGGCAGTGCTCATGACGATCGTGACGACCGTGTTGCTGGGGCTGATCTATCCGCTGGCGGTGACCGGACTGGCACAAGTGATCTTTCCTGACAAAGCAAACGGACAATTAATCAGAGGCGCGGACGGAACGATCATCGGTTCGCGGCTTATCGGTCAGCCGTTTACTTCGCCTGGCTATTTTCGTTCGCGTCCGTCAGCGGCTGGAACGAACGGCTACGACGCCGGGGCATCGTCAGGTTCGAATCTTGGACCAACGAATAAGAAGTTAATCGATCGGGTAAAGGCGGACGTCGAGAAGTTGCAAGCCGAGAACCCAAGTAAGCGGGTGCCGGTCGATTTGGTGACGACGTCGGGATCGGGACTCGATCCGCACATTTCGCCTGCCGCTGCTGAGTTTCAAGTTCCGCGAGTCGCGCATGATCGCGGGATGAGTGAAGCAGAGTTGCGGAGCATCGTTAACGCGCACGTCGAGGGACGGCAATTTGGGTTTCTCGGCGAGCCACGCGTGAACGTGCTCGAGCTCAATCTCGATTTGGATAACCGAAAACCGATGCCTGCTCGTGCGGCTGCGAGTGGGCCTTAGTGTCAGAGACGAATGGCTGCTGCGCTGAAAAAACCATCGCCGGAAGCTTTGCTCGCAAAACTCAAGGATAGCGACACGGCCACGCTGCGCGTGTACATCGGCGCCGCGCCGGGTGTCGGCAAAACGTGGCAGATGCTCGAAGATGCGCATGCTCTGAAACGCCAGGGCGTCGACATTGTGATTGCCGTTCTGGAAACCCACAGCCGATTTGAGACTGCTGCTTTAGCGGAAGGACTCGAGTGTGTGCCGATGCGCGAGATCGAATATCGCGGCGTGACGCTCGAGGAGATTGACCTCGATGCAGTGATCGCCCGCCAGCCGCAAGTAGCAATCGTCGACGAGTTGGCCCACACCGATGTGCCCGGATCGAAGCATCGCAAGCGTTTCGAAGACGTGCTCGAACTGCTCGATCATGGCATTTCCGTAATTACGGCCGTCAACATTCAGCACATCGAATCCCTGAACGACGTGGTTGCGCGCACCACCGGTGTGCGCGTGCGTGAAACCGTGCCCGATCACTTCTTCCGACGCGCTGACGAAGTGGTCAACGTCGACGTTTCGGTAGACACGCTGCGCACGCGACTGCGCCAGGGAAAGATCTACGGCGTCGAGAAGATCGAACAATCGCTCAACAACTTCTTCCGCAAAGGAAATCTGTCCGCGTTGAGAGAACTCGCGCTGCGACAAGTGGCCCAGGACCAGGAAGTGAAAGCCCGCGACTATCGCAAGCAGGAAGGACTGGAGCAGGCGATCATTCCCGAGAGGGTGATGGTAGCGATGGCCTCGCGCGGCGGTGCGAAGAAGTTGTTGCGCACGGGTTCACGGATTGCCGGGCGGCTCGCGTCCGATTGGTACGCCGTCTATGTCGAAACACCGCAGGAAGAGATGGGGCGGATCAAACCGGAGGATTACGCGGCGCTCCAGGAGAACATCCAGCTCGCACGGGAACTGGGCGCCAGGGTCGTCAAACTCAAGTCGCGCCGCGTGGCGGATGCGTTGATCGATTTCGCGCGACGCGAAGGCATCACGCACGTCGTCTTCGGTCAAACGTCTCGTTCGCGCTGGGACATCCTGCTGCACGGCTCCGTCATAAACCGTTTTCTTGACGAAGTCCGCGATGCGACGGTGCAAGTGGTCCCACTTGAATTACCACTGGACGGCCATCACGAGGTCGCAGAATGAAGCGCAAGTGAAGAGCATGGGGCTTAGGGTAAAACTCTTGCTGGGGTATGCGGTGTTTATCGCCGCACTTGTTCTGCTCGGAACGTGGAGCGCGTGGCGTTTGCACGACATGGGGAAAGTGTCGCGGCGCATCATCTCGGAAAACTACGACTCGGTTGTCGCTGCGCAGGAGATGAAAGAAAGTCTCGAGCGGCAGGATTCCGCCGCGCTCTTCGTCCTCATCGGCGCACGCGAAAAAGCGCTGGCCCAACTTCGCGAACATCGTTCGCGATTCGATGCGAATTTTCAGAAGGCGGCCCACAACATTACCGAGGTCGGTGAGTCGCAAGCGATTGAATCGATCCGGCAGGAGCGCGACGTCTACTATCAACGGTTCGATATTTTCATCGCTAAAGCAACGGTTGCGACCGGCTCGCGTCCTGATGATGCTTCATTCCGCAACGAATACTTCACGCAACTCGAACCACAGTTCAACAAGCTGCGCGCTGCGTGCGAGCACCTGCTGCAACTGAATCAACGCGCCATGCTCGCAAAGTCAGCAGCCGCGGCGGGCGTTGCCCAACTCTGGTTTTATCGCACGCTGCTGATTGCCGGGGTACTCGTCGCCGCCGGGCTGGGACTCGCTTTCTTCCTCGCGAAACGAATTGTTGAGCCGTTGAGACAGCTTACCGAAAGCACCGCGAGGATCGCGGGCGGCGATCTCAACGCCAAAGTCGAGGTCAATTCGGACGATGAAATTGGCGTGTTGGCCGCCGAATACAACCGCATGGCGGAACGCATTCGCCAGTTGCGTAGCTCCGATATGGGCCAGTTGCTGGTGGCCCAACAAACCACCGAAGCAGCGATCGATTCGCTCTATGATCCGGTAATCGTCACCGATGCAGAAGGCCGGGTCACGAAATTGAATCCCGCCGCTCAGGAGATCTTCGGCTCGGAAGCAGCCAACGGCGGCAAGCAGGTCGGCGAGGTCGCGCGCGATGTACGAATCGCAGGCGCGGTAGCGGAAGCGCTGGAGTCACAACGGCCGGTTGCGGGCGAGGGGATGTCGTCAGTGCTTCCCCTCGGTGTCGACGGTTTGGAACGCACGTTTCGTTTGCGCACGACGCCGATGCGCGACAACGGCAAGCACTTGCTCGGCGCCGTCACGTTGCTCGAAGACATCACTCACCTGCGCGAGATCGATCGTCTGAAATCGGAATTCATAGCGACCGCTTCACACGAGCTGCGCACGCCGTTAACCAGCGTGCAGATGGGTGTTCACTTGTTGCTCGAGGGAGCGACCGGAGAGTTGAACGACAAACAAGTGGAAGTTCTCAGTGCCTGTCGCGACGATTGCGAGCGCCTGGACACGTTGATGCGCGACTTGCTCGACCTTTCGCGCATCGAGGCCGGTGAAAGCAAACCGGCTCTCGAGCCGGCGCGGACCTCGGATGTGATTGCCGAGGCCGCCCGCGAGCTGCGAGCACAAGTCGAAGCGAAAGGACTTGCGTTTGAAGTCGATGCGCCCGTCGCCCTGCCAAATGTGATGGTCGATAAGACGCAGGTCGAACGCGTGCTCTCGAATCTGGTCGGGAATGCGATCAGGTACACCAGTGAAGGCGAAATCAAGATCAGCGCCTCGCCGCGCGGAAGCTTCGTTGCCGTTTCTGTTTCCGATACGGGAAACGGAATCCCACCGGAGTATCTGCCGCATGTCTTCGACAAGTTTGTGCAAGTGCCCGGCGCGCCGACTGGCGGCGCGGGCCTGGGACTGGCGATATCGAGACTGATCGTGGAAGCCCACGGCGGACAGATCAGTGCTCAATCAGAACCACACAAGGGTTCGACTTTTACTTTTACGTTGCCGATCGCCGTTAAGAAAGCGGCAGTGCAAAGGTCATGAAGAAGCGAATATTGATCATCGACGACGAAACGCACGTACGGCGCATGATGCGGTTGGCTTTGGAAACCGCGGGGGAGGCCGCGGGTTACGAAGTCGCGGAAGCTGCCAATGGTTTTGAAGGCGTCGAGCTCTATGGGAACGGCACGGCATGGGACGGGGTTGTGCTGGACCAGCGAATGGCCGGGATCGACGGACTGGAAACTCTGCATCAACTCAAGAGCCGCGATGCAAATGCGCGTGTGGTGATGGCTACCGCATACGCGTCGATCGAGCTCGCGGTCGATGCGATGAAGCTCGGGGCCACTGATTTCGTGCGCAAGCCGATGACTCCGGAAACGTTGCGCAATGCGGTGGCGGCAGCATTGGCTAAGGCGCCGCCGCGTCCCTCGCTTTCAACTCCGACACCGGTGCAGCCGCTGATCCAAACAATCACGATGAACGGGTTCACGATCGTCGATGATGATGAGGCTCCGGCGCTCGAAGAAAACCAGCGTCGCTTCGCCGTGGTCAGTCCCGATGGTCAGAAGCACGAAGTCCTGGTTGAGATTGACATGGAAGCGATCAGTTACGTGCACCGCATGACCAACCGTTGGCTCGCTCCGTCGAGCTCATTTTGGACCGTCGAAGCTCAGGAGCTGTTGACTGATTTTCTGTGGACCCACGGCGAGGTGCCGCCGCTGCGGCGCCTGGTGCTCAAGAATCTCGATCCGGACAGGCTTCCTGTGGCAGCGCGTTGGACCACCGGGAAGTAGGCTGAACACGGATTTAGGAGGAAAAGAGAAGGGAACATGGCGACAGCGATCAAGCGGTTATTGGTGGGAAGAGCACTGCGGACGGAGCAGGCGGCGCACGAGAGACTCACGAAGAAGACCGCGCTGGCAGTCTTTTCGTCAGACGCACTCTCCTCGACTGCTTACGCAACGGAAGAAATCCTGCTGGTGCTTGCTGTCGCCGCTGCTGCGACCGCGAGTGGTTCTTTTAGTTACGTCGTGCCGGTCTCGATCGGGATCGCGGTGCTGCTTGCAATCGTCGCCACCAGTTATCGCCAGACGATCCATGCGTATCCTTCAGGTGGCGGAGCCTACATCGTCGCCAAAGAAAACCTGGGCACTACCTCGGGACTCGTCGCAGCCGCTTCGCTTCTCGTCGATTACGTGCTGACGGTATCGGTGTCGATTGCTGCGGGTGTCGCTGCGATAACGTCCGCGGTCCAGGGAACGCGCTATTCCTGGTTGGACGAACACAAAGTCATCTTATGTTTGATCTTCATCGCGTTTATTGCGATCGCGAACCTGCGAGGCGTGCGTGAGTCAGGCGCGCTCTTCGCCACGCCGACTTACGTGTTCGTCGTGAGCTTTCTATTTATGATCGTCTTCGGCTTCTTTCACTATTTTGTGTACGGAGGCGCGGCGCCGATCCCAACGCAAGAAGAACTCAAGACGGCCGAAGGCTACCATCTCCAACCCTTGACCATCTTTCTGTTGCTCGGCGCGTTTTCCAACGGTTGCGCCGCGCTCACCGGCATCGAAGCGATCTCCAACGGCGTGCAGGCTTTCAAGAAACCGGAAGCGCGAAATGCGGCGACGACGCTCGTTTGGATGGCGGTGTTGTTGACGACGATGTTTCTGGGCACCAGTGTGATGGCGTATCTGTATCACGTGCATCCGAAACAAAGTGAGACGGTGATTTCGCAGTTTGCGCGGATCATGTTTACCGGATCGCTCGGTTGGTTTTACTACGTGGTCCAGGCCGCGACGGCGGCAATTCTCGTGTTGGCAGCGAATACGGCATTCGCCGATTTTCCGCGGCTATCGAGCTTGCTGGCGCGCGATCGTTTTCTGCCACGCCAGTTTGCCAATCGCGGCGACCGGCTGGTGTTCTCCAACGGCATCGTGATCCTCGCGATCTTCTCCGGATTGCTGGTGATTGCTTTCGGCGGCGACACTTCGCGTTTGATCCCGCTTTATGCGGTCGGTGTTTTCCTGTCGTTTACTTTGTCGCAGTCCGGCATGGTCGTGCACTGGTTAAGAGAACGCAGGAAATTGCGCGCTGCGGGAATTCAGAAGGACGCTCCCGTGCCCGGAGCTGGACCAGACCCGGAGGAGATTCACCGATCTTACTTTGTCACCGATGAGGTAACGGCGCCTTCGAACTGGAAGAAGTCGCTCATCATCAACGCACTTGGTGCGCTGGCGACGTTCATAGTGCTTTGCGTGTTCATTGCTACAAAATTCATCCACGGCGCGTGGATCGTTGTGGTAGTGATTCCGCTTTTGGTCCTACTGTTCAAGTCCATTCACGGACACTACGTGATGGTCGCCAGTCAACTCTCAACTGAAGGGCTGGAACCGGTGAAACCGCTCAGACACCGAGTGATCGTGCCGATTTCCGGCATACACCGCGGCGTTGTTTCTGCGTTGCAGTATGCGAAATCGATCGCGTCCGACCGCGTGCAGGCGGTCTACGTCGACTTTGAGGAAGAAGCGACTGCGAACCTGAAGGACAAGTGGGAACGTTGGGGCGCCGGAGTGCAACTGGTCGTGCTGCCTTCGCCGTATCGCGAACTGACGCGTCCGCTGCTAAAACATATCAACCGTCTCAGGCGTGAAAACTCGAACGACATGATCACAGTTGTTCTGCCCGAGTTTATTCCCGCGAAGTGGTGGCAACACGTGCTGCACAATCAGAGCTCGCTGCTGTTGAAGGGATCGTTGTTGTTCAAGAAGGGCGTGATCGTGACGAGCGTTCCGTATCACCTCGAACATTAGAACGCTTCAGTCACGCCGAGATAAAGACCTTTACTGTTGATGCCCCACGCATAATCGACCCGCAGATTGATATGGTTCTGCTTCGTCAACCGGAACCGCAAACCAACACCGCCGCCGGGTTTGAGCGCATCGGATCTGAGATCCTTAAACCGCCGTGCGACTTCGCCCACGCCAAAAAACAGCGCCGCGCCGAGTCGCTTCGGTAACTCGAGCCGGTATTCCGCCTGGCTCGCGATCATCACCCGATCGATGTACTGGCCCACCTCATATCCGCGAATGTCCTTGCTCTTGCCGAGGAAGCACAGATCGTAGAAGGGAACTGAACCCGTTGCGTAACAACCCGCGACGTGCGCCGCAACGACCTGGCGTGGCGACAGGCTGTGATACGTGTTGTAGAAAGTTTGATAACTCTGGTACGTGCGTCGTCCACCAACCGCCCGCCCGTTGAAGCTCGCCTGGAAACGAAACTGTTCTCCCGCACGCGGGTAGAAAGGATCGCTGCGTGAGTCGTATTCCAGAGTTGGACCAAGACCCGCCGTCCGCAAGTTGAGATCGATTTCCGGGATCTGCGGTGTGTCAGGGAGTGGCAGTCGACCCGGAGGAGTAACGTTCGCGCGATCGATATTGATCGTCGATCGCATGCCGTAATAACGGAGGCCGGCGAACCAATTACGACCAAACACGCGCATCGATGCGTCGATCAATAAACCGCGGCCTTCGACTTCAATCGGTACTGATCGTCCTGCGTTTCCTGCATCCGCGCCGATACCAAAGAAGTTGAAATGGATGTCGGCGCGGCCGACCGCCATCAGCAGACGGTACTTGTTTTGTTGCAGCACAAACTTCTGGGCCAACACGGCGCCACGGCTGCCATTGCTCGTGCGAAACGCGCCGATACCCGTGATCGAGGGTGGTGACTTAAGGTCGTTCTTATCGAGGTGATAGAGATAGCCGACGCCGAGTGCAAGACCGTTTTCTAGAGTCGGATTGATGACGGGAATGGGTGCGAGGACAAACTCGCCCCGTTTCGGTTTGCCTTTCGACTTGCTGTCGATCGAACCCGAGTTGCCGCTGTCGTCCATCGCGGGTACCGCGCCCCAGAGCCACGGAGTGGATTCTTTCGCCTGTCCAGTCGCCTGCCGAAACTCGTCGATCTGTTTGTCGTCGAGGATCTGTTTGAGTTCGGCCTCGGTATCTTCGTTGATAAAGGCCAGGGCTTTATTGAATGACGTGCGATCGTTTGCATGGTCGGCGCGGTAGCGGCGCAGTAGTTCGACTTTTTGGTTGAAGTCCTGGTCCAGGACCGGACGAACTTTGGCAGCCTGATCGGTGTTCAAGTTCAATCGTTTGGAGATCAAGTCGGTTTGTTGTTGGCCTAATCGGGTGAGTGCTTCGTTCTCGAATTCAGCTTGCAGGTCGGGCACGAGTTTCAGTTGAGCCGGAGTCAAATGGCGTTTCAAGCCGGTTTCAAAGTCCCGGCGGCTTTTGCGGAGCTCGTCCCACAACGCGTCGGTGCCGGAGGGGCTGTTTAGTTTGCGCAGAGTTCGGATGCGCTTCTCGATCACTGGTCGCAGATCTTTTGCTTGTTGATCAGAAAGACCGAGGCGGATCTTCGCCGTGTGCAGTGCGTCTGTCAGCCAGGACTCTTCCTGCGCGGCGACAGTTGAAAAGATCGAGATGAGTAAAGCGATAGCTAGAAATATGCGTCGGTTCATGCCTGTTCGGTTGCCTCAGTTCCAACCGCCTCCTGCTCTTCTTTCATTTCGCGCGCGAGGAAGTAGTTGAGACCGGTGCGGATGACTGCGACGGCGCCGAGTTTTCCGATCTGCGCCCATGAAGGCGCGACCGTAGTGCCCAGGATGTCGGCAGCGAGCTGGAACTCGAGACCGAGTGAGAGGAAGCGCGCCAGCAGCAGTCGAGTGCTTTCAAAACCACGCACGGTCGGATGGACCAGTACTCGAAGAAAGCGCACCAGCGTGAGGATCGCGCCGATGCCAATCAACAACGCCCCAACTGTCTCAACAAACAGTTTCAGCCAGAGCACCACGTTTGTAATGGTCTCTTCGATCATCGAGATCTGAATCCGTGTTTCTTTCTTACTTCCTAACGATGCAACGAAAACCCAGATGGCAGGTGGAGGTGTCGACCGCCTGGGCCATTCGCGCTGCGGGACGATAACGCTGGCAATAGTTCGGCGCGCAAAGGTACGAGCCGCCTTTCATCACTCTTCGAGGAATCTTTACGTTCGGCGTCCGCGGGTCGTAACTCTTTTCCGGCCTTCCGCCACGGGGATTGATGTTCGCACAACAAGTCTGTTCGATCTCGTTGTGTTGCTGATACCAGTCGATGGTCCACTGCCAGACATTTCCGGCCATGTCGTAAAGTCCGTAGCCATTCGGCGGAAACGATCCGACCGGAGCGGTCCATTCATATCCATCAGTCAACAAGTTCTCGTTGGGAAAATCGCCTTGCCAAGTGTTCGCGAGTACTTGACCGTCAGGTTCGAACTCATCTCCCCAAACAAACGCTGCGCCTTCCAACCCGCCGCGCGCAGCAAACTCCCACTCAGCTTCCGTCGGCAAACCCTTACCGGCCCACGTCGCATACGCACAAGCATCTTCAAATGCGACATGGACCACGGGATGCTTCGCGAGACCCCTCAACGACGAACCTGGTCCAAGCGGATGACGCCAATTCGCACCCGGCAAGTAAGTCCACCACTGGTAAGCATCATGCAGATTGACTCTGTACCCCGGCCTGCGAAAGACAACCGAGGCCGGCACGAGCAGCTCCGGCTTCGCGCCCGGATAGTCTTCCGGATTCGGCACGCGTTCAGCCGATGTTACGTAGTTAGTTTCCTCGACAAACCGCGAAAACTGCGCGTTCGTAACCGTGTACTGGTCCATCCAGAAACCATCTACGGTGACAGCATGCGCCGGCGCTTCTTCCGGATAATGATCGTTCGACCCCATCGTGAAGGTCCCGCCGGGGATCCACACCATGTCCCTGGCTGGCGGGTTCTTGCTCATGACAAAAGCTCCTGTTGACACTTGGGCCATGTCGCTTAGTTCGTATTCTCCTTCTCCGCTACGAAATCTACCGTCACTTTGCTGCGGGCCGTGCTTGTCGCCTCGAAGTTGAGCTTGTCGATCGTCTTCCCGTCCGATCGCAGGAATAACTTGCCACTACCTTTCGCGTTGTTCGCCACTGTTCCGCCGGTTATCTTCAACGCGATTCCCTGGCTGAGATCGGCAGGCTTGGTCCAGCGGCCGCGCGCAACCAGTTGCATGTCAGTGACGACGACGATCTCCGCATCGCCATTCGCTCTGAGCGTCACGACGACCGAGTAAAGCGGTCGCTTTCTCACCTCGACGCCTGGATCGGTGACCGTGATCGTCCCCTGACCTTTAGCCGTCGCCGTTAACGAAGTGATCTTTTGTGTCTGCGCTGGCGCCGCCTCGGTTGGTATCAAAGGCCAGGCAAGTAACGCGAGTATGAAAACGACCACGAGCTTTGACTTCATGTTCCTGTTCCTCCCTCACATTGAATAGCGGTCTTCCTGATCGTAAAGATCACGAACGGAAGCGGACGTAAACAACTCGCCCGCATACGCCTTCTCGACCGCCTCCTGAAGATCGGTGCTCATCTGCTGTTTCAGCACGTAGCCGAGTGCTCCGGCGTCACGCGCTGCTCTGACAAAGTCGGGGTCGTTGTGGACGGTGATGAAAACGATCTTCGACGGGCGAGTCTTCTTCAGGATGCAGGCCGCTTCGATGCCACTGATGACAGGCAGCGAAAGATCCACGACCAGAACGTCGGGTTGCATTGTGTCTGTCGCTTCCAGCAGCGCGCGACCGTCATTCACTGTGCCGACGACGTCGTAGTTTTTCGACAGGAGACGGACCACGCTGGTCCTGACCGCGGCATGGTCCTCTGCCACCAATACACGAATCCTGCTCAACGTATCCCCCGTTTGTCACTCCACCGTAAGGGCGATCTGCGCTGGTAACAACTGGCAGAATTAACAGTGGTCGGGAGTCGAACCGATATTGCTATCGGCTCTCAATTCGGGAGGGGAATTCGAGCTTCGATCTGCGTGCCCCTGTTCGGACGCGATCGAATAATCAGTTTGCCGTTCGCGAGCCGCAGGCGCTCTTCCATGCTGATCAAACCCAGCCGGCCTTTGTGTTTCGCCACGTCGACCCTGAAACCTTTTCCCGAATCGGTGACGAGCAGGTACAGGATGTGTTTGCGACACCGCACCTGCACTCTGGCGGTCACGGCGCCGGAGTGTTTGATCACGTTACTCAACGCCTCTTGCACGACGCGATACGCGCACAATGCAAGTTCCTTGTCGAGCTGTTCAAATTCGAGGGCGTCTTCGTTCGTGATGAACTCGATCTTCAATCCGCGACGTCCGGATAACTCGTGACACAGACTCTTGACCGCCGGCAGTAAACCGAGATAGTCCAACTTCGACGGATGGAGGCGCGCGGACAACCCGTGAACGTCCGCGGAAACGTCCTGAAGCCGCAAAGAGAACCCGTTCAGTTGTCGCGCGATGTCGACGTCTCGGTTCGCTTGTCCGAATTCCTGGAGGTCGACGCACAACAGCGCGAGTTTCTGATTGAGACCGTCGTGCAACTCGCGAGCGATGCGATTACGTTCTTCTTCCTGCGCGCGAATCAAACGAGCACTTACGTTCCGCAGTTGTTCTTCGGAACGCCGTTGCTCCGTGATGTCGTCTGAAATGACGAGGATGCACTGTTCGCCATCGATCTCGATCAGATCGGCGGACGAAAGCCAGATCAGCGTCTGGTCGTCTGCGCCGCGCAGAGCGGTCTCGAAGTTACGTACAAGCCCGTCCATCAAAAGTCTTTTCACCAGTTCGGTGCGTTGAGCACTGTTCTTCCAGATGCCCAGCTCCAGCGAGCTGTGACCAATCACTTGCTGACGCTCGTAACCAAGCAACGAAAGAAAGCTCGGATTCACGTCGAGATACCGGCCCTCAGCGAGAGTAGTGATGCTCATCGGTTGCGCACTATTCTGGAAAACCTGGAAAAACAACCTTTCTGAATCGTGCCAACCTCGGGCAACGTTGGTCGCTATCGCCGGACGCCAACTGGCGTGGGCCGCTGTTCTGCCTTTCGGCAGCGAGGCAAAGTTCACTTTAACCACAGTGTTTTTTGAGTTTGGGGAACTCATGGCTTTTCACCTTTCGCGTGAAAATTTCGGGCCCTGATTGCTTCCACCGAACGGGAGCCTTCGACTTGATCGAGCACTTGAAACTCCACCGTGTCGGGTTGCTCTAATAGACTCATCGCTCCAACCATCACTGCAAACTCATCGGAATGAAGGTGATTGTCCAGGTGATTTCTGCTGTCCCATTCCTGAATAAAGATCACTGCCTCTTCGTTTCCGATTTCGCGGTAAATCCGGCAACTCCTACAGCCGTTTTCGCACTTACTTGCGTCGGTTAGCGAGCGAAACGTCTGCAGGAGCTCCCTGCGATTCTCCGGTGTGGTATGCATTCTGATGGTCGTAACGATCATCCGCGTTAACTCCCGTGGCTTGCTAAGTTTTTCGGCGGTGACGGTACACTTGCGAACTTTGGGCCACAGCGAAAACCCACTGATTTGCGAAGATCTTAAGTGGTCCAACCGCAGCATATCGCGGGGCCACGATATTTCGCGGATCGCTGCTGTCCTGCTGCCAACTACTATCGTTTTACGTTGAATAACGCTTCAGTTTTTCGAAGCTGAAGCCACGGAGAACTGAGGTCGGGGTCGTTTAATGCCGAGCTTGTTCATGCGACTGCGGAGCGTGCTTGAGTTGAGGCCAAGAATATCCGCGGCGCCGCTTGGTCCTTCGATGCGCCATTCGCACGCGTCGAGAACTGCGAGAATGTGATCGCGTTCGATGTCTTCCAATTTCGACAGCGGTTTGTGATGACCGTTGCCGTTGCCATTTGCGGCAGCGGGCAATTCGCCGTCCAGCTTGTCGGCGAGTTGCAAGACCGTACCGTTGCTGTTGATCAGTGCTCGCTCAACAACGTTGGCCAGCTCGCGGACGTTTCCCGGCCAGTAGTAGTTTTGCAAAGCGTGCATCGTTTGCGGCGCGATCGTTTTCACGATTCGGCCGAGCTTTCGATTCGCTTGATCGACGAAGAAGTTGACGAGTAGGGCGATGTCTGACTTGCGTTGGCGCAACGGCGGAACAGTGATCGGAAAGACGTTGAGTCGATACCACAGATCCTCGCGAAACGATCCATTCTGGACTTCGACCTTCAAATTGCGATTGGTCGCCGCGATGATCCGCACGTCGACTTTGCGTGTTTGCGAACTGCCGAGTCGCTCAAACTCACCTTCCTGAAGCACGCGCAACAGTTTCACCTGTAGTTCCAACGGGAGCTCGCCGATCTCGTCGAGAAAAAGCGTGGCGCCGTCTGCTAGTTCGAAACGTCCGATCTTGCGCGTCTGCGCACCGGTGAATGCGCCTTTCTCGTGACCAAACAGTTCGCTCTCGATCAGGTTCGCGGGCAGTGCCGCGCAGTTGATCTTCACCATCGGACGATCTTTGCGCGGGCTGGCGTTGTGAATCGCGCGCGCGACGAGCTCTTTCCCCGTTCCGGTTTCACCCTGGATCAGCACGCTGGCATCTGTCGGCGCGACTTGTTGGATCTTGAACAGCACGTACTTGATCTCGTCGCTGTCTCCGATAATCTCTTCAAACTCCTCTTTCAGATCGACCTGCTCTCGGAGGTACACGTTCTCCTGCTGCAACTGGTCCTTCAATTCGCCAACTTCGATCAAGGCGTTGCGCAGACTTTCTTCGGCGACTTTGCGTTCGCTGATATCGAGCGTGACTCCGCGGAGACCAACGGGCACATTGTTGTCGTCGAAGATTACGGACACGTGAGCTTCAACCCACAGCAGGCGGCCGTCGCTGGTGCGCCAGCGATGTTGGACCACGCCGTCGCTTCCACTCGCGAAGATTGCGTCGTTCATGCGCAATGTTTGTTCGCGCTCTTCTTCGGGAATGATCTTCAACCAAAAGCGCGGTTCCGACATCCACTCCTCGACGGTGTAACCCAACATCTTCTGCACGTGTTGGCTGATGAAATTCTCACGGCGCGTGGAGCCGTCCGTACTGACACGACTCTCCCAAACAATTCCGGGGACATTCGAAAGAAACGTATCAAGACGACGTTGTTCAGATTCGGCGAGTCGAGCAAATCGTTCGCGCTCTGCTTCGGCGCGGCGCTGTCGGGCGCGACTGATCAGCAGGAAAGCAATCAACAGCGTTTCGATCAGCATCAACGAAACAGTGCCGACGATTTGCCACCGATACTGTTGCCACGCTGTGATGTCTGGGTCAGACGCGTTGAAGGCCCGTGCGATCTGAGTGAAAGTTAAGAATAGGCAGACGAGTGCGGCACCCAACAGAAGGGGAGACCGCAGGTATTGACCCAGAAAGGATCGGCAGAGCCGGGGGAGATAGTTATACATGCTCCGTCACGGCGCGGGGGTCCGCCGGCTAACAGCTTACGTTTAGTTTTCCCTGACTATATCGGGCGAGATATAGCGCGTGCTCGAGGTTCGCGTTGTGAACCCTATCGGGATCGTGTCGACTAATTAAACCCCTGAGAGGACCTTGGCTCGTCATTATCGTGCCGGCCCCTCTTTTCCGCAATAGGAGTTTTTCGGAGGGCAGAGCCAGATCGTGCACAAAGAATTAGCAACAGGTATTGCAAGATCACCCTGAAAAACACTGAGTCGCACCGCCGTGCTATAATCCGCGCACACGCACAGCCCGGCGCGTCATCGAGTTTCGAACAGACCTTCTACAAATGATTCAGGCAAGGGAGGCACGACGAATGTCAGAACTCGTCGTGGGGACGGCAGAACCACATCACGCCAGTTTATTTACCCGCTACGAGCGTGTTCTGCGGTCCGCTCTTGCGGCCGTATCAGTCAGCGCGGCCTACTTTATCGGCGCGAAGATCGGTTTCGCGTTAACCTTTCAACCACATCCCGTTTCCACACTGTGGCCGCCCAACTCGATTATCTTTGCGGCCTTGTTACTGTCTCCAACGCGCTGGTGGTGGTTTTTGCTCCTCGCCGTATTTCCTGCTCACGTGTTGACGCAAGTGAATGCGGGTGTCCCGTTGCCGATGATGCTGTGCTGGTACATCAGCAACTGTACTGAAGCTTTGATCGGCGCGTCGGTTCTTCGTTACTTCACCAAACAAGTCAGGCTCGATACCTCCTACCACGTAGGCTTGTTCATTTTGGTAGCCATACTCGGTCCGTTCCTGTCTTCATTCCTCGATGCCGGTTTCGTAAAGCTCAACCACTTCGGCGCCAGCTCTTACTGGGACGTCTTCCGCATGCGTTTCTTCTCGAATGTCCTCGCTTCGTTGACTCTGGTGCCGTTGATTGTGACGTGGAAACGTGGTGGTGTTCGTTCGCTGATGGGTGCTCCGTCGCGGCGCTTTCTCGAAGCGTGTTTACTCGCTGCCGGCTTGTTGATAGTCGGCAACATTAGTTTTGGCCAGCGGGAAATCATTCAGAATACGACACCGGCGCTCCTGTATCTGCCCTTGCCTTTCCTGCTTTGGGCTTCAATACGATTCGGTCCAAGAGGCTCGAGCGCGGCGTTGATGGCAGTCAGCTTGTTTGCCATTTGGGGAGCCATTCACGGGCTTGGTCCATTTCTCGGCGAGCCGGAAGAGAGTGCGATATCGGTGCAGTCGTTCCTGATTGTCGCGGCGATGACGCTGCTGTTTCTCAGCGCCGTGATGCGAGAGCGGGACGAGACTTCACAGCGCAACCGCGCGTTGCTGAGCGCTAATCCCGACATGGTCTTTCTGATGTCGAACCAGGGTGTTTACCTCGATTATCACGCGCGCGATCCTGCCAATCTACTGCTTAGTCCGGAACTGTTTTTGGGAAAGAATGTTCGCGAAGTGTTGCCGCCTTACCTTGCGGAGGAGGTGATCCGTTGCCTTGAGCGAAGTAAAAGCACCGATGAGCCTCAAGTGCTGGAGTATACGCTTCAGGTGAATGAGGAAGAAAGACATTACGAGGCACGCATAATCGGAATGGAAGGCGACAAAACGATGAGCATCGTGCGCGACGTGACCGATCGCGAACGAGCTTCACGAGCCCTGCAAGTCAGCCAGCAAAAACTTCATCAAAGCCACACCCAGGTGCGGAGCCTGCTCGGCAGACTGATCGACGTGCAGGAGGCCGAGCGCCGTCGCATCTCGCGCGAGCTGCACGACGATCTCAGTCAAAAGATCGCCACACTCTCCGTTTCGATCAGCCGCCTTAAACGACAAGTGCCGTTGGCAGACGCGGCGCTCATCACCGAGCTCGACGATCTGCGTCAAAAGACAAACAGCCTGACAAACGAAGTACGCCGTTTGTCTCACCAGCTACATCCGGCAGTGCTCGAACATCTCGGACTCGTAACAGCGCTCGAGACGTATATTGGAAGCTTCAAAGACGAAGAACAGATCGACGTTCGGCTCACCGCGGAGATTGGCGACGAACGAGTTCCTTTCCAGACGTCGATTTGCATTTATCGTGTCGCTGTGGAAGCCTTGCGCAATGTGTCGCGCCATTCCGGCGCCGCCTCAGCGGCGATCTCGTTGAAGCGAGACAACGGTTCGCTGGAGCTGCGCGTGTCTGACTCCGGCAAGGGGTTCGACGTCGACGGTTTCAGGAGAGGCGGCGGTCTCGGACTCGTCAGCATTGAAGAACGACTGAGATTGTTGCAGGGAAGTTGTGAAATACATTCGAGTCCAGAGAAAGGTACGACGCTCGTCGCCAGAGTGCCGTTTACGAACTAAGAACAATGAACCGAATACGGCTCCTACTCGCCGACGATCACATGTTGTTTGCCGAAGGTCTGCAAAGCTTATTGCATGATGAATTCGAGCTACTCGGCACCGTTGGCAATGGTAGAGATTTAGTGGAAGCAACTCTTCGGCTGAATCCGGAAGTGATTCTGGTCGACATTTCGATGCCGGTGCTCAATGGGTTTGATGCAGTGCGGCGCATCCGGAAGGACGGTAACGCCGCAAAGGTGATCTTTCTGACCATGCACGACGACGAGACGCTGGTCGCGGAAGCTTTTCGTTGTGGCGCCTCGGGTTATGTTTTGAAACAGGCGGCTGGCGAAGAGTTGGTGACCGCGATCCGGGAAGTGGCGCAAGGGAACAACTATCTTACTCCGTTGATCACCAACAAGCCGGTTGGGCCACTCGCGAGCGGGCCTCCAAGGTTGAGTCTCACGCCGCGCCAACGTGAGGTGCTGAAGCTGATTAGCGAAGGAATGACGATGAAAGAGATCGCCGTCGAGTTGAGTATCTCGACCCGAACTGCTGAGTCACACAAGTATGAAATGATGGAGGCGCTTGGTGTGGAAACGACTGCCGAACTCATCCGCTACGCGCTACGTCTGGGTCTGATCTCGTAAGGGTCAGGAAACTCCTGAGATCCGTTTAGAAACTACCAGTAGTTTTACGGATTGCGCCTTAACTTTGGCGGGTTTAATGTCTTCCTATCTATTGGCGATACAAGCGTTAAATAGATTTTTGGACCCTCTATTTTTAGGATCGACGAGCGTAACCTCGTGCGGCGAACTCGGCGATAGTTAAGCGGACCACCTTCTCCTCCCTTCGTCCGCACTTACTCAAGCTTCGCATCGTGCAGTCGATTTGAGGGGAAGATAAATGTAATCGGTCGACTTGGCATTGCTGGATCTATGTTGCCCCTTCCCCCACAACAGCAACCTCTGACTGGTGTTTGTGATGTTCGCAGAGGACTCTCTCTCCACTTCTCTCCCACGATCAAGGGTCGTAGTTCTCGCTCTCTGTCTGTGCACTCCCTGCGGTGGTCCAACCGACAGCACCCCAATAGGTTTTTCAACACAGAGACTGGAATGCAACGAGTCTAAAACGTGTGTGAGAAGTAACGTTCATCGCAACGGTTACGGGTTGCGTTGATGTTTATGTTCTGAGCTGAGTTTGTGGATAACTCATTCAGGCGACTCACCATGAGATCTAGACGAACAATTCTATTGTTTGTCTGGCTGATGCTGTTCGTCTGTTCCGCGCGCGTCCTGTGCGCTCAGGGATCTACAGAAAGATCGATTGGCGATCGGAATAGCAGCGCGCTGGTGCTGAGCACGATCGTTGTCTTGCAAGCACTCGTGATCTTAGCGCTGCTGGTGGTTCGTAATCGGAAGAGACGCGTTGCACGCGAGCCACACGAGAGTGAAGAACACTTTGCCACGGTGTTCCGAGCCAACCCGCAGCCGATGGTTCTGACCACTTTAAAAACCGGTCGCGTCATCGATGTGAATGAAAGCGCGCTACGACTGAGCGGCTACACGCGCGACGAGATCGTTGGCCGCACATCGCTGGATATCGGTGTCTTCAGTAGCGATGAACATCGGAAGGCCGCCATCGGAACTCTCCTGCAAACGGGCTCGAGGCAAGACTTTGAACTGCTCTTTCCGATCAGAAATGGTGAGAAGCGCCTGTTGCTGTGTTCCGCGAATTTGATTGAACTCGCCGGGGAGCAGTGCATCATCATCGCTTGCATCGATATCACCGAACGTAAAGAGTCCGAGCAGCAACTTGCTGAACTCAGCGGGAGGCTGTTGCGCACGCAGGATGAGGAACGCCGGCGCATCGCCCGCGAGCTGCATGACGTAACGGCCCAAAGCATCGGCTTGATCATGCTAAACCTCGCGCAGGTTCAGAACGCGGCTTCCACTCTCGACA
>Ga0111538_10004780_pt1 | contig 18684 bp, 15 predicted proteins | sample SoiMethybrSBSTD1_FD_79669 | JGI IMG/M metagenome (GOLD analysis project Ga0111538, IMG submission 79669) | Bulk soil microbial communities from a Populus tree surrounding site in Tennessee, USA - Soil MetaG P. TD hybrid SBSTD1 (version 2)... | ecosystem: Environmental > Terrestrial > Soil >...
GAGATCCGTCGGGGCGAGCCCGAAGGTGGCTTCGGTGAGCGAGGCGTCGACGACGAAAGGCAACACGAACTGGTATCGCGTGGCGCGCAGCTCGCGCACCAGCGGAACGAACAGCCCCGTCGCCCACAGCACCGGATAAGGGATCGGGGACAGCTTCGGGGCGGGCGCGCCTGACAGAGACGCGAACTGGGCGGCGAGGGCGCGCACCGTCAGCGGCGGATTGCTGGGCACCAGCCACGCCTTGCCCCACGCGCGCTCCTCGGCGGCGACGGTGACGAGGGTCCGCACCGCATCGCTGATCGCCGTCCAGCTGTGCGGCACATCGAGCGCCCCGGGGACGAAGGCGCGCTTGCCCGCCAGGATCGGCTTGCGCAGAACGAAGCTGAGGATCGAATTGGCTTCGATGTAGTCGCTGGACCGGATCTCGGTGACGCGGATGCGGCCCGCCTGGTGACGGGACAGCGCCTCGCGCCACATGTCCGCGCGCAGCCGCAGCTTCGGATGGGTGGCCGCGAGGGGCGTCGCGTCGGTGATCGGCCCGTCGACCGGCCCGTAGCCATAGAGGTTGCTGGCCACGGCCAGCACGGCGCCGCTGCGCTCGGCAGCGGTGAGGAGCGCAGCCGCAAGCGGCGGCCAGTCCGTGAGCCAGCGATGGTAAAGCGGGTTCGCGCAGTTGTAGAGGGCGGCGGCCCCCGTGACCAGCTCGGAGAGCCGATCTGCCTGCGTCGCGTCCGCCGCCACCCGCTCGATCGCCGGGTGGTCGGGACCCGAGCCGTGCCGACTGATCAGGCGGACGCGCTCGCCCCGGTCAGCCAGCAACCTCGCGGCGCCGGTGCCGACCGGCCCTGCCCCCACGATCACGTGCAATGACATCGATGCTTTCTAGCAGGGACCACCTCGGATGCGCATCGAGTTGTCAGCGCGCAAACGACGCCGCGACGTGGCCGACCATGTAGGCCGCACCCCCCGCCAGGGCGCCCACGGCCAGCATCTCGATCGCGCTTCGCCAGGCGGCCTTGCCGACGAAGGCCGCGCGGACGATGCCGGCGACAAGCAACGCGACCACGGAGAAGCCGACCGCGAGCGGAAAGATCGCGAGGCCCGTCAGCGGCGCGACGAGGTAGGCGGCGAGCGGGAACGATCCGACGACGATGAACGCAGCCACCGTCGCCAATCCGTGCCGCCAGGGCGCCTCCGCCGCCACCGAGCCGCCCGCCTGTTCGATCTCCGAGCGCAGGCCGAGGTAGTTGCTGGCGCCCATCGAGATGCCGTCGCCGATCAGGTTCGCGAGGCCGAGGATGAGGCCGATGCGCGCTCCCAGCGCGGCGCCCTGGGAGCCGGCGAGGATCGCCATGGTGGTGATGACGCCATCGAGCGCGCCGTAGACCATGTCGCGGAGGTAGTGACCGAAGCCGCGGCTCGGGCGGCTCACGCCGGCCTCTTTACCAGCTTGCGGAGCTCCAGCACGGTCACGGGAATCAGGGCGAGCAAGAAGGGCACCACCCGCGCCTCCGCCGGCAGGTCCTGAATGCGAAATAACTTCGCCACCGCTGGAACCTGGTGGATGCCGATCTGAATGAATGCCGACACGACGACGACGCCGACGAGCCGCAGGTTGTTGAGCACGCCGACCTGCCAGAAGAGCTTCTTCGGGCTCCTCGCCGCGAACGCGCGGAACAGCTCGCTGAACACCAGCGTATTGAAGGCGAGATCGCGCGCTTCGACTAGGCTGCCGCTGCGCAACGCCCAGACGAACACCCCCAGCGTGACCGTCGCTTCGAGGGCGCCGGTCAGAACGATGCCGAGCCACTCGTGGCGCCCCAGCAGCGGCTCCGCCGGCGGCCGCGGCGGGCGGCGCAGGGTGTCGGCGTCGGCCGGGTCCATGACCAGCGCCAGCGCGGGCAGCCCGTCGGTCACCAGGTTGATCCAGAGCAGGTGCAACGGCAGCAACGGCAACGGCAGGCCTACCAGCCCCGCCACCAGCATGACCAGCAGCTCCGCGGTGTTTCCCGCCAGCAGGTAGACCAGCGTTTTCCGGATGTTGTCGAAGATGCCCCTCCCCTCGCGTACCGCCGCCACGATGCTGGCGAAGTTGTCGTCGGCCAGGACCATGTCGGACGCCTCACGCGTCACCTCAGTCCCGCTCCGACCCATGGCGATGCCGATGTGCGCCTCGCGCAGCGCGGGCGCGTCGTTGACGCCGTCGCCGGTCATCGCCACGATCGCGCCCCGCGCCTTCCACTCGCGCACGATGCGCAGCTTGTCCTCGGGCGTGGCGCGCGCATGCACGCGCTCGGCGGCGTCCTCCCCCGCCGGGACGATGCCCAGCTCGCGTGCGATCGCACCGGCCGTGACGGCCTGGTCGCCCGTGATCATGATGGTGCGGACGCCGGCCTCGCGCGCGGCGGCGACGGCCGCGATCGCTTCGCTGCGCGGCGGATCGGCGATCCCGACGACGCCCAGCAGGCGCAGATCCTTCTCCTCGACGCCGGCGCCCACCGCGACGCCCAGCACGCGCAGACCGCGCGCCGCCATGTCGGTGTTCGCCTCGGCGGCGCCCGCCGTGCCCGAGGCGCACAAGGGAAACAGCAGCTCGGGGGCGCCCTTGACGTAGAGGACACCGTCCGATCGACCGATGGACATCCGCTTGCGGTCGGCGTCGAACGGGTTCACGTGCCGCCGCGGGCGCTCCTTCTCGATCGCCCGCCGGTCGATGCCGCGTTCGGCGGCGGCTGCGAGCAGCGCGATCTCCGTCGGATCTCCCGTGCCGGTGCGTCCGCCGTCCGCCAGCTCGGCGTCGCAGCACGCGGCGGCGGCCGACAGCAGCTCGTGGTGGTTCGGCCCCCACAGCTCACGCACGGTCATGACGCCGGTGGTCAGCGTCCCGGTCTTGTCGGTGCAGATGACGGTCGCGCTGCCCAGCGTCTCGACCGCCGGCAGCCTGCGAATGAGGACGTGGCGTGCCGCCATCCGCTGGACGCCGATCGCCAGCGCTATCGTGACGATTGCCGGAAGCCCCTCGGGAACGGCGGCGACCGCGAGCGACACCGCCGCCATGAACACCTCCAGCGGCGGCCGGCCGCGCACGAATCCGAGCACCGCCGTGACCGCGACGATCCCGAGACACAGGATCAGCAGCGTGTGGCTCACGCGCGCCAGTCGCGTCTGCAGCGGGGTGGTGGTGTCGGTGGCGTTGGCCAGGAGGTGCGCGATCCTCCCGAGCTCCGTCTTCATGCCCGTCGCGAGCACCTCGGCGCGCCCCGCCCCTGCCGCGACCGATGTTCCCATGAAGACGCGGTCGAAGCGTTCGGCCAGCGGCGCATCCGCGGGCACGGGCGTCGTGGCCTTTTCCACCGGCGCGCTCTCCCCGGTCAGGGCCGCCTCGTTCGTCGACAACAGATGCGCTTCGATGAGGCGCGCGTCGGCGGCGACGACGTCGCCCGCCTCGAGGACCAGCAGATCGCCCGGGACCACAGCCGCGGCGGCGATCTCGACCCGGTGGCCGTCGCGGATCACGGTGGCGCGCGGCGCCGTCAGCGAGCGCAACGCCAGCAGCGCATTCTCGGCGCGGCCCTCCTGGAAGAAGCCGACCAGCGCGTTCAGCACGACGATCGTCGCGATCGCGACGGCGTCTGCAACCTCACCGAGGAAGCCCGACACCGCCGCGGCGGCCAGCAGCAGCCCGATGAGCGGGCTCGCCAACTGCCGCCCGAGGAGCCGCCAGCGGGACGTTCGCTGCGCGCGCTGGATCTCGTTGGCACCGACCTCGGCCAGGCGGCGCCCGGCCTCCTCGGTCGTGAGGCCGGAAGGCTCTAGCTCCGCGGTCGGTAGTCGGCGTGACATCGGACGCACCCTTCGGAGAGGCGTCCATATTGCTCGGCCACCCGATACGGATCGTGGGCTCTCGCCGCATCGGACAACGCCCGGGCCTCCACCTTCACCTTATCCTGGTGCACGAAAAACTTCTCCGGAAGGGAGGAGTTGAGCTCGGTCGCGTCGCGCGACATCGGCCGGGCCAGGGCGACGTCGTCGGCGATCTGGTCGCCCCGCTGTTCGATGCGCAGGTAGTCCAGAACCATGATCGCGGAAACCAGGTCGTTCATGTCCCGCCCATGCGACGCCATCCGGGCCTTGAGAAGCTCGCGCGCGGCCGGCGAAAGCGGCTCGGCCGGATCGGTTCGCTTCGGCGTCTCCACGGCGCGGACGGCCTGCGAGCGCTGGGGCGGCTGATACGCCGGCGGCGTCGCGCACGCGGCCAGCGGCAGCAAGGCCGCGACGAGGACCAGGCGCCGGACTCGGGAATGATTGGTGTTTCGCATGCACGCTGGTTCAGCAACAACCAGACCAGCCGAAATCGCCGTGGCGGGCGCGTCGAGGCGCGCACGGCTTGCGCCGCCCCTCCCCGCGCACGCAAAGAGTGCGTCGCGGCGGGCGACGTGCACGAGATCCCCCTCCCTGATGATCCCCATCGGCCGACCTCGGTCGGCCCGGCGCTTGCCTGCTCTCGAGATGATGGGTGCCGATCCGCGCCTGACCAGCCGACGCAGCATCGCGCCGTTTTACGCCCTGGCGCTGGGTATTTCCTGGAGCGTGTGGGCGCCGTGGATCGCCAGCGCGCGCGCGCTTGGCTCGGATCCATCCTGGCGCGCCCTGCACCTCGTGGGCAGCCTGGGCCCCTGTCTGGCCGCGCTTCTCGTCATCGGGTGGACAGGCGGACGTGCTCGGCTGCGGGCGCTGGCAGGTGGCACGCTGACCACTGCCGCGGTTCGAGTGGCGGGCATCTGGAGCGTCCTGTTCCCGACCATCGCGTTCGTCGCATCCGTTCTCACGATGGCGCTCATGAGCGGCACCACCCCGCGCTGGGACCGCATCGGCGTCGCCGGCGAATATCCCGCGCTCGGTCGAATCGGGTACATCGGCGCTAGCTTGGTCTTCTACGGCATCGGTGAAGAGGTCGGTTGGCGTGGATTCCTCTACCCGGCCCTGCGACGCCCGCGGCGCCGAATCCTGATAGCCGCGCTGCTGGTCGTCCCGTTCTGGGCCTTGTGGCACCTGCCCCTCTTCTTCGCAACCGAGAGCTATCGCGCGATGGGGCTCGGCGGCGCAGTCGGCTGGCTGCTCTCTCTGGCGAGCGGGAGCGTGCTCACCGCCTGGCTCACCGATCGCGCGAAGGGATCGGTGTTGCCGGCGGCCGTCCTTCACGCCGTCCTGGATGTCTTCTTCCTCGCCGACGTCGGTATGCCGGTTCAGTCGGCGATGGGTGCGGTCGTGACCCTCTGGGGCGTCGTCGTCGCCATCGGCCAGTTCAGACGACGGGACGCCTAGGACTTTGGCACGCGCCTCGCATTGAAACCGGCCATGAAGCCCAATCCGACGGTTGTGCGTGACCTGATGAGCGCGGATGTCGTGACGCTCGGACGAAATGACAAGCTCGCCGCCGCCGAGGATCTCATGCGCCTCGGCCGGATCCGTCACCTGCCGGTCGTGGACGAAGATGGCGGCCTCGCCGGCATCGTGAGCCAGCGCGATCTGTTCCACAGCGGCCTGATCAGGGCGCTGGGCTACGGCGCGCACGCGCAGCACCACGCCCTCGCGACGGTCGCGATCAAGGAGGCGATGAACACCGACGTCGTCACCACGACCCCCGACACGCCCCTGCGCGACGCCGCCCGCACGATGTTCGAGCGCAAGATCGGCTGCCTGGTGGTGGTCGACGGCGGCCGGATCGCCGGCATCCTCGCGGAGAGCGACTTCGTCAAGCTCGCGACCCAGCCCGCCTGAATCGCGGAACGCCGGCCGCCTGCAGTCGGCCGTCGTGCATGACGAGCTGGCGTCCGCACCGCGCGGCGACGCCGGGATCGTGCGTGACGACGAGGAGCGCAGCGCCCGTGCCGCAGACCTCCCCGAGCGCGTCGAGCACGGCGGCGGTCGCTTCGGAGTCCAGGCTGCCGGTGGGCTCGTCGGCCAGGACCAGACGAGGTTGGTTGATCAGCGCGCGGGCGACCGCCACGCGCTGCGCTTCGCCCAGCGACAGGAGGTGCGCACGAGCGTCGGCGCGCGCGGTCAGGCCGAACCGGCCGAGGAGCACGTCGGCGCGCTCCAATGACTCGCGACGGCGGCCGGTGGCGCGCCAGGCAGGGAGGGCGATGTTCTCCCGGGCGGTGAGCGCCGGCAGGAGGTTGCTCTGCTGGAACACGAAGCCGAGGCGGACGCGCCGAAGCTCCGACCGTTCGCCGTCCGAAAGCGTCGCAGGGTCTCTTCCTTCGATCCAGACCTGCCCCTCGTCGGGCCGGTCCAGCGTGCCCAGGATGTGGAGGAGCGTCGTCTTGCCGCAGCCGCTCGAGCCCATGAGGCTCACGCTCTCGCCCGCGCCGATCGACAGCGACACGCGGTCGACGACCGTGCGCTCGCCGTAGCGTCGCACCAGGTTGGTGGCGAGCAGTGGCGGCGTCGCGCTCATTCGATGCCCCGCAGGATGCGCGACGGATCGAGGCGAGCCGCCCGCCATGCCGGATAGGTGCCGGCCACGATGGCGGTCGCGAGGATCGCGCCCGCGGTCCAGGCGAGGTCCGTCGCCGCTAGCACCGGGCGCACGACGAAGCCCTGCCAGTTGAAGATCGGGTGCGCCACGAGGTACCGGACCAGCGAGACCGCGATGACGCCGCCGACCAGGACGCCGGCGGCGCCCAGGATCAGCGCCTGCAACAGGAAGGTGACGAAGAGGTCGGCGCGCGACCACCCCATCGCCGTCAGCAGACCGATCTGGCGCCGCCGGTGGAGCGTGCTGATGTAGAGCAGCGCGAGCACCGGGATCCCGACGGCGAGGACGCCCATCAACCACGACGCGCCCGCGAGCGTCTCGGCCGCCTTGACCGAGCTGCGGAGGTAGGGGCTGTCGTCCATCCATGCGCGCGCGCGCACGCCGCGCTCGGCGTCGTTGACGGCGGCGGCGATCGAGGGCGCGCGCTCGTGGTCGACGGCGTGAATGATGAGCGCCGACGCCGCCGTCTCGTCCCCCAGCTCTCCCGCCAGGAAAGAACGCGTGACGTAAGCGGAGTCCGCGGCCGCGAAACCGACGAGACCGCGCACGGTGAGCTTGTAGGTCTCATAGCCGCCATCGTCGAGGATCAGACGCGGATAGGCGGACAGCAGCAGCGTGATTTCGACCTCGTCGCCGATCGACACGCCGAGCCGACTCGCCACCGACCCGCCCAGCAGCACGCCTCCGTCTCCGTCGGTGAGCAGGCGGCCCGCGGTCAGTCGGTAGGGATGGAAGGACGCGCGCGGCTCATCGCCCGCGACGTAGAGGCTCATGGCGCGTCCGCGCGCCCGCACCGTGCCCGGGACCGCGACCACCGGATTCACCTCCTTCACGCCCGCGATCCGAGAGAGTCGCGTCACCATCGCGTCGGCATCCCGCACCACGACGCCCCGCTCTGCTCGCACGCGGACGTCGCCGAATCCGGCGTCGAGAGACTGGGACAGCAGCTCGGCGCGATAGCCCTCGATGTTCGCGGTGCTCGGCACCTCGAACCCGACCCCCACCGCGACGGCGACGACCATCAGCCCGGTGGAGAGCAGGCTTTCCCGCAAGCCCCTGCGGGCCAGGAACAAGGCGACGCTGGCGCGCATCGTGATGACCGTATGTGCAACGCCCATTCCATCCGAGCGCCGCGGCCTGGAGGCCGAGCACCGCGCATTTCCTGCGCGCCGACCGCATCCGAGCGCTCGCCTCCCAACTTGCATGCCGCTGGCTCGACGGATGATTCCGCTCGGCGGCGATCGGCTAGATTGTCACGTTTCGCGATGCACCACCGAACCCGCCTGATCGTGCTGGCCGCCTGGGCGGTCGCCGCCGGCTGCCGCCCCGAGTCGCCCGCCGCGCGGCTCGCGCGCGAGCTGGCGGGCGCCTACCCGGAACGCGCGGCGCCGATCGGCGTCGTCCGCACGTTCGACATCGAGGCCGCGCCGGCTGAGCTGTCGCTGGTCGAGGGCGGCAAGCTGCGCGTGTGGGCCTACAACGGCCGCGTCCCCGGACCCGAGCTCCGCATCCGGCTGGGTGAAACCCTGCGCGTCCGCTTCACGAACAGGCTGCAGGAACCGACGACGATCCACTGGCATGGCGTCCGCGTCCCAAACGCGATGGACGGCGTTCCCCACGTCACCCAGCCGCCCGTCGAGCCGGGCGGGACGTTCGTCTACGAATTCACGCCCAAGGACGCGGGCACGTTCTGGTTCCACCCTCACGTCCGCTCCAGCGAACAAGTCGAGCGCGGCCTTTACGGCGTGCTCGTCGTCGAAGACGCCACGCCGCTCCCGTACGCGCGCGACGTGGTCTGGGTGCTGGACGACTGGCTGCTGGACGAGACGCGGCAGATCTTCGGGCAGTTCAACACGCTCCACGACCTGATGCACGACGGGCGGTGGGGCAATTTCGTGACGGTCAACGGCCGCACCGACACCCGGCTGGACGCCCGGGGCGGCGAGCGCATCCGTCTGCGTCTGCTCAACACCTCGAACGGACGCGTGTACGCCCCTGATTTCGGCGCGCTCGATCCCCGGATCATCGCCATCGACGGGCTGTATCTGGCGCGCCCGATCCCGCTCGGCCGTTTCGAGCTGGCTCCCGGCAATCGCGTCGATCTGGACCTGACGCTCCCGACCGGGCCGCAGAGCCGCGCGCTGCCGGTCGTCGACCGGTTTTACCCGGACCGGCCCAACCATCTCGCCGACGTGATCGTCGATGGTGTCCAGCCGCACCCGACGCCGTCGTTCCCGTCGCCGGCGCACGCGCGCGTGCCGGCGTGGTCGGCGGGGCTCGATATCCCGGTCACCAGGCAGTTCCTCCTCGACGCGCGGCGGGGCGGCGACTTCGGGATCGAGTGGACGATCAACGGCGCCGCGTTCGCCGGCCACCACCACGGTGAGCCGATCCTGACGCTCGCGCGCGGAAGCTGGGCAAGGTTACGTTTCGTCAACGCCAGCTACCGGCTGCACCCGATTCACCTGCACGGGATGTTCTTCAAGCTGCTCGCCCGCAACGGCGTGCCGGTCGACGAGCCGTTCTTTCGCGACACCGTGCTCATGCACGCGCAGGAGACGATCGACATCGGTCTGGTGCCGCTCGACGCGGGCAAGTGGATGATGCATTGCCACATCCTCGAGCACGCCGAGGCGGGGATGATGACGCTGTTCGAGGTGAAGGGTTAGCGCGCACTTCTTGCGCTCCCAGGGTTCGACGGCGATCAAACTGCGCGTCGCGGCCGCTGGCAGCAGCGGCGCCTGGCGGGCGGTCGTTGGCATCCATCCTGCTCTTTTCGGGCGCATGAACCACGACACGCTCGAACAGTTCCGTCGCACGCTGCTCGACCGCCGCACCTCCTTGTTGAAGAGCTGGCGCCAGGCGATCTCCGACGCAAATGAGCTGCTCGTCGAGCGCGAGCCCGACTGGCAGGACGCCGCCGCCGCGGTCACGGCGGCATCGGTGCTGGAGACCATCGGCGAGCGGGGGCGCCGCGCCCTGGCGCGCATCCAGTTCTCCCTCGCGCGAATCGAGCGCGACAGCTACGACGAATGCGCGGTCTGTCACGACACCATCGACGAGGAGCGTCTGCGGGCGGTCCCCGACACGGATCGCTGCGGCCGCTGCGCGCTCGAGAACTAGATGAAGCGCTCGCGCGGACGCGTATTTTTGGTGGTCGGCGGGCTGGTCACGACGATCGGCTGCGCGCCGGAGGGTGTCATACCGTCATCGGGCCAACCACCGGGTTGGGATGACGGCATCCGGCTCCCCGCCGCCGCCGACATAAATCCGGATCCCAGCGTCGTCGAGCTCAACCTCGAGGCGCGCCCGGCGCCGCAGTCATACGTCGCGGGTCGTCCGACCACGATGTGGACGTTCGACGGGATGGTGCCCGGGCCGATGATTCGCGCGCGCGTGGGCGACCGCGTCGTCGTGCATTTCAGAAACGGCCTGCCCGAGGAGACGACGATCCACTGGCACGGCCTCCGGATCTCCGCTGCGATGGACGGGATGCCCGATCACTCGCAGCCGCCGATACAGCCCGGGGGCAGCTTCGTCTACGACTTCGTCGTGCCGGACGCATCGACGTTCTGGTACCACCCGCACGTCAACTCGGCGGTGCAGGAGGGCAACGGCCTGTATGGCGCCTTCATCGTCGACGATCCGTCCGAGCCCCCGGGCCTGGGCGACGAGGTCGTCATGGTCCTGAGCGACCTGGGCGTGAACGACGACGGCTCGCTGCAGGCGCGTGACAGCGGCGGCGATCTCGGCACCCTCTTCGGCCGCGAAGGGAACGTCTTGCTCGTCAACGGCAAGGTCAGGCCGACGTTGAAGGCGCGCCCCGGTCTGCGTCAGCGCTGGCGGTTCATCAACGCCGCGAAGGCGCGCTACTTCCAGATCGGGCTCGAGGGCCACTCCTTCACGCGGATCGGGGGAGACGGCGGCCTGCTGACGGCGCCTGTCGACGTGGCCCAGCCGGTCATCACGCCCGGCGAGCGCATGGATCTGATCGTCACGCCCGAAGGCGACGCGGGGTCGGAGCTGGTGGTCAAATGGATCGCCTTCGATCGAGGCTTCGGCACCGCCTACAACCGGCCGCCCGAGGACATGTTCGTCGTGAAGCTGGAGGGCACGCGCGCCGAACCCTCTCCGATGCCGCTGGTGCGGCGCGACATACCGCCGCTCGCGATCGACGGCGCCACCCAGATCGATCTCACGCTGACGCAAGTGAGCACGACGCCGTTTCAGCTCGGCATCAACGGCGTTGCGTACAAGGACTCCGAGCCGCTGATGGCGGACGTCGGCGAGACGCAGGTCTGGACCGTCACGAACACGATCGTCTTCGCGCACCCCTTCCACCTGCACGGCTTCTTCTTCCAGGTGCTGTCCCCGGAGCGCCCGCTCGAGTGGAAGGACACGGTCGACATTCCGGTCGACGGCACCGTCCGTTTCGCCGTCCGCTACGACAATCGTCCCGGCATGTGGATGTTCCACTGCCACATCCTCGACCACGCCGACGCCGGGATGATGGGCGCGCTGATGGTGATGGACCCGCACTCGCACTGACACCCAAACGCTGTTTGCACATGCGCCGCTTCGTTGTGAACGGCGGCGCCGGTTCCGCGAGCAAACCACAAGGCGCGCTCCCGGTTGTGCAACTTCCTACAACGGCAATTTTTTGCCGCGACACGTGTGGTCGATCACCATTGGGCGTTTGAGCTGACGTCAGGTGGATTGTGGACGTCGTCGAGTCTTCGTCGCCAGGTCACTCACTCTGACCATCGTTGAACATTGTTTCTGTAATGAACGAATACATTCCTCGATAAACAAGCGAATGCGAGAAAATTTGCTTCAACGCTGCGATCAAACCAGGTAGATCGAGGAATACATCCAACGCCGGCCGTTGAAGCATCGCGGTCGCGTCGTTTATCGTTGGCAATCGTGATTGGAGGACGTCATGGACGGAGCGTGTGGGGCGACGATTACGGGCCGGTTCCGCCGCCGGCCTGTCACCAGTCTGGCAACTGCAGCTCTGCTGGCTGTCATCCCCCTTACCCAGGGCTGCGGCAACGATCGCACTGACGATCCAGACACCAGCGGCGGGTCGGTGAACCCGGCCGATCCGGTGGCGACGACGGTGCGCGCCCTGCTGGCGACTGACGTCGACGTCAACCTCGATGGCAATGAACCGCACATGGCCGTCAATCCCCTGAACCCGAACGTCGTCGCCGTGTCGCTCTGCTTCGCTGTATCGATGTCGTTCGACGGCGGGAGAACATTCGACCCGGCCGACCAGATCCCGTTCTCTCAGCCGGCCGGATACGGCGGGGGCTGTGACGATGTGCTGGCGTTCGACACGCAAGGGCGTCTGTTCGTGGCCTTCCTCGGGGTGATCCAGTGCCAGAATCCGGCCTCACCTCTCTGCAACGGCGGGTTCCGCGCCCCTGAGCTTTTCGTGCAGCGCCTCGACCCACGGGAAGGAATTCCGGTCGCGTCGCGACGCCTGGATACGCTGGGAAACGATTGTAGCGGCGGGACGGCCAATCAAGCCGAGTGCCCTGTAAACGTGACGAAACCGCTGGGTCTGGGAGCCTGCGACGACGTCAACGTCAACGGACGGGGGGCCGACCGTCACTGGTTCGCCGCCGATACGAGGCCGCCATGCGGAACACCGACGCCTGCCCGCGCCACGCGGACGTGCAGCCCCTTCAGCGACAACCTCTATCTCATCTGGTCGGACGGCGCCTGCGGCACCGGCGCGCCGTCGGCGATGCAGGTCGCGTCGTCGTCCAATCAGGGCGCGAACTGGACGAACCTGGCGCTGACCATCGGAGCGGCCCCGGGCTTCGATCTTCGCAACGCCAACATCGGTTTCGGGGCGAATGGCGACGTCTACGCCGCGTATCATATCCAGGGGTTTGCGGGTGAGCCCAACGGAGTCAGCGGCCAGATTGTGACGTTTCAATCGCAGGATGGGACCGCCGCCGATTTCGCGAATCATCCGGCGACGTTCCCGTTTCCGGCGCCGCTGGCCGACATCACGCTGAACCAGCAGCAGTGCCTTTGCCCTGGAAGCGTCTGTGCGTCGCAACCGACGATTGGATGCACCTTCAGTTCGACGAGGTGTCCCGGAGGCCCGCAGTGCGAGTGCGCAGCGAATGATTGCACGCCGGCTGCGTCCTGCCCGAACACGCCGATCACCGGCTACCAGGCATGCTCGCGGCGGCTCCAGACGAACGGCAACCTGACGTTCGGATCGCAGAGCATGTACGTCGTCGGAGATCCGACGAATCCGAACAACATCGCCATGTTCGCCTCCACGGACCCGAATCGCAGCGGGACCGCCCGCGACAACTTCGATGTCAATTACGTCGTAGCCAGCAATGCGGCCGCGGGTACGCCGATCTGGACATCCCCCATCGCGGTCACGCCGAACAACATGGCGCTACCGGGAACCAATCAGCTGTTTCCCACCGCGGCGCAGACGCTCGACAACACCTGTGTGACAGTCATGTACTTCGACGATCGGAACCCCGCCACCAATGCGTTCGGCAACAACCTTCTCGACGTGTTCGTGACGGTCAATCCGAACCTTTGGAGCGCTGGCGTGTGGCAGACCGAAAAACAGATAAATCACACGGCGTTCAACGGTGACAGCTTCGGGATCGGCAACGACTTCTTCCCCTACTGCACGACCGCGGGCTGCGTGACGCCGGCGGGCTGGCGGCCGACGAGCCGGATGGGCGAATACAACGGACTGCTGATGGCGGGCGGCGTCGCCTGGGTCGGGAATAACGGCAATGCACAGCAGATCCTGTTCAATTTTTCGGACGCCATCGCGCCCGTCGTGACCGCTCCCCCACCGGTGTCGATCGGGACGTGCCAACCGATGCAGGCGGCGCTAGGAAGCGGTGCCGCGACGGACGAGTGCGGGAAACCGCCGCTGAGCGCTGTCACCAGCGACCTCGCGTCGAAGCTGCCGCTCATCATCGGCAGCAACACGATAACCTGGTCCGCCACCGACGGCGCCGACAACACCGGCAGCGCCACTCAGACCGTGACCGTGCAGGACAATACCGGCCCCAGCTTCACGATCATTCCACCCGATGTGACAACGACGAGCTGCACGGGAGTGAACATCGGGCAGGCTTTCGCACAGGACGACTGCGCCGGAACGGTCACCATCACGAACAATGCCCCCTCGCAGTTCCCGCTGGGGACCACAATCGTCACCTGGACCGCCAGGGACGCGCGCGGCAATACCCGGACGGCGACGCAACGAGTGACCGCCCTGCTCGGCGACAATCCCTCGTGCTGCCCGGCGGGCACCAACGTCATCCTCGGCAATTCGAACAACAACGTGCTCAACGGAACCATCGGCTCGGACTGCATCCTTGGCAGGGGGGCGCAGGACACGATCAACGGTAACGGCGGGAATGACTTCATCTCCGGCGGTGACGGTGACGACAACATCAACGGCGGCGCTGGCAACGACGCGATTTACGGCGGCTCGGGCCAGGACACGATCACCGGCGGCACCGGCAACGACAATCTGTTCGGCGGCGACGGCGACGACGACCTGTTCGGCGGTGACGGCAACGACACGCTGCACGGCGGCCAGGGCCAGGACGACCTGCGCGGCGAGAACAACGACGACTTGATCTTCGGCGACACCGGCGACGACTCTCTCAACGGCGGCGCTGGCAACGACACGCTGGCCGGTGGCCCGAACAACGACACCTGCACGGGCGACGGCGGCACGAACGTGTTCGAGTCGTGCGAATTCGGCGGCGTTGCCAACGCCTGCGGCGACGGTATCCAGAACGGTACGCAGACCGGCGTCGACTGCGGCGGCGGCTGTCCGGGCTGTCCCACCGGCGGCGGCTGCGTCAGCGGCAACGATTGCCTGGGCGGCGTCTGCTCGGCGGGCGTCTGCCAGAGCGTGCCGGGCGGCATCCGTGTCGCGCCGGTCGTAACGACCGACTGGGGTGGCGGCTACTGCGTCGAATTGCAGACCACCAACGCATCGATCGTCGCCACCACCACCTGGAGCGCGACGGTGAACACGAATCAGTCGACCATCTACACGAGTTGGAATGCCAGCTTCTCGGGAACTTCGGGCGTGGTCACGGTTTCCCCGAGCTTCCTCTCGAATCAAGTGGTCGACCCTGGAGAAACCGATGCCAGCATCGGGTTCTGCGCGAACAGAAACGTTCCAGGAAGTGGGCTGCTTCCGTTCGTGACCAGCGCGAGCGGAGTCTTCCCGTAGTTTTGCGGTGGCGGCGAGGCCGTATTCGCGTCCGTCGAGCCGCCGCTTGCCCTTTGGCACAAAGGTGTACACTCTCGCGCTGGGAGGGTTCGCAATGACACAGTCGTTTTCATTGCTGGCTTGCCTATTGATGGGCGTCTCGAGCGGGGCGGCAGCGTGCAGCAAGAATGACGGTAACGGCGATGGAGGCACGGCGGGTGCCATGGCCGGAAGCGGCGGCGATATGGCCGCGGCGGGCCGGGGTGGCGGGGGAGCCGGTGGGGCGGGTGGCACGGTCGGATGTCGCATGCAGGGAGAGGTGTGCTCGGATACGAGCCAGTGCTGCGCGCCGCTCATCTGCATCGGCACCTGCTCGCCCGGACCGAGCGATCGAAACGTGAAGCGCGATTTCGCGCCGATCGACAACCAGCAGATCCTGGACGAGCTCGCGCGGCTTCCCATCACCACCTGGAGCTACAAGGCCGAACAGCCGACGGCGCGTCACATCGGCCCGATGGCGCAGGACTTCAAGGCGAAATTCGGGGTCGGCGGAAGCGACAAGGCGATAAATCATGTCGACGCCGACGGCGTCGCGTTCGCTGCGATCCAGGCGCTCGCCGAGCGCGTCAAACGCCTCGACGAGGAAAACGCGCTTCTGCGGCGGCAGCTTGCGGCCATACGCGCCGACCTCGCTGCCCGACGCGCAACCCGTCCCCAATCGCGGGCGGCTCCGGCCCCGCGGCCATGACGGACGTCGGCCGCGCGGCCGCTGGCTTCCATCGTCTGGTGGTCGGCCTGTTGCTGGTCGCGAGCTGCGGCAACGGATCCGGCTCCGTGGACGGCGGCGGCGGCGGCGGCGGCGCGAGCGGTGCGGGTGGCGGCGGCGGCGCGGGTGGCGGCGGCGCGAGCGGTGCGGGTGGCGGCGGCGGCGCGAGCGGTGCGGGTGGCGGCGGCGGCGCGAGCGGTGCGGGTGGCGGCGGCGCGAGCGGTGCGGGTGGCGGCGGCGGCGCCGCGGGTGGGAGCACCGGAACCGGTGGCGCCAGCCAGGGCGGCCGTGGCGGAAGCGGCGGCGGCGCGGGTGGCAACGGCAACGCTGGATCGGGTGGCAGCGCCGGAGCGGGCGGAGGCGCCGGCCAGGGTCGCGGCGGCAGCGGCGGCGCAGGTGGCCAGGGCGGAGTCGCCTGCCTTGCGATGGGAGAGCCATGCTCGAATTCCGTCACCTACTGCGCGCCTTACATTTGCATCGGATCCTGCGTGATGAACCCGAGCGACAGGAACGCCAAAAAGGACTTCGCGCCCGTGGATCGGAAACGAATTCTCGAAAAGCTAAAGGGCCTCCGCATCTGGAACGACGATGCGCAAACACCAGGCACGCGCCACATCGGTCCGCTGCCCCACGAATTCAAGCTTTCGTTCGGCGTCGGGACGAGCGACACGACCATCCTGCCCGTCGACGCCGACGGCGTCACGTTTGCCGCTTTACAAGCGCTGTACGACGAGGTGGATCGCTTGCAGCGCCAGAACGCGATCCTCCGCCGCGACATCACGCGCACAAGCGCGCGTACCGCCCATCGATCGCCATAGCACTGCGGGCGGACGCCGATGGCGAGTCAAGGGCAGACCAGCCGCGGGCACGTGTTCATGGGGGCGAAGCGAACGACGGCTCAGCGCGTGACCTCGAGGATCGTGGTCGCGCGGTCGCCGTAGGAGCTCGACGGGAAGCTCCTCGCGAGGTCGAGCGCCCGTTCGCGCGCCTCGCCGATTCGATTCAACCTGCGGAGTGCCTCCACCGCCAGGAACTCTCGCTCCGGCGCGAGCTGGCCGCGGGGAAATTCGCGGCGATGGTCGTCCAGTCTCGCGAGCGCCGCGCTCGGGGCGACGCCAATGTCACCGCGCGCGGCGGCGATGAGCGCCGTCTCGCGCGCCAACAGGTCGTCCGTCGAATCGGGTGGCGACGGCGGCCGCTCCGGGCGCGTGAACCTTGCCGCTGTTCTGGGTCGGGGCTGCCGCGACGCCTTGCGGACGGCGTTGCGCGACGGACTGGCCGCCCGGGGCGGTCCGCTCGAGCGGACGATGTCCCGCGGCACGGCGTCCGGACTGGAGGCGACCTGCCCAAGACCGACCGCATGCGCAACGTCTTCGGCTCGACGCCACGCCCAAACGCTGGTAGCCAGCGCCACCGAGAGCACGAGGCCGGCCACGCCGGCCGACACGCGGGCGACCAGCCGTCGCCGCAGCGCTGCTCGTCGCGGAATGTCGCAGACGACCGTCGATAGCCGGGCGAAGTCACCGGGACTGGGCGGCCGCGGACGCCGGACCGCGCGCAACAGGAGATCGGCAGCCGCCTTGCGCGACGCATCCGATCGCCAGGGTGTCGGTTCCGTCATCGATGCCTCCGAAGCCCCCGGGCGATCACCTTCTCCAGCTGGCGCCGGGCGGCGTGAAGTCGCGAGTAGACGGTCCCGACGGGGACATTCATGATCTTGGCGATCTCCTCGCATGAGAGGGCTTCGACCTCGAACATCACGAACGTGGCGCGCTTCTCGATGCCGAGGCGACTGAGCGCCCACTCGGCGAGATGCCGCTCTTCGCGCCGCGCCAGAAGGTCATCCGCCGCCGCGTGCGTCGAGGGCCGGTCGTCGCTGGAGTCACCCGCAGGCACCTCCAGCGTCCAGCGCCGGCGCCGCCGGTAGTTCGCCGCCACGCGCACGCAGATCCCGAACAGCCAGCTGGTGAACCGCGTGTTCCGGTCGAAGGTATCCAGGCGGCGATGAACGATCAGGAAAACCTCCTGAGCCACATCGTCCATGTCGGGTGACTTGATGCCGAGCCTCTGCAGGCTGAGCCACACGAAGCTCGCGTGAGACTCGTAGATCGCCCTGATCTCGAGATCCTCGGTCGCGCGAGCCTGTTCGCCGGTGGGGGCAGAACGCGCTGGTTTGGCATTCGCTTTCATGACGGGCTTGCGTCTAGGCGGTCCCAAGGGAAGCGACTCGTTCAAAGGGCTAGTCATCCCTTGAATGTTCGTAGATGGGCCTCCCTTCAAACTCGCAGCCAGCGCCGCGTCGAGCAGCTTCCGGTTCCCGCCCTGGTTTTCAGCGGCTTCACGCCACGGGCTTAGCCGCAGCCGGCCTCATTCATCCCTCACACCGCGGCAGAAATGGAAACGCGGGGTCCGGCAGCGCCGAACCCCGCGGTCTTTCGGGTAGCGGGGGCGTGATTTGAACACGCGACCTTCGGGTTATGAGCCCGACGAGCTACCAGGCTGCTCCACCCCGCATCACGTTCGAAAGCCGGGGAAAGTTGCATCAGTTCGCGCCATCCGTCAAGGACCGTCGTCGGTCTTCTCTCCGACGCGCGCCCGGGCGATACTGCGCGGCATGCGTATTACCTTCAGCAAGCTTGCCTTTGACCTGAACCCTATCCTCTTGCGGCCCGTGCTCGGGCTCGCGCTGGTGGCGGCATTCGCGCCCGCCTGCGGGGGCGGCTCGACGCCGGGCACGCCCGGAAACGCCGGCACCTCGGGTGGCACCGCCGGGACGACCGGCTCGGCCGGCACCACGGGAACGGCCGGAACGAGCGGATCCGCCGGCACGACCGGCGCAGGGGGAAACTCGAGCGGCGGTAATTCGGTCGCGGGTAGCAGCGGCGGGGACGCGGCCGGCACCACCGGCAGCGCGGGCAACGGCTCGACCGCCGGCAGCGGCGGCGGCGCCCAGGCAGGCCGTGGGGGCAGCAACGCGGGCGCCGGCGGCAACGCGACCGGCGGCACCGGCGGCGGCGCACAGGCGGGGCGCGGCGGCAGCAGCGCGGGCGCGGGCGGCGCCAGCGCCGGCGCGGGCGGCCGCGGCGGCACAGGTGGCGGCGGTGGCGGCGTGACGGGCACCGGCGGCGGCGGCGCCGCGACCTGCCC
>Ga0111538_10004781_pt1 | contig 18683 bp, 17 predicted proteins | sample SoiMethybrSBSTD1_FD_79669 | JGI IMG/M metagenome (GOLD analysis project Ga0111538, IMG submission 79669) | Bulk soil microbial communities from a Populus tree surrounding site in Tennessee, USA - Soil MetaG P. TD hybrid SBSTD1 (version 2)... | ecosystem: Environmental > Terrestrial > Soil >...
AACGCCAACTCGTACGTCGCCTTCGAAGTGATGTCCTGCGCGAGCAAATCGGTTTCTCTTTTCAATTTACTCCTGGCTCCTTCGAGCAGCGCCTTCGCAGTTGCAAGGTCATCTTTGATTTTCGCGCAATCGACGACTAACCGCTCATAGTCCAGCGCGCTTCGCTGGCGGTTCAGGATCGGGTCCAACTCCATCGACATGAGTTGCATGCGCCCGCGCAATACCGAGAGCCGACTGTTTACTGTGCGCGGGTCCGTGGTCATGATTTCCGCGATCACGTCTCCCGCCAGCACTTCCTGCAAGGGCACGATGGCGATGTTGGTCAGCAAACCTGCGTCGGGACTGGTGATAACGGTTTGAATCGTCTCCACCATCCCGACGAAACTCATCGGACGGGCCATGCGCTTCCAAATTAACCCGATAGCCAGCAGCACCAGGATCAGGGTAACGACAGGCACGACTTGCTGTCGTGCGCGCCTCAGATGCTGCCGCATGGGAGTGACGATGGGCGGCAACGCGTTCATCTATGCCTCTTTGCGCATAACGGTGTGACCCCATTACTATCCACACTTACAGCATGCGCGTCAATGTCTCCGATGTAAATACCTTGAAAGCATCTCCATTCTGAAAATGATCATGCGCGATGAGTTCAGCGGAACGACACAGCATCCTGCTCGGAATCGAAGCAGGCGGCACCCGGACTGTCGCGCTCGCCGCTACTGGCGACGGCAAAGTGCTGCGGCGGCGGGAGTTCGGCCCAGCCAACCTGCGCCTCGTCGATGATTCAACGTTACGACGGCACTTTCAGTCGATAGCCCGCGAGATGTCCCGTCCCACAGCTCTCGCCATCGGCATGGCCGGGGCACGTTCCGATGAGGACCGCCAACGCATTCGCAAAGCCGCTGCCTCCGCGTGGAAGGGCATTCCGTGCCTCGCGACCAACGATTTGGAAACGGCTCTGAAGGCCGCCCCCGCTCTGTCCGGCGTCGTAGCAACTGTATTGATCCTCAGCGGCACCGGTTCCTGCTGCTTTGGCCAGGCAAAAGACCGAACCGCGATGAAGGTCGGCGGCTGGGGACACATCCTCGGCGACAAAGGCAGCGGATACGAAATTGGTCTGCGCGGACTCAAGGCCAGCCTCTACCACTATGACCACGATGGCACATGGCCGGCCCTCGGTGCTCGACTTTTGCGCGCTCTCATGCTCAGCGAGCCGAACGAACTGATCACGTGGGCGCAAACGGCTGGCAAGACCGACCTTGCTGCGCTCGCAGTGGTGGTTTTCGATGCGTGGCTTTCGAAGGACAAAATCGCCTCCGACATTCTCGAGGCTGCCGCAAACAGTCTCGCCAGGGACGCACTCGCCTGTGCAACACGCCTCATGGGTCCCCGAGGCAAGGTCCAGTTTGTTCTGGCGGGGAGCGTGCTGACGCAGCAGCCAGAGTTCGCCACACTTGTGGAGCGTTTGCTGGTGGAGGGCCGGCGGGGATCACTCGTGAACGTTCTCGCCCGCGACAGCGTCTGGGGCGCAGTCGAACTCGCTAAGACTCAGCTAACCTCCGCGACTGTAACCCCCGACGTAAGGAGGGGGCCAATTAAACTCCCGCGCGACTCCTTCGCCTTCACCTCCGTCGCGTCACTAAGAGAATCCCCGACCGAAATGCGCAACCCGCGCTCGATGAAACTCGATCAAATGTCGATCCGCGACTCGATCAAACTCATGCTCGCTGAAGATGCACGACTCCCCGAGGCGTTGCTCAAGGAACTGTCGGCGATAGAACGAGCCGTTGAGATTGTGAGCCGATCACTGAAGAAGGGTGGCCGGCTTTTTTACGTCGGCGCCGGTACCAGCGGGCGCCTCGGCGTCCTCGACGCCAGCGAGTGTCCGCCCACCTTTCAAACCCCTCCCGAAATGGTCCAGGGAATCATTGCCGGTGGTCAGCGCGCACTTTGGCAAGCAGTTGAAGGCGCCGAAGATGATCCCGCCGCCGGCGCGCGCGCCATTGCTTTTCGCGGCATCGGCCCAAAGGACGTCGTCGCAGGGATCGCCGCTAGCGGCCGCACTCCGTTCGTCTGGGGCGCGCTGGCCGAAGCAAAACAACGCCGGGCACGCACAATTCTTTTGTGTTTCAATCCATTTCTCGATGTGCCCCGAGAGTTCAAGCCCACAGTCGTGATTGCGCCAAACATCGGTCCCGAAATTCTTACCGGTTCCACGCGCCTTAAGTCCGGCACGGCCACCAAGCTCGTGCTTAACATGCTCACCACACTTTCCATGGTTCGATTGGGCAAGGTCATGGGCAATCTCATGATCGACGTGAAAGCTTCCAACGTGAAGTTGCGCGATCGCGCGGCTCGGATTGTTTGCGAGTTGACCGGGTGCGATTACGCGACCGCCACGAGCGCGCTCCAAGCCACGAAATGGCGCATCAAAGATGCGTGCCGGCGAATCATGACGGCAAAAAATACGCGGCGTGCAAAATCTTCTCGTCGAGGATGAGCGTCGCCACGAAATGCGCGAGGCCGGGCGGCACGAGGATGATCAGGGCCGACATAAGATAGACACCGAGTGCATTGGATGGATCGGGCCTCAACACGCGCGGCAGCCCGCGATAGAACAACGACAGCGCCAGCACCGCCCCAATTGCCCACGCGACCCAGGTATTCAGTTCCGGCCAGCCGTCGAGTATTCGACAGAGGAAATATGGACCCAGGCTGTAACCGAGGATTGCAAAACACTCGCGGTAGGGATGCTTTCGATGAAAGCTTTCGCTGAGCTTTTGAATGAGCCATGCCCCGCCGAAACAAATGAGAAGACCGAGCACGAATTGCGCAACTTCATAACGCACCAGCACCTCTTTTGAAACGAGCATTGACCGGCGCACCACACCACCGCTCTGAATGCCAAAGCGCGCAATGAGCCAACCTTCCGCGGCCAGCGACACCACCAGAATGGGCAGAACGTACATGAAGGAGACGCGCGCGACCGAGGGTTTGGCGGTTTCGATCCTTTCCCACGAATTTCCCGGATCAAAAATCAGCAACAAAGCCCTGAGCATGCGCGCGGAGTGTTTACCGGAACTCCACCGGAAACAATCAAATACGCCTTTGGGTTCAACCCGCGAACCGCGACTGCTGCGGGGGAGGACGCTCACGCTCTACAAATTCTCCTTTTCAAACGCGTGCACCGAGTGTTTAAGTAGCTGGCCAGTGACGGTCAATTTAGGCATTTGGGACAAACTCACCCGCGTGGTGATCTTCCTCTTGTTCATTGCCGGACTGCTCGGCGTCTTCTTTTGGTACCTCCCGCTCATCGAACAAAACAAGCGTTACCGCAAGCACATCCTCTCGCTGGACATGAAGATCCAGGAGCAGGAACGTCTTGCTCGCCAACTCAAGCAAGCCATCGACGCCGTGCAGAATGATCCGCGCACTCTCGAACGGCTCGCACGCGAACGCCTCGGTTACGCGCGCACCAATGAAGTCGTCATCCGCTTCGAAGCGCGGCGATAAACAGGAAGGCTTATCTCAGAGCAGCGTGAGGCGCCGCTACACGGTCATAATCTCTTTTTCCTTGTGCTGCAAGTGGGCCTCTAGCTTGCCGATGTACTGATCGGTTAGTTTCTGTATTTCTTTTTCGGCGTGCTCCACGTCTTCCTCTGAGATGCCGCCGTTTTTGGCTTCTTTCTTCACGTGCTCCAACGCGTCGCGCCGCACGTGGCGGATGGCTACGCGACCGTTTTCAGTCATCTTGTGGACGATCTTAACAAATTCGTGGCGCCGCTCTTCGCTCAGTTCCGGCAAGACAATGCGAATGATCTTGCCTTGCACGGCAGGGTTGAGCCCGAGATTGGCTTTCTGAATTGCTTTCTCAATGGGGTGGACGGTCGTCGCGTCCCAGGGCTGGATGACGAGCATGCGATGTTCGGGTGTGGTGATCCCGGCGACTTCGCGCAAACGCATTTGCGAGCCGTAGACTTCCACCATGATATTCTCGACCAGTCCCGGGGATGCCTTGCCGGTGCGGACACCGGCGAATTCGTGCTGCACAACCTCCTCGGTTTTGATCATTTTTTCTTCCGCTTCCAAAAGAATGTCATCGAGGGCCATAAGGAAGCCACACTAGCAGAGCTCTGCGGCAACGCCAAGCTCAGACGTAGACAGTTTAGCGGCGGAGAGCTACGCTCCTTCGCGATGACCTTGCGATATTTCTACGTCATTTTTCCGTTCCTTTTTGGCTTTAGCAGTCTCGCCGCCGAGGCGCCAACGCTCGTGCAGGTACTGCGCACCAACGCGACCGGGGCGCATACGTTTGCCCCGCGGTGGGTTGGAACTTCTGTTGTCGTTCACGCAACGGGCTTCTTCAAAAGAGCCGAGCCGCCTGTCATGGCCACGAACCGTTACAAGCTGCGCTTTGACACGGTCGTGGTAACGCCGAAGTCGCCGATCGGAAAGGTCGGCCCGCGCGGCATCGCCCATGCCGAGAAAGATGGTGGCTACAGCGCGTTACACACGCTGCGCGAGGAGTTGCCTGGAGACATCAAGCTCGAGTCGGCAAAAACGTTGGCAGACCTCGAGAAGCTCCTTGGGCCGACGCAGGGATTCCCGGCCGCCACGAGCGAAGGACGCGAAACGCGCGAGCGCGTCAGTTGGTCCGCCTTCGCGTTGAACGGTGACAAGAGTCTGGACGCGTTGCAGGTGAACGCGGTGGTCGAGAAGCGCGCGAAGCCCAACGACGCGCACATTCATTCCCTGGAAATCCTGCGCGGCAAAGCGTCGCCGGAAATCAAGAAGCCCGAGGACGACAAGAAAAAGAAAGAGTCCGACAAAGACAAGAAGTCGGACGACGAGAAAGCCTCCGACAAAAAATCCAACGACAAGGACGAAAAGCAGGATGAAAAAGAGGCCGAGAAAAGTTAGCTCTTCGCCTGGTGCTTCTCGATCGCTGCCGCGATGGTGTTGACGCTTTGAAGAATCTCCTTCGCTGCCGCGGGATCGGGGACTTTCAGACCGAAATTCTTGTCGAGCGCGACGACAAGTTGAAGAGCGTCGACTGAATCCAGGCCGAGGCTGCCGGGCCCGAACAGCGGTTGATCATCGCCGATTTCAGCGGCTGTGACTTGCAGCATGAGGTTTTCGACCATCAAATTTTTGATCTGCTCGCGTAAGGGCTTGTCCATTTACAACACTCCACCGTCAATTTTGAGCGCAGAGCCTGTAACGTAGGCAGCGTCGGGACAAGCCAGAAATCGGACCGCGGCGGCGACTTCTTCAGGTTTGCCGAAGCGCCGCGCCGGAACACGACTCAAGGCGGCTTTGCGTTCTTCGTCGCTCATTCCCGCGACGGCCTCGGTATCGATGTAACCGGGACAGACTGCGTTGACAGTGATGCCGATGCGCGCGACTTCTTTGGCGAGGGACTCGGTAAGCGCGACGACGCCGGCTTTCGCGGCGGCGTAATTGGTCTGGCCGGGAGGCGCGAGCAGCGCGCTGAGCGAAGCGATGTTGATAATGCGGCCGCTGCGCTGCGAAATCATGGTGGGCAACACCGCCTGGCACCCGTGGAAAACGGAATCGAGATTCGTGGAAAGGACCTCGCGCCACGCCTCGATGCTCATGTTTGCGAGCAGCGCGTCTTGGTGCGAACCGGCGTTGTTCACCAGCACGTCAAGGCGGCGGTGTTCCGCGACGATCTCGCGAACGACATTGCTCCACGCCTTGGCATCGCGAACGTCGAGCGAAGTGCATCGGCATTGCTGGGAAAATTCTTTTGCGAGCGCGTCGGCGCGTTCGCGATTGCGGTTCACGCCGAGCCACACGAAATTTTCCGCGGATTCGGAAATGAAACTGCGCGCGATGGCCTGGCCGAGGCCGCCGTTCGCGCCCGTGATGAGGACGACTCGCCGGCTCATGATGGCACCTCGAAGCGTGCGCCGATGGCCTGTTGGTTGCAACCCACCACACTAACCAGCGACGCGTCGCACTGTTGCTCACACAGCGCGTCAACCGCAGTCACGACTTGCCATGCCGATGCGGCCGCCAGTCCTTCTCCGAGAATGCTCTTTGGCGAAACGCGCCGCCCCGGCCAACTGTTCCACGCTTTTGTTTCGGGGCGATCGAGCTCCGCGATGCCCGTTCGGCTGTCGCAGAGCAGTTCGCGTGCGTTGCCGGCGGGCAGATCGCCCCGCATTCTTAATGCCGCTTGAATACGCGAGGGGCGATCGTAGAAGAGGTGGGCGCCCGTCACCGAGGCAAGTCGGACCGTTTGCCTGTTGGAATTCTTCGTCAGGTAAACCGCTCCCGCGCCGTCGGCCAAAGTAATATCGCGGGAAAAAAGTCGATACGCGTCGGCAGTAAGCCAATCGAGTTCTTCGGCGCCGATCACGAGGCAGCCATCGAGGTCCTCAAGCCATTGAGCCGCAAGCGCGAGGCCCTGAAGGAACGTTCCGGGGTCACCCACGAGCGTGTAGTTCATGGCGGTGCTGCCGAGCAACGAAGCCAGGTGGCTGCTCGGCGCGTTGAAAACGGTTTCGGGAAAAATGAGCGGACTCGCCGTGGCGGGGTCGCGGAGAACTTCGTCGTAAAAACGGCGCGAGTAATTCACGCAGCCGCTCATCACGCAAACAATGATCCCGACGCGAAGCGGGCCGAGGTTGCTCGCATCATCGCCGAGTGCTTCGAGGGCGGCCGCAACGACGTAATGACTGATGGGGCCGGTGCGCCGCAATCGCGCGTGCGCGAGAAACGCAGGACGCGAGAGGGGCGCAGGGACCTGCCGGACCCCTAATGGTTTTTGCCAGCCGGGGCGTGGAAGATCTTTGTGCGCGAGAGGAACGCCAGCACGGAGCGCATCGCGCATCGGGGCGACGCCCCAGCCTGCGGGCGAGACTGCGCCGATTCCATGGATGAAAATCTCATTCATGACCGCTCCCCCGCTTCAATACGACCGAGGCGTTTGCGCCGCCGAAGCCGAACGAGTTCGTTATCGCGTAAGCCAAAGTGCGCTGCTCCGGGCGCGTGACGAACTTGAACGCGCAAGCCGGGTCGAGGGTGGCCGTACCGGCAGTGGGCGGCAGCCAGCCGCCATCGAGCGCCATGAGGCAAATACCAACTTCGACTGCCCCGGCCGCGCCGAGTAAATGGCCGATGCTCGCCTTGGTGGAACTCACGGCGACTTCGGAGGCGTGCGGGCCTGCCCAGCGGCTGATTGCGGCGGCCTCCGCGCTGTCGTTGAGCGGCGTGCCGGTGCCGTGCGCGTTGACATAACCAATCTGCTCGGCGCGAACGCCCGCGCTTCGGCAGGCGAGCGTCATCGAATCAAAAGCGGCGTTGCCTTCCGGTTGCGGCTGGGTGAGGTGGTGCGCGTCGTTGACGGCACCGTAGCCAACAATTTCACCGAGCACGCGAGCATCGCGAGCCTGCGCGTGCTCCAGCGTTTCGAGGGTAAGCACGGCCGCGCCTTCGCCGAGCGCGAGGCCGTCGCGAGTCGCGTCGAAGGGACGGCACGTGGTCGGGGACAGTGCCTGGAGCGAGTCGAAGCCCGCGAAGACAAGCTGGCTGAGCGCGTCGTAACCGCCCGTGACGACGCGCGACGCGTGACCATTCCTGATCAGGGACCACGCGTGGCCAATGGCGTTCGCACCCGAAGCGCACGCGTTGGCGATGATCGTGATCGGACCGCGAAAGCCAAATGCTTTGGACAAGGTGAGCGCCTGGCTCTGCGCCTGATACTGAGTGACGCGCGTCGGTTGGCGATGCTTCGTGTTCGGGCGGGTCGTGGCTTGTTTATAGTAATCCTGGCCCATCGTCATGCAGCCGCTGGTCGTGCCGAGAACGATGGGAAGGTTGTCGGCGGGTGTCCAACCGGACTGCCGCCATGCCTCGCTGGCTGCGAGCAACAGTAATTTCGCAGCGCGATCCAGGCGCCGCTCTTCGCGCGCGCTGAGTTCGGTTGACGGCAAGCTCGTTGGCAAATCGACTTCGGCCGCGTTCTTGACTCGCTGTCGCGACACGTCGAAGAGCGTGACGGGGCGAAAGCCGGTTTTGCCGACGCAAAAATTTGCCGCGTTGGTTTTCCAATCCAGGCCGAGCGCGGTCACCATGCCCGCGCCGGTGACAACGACGCGCGGCTTCGCGGTGGACGGAGTTGGGAGCGGGAACAACACTTCACGTCTTGAGTTTGCGTTCGAGAACTTCGCCGACGAGGTTCGGGTTCGCCTTGCCCTTGCTCAGCTTCATAACCTGGCCTTTGAGGAAATTCAGCGCCGCAGCCTTGCCGGCCTTGAAATCGGCCGCGCTCTTCGGATTTTCGGCAATGACCTGGTCGCAGAATTTTTCGATCGCGCCGGTATCACTGACCTGCGCCAGTCCTTTCTGCTCGACGATGCGGGCGGGCGAGTCGCCGATGGCGAACATTTCCGCAAAAACGTCCTGCGCGATTTTGGTGCTGATTTTTCCGTTATCGACGAGCGCGACCAGTTCCTGGATGTCGGCGGGCTTGATCTTGACGGCGTCGAGCGGCGTGCCGGTTTCACCGATGCGCGCGCGAAGATTGTTGATGACCCAGTTCGCGATCGCTTTTGGATTTTTCACGCCCTGAGCGGCGCGCTCGAAATAGTTCGCCAGCGGGATGTCGTAGACGAACGTCTGCGCATCGGGCGCGGGCAACTGGTAAGTGGTCATGAAGCGCTGTTTGCGGGCCAGCGGCAATTCGACGACGCGCGCGCGGACTTCGGCCAGCCATCGCTCTGTGGGCTTGAACGGCATGAGGTCCGGCTCGGGAAAATAACGGTAGTCGTGCGCTTCCTCCTTGGAGCGCATGGTTTCGGTGATTCCGGCAGGCTCGTCCCATCGGCGGGTTTCCTGCGAAAGCTTGCCGCCCTTTTTCAGCGCATCGATCTGGCGAGGAATCTCGTACTCGAGAGCGCGCCGGACGCCGCTGAAGCTGTTCATGTTTTTGATTTCGATCTTGGCGCCGAGTTCCTTTTGCCCTTTGGGGCGCACGCTGACGTTGACGTCGCAGCGGATCATGCCTTTTTCCATGTCGCAATCGCTCACACCGCCATAGATGAGGATGTCTTTGAGCGCGTTGACGTACTCGTAAGCCATGTCCGCACTGGTAATGTCCGGCTCGGAAACGATCTCGAGGAGGGGAACGCCGGCGCGGTTGAAATCGACGCCGCTGTTGCGCTCGAAATGAAAGTTTTTGCCCACGTCCTCTTCGAGGTGGGCGCGAGTGATGCGGACCCGAGAAATGCCGCCGTTGAACTCAAAGTCAACGTAGCCGTTCACGGTGGAGGGCTTGTCGTATTGAGTAATCTGATAATTCTTCGGCACGTCCGGGTAGAAGTAGTTTTTGCGATCAAACTTGGCGAAGGGCGGAACCGCGCAATTCAGGAGCAACCCGGTGAGAGCGGTGAGACGCAGGGCTTCCTCGTTGGCCACAGGCAATACGCCCGGCATACCCAGGCAGATGGGGCAAACATTGGTATTGGGGGGAGCGCCGAATTCGTTGGCGCAACCGCACCACATTTTGGACCTGGTCTTGAGCTGGACGTGGGTCTCCAGCCCAATAACGGCTTCGTATTCCATGCGCGAGCAGGATAGCAAAGGATGCCCTGACAGAAAGCCGAAAGGCGGCGGCGCCGGACCAAGCCGGGGCACGGATGCAAGCGGGAATTGGTCGGGTAAAGACCTGAATTGTCGGGGTTTGGAGGGGGGCGAAGTTGGGGTAGTTATGGACCGAGAAAGCACCCCGGAGGTCGAGCCGGAACAGCTCAAAGAGACGTCGCATGGCACGGTTGAAGGCGCGCGGCAGGAATTACGTGAGCTCAAGCGCACGCTGCTCCTTTCCAAGTTGCGTGAGATGAAAGAGCTCGCGCCTGTGGAAACCAGAGATGCGCCGAGACGGCGAAAGGACTGACGAGCGTTGGCCGTGCGGTAACGAAAAATCGGCGTACGCCGATTTTGATTCGTTGTAAGTGCCTCGTACTGCGTGGTCGAATCGGTGGGAAATCGGCGGACTCGCCGATTTTGACGATTTTGAAGCGGAGGAAGTTGCCAAGCCGCCCCCCCGGTTTTTTGATCAGTTTCCATCCGAAATCATCAGTTTTGAAAAAATGAAACACCCCCACCCTTTCGTACGCAAAACGTACTCATTTTGTACTCATTTCGCCCCCGGCGCCTGCGAGGGACGCTTACGCTGGAAGCGTGCGATGATATCCCGACTGGTTGGGACGCTACATATCCGTTTCATGGGGTAAAATATAACATGGTTTTTTGGCGAATCGGCGGGAGGCCGGTTTGGAATGTGACAGGAGAGGACTGGAGGGGACACGAGAGGACACCAGAGGACATTTTTTCGACTAAAAAGTGCTTGACCGATTTTTGGATTCGCCAGGAGACCCCGCCCGGTAAGCCAATCAGTTGTGAGGATTGATTGAAAGGGACGCTGCGGCCCTCTGATTCCATTCTCGACTGGGGTGGCGGGTCAGGGCTACAACGTGGCGGCAATGAGCGCGAGCAGGAAGCCGCTGGTGGGGATCATCATGGGCAGCAAATCCGATTGGGAGACGCTGCAGCATGCGGCTGCGCAGTTGGATGAACTGGGGGTGCCTTACGAGGCGCAGGTGGTTTCGGCGCATCGGACTCCGGATCTGTTGTTCGAGTATGCGAGCGCCGCGGCGGGGCGCGGGCTGGAGGTCATCATTGCGGGCGCGGGCGGGGCGGCGCATCTCCCGGGGATGGCGGCCTCAAAGACGGCGTTGCCGGTGGTGGGGGTGCCGGTGGAATCGAAAGCGCTCAAGGGGCTGGATTCATTGCTGTCGATCGTGCAAATGCCGGGAGGGGTCCCGGTAGGAACAATGGCGATTGGCAAAGCTGGGGCGATCAACGCGGCGTTGCTGGCTACGGCGATTTTGGGGAACAAGCACGACAAGTTTCGCAAGGCGTACGAGCGTTTCCGCAAGGAGCAAACGCAGCACGTGCTCGGCGACCGCAAGCTGGATAAAGTCGCAAAATGACGGCGATTCTTCCCGGCGCGACGATCGGGGTCCTGGGGAGCGGGCAGCTTGGCCGCATGTTTGCAATTGCGGCGCGGGAACTCGGCTATCGCATTCACATTTATTCACCGGAGGACGACTCGCCCGCGGGCCAAATTGGCGACAAGGAGTTTTCTTTTCTCTACGAAGATTTGGATCGCATCCGCGAATTTGCGCGCGGCGTGCGGGTGGTGACGTTTGAATTCGAAAATGTTCCGGCGGCCTCGACCGCGGCGGCGGCGGAGTTCGCGCCGGTGCGGCCAGCTGGCCAGGTGCTGCACACGACGCAAAACCGGCTGCGCGAAAAAACATTTTTGTCGAAGAACGGATTTCCCGTGACGCCGTTCCGCGCCGTGAATTCTGTCGGCGATTTGGAGAAGGCGGCGAAGGAGTTGGGTTTGCCAGCGGTATTGAAGACGGCAGCGTTCGGTTACGATGGCAAGGGGCAGGTGAAGTTGCGGAACGCGGCGCAGTTGCCGGAAGCGTTCGCGGCGTTGCGAGGCGCCGAAGGCATTTACGAAGCGTTTGTTGATTTCGAAAAGGAAGTCTCGGTGGTGGCGGCGCGCACGCTGAGAGGAGATCTTTCGGCGTTCCCGGTGTTCGAGAATACCCACGCCAACCACATCCTCGATGTGACCTTCGCGCCTGCGGCGATCAGTCCGAAGCTCGCGAAAGAGGCGGTGGAGTTGGCGGCAGGGATTCTAGAGAAGCTCGATGTGGTGGGACTGCTCACGGTCGAAATGTTTGTGACGCGGGACGGGCGCTTGCTCGTGAATGAACTGGCGCCGCGCACGCACAACTCTGGACATTTGACGATTGATGCGGCCGGGACGAGCCAGTTCGAACAGCAGGTGCGCGCGGTGTGCGGGTTGCCGCTGGGATCAACCGAATTGCGGCAACCGGCAGCGATGGCAAACCTGTTGGGGCACCTTTGGCAGGATGGCGAACCGAACTGGGCGGCGACGCTGACGGATCCGTCGGTCAAACTGCATTTGTACGGCAAACGAGAGGCGCGCGTTGGACGGAAGATGGGGCACCTGACCGCGACGGCAGCGACGACGGAGGAAGCGGTGCGGAGGGTTGTGGCGGCGCGGGATAGGTTGGGGGAGCCGGGGGAATGAAAATTGAAAAATGAAAGATTTAAAATGTGGACCCGAAGTCGCGGACGGCGACGGAGCGCCGTCCCTACCCGCTAGCACGAGGATGAATGTCGCGGGCCGCGTACGCGGAGAACGGTTTGTGGCCGGCGTAAAGCCACAACGAGAAGTGAGTCTCGTTACCTCGTCCTGCTACAAGCGGCGGTTGCTCGTTGTCGCGGACCTCTTCTCATTTGGAACGAGAAAGGGTATGTTGTCGTCATGCCATTGTATGAATTTCATTGCGGGAAGTGCGGGAAGGACAGCGAGGTGCTGGTGCGGTCGACGAAGTGGGAGGGAACGGAGTGCCCACATTGCGGTTCGACGAAGTTGAGCAAGAAGTTGTCGGTGTTCGCTTCCAGCGGCGGCGCGGAGGATGCGCCTGCGTGCACTGGCCAGCCGAAGTCGTGCGGGCTGTGCGGCACGGGCAAGGCGCACTCGCACTGACGGTCAGTTCAACTTCGCCCACTCGCCGCGGACAAGTGTGACGAGCGGCTTGATCGTTTCACGGTCGAACGCGAAGCGGCATCCCGCGGCTTCAAACAATTCGGGCAGCGGCCGGGAACCGCCGAGGGCGAGAGCGCGGTGATAATCGTTGATCGCGCGCGGCTTGTCTTTGCGCGAGTTCCACCAAACCTGCAATGCGCCGAGTTGCGCGATGCCGTACTCCACGTAGTAGAAAGGGCTGGTGAAGATGTGCGGCTGGCGGTGCCAGAGATTGGCGCGGACGTTTTCGTGATCCGACCAATCGACATCGCCGCCGAAGCGCTTCATCAAATCGACCCAGGCGGCGCTGCGTTGTGCGCGCGTGTGGCCCGGGTGTGTGTAAATCCAGTGTTGGAAGGCATCGACGGTCGCGATCCACGGAAATAATCCGATGATGTTTTCGAGGTGCGTGCGGCGGGCGCGGTTGGCCTCGGGCGCGGCGTAAAATTCTTCGAGGAATTCGTTGCCGAGGAGTTCCATGCTCATGGAAGCAACTTCGCAGAATTCGATGGGCGCGCTGCGGTAGGGGTGCAGGTCCTCGCCGCGCGTGGCGAGCGCGTGAAAAGCGTGGCCGGCCTCGTGGAGAATGGTCTCAACATCGCGTTGCAAGCCGACCGCATTCATGAAGATAAAGGGAAGACGCGCTTCCTCCAATGTGTATTGATACCCGCCGGGAGCTTTGCCCTTGCGGTTGGCGAGGTCGAGCAGACGGCGGTCCTGCATTTCGCGGAAACCGTCCGACATTTTGTGGTCGAGGTGATCGAAAATTTTCTGCGAGCCAGAGACCATGCGATCAACCTGCTCAAACGGCCGAAGTGGAGGCCGGTTCAACGGATCGACGTTGAGGTCCCACGGGCGGAGCGAGTCGAGCTTGAGTTGCTGGCGCCGGACGGCTTGCAACTCGCGGACGACGGGAATGATCTCGGCCTCGATGGCGTCGTGAAATTTGCGACAGTCCTCGGGCGTGTAATCGAAGCGCCCGCGCAGGCGAAAGGCGTAGTCGAGATAGCTGTCGAAGCCGGCGTTTTTGGCGATTTGCTCGCGGAGCTTGACGAGGCCATCGAAGATATCCTCGAACTTTTCTGCTTCCTGGAGGCGGCGTTTGGCGACGAGTTCCCACGCTTCCTGGCGGAGCGCGCGGTCGGTCTCCTCAAAGTAGCGGCCCATTTGCACCAGGGTTTTTTCCTCGCCGCGAAAATTGACGGTGAGCGAGCCAGCGAGTTTTTGATATTGCTGTTCGAGTTTGGCTTCCTCGGTTTCGAGCGGGACGTTTTCAGGACGAAACAAATCGACTTCGAGTTTGGTGTCCCGTTGAAAAACTTCGTAGCGCATGTGATCGAGTTGGCCGCGAACGGGGTGGCGCACGAACAGTTGCTTGAGCTTGAATTGGCGCGGTTTGGTTTGCGGCAAAATGTTTTCGATAAAATGCAGGTACGCTTTTTCAGCTTCGGGATCGTCCGTGTGGCAGGTCATTGCGATGTAGCGGCGCGCGCCGGTCTCGTCGAGGACGGCGCGGAGTTCGCTCCAGTCGAGGAGCCAGCGTTCGAGTTCGGCCACGGTGGCAACGGCGGGGGCGCGCGCTTCGAGTTGGTCGAACAAGGGGGCGATTTGATTCCAGTCGCCGGGGTCGAAGCGTTCCGGGACGAAGGCGCGCTTTTTGTGGGGTGGCAATTCTCCGAATGGCAGCAAATTCATGGGAGAAACAATGGCCGGAAAACGGCAAAACGCAACGGGGGAACGTCAAACCGGTGCGATTCAAGTGCGCTCGCGAAACCTTTGGGTGGCTGCGGGGTCTAAATAGCCGTATAGTGAGGGCGTGTTGAATTGGTTGCGCATATTTGCCGTGGCGGTTGTCGGCCTCGTTGGGGTTGGGGGCTCCATCGCCGCGCCGGCCCCGACAGAGCGCACCAATGTGCTCGATTGGCGGGTCGCCCAGGACAAGGTCAGCGCGGACATTAAAGGGTGGGACGTTCGCACGCTTCTGGAGCACGTGGCTTCGGCCACGGGATGGCAGGTTTTTGTTGAGCCGGGGACTAAATACTCGGTGTCGGCGAAGTTCAAGGACCGTGCGCCGGGAGAAGCGCTGCGGTTGCTGATCCCGCCATTGACCGCCGTGCTCGTACCCGCGTCGAATGCTCCTCCAAAGCTGCTCGTGTATCGGACGTCTGTGAAGGAGGCGACGCAACGGATTGCGCCGTTGGCGAAACGAAAGAAACACATCGAGGACGAGCTGATCGTGAAGCTCAAGCCCGGCGAAAACATCGACGACATCGCGAAGCGGTTGGGCGCAAAGGTCGTAGGCCGAATCGATGGTTTGAATGGGTATCGGCTGCGGTTCGAAGATGCAAAGAGCGCCGACGCGGCACGGGAATCTCTGCAGAGTAACAGCAGCGTCGATTCGGTGGACTATAATTATCCAGTGATGCAACCGCCCGCTCCCGAGCCGCTCAGCGTGAGTTCAGCGCCGCCAATGAACCTGCGGCCGACGGCGGCCGCGGCGGGCGACCAGATTATTGTGGGGCAGATTGACGCGCACGTGAACACGCAATTGCTGCCGGAGTCGCTGAAGGATTTTCTGTTGCCGGAAATCGCGGTCGCGGGGCAGACGGCGGATGGCGGCAAGCCGACGCATGGCGACTCGATGTTCCAGACAATTCTCAAGGGCGTGGAAATCGGGCAACAGGGCGCGAGCGGCTCAAAGGTGCGAGTCCTGCCCATCGATGTTTATGGCGGAAGCGAGATGACGACGACGTTCGATATTTCGGCTGGAATTTTTCGCGCGGTGGAGTCGGGCGCGAAGATCGTGAACCTGAGCCTTGGGAGTCCGGTGGATACGCCCTTTCTCAATACCATCATCGAGAACAGTTCGCAGCAAGGGGTGCTGTTCTTTGCGGCGGCGGGCAACGAACCGGTCACGACACCGATCTATCCTGCGGCGTATCCCGATGTGATCGCGGTCACGGCGATCAGCCGCAACGGTGAGATTGCGCCGTGGGCGAATTACGGATCGTTTGTGGATGTTGGGGCGCCGGGATCGAGCGTGGTCAGCTTCGGCAACCAGGCCTATTTGGTGACAGGCACGTCGAGTTCGACCGCGTTTGCTTCGGGCATCGCAGCGGCGGCGGCGCAAGCGACCGGCAAGAGCGGATCGAGCCTTTCGCCACTGGTGAAGCAATCACTGGCGATCCCGGGACGAAAGTAGCAACTCGCCGTTGAGACGGGCCTTCGCACCGCGGACGACGGATTGGACGATGGGGAGAGCATCGGGTTTGTCAAAGCGCGCGAGGAGTTTTTCGTAATAGAGTTTCGCTTCCGCGGGCCTGTCGGCGTCCGAGAGCAGATCTCCTGCGGATTTCCAGGCCATCAACACTTCGAAGTCCTGCTGCGGAAATTTCTCTGCGACCTGGGCGTAAACTTTGATGGCCTCATTGATGTTGGTGCGCGCGGCGTGAAGGTGGCCGAGGCTGCGGAGGGCTTGGGAAGCCCAGATAGGTTGATCGGCGTAGTTTCGGGCGACGTCGGCATAGAGCGCCGCCGCCAGATCCTCCAGCTTCGTGCGCTCGGGCCCGCGAGCCTGGGCGGAGGGAATGTGAAATTCGCGGCTGGCTCTTTCGAAGAGAGCTTTGGCGGCGGCGTAGCGTTGCAATGGATCGGCGGCAGTTGGGGGCACGCGCTTTGGCCCACAACCGGTGAGCAGTCCCACAGCAAAGAGAAGGAGGACGAGAATGTTAGCGCGTGGCATTGGTTCCATGACGAGTTTCGAGTTCATAAGTAAAGCGTTGTTTCTCGCGCGGCTTCAAAGGCAGGACGAATTTTGCTTTCGTGGCGTCGACATTCTCGTAACCAGCGCTTGTTCGGAGCGTCCAATCGCCTGAGAAGCTGCGGCGAATGTCCAGGACGACATCGATCTCTTTGGAATTCTGGACTTCGACTTCCCACGTTTCTTTCGTAGTCCAACCTTTGACATTACCGCGGGCGTCGAATCGCATGTCGGTTTTCACCCAGTTCATGAGTTTGGGTTTGACCATGACTTCGAGATCGTCGCCGAGTTCCAGCTCCACCTGCTCGTCGACGGGGATGTACTTGACCGAAGTGCGGCCGACGAAGGAGTAGAGCGCATCGTCGGTGACGTGGCGAAAGGCCTTTACGTCGCCATCGGGGAGCGGTTCGTTGCCGAGCTTGCTGGGTTTGTCATTTTTAAAGCGATAGTAGCGGACAACGCGATCGCCCCATCGTTCCTTCTCGTATTTGTAGTAGCTCGTGATAGGGACGCCATTGGTGCTGAAGGAGGGAAGACGCTTTGCCCAGCCGTTGGGGACCGTGTCGCGGCCACCGACCGTGTAGAGGTAATATTCGGAGAGGTTCTCCTTAATCATTTGTTTTAACTCGACTCCAGCCATGACCTTTTTGTCGAAGAGCAGGTCGGCTTCGCGATAGGCAGAATAGAGTTGGTCGCGCTTCTCATTCTGTTCCTTCAAAGCCTCGGTCATGCCCCTTGCGCCGCTGCGGCGGGCGAGCTGGCCGATTTGTTCAACAAGGCGAATGACGCCGACGACGAGGCGAAGTTGCGCCTTTTCATAATCTTCGCCGCTGTTGTTTTGGACGCGCACGTAGCCAACGAGCCCGGCTTCTTTTTCATTTTTGGCGGCCTCGACGACGTAATCCGCAGACCACGCGATGCCGCTGGTGAAGTATCGGATTTCGACGAGCACCTCGCCGGCATGCTCGCTGTTGATGCGCCATTCGAGGGTGTTCGTTACGCGAGGCGGGAAGCTCACGTCGAGGACTTCGATTTCGTCGGCGTGGGTCAGCGGGCGAAATTCGACGGACGTGGGATCAATGAGCGTGTTGGCCCAGGAAAATTCGAGGCGGTTCAGCCCGCGGCGGAAGGTGAGCGTGCGGGTCTCTTTCACAAGGGTGAGGTCGACGGAGTTGTAAATGGTGAGGAGCACCGAGTCGCGGCCCGGCAAGGTGACGACGTTCACGCGTGCCAAAGCCGGCGCGGTGAGCGCGAGCAAGAGGATGAAAATCGCCGGCGTTCTCATTAGCGGGTCGCGTTGGTGCCGCAGCGAGTGGTCAGCTCGTAAGTGAATTTCTGTTTTTCGCGCGGCTTCAACGGCAGGACGAATTTGATTTTGGTGGCGTCGACGTTTTCGTATTCGGCGCGAGTGGTCAGCCTCCAGTCGCCGGAGAAATTACGGCGGACATCGACGATGACGTCGATCTCCTTGGAATTCTGCACTTCGATCTCCCAGGTTTCCCTGATCGTCCAGCCTTTCACGTCGCCGTGCTGGTCGAATTGCAGGTCGGTCTTGGTCCAATTCACGAGGATGGGCTTGACGAGCACTTCGGAATCGTGGCCCAGTTCGAGTTCGACCTGTTCGTCGATGGGGATGTATTTGACGCTGGAGCGGCCGACGAACGAGTAGAGCAGATCATCCGTGACGAAGCGGAAGGCATTGACCTGACCGTCGGGCAACGGTTCGTTGCCGAGTCTGCTGGCTTTGTCGTTCTTGAAACGGTAGTAGCGTACGACGGCGTCGCCCCAGCGTTCCTTCTCGTATTTGTAGTAACTCGTCAGCGGGACATCGTTGGTGCTGAGGGAAGGCAGGCGTTTGGACCAGCCATTCGGGATCGTGTCGCGCGCTCCGACCGTGTAGAGAAAGTATTCGGAGAGCTCTTCCTTGACCACCTGAGCCTGGCCCGTGACGGCGGCGCTTCGTTCGAGAAGGCGGACGCTCTTGGCCAGTTCGAGCTTGGCCTCGGCGGGCATCGCGCTGGCCTGCGGCGGGACGGGCAACTGTCCGGGCCTGCCCATGGCGGCGAGCTTCGCGATCTCGTCGACGAGGTGAATCACACCGACGACGAGGCGAACCTGCGCGTTCTCGTAATCTTCACCGCTGTTGTTGTTGATGCGGACGTAGCCAGCGACGGCCGCGAGCTTTTCAGTGCGCTGCGCTTCGAGAACGTAGTCGGCCGACCAACTGATGCCGCTGGTAAAGTAGCGAATCTCGACCTGCAC
>Ga0111538_10004785_pt1 | contig 18660 bp, 12 predicted proteins | sample SoiMethybrSBSTD1_FD_79669 | JGI IMG/M metagenome (GOLD analysis project Ga0111538, IMG submission 79669) | Bulk soil microbial communities from a Populus tree surrounding site in Tennessee, USA - Soil MetaG P. TD hybrid SBSTD1 (version 2)... | ecosystem: Environmental > Terrestrial > Soil >...
ACCGGCGGCGGGAAAAGTTGTATTTGATCAAACGGCAGGCTCCTCGGATCGTCTGACATGAAACATCGGTGGGCGATTCTTCTAGACGAGTTCGGTGGAAAAAGCAAGGGAACTTTTTGGAACTGCGCTTGGTCTAACAAAGTGCAACCGAAGTGTAATGAACATCTCGTTGACAGTGATCGAAGTCGGCAGTAAATTACGGCGGTCAATTCCCGGAAGAAATCGCGACTACTCAGATCCTGTCGCACAACCAAACCTTACCGAGCCTGGGTTATTTAACTGACTACTAGCTCTGACCGCGGCCCAAGCGCCACTCCGAGGTCTCGTACTTAGGAATCCCCCGTTTCCGAAACAGCAGTTCTACACGAACACACAATTTGGGAGTCGAACATGAAACTCACGAACATCGTTCTTCCAACGCTCCTGGTTCTTTTGCTTTGCCTTGTCACAACAGTCGCTTTGCGCCAGAGCCGAATGTCCAACGAAATCCCGCCGCTGGCAAGTGAACTTCCCGTTGCTGCTGTCACGCAAGGCGCAAGCGAGCGTGGGCCAGTGCGCATGATCCGATTTGTGCTGCTCGACACCGGCCTTTATCCGCGAACAATGCGTGTTGACAAAGGTCTAATCAATCTGGCCGTTGAAGACGAGACCGGGATCTCTGAGGGACTTGTCGTCGAGCGGGTCGTAAATAGTAGCCGGGAAAGAATCACTACCATCCGCCGCATGTTAAACGCCAAGCGTGGAAGGGAACTCCTGCGACTCACGCCGGGCCAATACGTCGTCTACGATGCGAGCAAACCAAACAACAAAGCTGATCTGGTCGTGGAACCATAAAGCGAGATCAGAACTTTCTCTCAAAACCTAAGTCGATCCTTCACGGAACCCCAGCTATGACTATCAAAAAGGCACTAATCTCAATCCTGTTGATGTTTGGTTGTTTGATCCAGGCGCGTGCTCAAACACAGACTCAGTACGACAAAGGAACGCCACCTCAATTCGCTGCTGGTGTTTCGTCTTTTGGGAGTTATGTGTCGACGGAGTTTGGGACGGTCAATCTGAGTAATGGCTCGCTGAATCTCAATATACCGCTTGGCAAGATCGGCGGCCGCGGGAATCTAGAGATGCCGTTGATTCTTAGTTATAGCAGCAAAGTCTGGTCAGCGAGCATGGACGTCGATACCGAGCGCGAAAGCAGCACCGAGCAGTCTGTCGCGTACGCTGACTATGACAATCAGAGTTCTTTTGCCGGGATGTCAGCGCCCGGCTGGTCACTTCGTGAAGGGATATATCTTTCGTCGCGGTTCGTGAGAATTGGCAGAGTGATGAGCGGTCCCAACGTCGGTTGTTACACATTCGCTGTGCATAAACTAACACTGAATCTGCCGGATAGAGGCGAGGTCGAATTCAGAGACGACGCGACGAATGGCGCTCCGCTGCTACTCAACTGTTCGACACAGCAAACCGCAAGTCGCGGGACGCGCTGGCATGCGACTGATGGTTCAGGCGCGATTTTTATCAACGATGTCGATAATGGCGTCGGATTATTTCCTAATCCCAATTTAAGCGGAACGATCATCTTAGCCGACGGAACTCGCCTTGGTTCCAGCACAAATGGTCACATTGTCGATCGTAATGGCAACCGAATCAGCGGAACCTCGAACGGCTGGATCGATCAACTTGGGCGAACCACCACCATTCAATACAGCGTGCAGGATCCCGATAATCCATCGGTAACGCTTGCGCTCCTGGTAACCATTCCTGGGTATCAGGGAACTCCTCGTTACTACAAAATCAAAACAGGGATAATGAATCAAAATTATCGAAGTGACATTAACCCCACTTTGCCGGTAGTTACGGGCGACTGGGATCCGGAAGGGTGGGGCTATCACTGGTGGGGTAATCACACAAATCTCTTTCTGAAATCGTATGGCCTTTACGCGCAACGAATCGACGATCGTGAAGTGCTGACGGAGGTTGTGTTGCCCGATGGGCGAGCTCTTAAGTTTAGATATAACGAGTTTGGCGAAGTGGCCGAGGTGGAACTGCCGACGGGCGCCAGGATTCAGTATGACTATAGTCACGTAAGCGCATTACCTACCGGGATTTCGCCCTCTTGGGAAACGAGCACAAACGGAGCTGGCAGCGGCATCGTTAGCGACGTTAAGTGGGTTGATCGTGCTGTTACTGCCAAGAGAACGTATCCGGACGGCGCGAACCTCGAAGCGACTTGGACGTTCGGTTATGGCACGCACGCGATTGGGGGCGTAACATACCCGGCGACCGTCATCACTGCGAACTCGAACACCGCCGCGCTCCTATCAAAACAAAGACACATATTTCTTCAATCGGGCCGATACACAGAACCGTACGGCAGTCAAAGTGTTCACGATGGCACGCATTACACCCTGTGGTCCACGGGAGTCGAGTGGCGTGTCGAAACGCTGGATGCTGCCGGCACTGTGTTGGGCGCAACGGAGAAGGACTGGACTCAACGAGTACCCGTGTCCTGGGCGACTTATACGCAAGAGCAACCGGCGAACGACAATCGGGTGAATCAATCACGTAGCTATCTCGAGAACGGGATGATGGCGAAAACTGAGTCTACCTATGATCTATACAACAACCCCATCGAAGTACGTGAATATGATTTCGATCAGTCACTCAAGCGCCGGACGACCACTTCGTATCTCTCGTGGAATAACGGATTCAACTATCAAACGAACGACTCGATCCATTTGTTGTCGTTGCCGGAGACGACGACGGTCTACAACGGTGCAGGCACACAGGTCGCGCAAACTGTTAACGAATATGATGTTTACGCCAATGATGGAAATCATGCTCTGTTGACGAGCTACGGTACAGTAAGCCAGCACGACTCCACTAATTATGGCGCTTCCAAACTCACGCGCGGCAATGTCACCCGAATAGGACGTTGGCTAAACACAACGGGCACTTTCATCTATTCCTATTTTCGCTTCGACGTGCTGGGCAATGTTGTGTCGACGAAAGATGCGAATGGCAACGTAGCGACAGTCAGTTTTGCAGATGACTTCGGAACGGGTCTGAATCCGGGAACTCCGGCCCAGAATCCGGCCACGCCGACGTATGCTTTGCCGACGCTGATTACCAGTCCGCCACCGCTGCCCGGTGCCCCAGTGCATACGGCGCGCAGTCAGTACGACTATTCAACCGGTTTGCTGACTGGCTTTCGTGATCGAAACAACACTGTCACCCAGACGATCTACAACGATCCGTTCAACCGACCAACTCTGGTTAAGGCTGCCGTGGGTGTTACCGGCGTCGAGACTCACACCGCTATGTACTATGCGCCGACAACCGCCTTCGGAATTACGTTATCGAAGAACGACACTCTTACCGTCAGCGATCTGAATACGATGGACGATGCGAGCCTCAGATCCTGGACCGTCACAGACGGATTTGGCAGGACCACTGAAGGCTGGACGCGCGATCCGCAAGGCGATGTCAAAGTGATTACAATCTATGACGGCCTGGGTCGCGCCAAACAAGTGAGCAATCCTTTTCGGCCGGGACCCGAATCAGCGGCGTACACCACAACCGTGTATGACTTGATGGGACGGGTTACGTCCGTGACCACTCCCGATACCGCGGCCGTAAATACAAGCTACGCTGCGAACACATTCACCGTAACAGACCAGGCCGGTAAATCAAGGAAGAGCGTGACGGACGGTCTGGGACGGTTGATGGAAGTTTACGAAGATCCGAATGGTGTGAATTATTTGACTAGTTACACTTACGACACGTTGGACAATCTGGTGAAAGTCACGCAAGGAAGCCAGCAGCGGTTCTTCATGTACGATTCGTTTAAGCGACTGATACGAGCACGAAACCCTGAACAAGAAACATATTCGAGTTTAACCCTGTCAGATCCTGTTACCGGCAACAGCCTATGGTCCATGGGCTATCAGTACGATGTGAATGACAATCTGATTCAGAAGACTGATGCGCGAGGTGTCGTTTCTACGTACGCGTACGACGCGTTCAATCGAAATACAACTATAGATTACTCCGATACAACGGCAGTCAACCCTGATATAAAGCGTTTCTACGATGGCGCAACAAAGGGTATCGGACGCTTTTGGTATAACTACGCCGGCAATGAACTCTCCATCGACAGCAACGTTGAAAAAACGGTGGTCGAGAGTTACGACGCACTTGGTCGACCTAAAGTCCGACGACAATCGTTCAAGCAGAACGGCACGTGGAGTGAACCGTTTCAAACCTCACGTGACTACAATCTTGCCGGTGGCGTGATCCTACAAACATATCCCTCGAACCACTTCGTTACCTACAACTACAACAGCGCCGGTCGTTTGGCCGATAAGGACGCTCAGAATCTCGCGTTTAAGGGCAATCTTGGAGACGGCCAGGAAAGGACGTACGCATCTGGAAATACTTACAGCTCGTGGGGCAGTCTCACGATGGAACGGTTTGGCACACAGACTCCTCTCTATCACAAGCTGCAATACAACGTTCGCGGACAGTTGTGGGATGTGCGTGTGGCAACTGGATCGGATGTTAATGGGTCGTGGAATCGCGGCTGTCTGCAAATGTTTTATGAGAGCACTTACACGCATGGTGCCAGTGGACCAGATAACAACGGAAACGTGCTCAAGACGAACCATTATGTCCCGATGGATGAATCGTCCAGTACGTGGGCGATCCACGATCAGTTTTACAGCTACGATTCTCTGAATCGGATAACGTCAGTGGCCGAATACTTCATCAGCAACACTCAGCCTCTTACGCAGCAATCACTGCAAACGTACGCGTATGACCGCTGGGGCAATCGCAATATCAATGCTGCACAAACCTGGGGGACGGGGATAAACAACAAAGCATTTGAGGTCGACGCTACAAACCGCCTTTATGCTCCCGGTGACGTAGCGTTGCCGGACAACCAACGCCGAATGCGTTATGACGCTGCTGGAAATCTTTACAAGGACATATACACGGGAGCTGGAGACCGTGTATACGACGCCGAAAACAAGATGACTGCCGCCCAGGATAGTTCTGGTGGTTGGTCCTATTACAGTTACAACGCGGACGGACAACGAACCCGCCGAAAAATCAACAACCAGGAAACGTGGCAGATCTATGGGTTCGATGGAGAACTATTGGCTGAATACCATGCATCACCATCATCAACCTCGTCGCCGGTGAAAGAGTATGGCTATCGCAATGGGCAGTTACTGATAACTGCTGAACCGTCAAGTGAGCCACCTACCAATGTTGCACTCGCGAGCAACGGCGCGACCGCGAGCGCTTCATCGTCCTATTCCGGTTTTGCCGCTTCTGGTGCGATCAACGGCGATCGCAAAGGCCTCTTTGTCTGGCAAAACGGATTCTGGTCAACTGCCGGGACGGGATTTCCTGCGTGGCTGGAGGTGCAATTCAACGGCAGCAAAACGATTACTGAAATCGATGTCGTTACTTCGCAGGACAACTACAACGCGCCCATCGAGCCAAGCGAATCCACAACCTTCACTCAATATGGTCTGAGCGCTTATCAAGTGCAGTATTGGAACGGCTCCGCCTGGATCACTATTACCAACGGCAATGTCAGCGGCAATAACAAGGTCTGGAAGAAGTTCAGTTTTGCGGCCATCACCACGACCAAGATCCGCGTGTTAAGCAGTGCGTCACCGGATAATTATAGCCGTTTGACGGAGGTGGAAGCATGGACTGGTCCATCACCAGCACCGCGTTACAACCTGGCACTCGGGGCTACCGCTACAGCATCGTCGAACTGGACTGGCTGGCCCTCGAGTAGTTGTGTCAATGGCGATCGCAAGAGCCTGAACGCTGGCACTAACGGAGCTTGGGTTGACGCAGGACCAGCCAACACGTTTCCGGACTGGTTGCAAGTCGACTTTGGTGCGAACAAGACGATCAATGAAGTCGATGTCTTCACACTGCAGGACAACTACGCAGATTCATCAGAACCGACCGAATCGATGACCTTCACACAATGGGGATTGACGGCTTATACGGTCGAATACTGGAGCGGCTCGAGTTGGATTCAGATCCCGAACGCAAGCGTCACGGGCAATAACAAGATCTGGCGGAAGTTTGAGTTCTCGCCGATCAGCACCAGCAAAATTCGCGTTGTAACCAGCGCTTCGGTTGATGGCTTCAGCCGACTGACGGAGGTCGAAGCCTATGGACCAGCCGATACGGGTGGTTCCGGCAATGGTGTGCACTGGTTGGTCCCCGATCACCTGGGGACTCCGCGAATCGTTCTCGATCAAACTGGCAGCTTGGCTGGTGTAAAGCACCACGACTACCTCCCATTCGGTGAAGAGTTATTCGCCGGCACCGGCGGCCGCACCGCCGCGATGGGCTACACAGGCGATGGAATTAGGCAACAGTTCACCCTCAAAGAACGAGACAATGAAACCGGCCTTGATTACTTTCTCGCTAGGTACTACTCGTCGACCCAGGGACGCTTCACCAGCGCGGACGAACCGTTCGCCGATCAAATAGCCGACGATCCTCAAAGTTGGAACCTATATACTTACGTACGCAACAACCCGCTAATAGCAACAGACCCTGACGGCAGAGCGATCGATGGCTTATTGGAGAAGTACAGGAATTGGAGAGATGGATACGGTTTCAGAACTGATGCCGAGGTCTATTCAGAGCAGTGTAAGCGCGTTGGTGAACTCTATGAATTCGCAGCGCTAACGGACACGCCTGGTGAGCTCATTTTGGTCAATCAGGAAACAGGTGCCGAGACCAGCTATAGGATTCGCAACCTAACTCGGCGCGAGATCTGGGCTTTCTCCAATCTAATTCGGAATGGCACTTTTCAGGTTCGCATCGACGCACCTGACGTTGCGATACCCCCAGGGTCGGCTGGCATCCAAGGGCCGTCAGGGAGAGAGTCCAGCAAGAAATATGTCGAAAAAAACTGGGATAAAGCTTCGTTTGGAACCATTGCGAAATCTGTTAGATACCATCTGAAAAAGCACGTCACGGACTTGGGCCGGAATATGTCCGAGGCTGAATATACCCAGCGCGGGCTAAAAGCATTCGCTGACTCTGCGGCAAAACGGACTCCAACAATTGATTCCCTCGGTCGCTCGGCGGTAAAAGTTGTATCAAAGGAAGGCAGCGGGTTGTTTACACCTGAAGGAAAAATCATATGGTTTCAACCAAAATTTTGAAGGAATTAAGGCATTTAATCGAATCAAATGAACGAGCAATTGATTTGCACAAATACAGTGATCGTTTGTTCGATGTCGTGTTCGACATTATCACCGCGGATACTTTCGTTGCGGGGACTGCAAGTAAGGTTTTAGACCGAGAGACTTTGCTTCCAGAAGAAAGGGCAATTATTAGTCAACCGTTGTTAATCAGCAATGGTATTTGGCGATGCGCTGATGGAGAAATGTTTGATTTACGGGACTACCCGGAGATCTACTTTGTCGCTCGGGGGGTTGAAAAGCTTCGCGCAAAATGCCACCAAGCGTTGGATTAGGCGGGCAAGAGCTTGAACTTAGAATTGTGCGACCCTCCCGTGAAGCAGCATGATTTGGCAATCGCTGCACCGTTGGTGGCAACACAGGCGCTCGCGTACTGTGGGAGCCAAGAAGCTGAGGAGACTATGAAATGGAGCGCAGCAAGTTCGTTAAAACAAGGATAGCGGAAGCATTCGCGGAATTTGAGTTAACGCCGGGAGTTCCTGAAGATATCGCCTTCCACATGACGGATTGGGAAGAAGATCTATTCGCGTTTGTGCATCTTTATGAGTCCGCTGAGCGGTTAAGCAATAATGAGATTCGAGAAATGATTATCAAATTCCTGACTCACGTCCCCAACCATGTAGCGGCGGCCAAGAAGCTAGCTGGCGTTGGACCAATTGAAGACATATTCGAAGTTGGAGCGCTTCTCGATGATGAGTGAACACGGATCGAAATAGCCATTTTAAATCCGCTTGCATGATCCCAGAAACACGAAAGGCCCCGGCGGAGCCGGGGCCTTGATCGTTTATTCAGTTGTCACCCGTCGCGTTACCGTCCGCGACCCGTCGTCAGAATGATCTGCTCTCTCTGCGCGATCAGCTTCTCGCCGAGGTTCTTTTCCTTGTCCGACATCTGCAACTCGCGGCCGGTGTTGCTGCCCGCGACCGTAAACGACGTCAGAAAGTTGTAACTGTCGTAGCGATGGAACACCAGCTTGGTTTCCTTCGCGGGATCAAGCGACTGCGAAGGAATCGTCAGGAACGCTTTCCTCACTGCGCCCGTGTCCTTCGACGTGATCGTCCAAACCGTGTCGGAATCACGCTTATTGCGCTCGATGATGTAGTGGCCGGCGCTCATTGCCTTTTCGCCGACGATGAAGTCGAACGGGATGTTGACCACTGTTTGGCGGTCAGACTGACCAAATACGGATACAGATGAGACCGTCAAGAGTAAGAAAAGTATGGGAAGGGCAAACGCCCCACGTCGGATATTCATGGTGCTCTCCTTTAAGGCACTAACGCGCTTTCAAAGTTCGGCCAGCACTATGCTGTCCGGTTCACTTTGATAACGCGAAGAACAGCCCTGAAGGGGGCCACCCGCGCCCATGAATTTTTACTTTTGCAACAACTTGCCGATGTCCCGCCACGTGATCAACTTGATCTTTTCCTCCCGCAACAACTGACGAAACGCGTCGCTCGTAAAGAACTCGAGGTCGCGCTGACGCCAGGCGGCGCCCCAATTCGGATGATCAACGGTAGCGCCCTGCATCTCAGTGTCGTCGTAAGCGAGATGGATGACGACCTCGGTCACGCCCGGTTCGAGCTTCTTGATCGCTTCGGTGTAGAACTTTCCCCAATCTGCTGGAGTGACCGACGGATTGATGTCGAGCACCCGGTCGATGAACACATCGTTCGGATTCAGCGTGGTCGGCAGAAAATCCGCCTGTGAAAACCAGGCCTTCGCCACGCGCACCGGCAGCCTGTACTCCCGCGCGACCTTCAGAAACACTTCAAACAGCGCCTTGCTCTGGTACAACGTACCCATGTGCGAATCGAGATGCGTGGGCTGAATTCCAAACGCGCGAGCACGCTCGATCTGGGAGCGAATCTCGAGTTCGACCTCCTTCGGATCCGCTTTAGCCGCCGCATCTGCCTCGCTTAAATGCAAGTAGCCGTTCTTATCGAGCAGAGAACTGACGCGGTCTTTCGACGTTACTGGCCCCCAGCGAAATGAGGTCCATTCGCTGGTCAAGGTCAGGTGTAAACCTAAATCAGCCTGCGGGTTAGCACGAGCGTACGTGGCGATCTCAGAGAACCACGGACACGGGACCATGATGCTGCCCGAGTTCACGAGTCCGCTCTCGAACCCCTTGATCGTCGCGGCGTTCACGGAATGGGCCATGCCGAGATCGTCGGCATGGACGATCAGGAGTTTTGCATCGGCCGGATAGCCGAGTCGTTCGGCGAGACTTCGGATTTGCGCGGACGCATTCGGGGCGAGCGCGAGCAACACGACACATAAGGAGATGGCGATAGTGGTAATTGGTCTCATAAGGGGGACAAATAGTACAGATCTTTGCGAATAAGCAAAAGAAAACGCTGTCTCCCCACTTCTGTCGTGAGGTACAATTAAGTCTCGTTAGCACGCACGGTTCAGTTCGCAAGCCCCGGTTCCGTTTCCAAACTCGATGAAACCCCTGAAGATCGGCATCACCGGCGTTCGCGGCATTGTGGGTCAGACCTTCACGCCCGAACTCGTCGTCCAATTTGCGCAGGCCTTTGGTTCGTATCTCGACGGCGGCCGCATCCTGATCTGTCGCGACACGCGCCCTTCGGGGCCGATGATTCGATCGGCAGTTCTCGCCGGACTGCTCGCCGCTGGTTGTGAAGTGATCGACCTCGGCGTTAGTCCGACGCCGAGCATGCAGATCGCGGTGAAGTCGCTGGAGGCCGATGGCGGCATCGCGATCACCGCGGGGCACAATCCCGCTGCGTGGAACGCGCTGAAGTTTGTCCGCGGTGATGGTGTTTATCTCAATCCTACGCAGGCCGAAGAGTTACTCGACATCTATCATCAAGGCGAGTTTGCGAAAGCGAGCTGGGACACGATCAAGCAAACGGTCCGGCAGGAAAACCCGATCCCGCATCACATCGAAGTACTGAACAATGCTTTCGCGCTCGAGTCGGCGAAGTTGAAACGGCTCGTCGTCGCGATCGACTGTTGTAACGGCGCGTGTTCATTAATGACTCCGCAGTGGCTCGAAGCGTTGGGATGCGAAGTGCTCGCGGTCAATAATGATCCGACCGGCGTCTTTCCACACGAACCGGAACCAAAGCCGTCTACGATGGCCCAACTCAGTGCGGTCGTCAAAGCAGGTCGCGCGGACATCGGCTTCGCACAGGATGCGGACGGCGAGCGACTCGGCATCGTTACCGAAAGCGGTGAACGACTCTCGGAAGAAACAACACTCGCTCTCGCCTCACTGGTTCGTCTCAAGGAGACACCCGGCACGATAGTCACGAACATCTCTACGACCGGCGCGATCGATCTGATCGCGGAACGTTTCGGCGGTTCGGTCGTTCGCACTCCGGTGGGCCAGGCTTACATTTCCGAAGCGATGATCGAACACAACGCTCTGCTCGGCGGCGAGGGAAGTGGAGGCGTGACCGTCCCCGAAGTCCAACTTTCACACGACAGCGCTGCGGCAATCGGTCTTATACTCAGTCACCTATCGCGCACCGGACGGCGAGTGTCGGAGTTGGTCGAGCAACTGCCGCGGCTCACGGTGCTGAAGCACAACATCGCAGTCGAACCAAATCGTCTCTATTCGATCTTGCAGGACTTTCGCGCCACGGTCGAACGCGAAAATCTTCAATACGAAACAACCGACGGTCTCAAGGTGACGATGCCGAACGGTTGGGTTCACGTGCGAGCGTCAAACACCGAATCGATCATTCGGTTGATCGTCGAAAGCGAGAACGCAGATGAGGCAGCGCACCTGCTCGACTGGGTGCGCGATCGTCTGACGACATAGTAGTCCTTTATTTTGGATGGAGACTCCTCGCCCGGCTTTCACCCAAAACAAAAGCAGAGGTTGGAACGAAAGATCCAACTTTGGTTGGTGGTTTAAATAGGCGGTAAGCGTTATGAAGGGGCGCACGTTGACCTTCAACCCGCTGACATTGGTGGAATTCTGTCCGGAACGAACTTTATGAGAGCTATTCCAACTCTCAAGATCAGTATCTCCGGAGTCCGTGGTGTGATCGGCGACTCGTTGACGCCGGCACTGCTGACTCGTTTTGCCCAGGCGTTTGGCACGCACATGGGAGCAGGGACCATCGTGATTGGACGCGATCCGAGAACGTCCGGTGAGATGGTCAAGCACGCTGTGATCGCGGGCATCTTGTCGAGTGGAAGCCGCGTTGTCGATATCGGCATGTGTCCGGTGCCGACGGTGCAACTGCAAGTCCGAAAACGCCACGCGCACGGAGGCATCGCGATAACCGCGAGTCATAATCCGGCCGAATGGAACGCGCTGAAGTTCATCGGACCAGCAGGCCTGTTTCTCGACGCGGGCCAGGCGCGCGAGCTGCTCGATATTTACCACCAGGGTGAATACACGAAGGTCACTGGCTCGGAGATCAGGACGGTCGAGGAAGTCGAAGGCGCAACAGACGCGCACATCGCAGCGATTCTCGATGCTCTTGGTCCATTGCCGAAGACCGAGAGACCACTGCGCGTGGTGTTGGATTCGTGTAACGGCGCCGGTTCGATTGTCGGTCCGAAGTTGCTCGAAGCTCTGGGCGCGAGTGTGGTTGCGATCAACGTCACGCCGGACGGATCGTTTCCACGTCCGGCAGAACCCGTCGCGGAAAACCTCGTCGACCTCTGTAACGCTGTCCGGGAACACAACGCAGACATTGGCTTCGCACAGGACATGGACGCCGATCGTCTCGCGATTGTCGATCAGAATGGCGAGCCGATTGGCGAAGACAATACGCTGGCGCTTGCGTCCCTTTACGTGCTGCAACGAGAGCCTGGTCCAATCGTGGCCAATCTCTCGACGACGTCCGCGCTCGACGACATCGCGCAACAGTTTGGCTGCCCGGTTTTTCGCACGAAGATCGGCGAAGTGAACGTCACTGACGGCATGCAGCAACACGATGCGGTGATTGGCGGCGAAGGAAACGGCGGAGTCATTTATCCGCGCATCAACTTCGGCCGCGATAGTCTTGTCGGCATGGCGCTCGTGCTGCATCTGCTGGCGTCATCCGGTAAGACCGTGAGCGAACTGCTCGAGACGTTCCCGCGCTACAGCATCGTCAAAGAGAAGATGGAATGTTCTTCGCAACGCATTCCGGGTGTGCTGAGAATGCTGCGGCAGGAGTACGCAAAGTTTCCGATCGACACGCGCGACGGCGTCAAGGTCGTGATGCCCGACGGATGGTTTTTGGTGCGCGGTTCAAACACCGAACCGATCGTTCGCATCGTCGCCGAGGCCCGGTCGGAAGAGAAAGCACGCCAGATGGTTTCCGATGTGTACGAGCAGGTAACAAGCTGGGTCGCGGCTTAAACCCGGTTATTACCAACATCCCCTAACCCGAAAGGAATCGCCCATGAGGTCTGTATTTACCCTCTTACTATTGTTGCTTGCGCTATCGCCCACTGCGCGGGGCCAACAGGCTGCGAAAGCAACACTTACCGGAACGGTCACAGATCCGAATGGGGCGGTCATTGCCGGAGCGACTGTCAGCGCACGGCAAACGTCGACGGGTATTCGACGTGAGACTGTTACCAATGACAGAGGTGTTTACGTGCTGACGGATCTTGCGCCAGGCGAGTACGAGGTGCGAGCAGAAGCAAAGGGTTTCGCCGATCACATAACTACAAATCTCATCCTTCAGGTGGGCCAGACCGTTACTTTGAACAGCCAGCTCGAACTTCGAGCCGTTACAGAGAAGAGCGAGCTCTACGCGGACCCGCCTTTAGTCAATAACGTCGACTCGCTGGTCCAGGGCGTGATTGAAGCGCGCGAAGTCGAGAGTCTGCCGCTGAACGGCCGGAACTTCCTCGAACTCGCATTGCTCGTTCCCGGCAATGCTCCCGCACCGAATTTCGATCCCACTAAAACGAATACTCTCGTCATTTCCTCGGCGGGCCAGCGCGGACGCGGCGGCAACGTCACCGTCGACGGCGCGGACAATAACGACGACGTTGTCGGTGGGCCAGTGCAAAACATCTCGCAAGAGGCCATCCGAGAGTTTCAGATCGCGACTAATCGGTTCTCGGCCCAACAAGGACGTTCCGGCTCCGGGGTCATCAACGTCGTCACAAAAGCCGGCGGCAATGAAGTTCATGGATCCGGTTCTGTTTACTTTCGCAACCAGGATTTGCAGGGACTCCCGGCAACGTTCGACCGGAGCCTTGGAGAAACACCACCATTCGATCGGCAACAGTATGCATTCACTCTCGGTGGACCAATCAAGACGGACAAGGCCTGGTTCTTCGGCTCGTTTGAGTATCGAAACCAGGACGGCGTGGTGCTCGTCGGCGAGCGCAATCTTGCAACGCGATCGATCGTGCGCAGTTTCGCGCCCGCGCCTTTGGACGATTTCCTGACGACCGAGCGTGTTGATTGGGCGCCCGGCAACAAAGACACGCTGAGTTTTCGTTACTCGTTTCAACGCGAGACCGGCATCAACGCCAGCACGCTGGTCCGTTCCATCGGCTCAGCGTCGCAGAGGCAATCGGGTCTGAACAAGACCCACTCGTTCCTCGCGAACTACACGCGTAATATCTCGTCAGTCGATATCAACAGCTTCAACTTCAGTTTCAGCGACTTCATCAACGATACGTTGCCGGTGACGCCCGGACCGCAGCTTACTTTCCCGAGCATCCAGGATGGCGCTTCGTTTCGTGTTCCGCAACAGACGAAACAGCGTCGTTTTCAGTTCAGCGACACGTACACCTTCATTCGTGGCAAACACACTCTTTACGCCGGCGGTGAGATTCAACGAGTTCGATCCGACCTCGATCTAAAAGTGTTTCAACAAGGCCGCATCGAAATGATCGAAGACTTTCCCGACTTCGATCGCAATGGTGACGGGCGCGTCGACGATAACGATCTGTTGTTCGCGGTAACCTTGCGCAGCGGTGTTCCGGATCGGTCGCTATTACTTCCCGATACCGACAACACCTACTTCGCCGCTTTCTTTCATGACGACTGGCGCGTTCACCAGCAACTGACGTTGAATCTCGGCCTGCGCTATGAGCTCGACACCGATGTCAAGAACGTCAGTCGCGTTGATGAACTCAATCCGCTGATCCTGCCGTTTTTGAGTGGCGAGCGGAAGCGAGATAAGAACAACTTCGCGCCGCGCGTCGGTTTCAACTTTTCCACCAAAGACATGCGCACCAGCATTCACGGCGGTTACGGCATTTACTACGACCGCGTGACGTTGGAGATCCAAACACTGGAACGCGGACTCGACGGCCGCGCATTACCAGTCGAAGTACGCGCCGGGAATCTATTCTTCATTCCGCCGCCGTTTCTTTTCGATCCGGTGAACGGCGTGTTTCCGCCAGGCGCGCCGACACTGGCGAATCCATTCACCGGCTTTGTGCTGCCAGGCGCAGGAGCGGGCGGCATCAACATCATCGACAACGATCTGCAGAACCCGACGGTCCACCAGATGAGCATCGGCGTTCAGCAGGAGCTTAGCGATAAATTGGTGCTGCGTGCCGACTACGTTCGTAACGTCGGCACGCACTTCATCATCGGACGGGTGATTGGCACAGTGCCTTTTAATCCAGTTGTCGGGGGACCAGACATTGTGAAGAACCTGGAGTCGAGTGTGAGGACGAAATACGACGGGCTGCTGCTGAGTCTCGAAAAGCGCTTCGCCAAACGTTATCAGTTCCGCGCATCGTACACGTTATCGCGAACGTTCAACTTCGCGAACGACGATCAGATCCCGTTTTCGAATGGACCGATCGATTCGAGCAATCTTCAGTTGGAGTATGGACCAACGCCGAACGATCAGCGTCATCGGTTCAGTTTCTCCGGCGTGTTTCAACTCCCATGGGACCTGCGCGTCTCGCCGATACTGACGCTGGCTTCGTCGGTGCCGTTGGACATTCTGTTGCCTGACGGCAGTTCTCGCGTTTGTGAGTTGGGCCGCAATACCGGCGCGCGCGAATTTCATACCGGCGCGGAACTGAACGCAGCGCTCAGACAAATCAACGCGGCTGGTGGTTCGCTGTGTCCGAATCCGGATCCGAGCACAGGGTTCAAACCGCGCGTGCCGTTGCCGCTGGTACGTGACGAGCTGGAGTTTGGCGACAGTTTCTCGTCGCTCGATCTGCGAGTCTCGAAGATCTTCAAAATCGGCGAGCGCGTCACGATTGAACCGATTGCCGAAGTCTTCAATCTTTTCAACGTTACGAACGTGCTGGGCGTTTCAAACGTCAACTATTCCGGTTTCAGCAATGTGTTGGTGCGCGACAGCAGCGACCCGAGCAATCCGGGCTTCAATCGATCGTCGAGTTTCGGACAGCCGGTGACGACGGCTGGCGGTGTGTTTGGTTCGGGTGGTCCACGCGCCTTTCAATTTGCGGCGCGTATCACGTTCTAGTGAATACCGAATTAAAACGGGAGATCGGTGTTCGCACGGCGACTGCATTCGTCGTTGGCGGGGTAATCGGCGTCGGTATTTTTCTAACTCCGGCGGGAATGGCAAAGTCGCTTGGCTCACCGATGTGGCTGCTGATCGTATGGCTAACGATGGGCGTCACTGCGTTGTGCGGCGCGCTGTGTTATGGCGAGTTGTCGGCGAGATTTCCGGAAGCCGGCGGCGGTTACGTTTACCTGCGCGAAGCTTATGGTCCGGCAGTCGCGTTCATGTACGGCTGGATGGCATTTCTGGTGATGGACCCGGGACTCACTGCAGTGCTGGCCGTGGGTCTTGCGACTTACGCCGGACAGGTCGTGCGTCTCTCGCCGTTAGGAATGAAGGCGCTGGCGATTGTGGCAATCATGTTGGTTGCGCTGGTGAACATTCGCGGCGTGAGACTCGGCGCGTGGTTTATGCGCGGGTTGATGTTCTTGAAGCTGGGACTGCTGGCGTTCATCTTTCTGTGGGCCATTGCTTTCCAACTCGGCGACTGGTCCAACTTCGCGCCCTTTGCAGCACGGCGTGCCGGCTCGCCAACGGATCTGATTGGCGCACTGGCGGGCGGACTCGTCGGCGCCTTTTTCTCTTTTGCCGGCTGGTGGGACCTGGGGAAGCTCGCCGGCGAAGTCAAAAATCCGGAGCGCACGTTGCCGCGAGCACTGGGCTTCGGCGTCGTGGGAGTGACGATCGTTTACGTCCTGACGAGTCTCGTCTTCATTTATCTCGTGCCGATGGACCAGGTTACTTCAGGCGAGACTTTTGCGGCGCAAGCCGGTGAGGTTCTGTTCGGACGCGCGGGCGGCGTTGTGTTTTCGCTGGGCGTTGTCATCGCGGTGTTGGGGAGTCTTATGTTCGTTGTGATGTCGGCGCCGCGCGTCTATTTCGCGATGGCCCGCGATCGATTGTTTCTTTCGTCGGTGGCCGCGCTGCACCCGCGCTACGAAACTCCGGCGTTTGCGATCGCGCTCCAGGCGGTGCTGGCTTCGATACTGGTGATGGTCGGCAGCTTCAACGAGATCATGTCGTACTTCGTTTTCGTGGTGATCGTGTTTCTCGCGCTGACCGTGGTCGCGCTTTTCAAACTTCGCCGTCGTGACGCGCAGAACCACGGTTTCCGCACGCCCGGTTATCCGCTCACGCCGGCGATCTTTCTCGCGCTGCTCCTCGTGATGCTGGTTTTGATTGGCGGCGAGAAGCCGAAGCAAGCGTTTTGGGGCGTGCTCGTAGTATCTTTAGGGTACCCCGTTTACCTGTTTTTGTTTCGTGACAAGCGATTAGTTGAAAAAGAAGGACAACTCTGAATGACCTGGATCAAGACTGTTTCCCCCGCTGAAGACGAGGAGGTCCGCAAGGCCTGCGAAGCTCAACGAGAGCTTTATCCGATCGAGTACGCAACTCCGGTCCATCCAACCTCGGATGGCGCGACTGCGGGCATCGTCGCCTCGCATAGTTTGATTCCGCAGGCGCTCTTCCATGCGTTTGCCGCTTTTGGTTCCCTCATGTCTCCGGATCTCCCGTTGAACCGAAAACAGCACGAGATGATTACGACAGTGGTGTCCGTCACCAATCGGTGTCATTATTGAATCGAATCTCACGCAGAGTTTCTGCGTCGCGTCACCTTGGATCAAACGTTGGTAGCTGCGCTCGAGGCCGACTATCGCACCGCGCCGATCTCCGAACAGGAGAGAGTGATGCTCGATTACGTCGTACAAATAACCCGCGACGCCACGCGGATCTCGCCGGCCGATCACGACCGGCTGCGTTCCGTTGGTTTTGACGATCGCGGAATACTTCAGATCACGTTGATTGCGTCATGGTTTAACTACATTAACCGCGTAGCCGACGCTTTAGGAGTTGGCAGGGGAGACTGAAGTGAAAGCGAAAGTGTTTCTGATCGGGGTGTTTGTTCTGCTACTCGCCGCGCCTTGCGTGGCCCAGGATGACGACGTTGTGCGAGTGAAGTCGAATCTCGTCAACATCGACGTGATGGTGAAAGATAAGAAAGGGAAGTACGTCTCCGATCTGAAAGCGGAGGACTTCACGATCTTCGAAAACGGTGTGGCGCAGAAAATTGAGTTCTTCGATGCGCCGCTCGTCGGCGTGACTAATCGAACTACGACAGCCTCAACAGCCACGACCGGCGCTAAAACCGCGCCTGCGGAACCGGCTGGCGCACCGCGCAACTACGTGACGCTCGTACTCGATACGCAAACAACCGACATCACGAATTTCAAACAGGTGCGCGAAGGAACGATCAAATACGTGCGAGAGCAGATAACGGACGGCGACGTCGTGGCGCTATTGTCCGTGACTAACGGTCTGCAATTGCTTCAACCGTTCACTCACGACAAGGAAAAGCTGATCGCGGCGCTCGACAACTTCGGCGTCCGCGCCACTTCGAAAACCTTCGAACAGAAAGACATTGCCGACAACATCAGCTCGCTGCGAGGCGAGTTGACGGGCGCAAACGAGGCGCCCATAACGAGTGCGGCCGGCGGTTCCAATGCGGCGCGGATAATGATTATGCGCACCGTGCTGGCCCAGTTTATCAAACTGCGCACAGCGTTGAGTCTCCAACAGTCGCGACCGATACTCGCCGCGATCGCCGCGATCTGCGAAGGTTTGCGGCCGATTCCCGGCAAGAAGACATTGGTCCTGTTCTCACAGGGTTTCGTCACGCCGGCCGTGCTCGACTGGCAAGTGCAAAGCACGATCGACATCGCGAATCGAGCGAACGTGGCGATCTACATCATCGACTCCGCCGGGTTGAGAGCCAGTGCGCCGAATACAACCGCGCTGGGAACTAACTCTCCGCTCTCCGGAATCTCCGCGGCCACGTCTCAGGAACAACGAATCCGAGCCGTCGGTGGCGAGACCGTTTTCGACAACGTGCGACAGGAAGGTCAGACTCGCGAATACGACATTCTGTATCGTCTCTCGGGCGACACGGGCGGCAAGTTTATCAAAGGCAACAACGATAT
>Ga0111538_10004787_pt1 | contig 18657 bp, 14 predicted proteins | sample SoiMethybrSBSTD1_FD_79669 | JGI IMG/M metagenome (GOLD analysis project Ga0111538, IMG submission 79669) | Bulk soil microbial communities from a Populus tree surrounding site in Tennessee, USA - Soil MetaG P. TD hybrid SBSTD1 (version 2)... | ecosystem: Environmental > Terrestrial > Soil >...
ACGCAGGTCTCGACCATCGCGAGGTCCTCGAGCAGCCGGTCGTGCGCCTTGTCGCCGAGCAGTTCGCGCAGCCGCGGGTCGGCGGGTCCCGCCGTCTGCACGGTCGCGCGCGTGCTGTTGTGCGCGGTGCGCTCGAACAGGAACACCTGCTTGTCGCGCAGCGAGTAGACGCCGCGGAACCCTTCGCCGGAGCCGATCGGCCACGTCGCCGGCACGATCGTGATGCCGAGGATCTTCTCGACCTCGTCGATCAGGTCGAGCGGCGCGCGCGCCGGCCGGTCCATCTTGTTGACGACCGTCACGATCGGGATGCCGCGTTCGCGGCAGACCTTGAACAGCTTCTTGGTCTGCGGCTCGACGCCCTTGGCCGCGTCGATCAGCATCAGCGCGGCGTCGGCCGCGACCAGCGTGCGGAACGTGTCCTCGCTGAAGTCCTGGTGGCCCGGCGTGTCGAGCAGGTTGATGCAGTGGCCCTGATACTCGAACTGCAGCGCCGAGCTCGTGATCGAGATGCCGCGCTGCTTCTCGAGCTCCATCCAGTCCGACGTCGCGTGCGCGCCACCGCGGCGGGCCTTGACCGAGCCGGCTTCGCGGATCGCGCCGCCGTAGAGCAGCAGCTTCTCGGTCAGCGTCGTCTTGCCGGCGTCCGGGTGCGAGATGATCGCGAACGTACGTCGGCGTCGGATCTCGGTGTCCAGGTCGGCCATGGGGGTCGAACAGAGTAGCGACGCTGCGGGCGATCGCAAACTGTCGCGCGCAGCGCGACAGTTTGCGGGACCCGCAGCCTTCAGGCGCGGTCGGGGTCCTGGCCGCGCAACACGGAGTTGCCCTCGAACGTCTCGCGCAGATTCGCGCGGGCCGGCTTCAGCAGCATGCTCTCGTTCAGGCGTCCACTCTGCGCGAAGAACGCGATCGGGTTCTTCCAGACCAGCTGCTCGATCGACGCGCGCGGCACCAGGGCCTGCTCGAGCTTCGCCACCGTGCGCGGCACCATGAGCGGGTCGCTGACGCCCCAGTCGGCGGCGCTGTTCACGATCATGTGGTCGACGCCGTATTCGAGCACGATCGAGACCATGCGCGCGGGGTCCATCTTCGTGTTCGGGTAGATCGAGAATCCCGACCAGCAGCCCAGGTTGCGCGTGAGCTTGATCGTCTCCTCGTTGCCGTGGTCGAGCAGCACGCGTTCCATCGGGAAACCGCTCTCCTTCACGATCGCGATGCAGCGTTCGAAGCCCTTCTTCTTGTCGCGGTGCGGCGTGTGCACGAGCACCGGCAGCTTGTGGCGCTTGGCCAGCTCGAGCTGCAGCGACATGAACTTCTCCTCGGTCGGCGTCTGGTCGTCGAGACCGATTTCGCCGATGCCGAGGCACGAGTCCTTCTCGCAGTAGCGCGGCAGGATCGCGAGCACGTCCTTGTTGACGCGCTCGTCGTTCGCTTCGCGCGGATTGAGCGCCATCGTGCAGAAGTGGTGGATGCCGAACTGCTGCGCGCGGAAGTGCTCCCAGCCGACCAGCGTGTCGAAGTAGTCGACGAACGTGCCGACCGAGGTGCGGTTCTGGCCGAGCCAGAACGCCGGTTCCAGCACGGCGCGAACGCCCGCGAGACAGAGCCGCTCGTAGTCGTCCGTGATGCGGCTGAACATGTGGATGTGCGGTTCGAAGATCAGCATCGGCGAAGGTCCAGCAGGGGAGTGGGTGGGTAGGTCAGGCGTCGGCGAGCCGTTGCACGAGTCTCTGCAACTGGGCACGGATCTCGGCTCGCGGCTCGCGCGGAAGTCGTTCCGCGGCGAACGGGCGCAGGTCCTTGCGGTTCAGTGCGAGCAGGCCCTCGGCCGCGGCGGCGCGTACGCCGTCGTCGCCGTGCTCGAGGCCGCCGACGAGACGCGCGGCAGTGCCTGCCGTCGGCGCCATGCCGATGAGCCGCCAGGTGTCGCGCCAGACGGCGCGGCCGGCGGCTTCGCGTTCGGTCGCGAGATCCTGCAGCATGCGCGACAGTTCGGGATTCGCGTGTTGTTCGGCGGCAAGGACGCGGTGCAGCGGCAGATCGAGGAACGCGAGCTTCAGCAGCAGCTTGTTGGCGGCGGTCTGGTCGAAGCCCGGTTGGCCGACCGTGCGCGCGAAGAGATCGCCGTCGCACAGCGCGGCCTCGAAGTGCAGCACCATGTTGGTGCGCTGCACCTCGCCGAAGAGGCGCACGGTCGCGGGCCCGACCGGCAGGAAATGCAGACTGCGCAGCACCATGGCGCGTTCTTCGATGTCGCCGTGCGCATAGAGGTCCCAGAGCTCGGCGTCGGTCGCGTGGCAGGAGAGCAGCAGCCAGGCCGCGGCGAGGTCGCACAGGCGGAACGCGCGCAGCTCCACCGTGCCGGGGCCGATGTTGACGCGGCCGCCCGTCTTTGCCTCGCGACCGAACCGCCGCGGCAGGCCCGGGAACAGGACGGGCAGCCGGCTCCGATCCGCGCGGATCTCGGCGCCCAGGGACCCGGCGAGGTCGGCCTCGGTCGCGAGATGAACGGAGAGCTCGGTGATCGTCCTCGACATCGGGGCGAGCAGGATACAGCCGCAACACGCCGTCGTCATGCAGACTGCCTGCACCAGGCGATGGCGGGTGCTTTCGGGCCGGGCACGGGCTAGCCTGCTTGCCGATGCAGTTTCCCGCCTGGGACCCCGTATTGCTCGACATCCCCTGGTCGCAGATCGACATCCGCTGGTACGGGATGATGTACGTGGTCGGGTTCGTGATCGGCCAGTGGATCCTGGTCCGGCTGGCGCGCGCTCGCTTCTTCCCGGCCAAACCCGAGCTCGCTGCCGACCTCATCTTCTATCTGGTGTTGGGCGTCATGCTCGGCGGCCGCACTGGCTATGCCCTCTGGTATCAGCCCGACCTGCTGCATCCGCTGCAGTTCATCCAGGTCTGGAAGGGCGGGCTTGCGTTCCACGGCGGCGTGATGGGTGTCGCGGTCGCGATGTGGTTGTTCACGCGTCGCCACAAGCTGGACTGGCGTCGGGTCGGCGATGCCTGCGCGCTCGCCGTCACGCCGGGCATCCTCGCGGTGCGCTGTGCGAACTTCATCAACGGCGAGCTCTACGGGCGCCCGACCGAGAAGGGCGTCTTCGGCGCGATGCAGTTCCCGACCGACCCCGCGGCGGAGCAACTGCTCGGCGTGTCGAAGAACTGGAGCATGCGCGACCGCGAGCTTTGCATCCAGGTCGCGTTCGGCCATCGCACGTTCGCAGACGTGAAAGGCCAGCTCAGCGCCGAGGACGAGCTCGGCCACAAGATCGACTGGACCCACGTGGAGCCGAAGCTCGACTGGGCGAAGGTCAGCTCGGAGACCTACGCGAACGGAGCGCCCCTCGTCCCGTATCGCCATCCGTCGCAGCTCTACGAAGGCTTCGGCGAAGGGCTCGTGCTGGGGTGTGTGCTCTTGCTGCTCTACATGGCGACGCGCCGCCGTCCCCTGCGCACCGGCTACTACGCGGCCGCTTTCTTGTTGGGCTACGCAGCGATCCGCTGGTCGCTCGAGTTCGTGCGCGAGCCCGATGCCCAATTCCGGACCGGCGGTGGCAACGGCACGGTCTTCCTCGGCATGACGATGGGCCAGACGTTGAGCTTGGGGCTCGTGGCCGTTGCGATACTGATCGTCGTGTGGCCGCGCCGTGGCGAGGGGGCCGTCCCGCCGGGCCTTGGCGGCGGCGGATCCGCGCCGGTCAGTGCTGCTACCGGTGTCGATCCTGGTGCGCGTGTCCCTGGTGACAGGGGCCGCCAGCAGGAATAATGGTCTTCCGGTCAGCGTCTTCCCGCTGCTGCGGGCCCGACACGTCCTTCCTGCTCCTCCCGATGCCGATACTGCGATTCCAGCCAGCCTGGCTGTTGCTGCTCTGCTTGTGTGCCCCCGGCTGCGACAACGTGGGGCGGGCGTGGGATCCGGTGGTCGATCCGGGCCCCGCCGAGCCGGGCGACACCTTCTCCGCGATCCAGGTCGTTCCGACGCGCGTCGTGTCGCCCCAAGCCCGATACGACGCCGGTGGTGATGCGCGCGACGGCCGGCCTCGTGTCCGCGCGACGTTCCCGTCCGCAGGCGGCTGGCCGTTGAAGGTGCCGATCGTGGTCGAGTTCAGCGAGAGCGTCAACCAAGCCTCGGTGCTGCCGACGACGCCGGTGGCCACCGACGCGCGCGTGATCGTGCGAATCCGAGGCACGACGCAGGCGATCCCGTGCCAGTACGACCTCCTCGGTGGCGGCCGGCTGCTGATCATGCGGCCGATCGCCGATCTGTCGAATGCGACGAACCAGACCTACGAGGTCCTGCTGCTGCCCGATGCGCGCGACGTGGACGGCGTGCGGTTCCAGGTCGAAACGGGTGGCAAGCTGCTGTCCGAGTTCCAGGTCAACCAGGACGAACAGTTCACCGACGGCCGGATCCTGACGACGTTCCCGCGCGACAACGCGTCCGGGGTGCAGCGCGAGACGGACTACATCGTCGTGTTCGACCGCCCTGCGAACCCGACTTCGATCAACGCGAGCAACCTGTTCCTGCGTCCCGCGGGCGGATCCGCGATCCCCGGCGACCGCGAGGTTCCGTTGTTGACGCTGAACCTGCCCGACCCTCGCGTCGTGCAGTTCGTTCCCGACGATCCGCTGGCGTCGCAGGCGCGCTACGAGCTGGTCGTCGACGACACGATCACGTTCCCCGAGGATGGCAAGCTGGATTTCCGCGGCCGCACTCCCTACGCGCGCTTCGACACGACCGCGCCCGCGGTGCCGACCTTGGTCGAGCTCGGCAACCCGCTGGGGCCGAACTACCCGAACAAGATCAACCGCTCGAACCTGGCCAACGTGATCCTGCGCGTCACGACGCCGGCCGATGCGCAGATCGGTGACCGCGTGCGAGCCCGCGTCTACGGCTTGGACGCCGAGACGAGCTCGACGGCGGACCTCACGTTCGTGGAAGCCTTGGCAGACGTGACACAAGCGGGCGCGCACCCCGTGGATCTCGACCTGTCGGGCGCGCTCGGTACGCTCGAGCATCCGAAGTTCGACGACGGCGCGATCACGTTCGTAGCGCAGATGCAGCGTGGTTCGCTCAGCTCGGGTTTCGTGCGCCATGCGCAGGGCGCGCAACCGAAGTTCGACATCACCGCCCCGACTCTGACGCGAGCGGGTCCGCCATCCGGCACCAATGCGACGGACATCCTCTCCGACATCGAATACGTGGCCTTCTACGGCAAGGCCAGCGAGGACATCGCCGAGGCGACCTTCGACGCCGGCTCGAACCCGACCGCGACGCTCTTTGCGTGCGACTCGGCGGGCAACTTCCTGATGCGCCCGGTGGCCGTCGGACGGTTGCCCACGCCGCTCGCGTACACGCTGACGCTCACCGACCGGGCCGGCAACGTCTCGTTGCCACCGGCTCTGACGGGCAACATCGTGCAGCGCGGTTTCTTCACGGGGCTCGTGGCCGGCACGCTGACCGTCGAGGCCTACGACGAGACCACGTTGCTGCCGATCGCGGGCGCGACCGTCCTCGTCGATCCAGGCGCCCCGACGGTGCCTGCCGGCCCGGGGCAGCTCGTCGGCACCACGGACAGTTCGGGGCGGGCGCCGCCGTTCACGGTGTCCGGCACCGACCACACGGTCACGATCGTGCGCGCCGGCTACGACCTCGTCACGCTCTATCGCACGGGCTCCGCGTTCGTGTCGCTGCCGCTGCGCCCGACCGCGGCGGCGACCGCGACGCTCAAGGGAACGCTCGTTTTCGATTCGGCGCCAGGAACGACAGCCGTGGTGGGGTCGAGTGCCTTCGATTCGCGCAATCCGATGGGCGTGAAGACGACGAACGCCGCGCCGAACGCGATCCCCGACACGCCGATCGTCCCGAACCGCCCGCAGGTCATGACCGCGTTCGCCGGCGTGCTCGAGCCGACGGGTCCGCCACCTGCCTTCTCGTTGCAGGGCTGCCAGATGTTGGGGGCGACGCTGCAGGTGCCGACGGCGCCGACCGTGCCGGCCGCGGTGGGCCAGGACTCCCAGCAGACGCTGTCCTTGGCGCCGACCGCGGGGTTCTCGTTGCCGGTCGCCTCCTACCAGAAGGACTTCGGTCTCGCGGTGGGCCTCGACACGACGAACCTCGTGGGTGGCAAACCCATCGTGCGCGTGACCCTGTCGCTGCTCGGCTTCGAGGGCCAGGTGCTCGCCGGGCTCGGCTCCGCGACCGTGCCGGTGGTCGCTTCGTACACGATCAACGCCGACCTCGGCGTGCCGGGCGCGCTGGGGCTCGCGCCCTTCAGCCCGCTCGGGTGGGTTGTCACGGAAGCAAGCGACACAGGGAGTCGCGTGAGCCGGCACAGGGGGCTGCTCGATCTGCCGACAGGTGCCGTGACCGCGGTGCTCGAGGCGCCTTCGATCCCCATCGTGACCGCGCCGACCGGGACCATCACGGGCTCCCCGGCCGTTTCGTTCGAAGACGTGCTGGACGCGGCTCCCGTGCCCGGTGGCCAAGGCTTCGTCGATCTGACGGCGAAGGACAGCGCGGGACGCAAGTGGGTCATCCTGTTCGTCGACCGCGACGCCGCGGGCGGCGCGGACACGCTGCAATACCCCGACCTCGCTACGGCCGGCGTGGCTGGTCTGCAAACCGGCACCTGGAACCTGCAGGCCGAAGCCCGGCTGCTGATCTCGCTGACGCTGTCGAGCAGCGACGACCTGATGCTGACCGAACGGATCCGCCAGGAGATCCTCTATTCGCGGTCTGCACCGCAGGCGTTCACGATCCAGTGATCGGCCCGATGATCGGTATTGCGCTGTTGTCGGGCGGGCTCGATTCGGCGGTTGCCGCGGCCCTGTTCGCGCGCGAGCCCGGCAATCAGCTCGCGCTGTGCCTGTTCTTCGACTACGGCCAACGGGCTCGCGAGCCGGAAGCCGCGGCTTCGCGCGCTCTCGCGGCGCGCTGGGTCGCGCCGTGGCGGAACGTCGAGCTGCCCTGGCTCGGCGCGCTGGCGCGGCGCAGCGGGTCGCGGCTCGTCGAGGGCACCGGGCCGGTGCCACACGGTACGCCGGCACGGCCCGGCGACAGCGCGAGTGCTTCGGCCGTGTGGGTGCCCGCCCGCAATGCCGTGTTCGTGGCCGCCGCGGCGGCGCACGCCGAGTCGCTCGGTGCTGACTGCGTGGTCGCGGGTTTCAACCGCGAAGAGGCCGCCACCTTCCCCGACAACTCGCCGGCCTTCGTGGCCGCCGCGACGACGTTTCTCGGGCATGGCACGAGAAACGGCGTCGCGGTCGTGAGCGGCACCCTGCAGTGGGACAAGCGGCAGATCGTGACCGCGGCGCGCGAGCTCGGCCTCGGCCCTGCCGACTTCTGGTCGTGTTACGAGGCCGGCCCCGAGCCCTGCGGCCGCTGTGAGTCGTGTTTGCGCAGTCGCTGGCAGTGAGCTTCTCGTGCCGAGAATCGTGAACGCCGTTCACGATTCTGCGGCGCGAGAAGCCCACGTGGGTTCCGGGCAAGCCCGGGTTGGGCCGTTATGCTGCGTCCATGGTGTGGACCTTCGGCATCGTCAACGTGACGAGGGATTCGTTCTCGGACGGCGGGCGGTTCCTGCGGCCCGAAGCGGCTCTCGCACACGCCGAGAAGCTGCTCGCGGACGGTGCCGACGTGCTCGACCTCGGCGCAGAGTCTACGCATCCGGATGCCGAGGACGTGTCCGCCGACGAGGAGGTGCAGCGGCTGCAGCCTCTCGTCGAGAGTCTGCTCGCGCGCGGAGCCACGGTCAGCATCGACACGACCAAGACCGAGGTCATGCGCGCGATGACGGCGCTCGGCGTGCACTGGCTGAACGACGTGAGCGGCTTCCGCACGGGTGCGGCGATGGAGGTTGCGGCGGCTGCGCCAGAGAGCGTGCGGTTCGTCGTCATGTTCTCGCGCAGCCAGGGACCGCGCGCCGACCGCCCAGACGCCGATGCGGCGCCCGTGCTCGACGAGATGCGGGCATTCTTCACCGAGCGCCTGCGCAGCTTCGCGGCGGCCGGCATCGCGCGCGAACGACTCGTGTTCGATCCCGGCATGGGGTTCTTCCTCGGCCGCGCGGCGGCACCGAGCCTCAGGGTCTTGAAACACCTGGCCGAGCTGCACGCGTTCGGCGTGCCGCTGCTCGTCTCCGTGTCGCGCAAGTCGTTCCTCGGTGAGGTGACGGGCCGGCCTGTTGCCGAACGCGGCCCTGCGAGCCTCGCCGCGGAGCTCTGGGCGCTGCGCAACGGTGCTTCGTTCGTGCGCACGCACGACGTCGCGGCGTTGCGCGCTGCGTGGACCGTGGAGCAGGCGATAGCGAGCGCCTCGTGATCCCGCTGCGCGACAGCATCCCGGCCAGCCGGACTCCCGTCGTGACCTGGGCGCTCGTGGCCGCGTGCAGCGTGGCCTTCCTGCTGCAACTGGGCGACGACCAGGGGCAGCTGATCGAGCAGTATGGCATGGTGCCGGCGCGCGTGTTCGATCCGCAGGCGTCGCACGTGATGCGGGACCTCGTGAACCACCGCGGTGGGTATCACCGACTGATGCCGGCGGCCGTGCCCGACTGGCTCACGCTGCTCACGTGCACGTTCCTGCACGGCGGCTGGCTGCACTTCCTCGGCAACATGTGGTTCCTGTGGATCTTCGGCGACAACGTCGAGGATCGTTTCGGCCGGCTGCGCTTCCTGTGCTTCTACCTCGGTTGTGGCGTCGCGGCCTCGCTGGCGCATCTGCTCACGTCGCAGCAGTCGGGCGTGCCGACGATCGGCGCGAGTGGCGCGATCGCGGGCGTGATGGGGGCCTACCTGTTCCTGTATCCGCATTCGCGCGTCGAGATGTTGTTCATCTGGGGTTTCTTCGTCGACGTGATCGTGTTGCCGGCGCCGTTCTTCCTCGGCTACTGGTTCCTGCTGCAGCTCGTGCAGGGCATGGTGGAGCTCGGCGGCCGTGGCGGCGGTGTCGCGTGGTGGGCCCACATCGGCGGCTTCGCGGTAGGGGCTGCGGTCGCCGCGCTGCTGAAGAACCGGATGCGCCCGGCACCCGAGACGATCGTGCTCACACGACGGCGTCACAGCTGGTCGTCGCGGCGCTGACCGCCCGCCCCGATCACGAGTTGCGGCGGAGTTGCGCTCGAGTGCGACTCGAGACTGCGGTGCGACGGGAGGATCGACGACCGCATGAATGGCGGCGTCGAACGCGTGGTATGGGCCCAACCGTCGATGACTGGCGACGGTCGGCCTCAAGTTCGCCTCGGGGTCTGTCGAATAATGCTCTGTGGCGCCGCCGAGCGGGCCACGTCTGGCGCATGGAATCTGTCAACGACGTCAAGGAAGCACTCTCCGCGCGTTCCCGCACCGCGACTCTCGACGAGTTGCGCAGTGAGGGGCGCAAACGCGTACGCATCATCCGCGCCGAGCACGTGCAATCGATGATCACCGAGGCGGTGAATTCGGCCGTGGAGCAGTCCGGCCTGATCAGCCCCGAAGAGGTGCAGAAGCTCGTCGAGAAGAGCCGGCAGCAGTTCCGCACGATGATGCAGGAAGCCCAAGAGGCCACCGAGGTCCAGGACCAGCTCGAAGCGCGCGATCGCGAGATCGCCGAGCTCAAGAAGCGCCTCGAGCAGATGGCGGGCGGCAAGGGTGGTGGTGGTGCGGCGTCGGTGCCGGTCAGCGGCGATCTGTCGGCCGTCCTCGCGAAGATCGAGGGCTCGATCAACGATCGGCTCGAGAAGATCGGCAAGAAGATGGGCGTCAGTGCGGCCGTCGAGTCCGACGCGCCGGTGGACTTCTCGGGCTTGTTCAAGGCAGCGGACAAGAAGCTCGAGTCCAACATGGAAAACGTCGAGGTCAAGAAGACGGAAGGCGGCGGCATCGCGGCCAACCTCGCTCGGCTCAAGAAGCTCAAGGGTGGCAGCTAACCGCTGCCGGTCCACATCGGGAAAGCAAGGCGGAGATCAATGACGAAGCAAGACAAGAAGGAACACGTAGCCGAGACGGATGTCGCACTGGGCAAGGGGTTGGACGTTGGAACGGCCAACTTCGCCGCCGCAGTGCAGAACGCGGACGGCGGCATCACGGTGACCGTGGAACGCAACGCGTTCCTGGACATCCCGAGCGACGTCTACAGCAAGAACATGCTGGTGAAGCTCAAGGTGCCCTACGTCGTGCACAACAACCGCCTCGTCGTCATCGGCGAAGCAGCGTTCGAGCTCGCCAACGTGTTCGGCCGTGAGACGCGCCGCCCGATGCGCGACGGCCTGATCAGCCCGAACGAGCAGGACGCGCTGCCGATGATGAAGATGATCATCACGAAGATCCTCGGCGAGCCCAAGGTGTCTGGCGAGAACTGCTACTTCTGCGTGCCGGCCCCGTCGCTCGACGTCGACAACAACGTCGACTACCACAAGGGCCTGTTCGAGAGCATGATCAACAAGATGGGCTACCGCGCGCATGCCGTGAACGAAGCCCACGCAGTCGTGTTCGCCGAGCTCGCGGAGCAGGACTTCACTGGCATCGGCCTCTCGTTCGGCGGCGGCATGGCCAACGCCTGCATCTGCTACAAGTCGATTCCGTGTCTCTCGTTCTCGGTGGCCCGCGGCGGCGACTGGATCGACAAGAACGTCGCGAACGTGCTCGGCTGCCCGCGCAGCAAGGCCACGCACATCAAGGAGCGCGGCATCGACATCCGCGACCCGAAGAGCCGCGAGGAGGAAGCCGTCTCGATCTACTACCGCAGCCTGATCAACTACGTGCTGCAGAACATCAAGACGCGCTTCGAGTCGGGCCAGAACATGCCGAGCTTCACGTCGCCGATCGACATCGCCTGCGCCGGCGGCACGTCGCTGGTCGGTGGGTTCATCGAGGTCTTCCGCGACGAGTTCGCGAAGATCGACTTCCCACTGCCGGTCGGTCGCATCTTCCGCAGCGAAGAAGCCCTGACGGCCGTCGCGAAGGGTTGCCTCGTCGCCGCCGCGATCGGCGAGAGCTGAGATCCGCCCCGCCTGCACCGCCGGCCACGCGCTGGCGGTCGGTCACAGGACGAGCGTGAGCCGGATCCAGTTCGTCACCTTGCGCTCTTGTTGGCCGCTCACGTCGAGCGAGAAGCCCGAGAAGTAGAGCGGGAGTCCGGCCAGGAACGGCAGCACCGGCACGAACAGCGTCGGCGCGGCCGTGCCGGTCCCGCTCAGCACGCCGTGGAAGTTGACGAAGAACGGGCTCGCCGGATCGAGGCCGAGCTCGAGGATCGGGCCGTAGTTGAGCGGCAGCAGGTTGCCCGCCGGCAGCACGACGCCCGGTGAGAAGCCCTCGCTGAGGCACAGCATGTAGCCGAGCCCGGCCTCGCTCGGCATCGATAGCGACATCGGCGTAGCCTGGCCCATCGTCGCGGTCGCGGGGCCGCGCAGCGGCATGCCGTCGAGCAGGAAGGCGAGACTCTGGCGCACCAGCCGCGCGCGGGCACTCGGATCGGCGATCGTCTCGATCGGCAGCCCGAAGCAGACGACGCGCGCGCCCGTGGCGGGATCGAGCTTCTGGATGCCCGCCGCCGCCCCGTTGCCGTAGCGAAGGCAGACGGTGCTGTTGGCGTTCGTCGGCGCGAGGACGTCGGCGTAATCGACCTGGTAGGTGCCGTACGTGCCGTTGTCGAAGCCCGTCGCCGGAACGCCCTCGCTGACTGTGCCCGCAAGCCCCGCCTGCAGCGCATAGGTGTTCGCGTCGTCGGCGACGTAGGTGGTCCCGAGCACGTTGCGGTAGAAGCTGCGGTCGCTCGCGGAGCCGTTCGCGTCCAGATCCCAGCCGACCTCGGCGCCGCAGACGAGCAGGCCGCCGCCGCCGTTCAGCCACGGCAGGACGAGCGCCTGCTCGAGGGCGTCGAACGTCTCGTCGACAGTGCTCTCCTCGCCGAGCGACCAGACCACGGCCTCGTAGCCCTGGAGCGGCACGTGGCCGAGCCGCACGGCCTCGTTGCTCGCCGCGTCGAAGCCGAGCGAGAAGCTCGCGTCGCGCCGCAGCGCGTCGCCGAACAGGCGCAGGTAGTCGCGCGTGTTCTCGGGCCCCTTCACGTAGCGGTCGAGGCGGTCGAAGCCCTGCACGAGCAGAACTTGTGCTGCGCCGAGGTGGTCCGTGCCCGCGGTCAGGACCTCGGTCGGGAACGAGCGTCCGGTCGCGTTCCAGGCGCGCACGCGGAACGACAGCATCGTGTGGTGGGGCAGCGGGCCCGTCGACCAGCTCGTGCCGGCCAGCGATGCGACCTCGACGAAGCCCTTGCCGTCGCCCGACTGCTCGACGGAGTAGTGCGTGGCGCCCGCCGCTGCGTCCCACGCGACGCGGAGCCCATGCGCACCGTCCTGCACGACGCGCAGCGCCGCCGGCGGCTCGGGCGGGAACGCCGCGAGCGGCGCGAAGTAGCGCAGCACGCCGCGCGCGAACGCGCGCGCCGCGAGGTAGCGGAACTCGGGATCGTGCAGCGAGACGTGGTCGAGCGAGGCCGGCGAATCGTGGAACGCGAGCTCGACGAGGATGCTCGGCATCGTGCTGAGCAGCCGCAGCTCGCCGAAGTTCGCGCTCTGCTGGCCGCGGTCGACCCACGCGGGGTTCCAGAAGGCCCGCAGGTCGGCGACGATCTGCGTGTGCACGCTCTGCCTCAACGCGGCCGAGCCCGGCGTCGCGCCGCCGCTGTAGATGTACGTCTCGGTGCCGCTGCCGCCGCCCGCGTTCGTGTGCAGCGAGACGAACGCATCCGCCGTGCGCCACTCGGCGAAGCGAGGCCGGGCCGTCACGTCGTCGTCGTTGTCCTCGCCGGTCGCGACGGAGTTCCAGACCGTGCTCGGAGCGCCCGCGAACTGCGTCCAGTAGCGCGCGCATTCCTTCCATCGCGGCTGGTTGCTCGTCGTGCCGCCGCGCACGATCGAGCCGACGCCACCGCCGAGCCGCACGGTGTCCGCGATCGCGACGCCGGGGCTCGGCGACTGGTTGCTCAGCACGATGCGCGCGCCCGTCGCCGCCGAGAACCAGAAGTCGCCGAGGTGCGCCCAAGTGAGATTGTCCTTCGTCTGGTCGACGACCGCGGTGCCCATGCCGCCCGAGTGGTGGATGCGGTAGCTCGCGGCCGTCGTGCGGTTGCTGCTCGCGCGATACCACGCGAACACGGGGTAGAGCCCGTCTTTCACAACCGGGATGTTCCAGGTCGCGGTGGCCGTCTCGGTCGGGCCCGTGCCCACGAAGCGATAGCCGCCGCCGTTGTAGCCTGACGAAGCCGACGTGGTCCAACTGCCGGTCTCGCTGTAGCCGGGCGCTCCGGCGTCGTTGTCGACGAGGGCGTCCTGGTCCACTTCGCCGTGCTCGCGGCAGAACACGACCTCGGCGCCGAGGTTGTGCAGGAACGGGATCAGATACTGGTTGCAGATCTCGGCCGTGTGGATGTCCTCGATCAGGCCGTCGATGAGGCCGCGCTGCGTCGTCCAGCCGAGCGTGCTGTGCCAGTAGTAGCCGTGGCCGGGCGACACCGCGATTCGCTTGCCGCTCAGCGCGCCGAACGGGCTCGTGAACGCGAGCGGCGGTGGTGGGGATGGTGGGGGTGAGGCCGCGGCCGGATGGCCGAGCAGGTCGCCGAGATCGCGTTCGCTGCCGTCGGCCCCCTGGATGGCGATGCGCACGCTGCGCACGGAAGGATCGCGCAGCGCCGTCTTGTCGATCTGCTCGATTGCGTCCTCGAGCCGGCGCGCAGTCAGCAGGGTTCCATCGAAGACGAGCTGCAGGACCGCGCCATGCTGCCTCGCGTCGAGCAGCTGCGTGCCGCGCGGCACGCAGCTCGTGTAGCCGGCGGCCAGCTCGGCGTCGCTGGGTCCGAGGCACAGGTGAGCAATCGCGCTCGCGGCGTCGCTGTGGTGCGGCAGGACGCTCGCGAGGTTCCGGTCGCAGAAATACAGCACTTCCTGTGCGTCTGCCGTGCCGCAGAGCAACAGCAGCACGAGCGCATGGGGGGCTGCCGTCATGGCTCCCCGAGCATAGAGCAGTCTGCCGCGGCTACCAGACGCCCGGGATCAGCCGCCTCGTGCGCGCCCGATAGGCCTCGTACTCGGCGCCGAATTGATCGAGCATCATCTGCTCCTCGCGCCGCAGCCGACACACGAACATGGTCGTGAACGCGCAGAAGCACGACGGACCGCTCAGCCAGTTCGGTTGCAGCAGCGCCTGTGCCAGGCCGTAGAGGAAGATCGACGTGTACATCGGATGGCGGACGCGACGGTAGACGCCGTGATCGACGATGCGATGGCCTTCGCGTAGCTCGAGAGTCACCGACCAGTTGCGGCCCAGGTCGGCATGCGAGCGGTGGAACAACAAGAGTGCTGCCACCATGCAGCCTGCGCCCGCGGTGAAGGCGGCAGGATGCAGTCGGTACTCGGCGAACGCGAGCAGCGGCGTCATGGCCGCGACTGGCAGAAGCAGGAACCCGAAGGCCATGAGCGTCAGCAGGAAGGTCTCGAGGCCGCCGCGACGACTCTCGGCGACAGTGATGTTCTTGCTTTGTTTCTGGTAGGGAGCGCGCAGGACCACGCACAGGAGAAGGCCGAGCAAGAGTGCGCCGTGACCAAACCAGGGGTTCATGCCGTTCGGTCGAGCCTACCGTTCCTCATGGGGCCAGACACCTCCTGGCTTGCGCGCGAAGCCCTCGCCGTGGAGTGCAGGCATTCCCGGTAGCATGCATGTCAGACACATGGTCGACATCGACAGCACGTGCGGCAGGGAGCTCGACGTCCTGGTGGCCGAGCGCATCATGGACTGCAAGATCGACGCGAGTCGGAAGGCGGCAGACGGGACGCCAATGATGCTGCTCGAGGTGCCGCGCTACTCGGACAACGCGGCGATGGCGCGCGGCATCGAGTTCCGGCTGGAGCAGCGTCATCCCGGGGCCGTGATGCGCTACGAGTCCCGATCACCGTACAAAGTCGTCCTGCGCGGGCCGTCGGGACGCGAGTACGCGGCCACCGGTGAGTCCGAAGGCACGGCGATCTGCCGGGCCATGCTCAAGACCATGGAGGGTGAGGGGCCTGGGCTTCCGCGCGAGCAAGTCGAACCGGATCGCTCGCCGCGAGCCCTCAACGCGATCGCCGACCTTCTCGCAGCGAGGGCCCAACCGCACCAACCGGTCGTCATCCTGGCGCAGGCGGTCGCGCTGCAGAAAGGGGAACAGAAGGAAGGCCCTGCCCGCGTCTTGTTGCAGTACGCAGCCTCGGCGAAGGAGATCGTGCCGGTCGTCGCCGAGCAGCTGACCAACCCCGACCCGGATGTCGCGGCTCTGTGCAGGGCGACGCTGGAATGTCTCGCGCTGGCCGGAGAGGCCGCGCGGCAAGCGCTCGCGCGGCCGAAGATCTGAGCTCATTGCGTGCGCTCGACCATTGCGCGCGACGCGGCGAACACGGCGCGGAAGATCGACTCGAGTGCTGCGGGCGGATAGCCGCCGGGCCGTGCTTGCTGCAGCACCTTCGTGAGCATTGCCGCTTCGCGAGCGGGATCCGCGCCGCCGATCCCACGAGCTCGCTTGTACGCGCCGATCGCGGCAGTCAGCTCGGCCCGTTCCTGCAGCACGCTGAGCAGGCGCAGATTGCAGACGTCCATGGCAGCGCGCAGCTGGTCGAGTTTCGTGTCGGATGGCATCGCGTTCTGCAACCGGTGCCGCGCGTCGATTGCGGGCATGGAGCGACACGGATACTACCTTCCGACAATGCGCGATCGTCCGCACAAACCCGAGGTGCTGGCCCCGGCCGGCTCGATGCCGGCCCTGGTCGTCGCGCTGCAGCAGGGCGCCGACGCCGTCTACTTCGGCCTGCAGGACGGTTTCAACGCGCGCGCCCGCGCGGCGAACTTCGCGCTGGCCGACCTGCCGGCCCTGGTCGGCCGCATCCATCGCGCCGGTGCACGCGCCTACGTGGCGCTCAACACGCTGGTGTTCGAACCCGAGCTGCCCGCGATGGAACGTGTGCTGCGCCACCTCGCGGTCGCGGGCGTCGACGCGCTGATCGTGCAGGACCCCGCCGTGTGCCTGCTCGCGCGCGCGGTCTGCCCCGCACTCGAACTGCACTCGAGCACGCAGATGACGATCGCCGAACCGGCGGCGGCCGCGTTCGCGAAAGCGCTCGGCATCACGCGCATCGTCGTGCCGCGCGAGCTGTCGGTCGTCGAGATCGCGCAGTTCGCCGCCGGCACCGACCTCGAGCTCGAGGTCTTCGTGCACGGCGCGCTGTGCGTCTCGTGGAGCGGCCAGTGTCTCACGAGCGAGGCGTGGGGCGGCCGTTCGGCCAACCGCGGCCAGTGCGCTCAGAGCTGCCGCATGCCCTACGAACTGGTCGTCGACGGCGAACGGCGCCCGCTCGGCGACGTCGCGTATCTGTTGAGTCCGAAGGACCTCGCCGGGGCGCGCGCCGTAGCCGACCTGCTCGCGGTGCCCGTGCACGGGCTCAAGATCGAGGGCCGCCAGAAAGGACCCCAGTACGTGGCGACGGCGACCGGCGGGTACCGCCGCTGGGTCGACGCGCTGGTCTCGGGAAGCGACCGCAAGTTGGCCGAGCGCCAGCTCGCGCAGGACCTGCTCGCGATGTCGCTGTCCTACTCGCGCGGTTTCTCGGACGGTTTCCTGGGTGGCAGCGATCACCAGACGCTCGTCGAGGGCCGGTTCCCGAAGCACCGCGGCGTGTATGTCGGCCGCGTGACCCGCGTCGCGCGCGATGCGGTGTTCGTGAGGTCCGATCCCGAGCGGCGCTGGACCGGCGGCCTCGCGATGGACGCGCGGCCCGCGGAACCGGCCGGAACGTGCAGCGCGCCGTTGGCGGCCTCTGGCGAGCCGAAAGCACTCGTGCTGCGCCCGGGCATGGGCGTCGTGTTCGATCAGGGTGATCCCGAGGACAAGAACGAGCCCGGCGGTGCCGTGTTCTTCGTCGAGACCCAGGGCGACGAGCTGCGGCTCGGCTTCGGCGATCCGGGGCCGGACCTGTCGCGCGTGCGCGTGGGGGACCGCGTGTTCGCGACGAGCGACCCGGCGCTCGCAGCCGCCGTGGCGCGCGAGCTGCGCGACGAGGAGGCCGAGCCCGAGGGGCGCAACGCCGTCGACCTGCGCGTGCAGGGCCGGCTCGGGCAGCCGTTGACCGTGCACGCGACCTGCCGCGGCTACACGGCGAAGGCGACGACGGCCTCCGCGCTGCACGCCTCCCGTGGTGCGGGGCTCGATGTCGGCCTGCTGGCCGCCAAGGTCGGAGCCTTCGGCGGCACGCCATTCCGGCTCGGCGACCTCGACGCGAAGGACCTCGCTGCGGGCCTGCACGTCCCGGCCAGCGAGCTCAAGGAGGTGCGCCGTGCGCTCGTCGCCGCGTTGTTGCCGCAGCTCGAGCGCGGCCCGGTGCGCACGGTCGTTGCCGAGCCCGCGATCGCGCGCGTGCGTGCCGCCTGCGCAGTGCCGCCGTTGCCGGGCGCGCCTGCAGCGCTCGTGCCGCTCGTGCGCAGCGAGGAGCAGCTGCTCGCCGTGATCGGCGAAGGCTGTCGCGAAGTCGAGCTCGACTGGATGGAGTTCACTGGCCTCGGGCACGCGGTCGAGCGCGCGCGCGCCGCCGGCGTCACCGTCACGATCGCGACGACGCGCGTCGGCAAACCCGGCGAGGAGGCGCTCGTCGAGCGGATCCGGAAACTGGCGCCCGACGGCATCCTCGTGCGCCACTTCGGGGCCTTGATGCGTTGCTTGCAGTTCCGCGCGGCCGGGGACCAGTTCGTGTTGCACGGCGACTTCTCGCTGAACGCCGCGAACTCACTGACTGCGTCGCACCTGCTCGGGCTCGGGCTGCAGACCATCACGGCATCGTTCGACCTCGACGAACGGCAGCTGTTCGCGATGCTCGCGAACATGCCCGCGAACCGGCTCGCCGTCGTCGGCCACCATCGCATCCCGACCTTCCACACCGAGCACTGCGTCTATTCGCATCTGCTCAGCAACGGGCGCGATTTCCGTTCGTGTGGGCGGCCATGCGAACGGCACCAGGTGAGCCTGCGTGACCACCTCGGCCGCGAACATCCGGTCATCGTCGACGTCGGCTGCCGCAACACGGTGTTCCATCACGCCCCGCAGCAGAGTGCGGCCTGGGCCCGGAAGCTGCTCGCGGCGGGGGTGCAGCGGTTCCGCGTCGAGTTCGTGCGCGAGGCAGCCGGCGAAGTTTCTCGCGTGCTCGCGGCTTGGCGCGACCTGTTGGCCGGCCGCTGTGGCGCCGAGGTCGTGGGCCGGCGCACGGAAGCGACGAGCCAGTTCGGCGTCGCCGAGGGCGGCATGAAGTTGCTGGCGGAGTGAGGGCGCGAGGGCAGGGCCGCAAGTGCCGATGACCGCTTCCGCGGCGAGCGGCTGATCAATCGGCTGCGAACACGTCGTCGAGGGTCTTCGCGTCGAGCAGGCGATCAACCCAACGATCGAGCTCGGGGATCGCGGCAGCGTTGATGCGTGACACGATCTCGGTGGACTGTGGTCCGAAGCGCTTGGTCAGCAGGCGCAGCAACACCTCACAGCGTCCTTCGGTGCGTCCTTCGCGTCGCAGCTTCTCTGCAGTGCTCATGATGGTCTCCTCGGGTCGTTGCAGGATGCGTTCGAAGGTCACGTGCAGGTCCTCCGCGGGGATCTGGGCC
>Ga0111538_10004788_pt1 | contig 18653 bp, 14 predicted proteins | sample SoiMethybrSBSTD1_FD_79669 | JGI IMG/M metagenome (GOLD analysis project Ga0111538, IMG submission 79669) | Bulk soil microbial communities from a Populus tree surrounding site in Tennessee, USA - Soil MetaG P. TD hybrid SBSTD1 (version 2)... | ecosystem: Environmental > Terrestrial > Soil >...
ATCTCACCCGCCACGCGCTCGGGCTCGGCACCGGGCAGGTCGATCTTGTTCATGGCCGGAATCAGCTCGAGGCCGGAGTCGACGGCGAGGTAGGTGTTCGCGACGGTCTGGGCCTCGACTCCCTGCGAGGCGTCCACCAGGAGCAGCGCGCCGTCGCAGGCGGCCAGCGAGCGCGACACCTCGTAGGTGAAGTCCACGTGGCCGGGCGTGTCGATCAGGTGCAGCCGGTAGAGCTTGCCGTCCTCCGCGGTGTACTCCACCCGAACGGCCTGGGCCTTGATCGTGATGCCGCGCTCGCGCTCGAGCTCCATCGAGTCGAGCAGCTGCGGGCGGTGGTCGCGCGCGTCGACAGCCCCGGTGATCTCGAGGATCCGGTCGGCCAGCGTGGACTTCCCGTGATCGATGTGGGCGATGATCGAGAAGTTGCGGATGTTCGATGCGGGCGATGCCACTGCGGCGTACGAGTATGGCGATGACTCATACTTCTTCTCGGACTCGTGATCGCGACCGATATCGAGGTAGTCAAGGCGACGTTCGCAGCGTTCGCGGCCCGTGACGTCGAGGCAGTGCTGGCCCTGGCATCGCCCGACATCGAGTTCACGGCCGTGACCGGCGAGCAGGCCGGCCGCAGCACCCCCTATCGGGGGCACGAGGGCATGCGCCAGTACTTCCGCGACGTGGCCTCCGTGTGGGAGGAGCTCCACCTCAGCCCGCGCGAGTTCCGGGCGTCCGACGACCTCATCCTCGTGACCGGCCGTGTGTCCGCGCACTCCCGCAGCCGCACGGTGAGCGGCTCGACCGGCTGGATCTGGCGAGTCCGCGACGGAAAGGTCGTCTACGTGCGCGTGTACGCGTCGGCGGCGGATGCGACCGCGGCGTTCGAAGAGGGCGACGCCTAAGAACGACGGCCCATGAGGAGGCGCGGGATCTGCCTGGCCTCGGGCACGCCGAGCACCCAGACCGCGCCGGCGTACACGGCCGAGCCGGCAGTGATCGCGGTGAGCACCGATACGGCCTGCCCGGCGAGCGAGCGGCCGAGCGCCTCGTCGAGCCCCTTCCACGTGAAATAGGACACGGCTGCGAGCAACGCCGCCGCTGCCGTTATCCGGATCAGGCTCGACACCAGCCGCGCGCCCTCGATCCCGTGCAGCTCGCGTCGCAGGATGAACCCCTGCGCAAGGCACATCACGGTCGTGCCGACCACCGTGCCGAGCACGATGCCCGCGATGCCGAACGGGCCATATAGGGCCGCCGAGATCGCGGCGTTCACGACCAGGTTGAGCCCCGCGAGCGCGGTAGTGGCCCACGGCTGCTGGAGACTGAAGAACGTGCGCGAGAACAGGAGGCTGACTCCCTGGAAGGGCAACGAGATCGACCACCACACCATCGCCGTGGAGGTGAGGTCGGTGGCCCCCGGGCCGAACGCGCCGCGCTGGTACACGAGCCGCGTGACGGGCACGGCGAGGACGGCCATGAGCACGGCGCTCGGGATCAGGAGCATCGCGATCTGGCGAACGCCGGTGCCCATTGTGCGGCGCAGGTCGTCGCGGGCGCCGCGCGCCGCGTACCGCGACATCGTCGGGAACAGGATCGTGGCCACGGCGATGCTGAACAGGCCCTGTGGCAGCTGGTAGATCCGGAAGGCCTTGTCGATCGCGGCCGGCGCCTGCGGCGAGACCAGCGTGCCGAATATCGAGTTGATCAGCAGGCTGAGGTTGATCAGCCCGAGCGCGATCGTGACCGGCAGCATCAGCTTGAGCACGCGCCGGACGCGCTCGTCGCGCCAGTCGATCGTGAACGTCAGATGGCCCCCTCTCCCGCGCAGCCATGGCAGCGGCAGCAGGAACTGGACGACCGTGCCGATCAGGATCCCGATCGCGTACGCGTAGATCTCGTCGCCCTCCGGCATGACCGGGACGAGCCCCACGAGCGCCGCGATGATCACGAGGTTCCACGCGACCGGCGCCAGCGCCGGGACGGCGAAGTGCTCGAAGGAGTTCAGCATCCCGACGACCAGCCCGGACAGAGCCAGGAGCAGGACGATCGGGAACATCAGCCGCGCGAGGTGAACCGTGAGGTCGGCCAGCGCCGGGTTGTCGTCGAACCCCGGCGCCAACACGGACATGATGGGTTCGGCGAACAGGATGAACAGCGCGCTGAGCGCGCCGATCACCAGCGTGATCAGGAAGAAGAGGCTCGAGGCGACGCGGAACGCCTCCTTCCGCTCCCCCTTCTCGAGCAGCTCGCTGAACACCGGCACGAACGCGCCCTGGAGGGCCGAGTCGGCGAACAGCGCCCGCACCAGGTTCGGCACCTGGAACGCGATCGTGAACGCGGACATGGCGCCCGTGACGCCGAAGTACTTGGCCGCCACGACCTCTCGGGCCAGGCCGAGCAGGCGCGACAGACCGGTCGCGAAGCTGAAGAACGCGGTATTGCGCGCGACCCGGCGCGCGTGGCCGGGCCGCTCTGGAGCGTCGGTTGCCATCGGGTGGCGCCCGCTACACTCGCGTCGGTCGCATGGCGAACATCGCTTCACAAGAAAAGCGGATTCATCGGGCGGAGCGCGAGCGCTTGGAGAACAGGCGCCGTACTTCCCAGGTGAAGACGTGGTTCCGCCGCCTCGAGACCGCCGTCGGCTCGGGCGACTCGGCGCGCGCCGATGACGAGTTCCGCGCGCTCGTCTCGCGGATCGACAAGGCCGTCAAGTCGGGTGCCCTTCATCGCAACAGCGGCGCGCGGAAGAAGTCCCGCGCGGCCCGTATGCGCAGCACCCTCTCGTAGAGTTACCGCCCCATGGAGACCCGCCTCCTGATCGGCGGCGAGCAGGTCGCCGGCGACGGCGGGACGCTCGACGTGGAGAACCCCGCGACCGAGGAGACGGTCGCCGCCGTCGGGCTGCCGTCAGCCGAGCAGCTCGACGCGGCGGTTGCGGCCGCCGCCGAGGCCTTCCCGGCCTGGGCGGGCATGCCGGCTGTGGAGCGCGCCGACCTGCTGCACGACGTGGCCGCGCGGCTGCGCGCCCGCACCGACGAGCTCGCACGCGTGATGACGCTCGAGGGCGGCAAGCCGCTCGTCGAGAACTCGGACGAGGTGGGCTGGACCGCGGCAGCCTTCGACTACTACGCCGAGATGGGCCGCAACTTCGCCGGCCGCGTGATCCCGCCGATCGAGTCCACGCAGCTGGCGCTGGTGGTGAAGGAGCCGATCGGGCCCTGGGCGTGCATCGTGCCGTGGAACTACCCGCTGCTCCTGCTCTCCTGGAAGGTCGCGCCGGCGATCGCCGCCGGCAACACCGTGGTGGCGAAGCCGTCGGAGCTCACGCCGCTGTCCACGCTCATGCTGGCCGACTGCTTCGCGGAGCTGCCGCCGGGTGTGGTGAACGTGGTGGCCGGCGGGGGCGACGTCGGCGCGGCGCTGGTGGACGACGCGCGCATCGAGGGCGTGGCCTTCACCGGCTCGGTGGAGACCGGCAGGAAGGTGGCGGCTGCGTGTGCCACGCGGACCGCGCGCATGAACCTCGAGATGGGCGGCAAGGACCCGTTCATCGTGTGCGCCGACGTGGCGGCCGACGTAGGCGTGGCCGCGCGCGGCGGCGCGTGGGCTGCGTATCTGAACGCCGGCCAGGTGTGCACCTCGGCCGAGCGCTTCTACGTGGCGCGCGAGGTGTACGACGACTTCGTGTCGGAGTTCGTGGACTACACGAGCTCGCTGCGGGTGGGCGACCCGATGGACGGGTCGACCGATCTCGGGCCGATGGTCTCTGCGCCGCAGCGGGCGAAGGTGGAGGCCCAGCTCGAGGCGGCCGTCGGCGCCGGAGCCGAGGTGCTGGTGGGCGGCGACCGGGCCGGCTTCGAGCGCGGCCACTACCTCGCCCCCACCGTTGTGACCGGCGCGCCCGGCTCCACCGCGCTCCTCCGCGAGGAGACCTTCGGCCCGGTTGCGCCGATCGTGCCCGTGGACTCGCTCGACGAGGCGATCCGGCTGGCGAACGGCACCCGCTTCGGCCTCGGCGCGAACGTCTACACGCGCGACCTCGAGACGGCGGTCCGGTGCATGCGCGAGATCAAGGCCGGAACGGTCTGGATCAACGACCCGCTCACCGACAACGACGCCGGCCCGTTCGGCGGGATGAAGCAGTCGGGCTTCGGCCGCGAGCTCGGGCAGGAGGGTCTCGAGGCCTTCCAGGAGACCAAGCACGTCCACATCGAGACGAAGATCGGGCTGAAGGACTGGTGGTACCCGTACGGCGGCTAGCCTGCCGCGCGGGCCAGCGCGACTGAGAACGCGGCGTCCTCGTCCACCCGGACCTCGCCGCCGCCGCGGAGCTCCACCTCGAGGTCGGCGAACACGCAGATGGCGCGCTCAAGCGTGGCCACGTCGGCCTTCTTCGCCTTGGCGATCACCTTCTTGGTCGCCCACGGAGGGCCCTTCAGCGCTTCGCCGACCTTGGCGTCGGGCATGCCGGCGCCGAGCAGCGACGCGGCCTGGTGCACCTCGCGGAGCCGCCGCACCAGCGGGAAGATCAGCCGCCCCGGCTTCTCGCCGTGCTCGTCGAGCTGCTCGGCGAGCGCCAGCGTCTCCCTGAGGTCGCCGGCCACGAGCGCGTCCGCGAGGTCGTAGGCGCCGGGCGCGGTGTCGGTCGCGGCGAGGCGCTCGACGTCGGCCGCGGTGACGTGCACGGACGGGTGGAGCGCGAGGCCGATCTTCTCCAGCTCGCGCGACAGCCGCTGCTGGCTGTTCCCCACGCGCGCCACGAGCTCCTTGGCCGCCTCCGGGTCGAGCTGCAGTCCCAGCTCGCGCGCGTGGCCGATGCACCACTTGGGGAGCTCCCATGGCTTCGGCGCGGCGTACTCGCGGGTCTCCCCGCCCGCCTTCTCGACTGCCTTGGCGAGCTGCTTGACCGACTTGCCGCGCGCGACCAGCACCAGCACGGTGTCCGGCGGGAGCTCGGCGAGCGCCTGCTCGAGCGGGCCGAGCTGCCCGGCCTTCCATGCGCCCACGTCGTCGACCAGGAGGTAGCGGGTGGCGGTGTCGAAGCTCAGCATCGCGAGCGCGTTCGCCACGTCGGCGGGCTCGCTCTGCCGGGCGTCGAAGCCCTCGAGACCACCGGGGCCGCGCTCCTCCTCCGCCCGCTTCCGCACGCGAGCGCGCCAGGCGTCGATCTTGGCGTCGTCGTCTCCGCAGACGAGATAGGCGGGCTTCAGCTCTGCCACGGGCACGAGTCTACGGCCGGCCGAAGCGGAGCCGTTCGTCAGCGCTCGGTGGTCACGTGCATGGCGCCGTGGTCGATCGTGAGCGTCACGGTGCCGTCGTCGTCGGTGCGATAGGTCGTGACGCCGGCGTGACTCAGGGCCGCCAGCGTCGAGGGCGTCGGGTGGCCGTAGCCGTTGTGCCTGCCGACCTCGATCGCGGCGATCTTCGGCCGCAGGCGGTCGAGCACCTTGGGCAGGCCGGGGTCGGCGCTGCCGTGGTGAGAGACCTTCATGGCCTCGACGGGCGGGAGCGGGTAGCCGAGGATCCCGTCGGACTCGGCGTCCGCCGAGAGCCAGAGGTCGAAGGCGCCCTGGGACACCACGGCGGCGACCCCGATCGGGTTCGGGTCCTCGGGCGGTGGCGCGCCCGGCTCGTGTGGCGGCGGGCCGAGGATCCGCACCGTCATCCGGCCCACGTGGAGCAGCTCGCCGGCCTCGGCAACGGTCCGGTGGATTCCGGCTGCGTCGGCCTCGTGGAGCATCCGGTGGTAGTCGGGGTCACGGGTGCCGTAGCCGTTGGTGAGGAACAGGCCGATCGGCATCCGCCCGATCAGCTCGTGGAAGCCGCCCTGGTGGTCGCGCGACTGGTGGGTCGAGACCGCGAGGTCGAGCCGCCCGACGCCCGCCGCGCGGAGCCGGCGGTAGACCGCGCCCTCAGGCGGGCCGGCGTCGAAGAGCGCATTCGCGCCGTGGCCGTCCTGGACGAGGGTGGCGTCGCCCTGGCCGATGTCGAGGAACCTCACCGTCAGGTCGCCCGGGGGCGACGGGGAGCCGAGCCCCGTGGCGGTGGCAAGCGCGAGGACGGTCAGGATGAGGACGAGCACCGCGACGCGGAAGGAGCGCGGAGCGCGCCGCCAGGCGGCGGCCCGCTCGGCGTAGCCCGGCCGGAGCCCGGCGCGCCGCCTGCGTCGCACGGCGTGCCGGATGCCGAGGATGGCGGCAGCAATGAGGAGGTAGGCGGCGGCTACGTCTCCCGCGGAGTGCAGCGGCAGCGCCAGCCGACTCCCCTGGATGCCGGCGCACCGCTCCGCGAGGCCCTCGAGGTAGGCGAGCGGGATCCGGGCCGGCGGGCCGAGGAGCTCCGCGACCGCGCGTGCCGGAGGAGCGACGCCCCCGACGATGCCCAGGGCGGCCTTGACCATCCCGAGCCACATCGCGGGCGCGACGGCGGGCAGAGCGAGCAGGTTGGCGAGCAGTCCGGCGAGCGGCACAGCACCGAAGTGGAGCGCCACGAGCGGACCGGTCGCAAGAGTGGCTGCAAGCGTGATGGCGACGCCCTCGGCAAAGCCGCGCACAAGGGCGCGAGCAAGCGGCGACCGGGTGACCGGCAGGAGTTCCTCGGTGGCTCCCGCGAGCGCGGCTCCCAGGGGGCGCCCGAGCGCCAGGATTCCGGCGACTGCCGCGAAGGAGAGCTGCCAGCCGGGGTCGGCGCTCACGCGGGGGTTCAGCGCGAGCGTTGCCGCGGCGGCCAGCAGGAGCGCGTACCAGCGCGATGCGGGCCGTGAGAGCGTCATCGCGACGATCCCGGCCGCGCCCATCACGCCGGCTCGCTGCAGCGACGGGCCCGCCCCGGCCAGCGGCACGTACAGGGCGATGAGAGCGAGGAGCGCCGCTCCGCGGGCGAGCGGGCCGGCGCGCACCAGCGCGAGGAGCGGCATCGCCAGCGCCACGAGCAGCATCACGTTCTGACCGCTCACCGCCAGCAGGTGGCTGAGGCCCGAATCTCGCCAGTCCTGACGAGTGGTCTCGTCGATCGCCTCGTCCTGGCCGAGCACCATGCCGCGCGCGAGGGCGGCCTCGGGCGGCGGGAGACCCGCCGCGACGGCGCCCTCCGCGCGCCTCCGCATGGCATCGAGAGCGCCGGCTACGCCGCCACGGCGGCGACCCGTCGCGCGCGCCCGGTCGAGCAGGAGCTCGCCGGCGATGCCGGCGCGGCGGAGTTGGTCGGTGAACTCTTCACCGGGCCTCAGGCCACGCACCTGTCCATCCGCCGCCAGCTCCTCGCCGACGTCGATGCGGTCGGGGAGGCGCGTCCAGCGGGCGATGCGCATGAGGAGGCGCTCGTTTCGCAGCCGCCCGGACACCACGGTGACCTCCGCGGAAGCGCCGAAGGGGTTGGGGCGGGGCATTGAGAGGAGGTGGATGCGGAGGTTGTGTACCTCTGCTTGCCGCACTCGCGTGGTTGGTGCCTCGATTGCCCGCAGCCGCGCCTCTCCAACGGCAGCACCGAGGAACACCACCGCTAGGGCGAGGGCGGCGCGGTGGTGGGGATTCGTACCGTTTTCCGGCCCGATTCCCCACCACCGTGAGCCGAAGACCGCTGCGGCAAGCGCCACCGCGACCGTCACCGCGGGTCGTTCGCTCGAAGTGAGCAGCCCCGCCGCGAACCCACCCACCGCGACGTGCGCGGGTGTCACCTTCTTCATGGCTGCAGTGCGTCGCGCAGCGTCGCCAGGCGCTTCTCGCCGATCCCCTCGACCCGTGCCAGCTCGTCGATCGAGCCGAAGCCGCCGTGGGCGTCGCGGTACTCGACGATCCGCTCCGCGAGCGTGGGCCCGATCCCGTCCACCTCGTCGAGCTGCTCCGGGGTTGCCGTGGAGAGGTGGACCTGCGAGCCGGGCGGTTCGGCCGCGGCACCCGGCGCCGCGGCGGCTCCCACCACCGGCACGACGATCTGCTGGCCGTCCTGGAGCTTCGCCGCGAGGTTCACAGCGGTGAGATCCGCTCGGCGGGTCGGCCCGCCCGCCCGCTCCAGAGCGCCGGCCACCCGTGTGTCCGTGGGAAGCCGGAGGAGTCCGGGCCTCCGCACCGCTCCCGCGACGTGCACATAGAGGTCTGGCGTATTGGAGCGAGCCGTGGGACGGGCGCCGCCGCCATCGATCCTCACCTCCGCCGGCCCACCCTCACCGCCTCCGAACAGCCGCGTCGCCGCGAACACCGCCAGCGCCGCCGCCACCAACCAGACCACCATCGTCGAGCGTCCCCCGCCGTCCACCCGGCGACCGTAGGAAGAACGCCCTCACACCAGGGGCACGAGCGTCACGGAGAAGTAACTAAGTCAGCGGATCTGGAAGCCCGACAGCCCCTCGGGCTCCTCGGTGCTCTCGTCCACCGACTCGACGTCCGCGCCGCGCGGGCCGCTGGAGCACCAGTCCACCATCGCGGTCACCGCGTCCGGCGCGCCCTCGAACACCGCTTCGACCGCTCCGTCCCGCCGGTTCGTGACCCAGCCGGCCACCCCGCGGGAGCTCGCCTCGCTGCGGCAGGAGTCCCGGAAGAACACGCCCTGGACGTTTCCGCGCACCACGACCCTCCGCCGGACCTGCTCACTCATAGAATCGTGCGCGCATTGGAGGGATCAGAGGCAACAGCCACCGCCTGGGGCGTGGACTCGGAGTATGGACAGCTGCTCGACGTCCTGCTCTGCCCGCCCGACAACTTCCGCTGGCTGCCGGCCAGCGCGATCTCCCGCGCCACCATCGAGAGCGGGCTCGCCTTCAGCAAGGAGGACGCGCAGCGCCAGCACGCCGAGATGGTGAGCGTCTACGAGGAGGCCGGCGTGACCGTTCACTTCCTCGAGCCGGACCCAGCCCTCCCCTACCAGGTGTTCGCGCGCGACTCGAGCATCAACGTGCCCCAGGGCCCGATCGTCACGCAGTGCCACCAGTGGTGGCGGCGCGGCGAGTACTCGCCCGTGATCCGCTTCTACCAGGACAACGACATCCCGATCCACCGGATGATCACCGCGGCCGCGCTCGAGGGCGGTGACTTCATGATCGTCGAGCCGGGCGTCGCCGTGATCGGCAACGGCGAGGAGCGGACCGAGGAGCCCGCGGCACGGCAGCTCGCCGGCTGGCTCGAGGCCGACGGCTGGGAGGTGCGCATCGAGCGCATCCCGCCGCACTTCCTGCACATCGACGTGCTCGCCGCCATGCTCGGCGAGAAGCTCGCCGCCGTGTGTGTCGAGCAGGTGGGCACCGGATTCGTGCGCTGGCTCGAGTCGAAGAACGTGGAGATCGTTCCCGTGCCGCTCAGCGACGCGCTCAAGCTGGGCGTGAACGGCGTCTGCCTGGGCGGCGACCGCGTCCTCACGAGCGCCGAGTCGAAGGACCTGAACGACCGCCTGCGCGCGCTCGGCCTGACGGTCTACGACCCAGAGCTCGCGGCGTTCACGCTCGGGGGCGGAGGCGCCCACTGCCTGATGCAGGCGATCCGCCGCGAGCGCGTGGGCTAGGGCTCGACCACCACGCGCAGGGTCCGCAGCGCGCGGTCGCTCGCCCCGCGCAGGCTGCCGCCGTGCGCGATCGTCTGCTCGATGTAGTCGAGCGTCTCCGCGGTCAACCGCTCGCCCGGAAGCACGTTCGGGATGCCAGGCGGATAGGCGGCGAGCGACTCGGCCGCCACCCGGCCCACGGCGTCCCGCGCGGCCACCACCTCCTGAGGCCCGAGGAAGGCCTCACGCGGCGTCATCACCAGCTCGCCCCACGGCGGCGGCGCCGTGAACTGGACCGCGGCGGCGTCGAGCTCCGCCTCGGTCGTGGACTCGATCACGCCGCGGAGCGCCCCGAGCAGCCGCTTGCTGGCGGCGGTCGCGTCCTCGCCCATCCCATACACGGCGACCATCACGTTCTCGCCTGCCAGCTCCATCAGCACGTCGTGGTCCTCGCGTAGCCGGCGCGCCAGCTCGTACCCGCTCATGCGCGTGCCGCGAACGTCGATGGCGAGCCGCAGCGGGTCGTAGTCGAATACGCCCGGCGCTCCCGCCAGCCGCTCGTCCAGCACGTCGAGCCCGGGGATCTCACGGATCGCCTCGCGCGTGAGCGCGAGCGCGGCGAGCGTCTCGCCCACAAGCTCGCGCCCGCGTGTGGCGGCGAGCCTGCGCGCCGCGTCGAGCGAGCCCATCAGCAGCGAGCTGGGGCTGGTGGACTCGACCAGCGTCACGCACCGGTCCACCACCTGCTCCTCGATCAGGTCGCCGTCGCCGAGGTGGATCATTGCCGACTGGGTCAGGCTCCCCACCACCTTGTGGATGCTCGAGATCACCAGGTCCGCACCCAGGCTGAGAGCGCTCGCGGGCAGGTCCTCGTGGAAGGCGAGATGCGCTCCCCACGCCTCGTCCACCACCAGCGGCACCCCGTGGGAGTGCGCCACCTCGGCCAGCCCCGCGATGTCCGCGACGGCCCCGAAGTAGGTCGGCGACACCACCGTCGCGCCCACCGCGTCGGGCGTCTCGGACAGCGCGGCGTCGAGCGTGTCGGGCGTCATGCAGTGGGCGATGTGCAGCTCTGGGTCCAGCTCCGGAGAGACGAAGGTGGGCCGCAGCCCCGACACGATCAGCGCGTCGATCGTGCTCGAGTGCGCGTTCCGCTGCGTGACCACGCAGTGACCGCGGTGCCCGAGCGTGAGCAGCGCGACGTGGTTGCCCTGGGAGGCGCCGTTCACCAGCCACCAGGTGCGCTTGGCGCCCCAGGCCTCGGCGGCCAGCTCCGTGGCCTCGCGGAACGGCGTGAGCTCGTCGCCCACGTCGATCCCGTACGTGAGCGCCGGGATGTCGAGCGCGAAGGGGCGGTCCCCGAGCGCCTCGAGCAGCCCCGGGTCCGCTCCCGCGCCGCCCTTGTGCCCGGGCACGTGGAAGCGGCCCGGATCGCGGGCGGCGTACGCGCGCAGCGCGTCGAGATACGGCGTGTCGGACTGGCCGGCCAAGAGTCCGCGAGTCTAGGTGCTGAGATTTCCCAGGACCGCCTCGACAGCCGCCGAGGCGTCCGGCACTGACACCACGCCGTCGATGTCCCACGTGCCGATCCCGACAACGCGTTTCCCCGCCTTCAGCGCGAGGGCGATCTCCGAGAGGGTCCCGTAGGCGCCGCCGACCGCGATCACGGCGTCCGCCGCGCGCACCACCAGCACGTTCCGGCCCTCGCCGAGCCCCGTCGGGATCGCGGCGTCGACGAAGCGGTTGGCCGCGGAGCGGTCGTCGCCCGGCAGGATGCCCACCGTCATCCCGCCCGCCTCCTTCGCGCCGCGGCACGCGGCCTCCATCACGCCCCCAAGGCCGCCGCACACCACCACGACGCCGCGTGACCCCAGCTCGCGGCCGACCGCCTCGGCGACCTCGCACTCCTCGGGAGACGCCTCGCCAGGGCCCGCTACGGCGATGTACGTCAGGGCCGCGGCGGAGTCTCGGCGCGGATCGTCGGCTCCTCGTCCGGAGGAGGCGTCGGTGAGCCGCCGGTGGTCACCGTGGCCCCGCGGCCGCGCGGCTCGACCGAGATGGCGATGCGGGCGGTGGCCAGGACGGCGCCAAGCAGCATCAGCGCCGCCCCCCCGAGGCCGAGCCACAGGCCGGTGCCCTCGTCGCGGTTGAGGCCGGCGGGCGGATGGTTGATGAGCTGCGTGAGCACGATGAGCAGGGCAGCCGCGCCGACCGCGAGCCCGGTTCCGGCCCGAAGCGGCGTGTTCAGCAGGCCGAGCGCGATGGCGAGGCCGGCGAGCGTCAGGAGGCCGAGCACCACCAGCACCAGGTCCCAGACCTCGAACGCGGTGAATGCCGAGAAGGGCCCGTACCAGTCGAGCCCCAGGCTGACGATGAGCAGGATGCCGCCGATCGCGGAGATCAGCGGGCCGATCGGGATCTGGGTTTCGCGTGAATGCGCGCTCATCGGACCACGAAGTTCACGAGCTTGCCGGGCACGATCACAGTCTTAACGATTTCTCCTCCGTCCAAACGCACGGCCAGCTTGTCGGAGCCGCGCGCCAGCTCCTCGAGCTCCTCCCTGGACGCGGTGGACGGCGCCGGCAGCCGGTCGATCAGCTTGCCGTTCACCTGCACCACCAGCTGGATCTCGTCGCGCGCGAGCAGCGCCGGGTCGGCCTCGGGCCACGGCTCCTCCCACACACGCCGGCCGGTCATCATCTCGTACACCTCCGAGCCCAGGTGCGGGGCGAACGGGAAGATCAGCGACCCCGCCGTGGCGACAGCGAACCGCACGTCGCCCGCGGCCGCGGACTCGCGCTGCCGGTAGATCTCGTTCGTCAGCTCCATGACGGCGGCGATCGCCGTGTTGAAGCCGAAGTTGGTCTGCATGTCGTGGGTGACCTTGTCGATCGCCCAGTGTGCCTTGCGGAGCAGGCTGCTCGGCTCGCTCGAGGCGGGGTCCGACCCCGCTTCAGGGGCTTCCGCGGCGGCGGTCCACAGGCGCGAGAGGAAGCGGTGCACGCCGCCCACGCCCGAGTCCTGCCAGTCGGCGTCGTCGGACGGCGGGCCGATGAACAGGATGTAGCAACGCGCCGTGTCGGCGCCGAAGCGCTCCACGTACTCCATGGGCGACACCGTGTTGCCCCGCGACTTGGACATCTTCGCGCCGTCGCGCGTGATCATCCCCTGGGTGAAGAGCCGCGCGAACGGCTCCTGCACGTCCAGCAGGTCCATGTCCGCCAGCGCCTTCACGAAGAAGCGCGCGTACATCAGATGCAGGATCGCGTGCTCGACCCCGCCGATGTACTGGTCCACCGGCATCCACTTCTTCACGACCTCGCGGTCCCACGGGGCCTCGTCGTTGTGCGGGTCGCAGTAGCGGATGAAGTACCAGGACGAGTCGACGAACGTGTCCATCGTGTCGGTCTCGCGGAGCGCAGGGCCGCCGCACTTCGGGCAGGTGACGTTCACCCAGTCCTCCGCCGCCGCCAGCGGCGACTTGCCCTTCGGCGCGTAGTCCTCCACCTCGGGCAGCTCGACGGGCAGCTGGTCGTCGGGCACGGGCACGAGCCCGTCCTTCTCGCAGTGGACGATCGGGATCGGGCAGCCCCAGTAGCGCTGGCGCGACAGCAGCCAGTCGCGCAGCCGGTAGCTGACCGTCCGCCTGCCCTTCCCCTCCGAGGCGAGCCAGTCCACGATCTGCTCGTACGCGTCGCGGTTGTGGAGGCCGTCGAAACGGCCCGAGTTCACCATCGGGCCGTCGTCTGTGCACGGCAGCTCGCCGCAGTCGATCACGGGCCTGATCTCGATGTCGAATTGGGTGGCGAACTCGAAGTCGCGAGCGTCGTGAGCCGGCACGCCCATGACCGCGCCGGTCCCGTACTCGAGCAGCACGTAGTCGGAGACCCACATCGGGATCTCCTCGCCGGTCGCCGGATTCGTGACCGTCCGGCCCAGCGGGACGCCCGTCTTCTGGCGGTGCTCGTCGCCGCGCTCCTCCGCCGACTCGGTCAGCGCGCGGTTCACGTACTGGTGCACCTCCGGCGTGTCGCTCAGGCGCAGCACGTCCGGGTGCTCCGGGGCCAGGACGAAGAACGTCGCGCCGAAGAGCGTGTCGGGCCGCGTGGTGAAGACCGGATAGTCGATCCCGAGCTCCTCACACCTGAAGACGACCTCGGCGCCCTCCGAGCGGCCGATCCAGTTCCGTTGCATCGTGACCACGTGCGGCGGCCACTCGATCGTCTCGAGGTCGTCCAGCAGGCGGTCGGCGTAGTCGGTGATCTTGAAGAACCATTGCTCGAGCTGCCTGATCTCCACCAGGTGGCCGCAGCGCTCGCAGCGCCCGTCGATCACCTGCTCGTTGGCGAGCACGGTCTGGTCGTTCGGACACCACTTGACGGCCGCCTCCTTGCGGTAGGCGAGGCCGCGCTCGTACATGCGCAGGAAGATCCACTGGGTCCACCGGTAGTACTCGGGCTGGTGCGTGCCGAACTCGCGCGTCCAGTCGATCGAGACGCCGAGCCGCCGGAGCTGCCGGCCGAAGGCCGCGATCGACTCGTCGGTAGAGGTGCGCGGCTGCTGGCCCGTCTTGATCGCGTGGTTCTCGGCGGGGAGGCCGAAGGCGTCGTAGCCCATCGGGTGCAGGACGTACTCGCCGCGGCGGCGGTGGAAGTGGGCCACGGCGTCCCCGACGGCGTAGTTCTTCAGGTGCCCGATGTGCGGCTCGCCGCTCGTGTACGGCAGCATCTCGAGCACGTACGACTTCGGCTTGCCGGAGAAGTCGTTCGAGACCTCCCAGGTGTGCTCATCCGCCCACACCTTCTGCCACTTGGGCTCGATCGTCTTCGGGTCGTACCGGTCCACGGTGGGCAAGGGTACCCGTGGGCGAGCGGGCGCTAGCGGTGGCGGCGGGCCAGGTACGAGTGGCCGGCGCGCACGAGCACCGTGCGATGCCGCCGGAAGTCGCGCACCGACACCGCGCCGCTCGTCACGCGCGTGAGTGTGCCGTCGCAGCGGTCCACGGTGAGCCAGCGGGTCCCGCGCACCGTGGCCTGGCTGTGGCGCCCGTGCGTACGGAAGCGCCCGCCGCTGTCACGGCCCCACAGCTTGCGCACCTTGCGCGTGCCGGAGGCGGACGCGATCGCGCCCGAGCGCGCGCGCCGCCGTGCGCCCACGCGCGGGCAGCCGGAGAAACGCCCCCCGCGCAGATAGACGTCCACGCGGCCGCAGCCCTCGCGCGGCTGGCGCAGGGTGAAGAGGCCGCCGCCGAAGCGTCCCCTCTGGGTCCCGCCGTGGCAGCCCGCGCTCGTGAGCGACACGGCGCCGCGGCGAGTGTCGAAGGTGGCGCCAAGCGGCATCTCCGCGCCCGGCTCCATGTTCTCCCAGCCGCCGCCCGGAGCCTTCACGAGCACCGTGCCCGTGGGCTCGACCACGACGGTCTTGCCGAAGTCGGGAGCGGCCGGCTCCTCGACCGGGTCGGACGGCGTCTCGGCGCGAATCGGCTCCGTCGAGAACACCCGGTCGGCGCTCTTGCTCTCGCCCGCGTCGTTCTCGGCGACCAGCCGGTAGTGATACTTCGTGCCCGGCTCGAGGCCCTTGACCTCGGCGCTCACCGCGTTCAGGTCATAGCCGCTGCCGGCGTAGGCCTCGGGCGTCTCGCTGCCGTAGGCGGTCGTGATGCCGTACTCGAAGCTGTAGTCCGTGGCCTGCGAGTTCGCGCGGAGCTTGCCGCGCAGGCGGACGGAGGCGGTGCCGATGGTGTCGGCGGCCATGTCGCGTACCAGCGGCGGCAGCGTGATCCGGCCGATGAGGCCCGGGTCGTTGTTCCCGGTGAACCACATGTTGCCGTCCGGGCCGGCCGTGATTCCCCACGGACGGTCGATGCCGGAGAGACCGTTGGAGTACTCGGTGATCTCGCCGTCGGTGGTGATCCGGCCGATCCGGCCGGGCGACTTGGACTCCGTGAACCACAGGTTGCCGTCCGGGCCGGCGGCGATGCCGAGCGGACGGGAGTTCGTGGTCAGGCCGGTGGTGAACTCGGTGATGTCGCCGGTCGGCGTGATGCGCCCGATGGCGCCCGGATCGGCGTTCTCGGTGAACCACAGGTTGCCGTCCGGCCCCTTCTCGATGTCCTGCGGGTTGCTGCTTCCGCTGATCCCGCTCGAGAACTCGGTGATCACGCCGCTCGTCGTGATGCGCCCGATCTTGCCGGCGTCCGCCTCCGTGAACCAGAGCGCGCCGTCGGGGCCCTTGGCGATGCCGGTCGGCCCGCTCGCGTCCGTCGTGACGGGGAACTCGGTGATGCTCCCGCCCGTGGTGACGCGCCCGATCAGGTTCGCGCCCGGGTCGGTGTACCAGAGGTTGTTGTCCGGGCCGACTGTGATCTCGGTCGGGTCGCCGGGGGTCGTGACGGGATACTCGGTCACCTCGCCCGCCTTGGTGACCTTCGCGATCGCGCCGGCGCCGCCGGCCATCGCGACCCACAGGTTGCCGTCCGGCCCGGTGACGATTCCGCGCGGATTGCCCGTCGGGAACCCGGCCGTGAACTCTGTGATCACCGCGCCCGGGGTGACCCGGCCGACCGCGTTGTTCTTGTCCTCGGTGAACCAGAGGTTTCCGTCCGGCCCCTGGGCGATCCCCCACGGACCCACATTGGAGCTCAGGCCGGTGCCGAACTCGGACACCACCGGTCCGCCGCCGGTCGTGGACGCCGAGGCGCCGGCGCCGAACAGCGCGGCGCAGAGCGCAATCGCGATCCAAATCCGAGCCCGCACCTAGCCTGTTTCGGCCGGGCCGTCCGGCACTTGATGCAACGTTCGTCCGTCGCATGGCAGCAGCGCAGGAAAAGCGGGTGGCCCCGCTCGAGCTGTTCTTCGACCTGGTGTTCGTGTTCGCGATCACCCAGGTCACGGCGTTCATGTCCCACGACCCCAGTTGGGACAGCCTGGGCCGGGGCATGCTCATCCTGTCGGTGCTGTGGTGGGCCTGGGCGGCCTACGCCTGGCTGACGAACTACATCGCCGCCGAGGAGGACCGCGAGCGGCTCCTGATGCTCGCCGTGATGGGGGCGTTCCTGGTCGCCGCGCTGGCCGTGCCGGAGGCGTTCGGGGACCACGCACTGCTGTTCGCCATCGCCTACGCGGTGGCGCGCTGGCTCCACATCTTCATCTTCGCCGAGGCCAACGACGACGTCGACGCCGGTGAGGCCATCCGGCGGCTGGCGCGCACGGCGCTGCCCGCGCCGCTGCTCCTCATCGGCGCTGCGTTCCTCGACAGCCCGGCCCGGGAGATCGTCTGGGTGCTCGCCTTCTCGGTCGACTTCCTCGGTCCGTACGTGTTCGGCGTCCGCGGCTTCCGGGTGTCTCCGGCCCACTTCGCCGAGCGGTTCTCGCTGATCGTGATCATCGCGCTGGGCGAGTCGATCGTGGCCATCGGCACCGGCCTCGGCCACGAGCTCGATGCCGGCAAGGTCACCGCGGCGCTGCTCGGCCTCGTGCTCGCGTTCGGAATCTGGTGGGCCTACTTCGACGTGGTCGCGATCGTCGCGGAGCGCCATTTCCGCGAGGCGCAGGGCGTGCGCCGCCTCAAGCTGGCGCGCGACTCCTACAGCTATCTCCACCTGCCGATGATCGCGGGCATCGTGCTGATCGCCCTCGGCGTGAAGAAGGCCGCCGGACACGTCGACGAGCCGCTGGCCACCGTGCCGGCGGTTGCCCTGTTCGGCGGCGTCGCCCTCTACTACGCCGGCCACATCGGCTTTCGGCTGCGAAACGTCGGGTCGCTCAACCGCCCGCGTCTCGTCGCCCTCGCGCTATGCCTGGCGCTGATCCCCGTCGGGACCGCGGTGGACGCGTGGGTGGCGCTGGCCATCGCGGCCGCCGTCACGTCAGGCGTGATCGCCTACGAAACGATCCGCTACGCCGAGGCCCGGGACCGGATCAGGCACCAAACGCCTGGCTAGGCGGCGCTGTCCGCCTGCGCGGACTCCTCGTACGGCGCGAAGCACTCGTCGTACAGGTCCACCGCGAGCGGAAGGAAGGCGTCCACGAGCGCGGGGTCGAGGTGGGTGCCGCGCAGGCTCGCCAGCTCGGTCATGACGTCGCGCAGCGGCCAGGCGTCCTTGTACGGCCGCGGGGAGAGCAGCGCGTCGAACACGTCGCAGACAGCGCAGATCCGGGCGGCCAGCGGGATGTCGTCGCCCTTCAGGCCCTCGGGGTAGCCGGAGCCGTCCCAGCGCTCGTGGTGGCTCAGGGCGATCTGCTCCGCCATCTGCACCAGCGCCGACTTCGACCCGGAGAGGATGCTCGCGCCGATGGTCGTGTGGGTCTTCATCTTGGCCCACTCGGCGGGGTCGAGCTTGGCCGGCTTCAGGAGGATCTCGTCGGGGATGCCGACCTTGCCGACGTCGTGGAGCGCGCTTGCGTGCCGGAGCAGGTCGGCCTCGACGACGCTGAGCCCGACCTCGCGGGCGAGCCGCTCGCACAGCCGGCCCATCCGCTCGATGTGCACGCCCGTCTCGGCGTCCCGCCACTCGACGGCCACGCCGAGGCGGTGCGCGATCTCGCGCTCCGCGTCGGCCAGGTCGGCGGTGCGCTCGCGCACGCGCTGCTCGAGCAGCTCGTTGTCGCGGCTCACGCGGTAGCGCACGCGGCGCTCGGCGAACTCGCTCCAGGCGATCGCGCCGAACGCGCCGACGATGAGCGCGAGGAGCGGAGCGGCGATGTCAACGATCGTGCCGGCCTCGAAGGCCACCTGGGCGGCAACGAGGAACGCCGCCCCGGCCGCCACGGTGAGCGCGCCCACCACGCCGAGCGGCAGGCGCCAGCGCACCAGCGGCGGCAGCATCGCGAGCACGGCCAGGATGAGCAGGTCGACCCACGGCGGAGCCGAGCGGAGCGGGAGGCCGTGGAGCGCGGTCCAGATCGCGTTCGCCTGGACCTCGGCGCCGGCCATGAGCTGCTCGCCGCCGACCGGGGTGGAGTGGACGTCGCGGAGCGTCGGCGCCGTGCCGCCGACCACCACGATCTTGCCGCGCAGCTTCGAGGCGGGCACCTTGCCGTCGCGGACGTCGGAGAACGAGACCGTGGGGATCGTGCCGGGCGGGCCGCGGTAGTCGATCCAGGCGCGTCCGTCGCGGAAGCCGTCCGGATCGGGCGTGTGATGTGTGATCCGCTCGGTGGCGGCGACCGCGATGCTCTCGAGCC
>Ga0111538_10004789_pt1 | contig 18650 bp, 23 predicted proteins | sample SoiMethybrSBSTD1_FD_79669 | JGI IMG/M metagenome (GOLD analysis project Ga0111538, IMG submission 79669) | Bulk soil microbial communities from a Populus tree surrounding site in Tennessee, USA - Soil MetaG P. TD hybrid SBSTD1 (version 2)... | ecosystem: Environmental > Terrestrial > Soil >...
CGAGCACGTCGGCGCGCGGACGATCGAGGTGGTCAAGCGGCTGCGGGAGATGTCGCCGCTCTACGAGCTGGCGAAAGAGGGTGTCGATCTGAAGTCCATCCACTGGAAGGCCGAGTAAGGGGGCGGGTCATGGCCTATAGCGAGAAAGTTGTCGATCACTACAACAACCCGCGCAACGTCGGATCCTTCGCCAAGGACACGCCGGGCTTGGGGACGGGCCTCGTCGGGGCGCCGGAGTGCGGCGACGTGATGAAGCTCCAGATCAAGGTCAACCTCGACACCGGCGTGATCGAGGACGCGAAGTTCAAGACCTTCGGGTGCGGCAGCGCGATCGCGTCGTCGAGCCTGGCGACCGAATGGCTCAAGGGCAAGACGGTGGACGAGGCGGCGAAGATCAAGAACACGGACATCGTGAACGAGCTGAAGCTGCCGCCCGTGAAGATCCATTGCTCGGTGCTGGCCGAGGATGCGATCAAGGCCGCCCTGGCCGACTACCGCGAGAAGCACGCGGTCGCGGACGCCGGGGCGACGTCGACGTAGCGGTCGGGAGGACAGCACATATGGCGGTCACACTGTCGGAAGCTGCGGCGAAGCAGGTGAAGGAGCTCAAGCAGGCCCAGAACCTGCCCGATACCGTGTTTTTGCGCATGGGTGTGAAGGGGGGCGGGTGCTCCGGGATGTCCTACGCCCTGGAGTTCGATAGCGAGATGGGCCCGCACGACAAGGAGTTCGTGATCGACGGCATCAAGGTTGTCGTCGACAAGAAGAGCTACCTGTACCTGAACGGCACGACGCTCGACTACGTCCAGCAGGGGCTGACGGGTGGCTTCACATTCGTCAATCCCCAGGCGAAGTCGAGCTGTGGATGCGGTACGTCGTTCTCGGCGTAGCCGGGGGTCCGCGACCCCCACGGAACGGGCCCGACGAAGGGCCCGTTGCCATTTCTGAGGGTGGAGAGCGGAGCGCATGGATCATTTCGAGGTATTCGGGCTGCCGCGGCGGCTGGGTATCGATCTCGCCCAGCTCCAGCGGAAGTTCTATGAGCTCTCGCGGCAGAGCCATCCGGACTTCCATCAGGCCGCGCCGGCGGAGCGGCAGGCCGAGATCCTGGAAGCCTCGGCGCGGCTCAACGCGGCCTACCGGGCGCTACGCGATCCGATCGCGCGCATCGAGTACCTGGTGCGGCTCGAGGAAGGTCGTGACACGCGCGAGGGGGCCCTGGTGAAGCCGAAGGCGCCGCCCGAGCTGCTCGAGGAGATGTTCGAGATCCAGGAAGCTCTCCAGGAGGCGCGCGCGGGAGGTCTCGACGCGGCCTCGCGCGAGACGCTCGCCGGGCGGCGCGACCGGCTCATGAGCCGCTACCGTGACGAGGAAGCGCGACTGCGCGGGCCGCTCAGCGAGGCGTGGGATCGCGCGGGCGCCGAGGCGCGGCCCGGTGCGCTCGCCGCCTTCAAGGAGGCCCTGGCGACCCGGGCCTATCTCAGAACCGTGATCGACGACATCGATGAAGCGCTCGGAGAAGTCGGGGAGGGCCATGTCTCGCATCGTCGGCATTGATCTCGGGACAACCAACAGTCTCGTCGCCTACGTGGACGAGAAGACCGGGCTGCCCCGGGTCATCCCGGATCGGGACGGCCAGACACTCTTGCCGTCGATCGTCTCGTTCGCGAGCGAGGGCGTGCTGGTCGGCGCGGCGGCCAGGCGCCAGCTCGTCCGCCGTCCCGACACGACGGTGTACTCGGTGAAGCGCCTGATGGGCCGCGGCTACGAGGACGTGAAGGACGAGCTCTGTTACTTCCCCTTCAAGGTGCTGCCGTGCGAGGGGATCGTGAAGATCCAGGTCCGCGACCGCGAGGTCACCCCACCGGAGGTCTCGGCGATCGTGCTCAAGTCCCTCAAGGAGCGCGCCGAGGCCCACTTCGGCGAGCCGATCGAGAAGGCCGTGATCACCGTGCCCGCGTACTTCAACGACAGCCAGCGGCAGGCGACCAAGGACGCCGGGCGCATCGCCGGACTCGACGTGGTCCGCATCGTCAACGAGCCGACCGCCGCGTCGCTCGCCTATGGGCTACAGAAGATCCGCGAGGGTGTGATCGCCGTTTACGACCTGGGCGGCGGGACGTTCGACATCTCGATCCTGCGCGTGAAGGACGGCGTGTTCGAGGTCCTGGCGACGAACGGCAACACCCATCTCGGCGGCGACGACTTCGACCGCGAGATCGTGCTGTGGCTGCTCGAGGACATCCGCCGGAAGCACGAGGTGTACCTCGGACGCGACCCCGAGGCGATGCAGGAGCTCCGCCTCGCCGCCGAGGCCGCCAAGATCCGTCTTTCCTTCGACGAGCGGACCGTATTGACGATCCCGTTCGACGGTTTCACGTATCGCCGCGAGATCGCCCGGGGCGAGCTCGAAGAGCTCATCGCGCGGCTGGTCGACTCCACGCTTCGCCCGTGCCGCATGGCCCTGGCCGACGCCGGGCTTGCGCCGACCGACATCGACGAGGTGGTCCTGGTCGGTGGATCGACGCGGATCCCCCTGGTGCGCCGTCGAGTCGGTGAGCTCTTCGGCAAGACACCGCATAGTCAGCTCAACCCAGACGAGGTGGTCGCGCTGGGCGCCGCGGTCCAGGCCCACGTCCTCGCGGGCGGCATCACGGACATGCTGCTGCTCGACGTCACCCCGCTCTCGCTCGGCATCGAGACGCTCGGCGGGATCGTCAGCGTGCTCATTCCGCGCAACACCACGATCCCCACGAACGCGCGTGAGATGTTCACGACGTCGGTCGACGGCCAGCGAACCGTGGACATGCACGTCGTCCAGGGCGAGCGCGAGCTGGCCAAGGACTGCCGGTCGCTCGCCCGGTTCGAGCTGTCGGGCATCGACCCGATGCCGGCCGGCATGCCGAAGATCGAGGTGGTCTTCCTCATCGATGCCAACGGGATCCTCCAGGTGACCGCGACCGAGCAGCGCACCGGCAAGGCCTCGGCGATCGAGGTGAAGCCGACCTACGGCCTCTCGGAGACGGACGTCGAGCGGATGGTCGAGGAGTCGTTCACGTTCGCGGAAGCCGATGTCGAAGCCCGCCTGCTCATCGAGGCGCGCAACGAGGCCGACACGGTCATCACCCACGTCGAGCGCGCGCTCGGGCAGGGGGCCTCGCTGGTCGGCGCCGAGGAGCGCGCGGCGATCGAGACGGCGCTGGAGGCACTGCGCCGGGCCCGCGGGGGCAGCGATCGCGATCTGATCCGCGAGGCCACCACCGCGATGAACCGAGCGACCGAGCACCTCGCCGAGGTCATGATGGACACGGCGCTCAAGGGCGCCCTGGGGAGCCGGCGCGCCGACGAGATCATGGAGAAGTAATGGCGGTTCACAAGGTCACGTTCTTGCCCCAGAACATCACCGTCGAGGTCGACGACGAGAAATACCCGCTGGCCGACCATGGCAAGCCGGGCTCGCTCCTCGACATCGCGCTGGCCAATCACATTCACCTCGAGCACAACTGCGGCGGGAGCTGCGCCTGCACTACCTGTCACGTCATCGTGAAGCAGGGCGAGGAGAACCTGTCGGAGATGCAGCCGGACGAAGAGGACCGGCTCGACACGGCCGAGGGCCTCACCATCCATTCGCGCCTGGGATGCCAGGCGGTGGTGCGCGGCAACGTCGTCGTGGAGATTCCCAAGTGATGACCTGGCGCGATACCGAGGACATCGCCATCGCCCTCAACGAGCGTCATCCCGAGCACGACCCGCTGACGGTGCGGTTCACGGATCTGCACCGGTGGGTCACCGAGCTGCCGGGCTTCACGGACGACCCCAAGGCCTCGAACGAGAAGATTCTCGAGTCGATCCAGATGGCCTGGCTGGATGAGTACCGCAACCGATGAGCTACGGCGCGGCGCGTCTACCAGGTGATGACGTGGTCGGACGCGAAGATCAGGTCGAGCAGCTCGGCGTAGGACAGATCGGCGCCGACGCGGCGGACCCGCACGGCCCCCGGCAGCTCGACGACCGCGCTGCCCTCGAGAAAGACCGCCGACACCTGATCACCGGCGCGGACGTTCTGCTCCATCACAGAGCGGGCGAGCGCGGCGTCAGAGCCCTTGAGGAGATGGAGCACGGTGGCCATCAGAACACGAGAACGCGGCGTCCTCGCCCGACCAGCCCGGCGATCTCCTCGCCGGTCACGCGGACGACCGGGTGGCCCTCGGGATTCCAGCTCGGATCGCTGGGCACGGCGTCGGCCTCGACGTGGAAGGGCACGCCGAGCGACTTGAGGTTGGCACGGAACCGCGCGGTGTCGTCGCCGTCCACGAGCTCGTCGGTGTCCTCGGCCAGGAGCTCGACGGCCGGACCCCGCAGCACGAGGACGACCTCGTTCTCGCCGGCGACGATGCCCAGGCCGATGCGCATGGCCTCGTTGGCCCGGTGGGAGATGCGCGGATCCTCGGAGATCACGACGACGACGGGTCGGTTGTCGGCCACGGGCTCAGTTGAGCGCGATGAAGCGATCCGTGCCGTTGATCAGGTCCGTCAGCACGACCAGGCCGCAGTACGTGATCGTGTCGGCGTCGCGCAGCGGGATGCGGCGCTTCTGGCAGCCGTAGGCGCACACGAAGAGCTTCGCGCCGCGCGCGGGCAGCGCGTGAATGCGCGGATCGTCGAGCGCGCGGACGCCGTCGTCGATCAGGTAGAGGTACAGCTCGGCGCCGCGGTCGAGAGCGGCATCCGAGAGGCCCACCGCCGTTTCGAGATTGGGATGCTCGAGGCCGGTCGAGAGCAGCACGCCGAGCTTTTGCTTCGTCGCCGCCATTGCAGGCGAGCGTAGCATCGCGAAAAATGGAGAGCAAGCTGATGAGCCGCAGAGTCTACCTGGATCACAACGCGTCGACCCCCGTGCACCCGGAGGTCGTCGCCGAGATGCTGCCGTACTTCGGCGAGGTCTTCGGCAATCCCTCGAGCATCCACGCCTTCGGGCGCGAGGCGCGCGAGGCGATGGATCGGGCGCGCGAGCGGGTGGCGCGTTTTCTCAGCGTGTCGCCCCAGGAGATCGTGTTCACGTCCGGCGGCACCGAGTCCGACAACTTTGCGCTGAAGGGGCTGGCCGGCGCCCGCGGCAAGGGGCACATCATCACGTCGCTCGTGGAGCACCACGCGGTGCTCCGGGCGGCCCGTGCCCTCGAGGCGCAGGGCTTCGACCTCACCTGCGTGGGCGTCGACGAGTTCGGCATGGTCGATCCCGACGACGTGCGCCGGGCGATCCGCCCCGACACGATCGCGATCAGCATCATGCACGCGAACAGCGAGGTGGGCACCTTGCAGCCCATCGAGGCGATCGGTCGCATCGCCCGTGAGCGGGGCGTCCCGTTCCACGTCGACGCGGTCCAGACCTTCGGCAAGCTTCCCCTCGACGTGAACGCCCTCGGGATCGACGTGCTGTCGTTCTCGGCGCACAAGATCTACGGCCCGAAGGGCGCCGCCGGCGTCTTTATCCGGAAGGGCACCAAGATGGTGGCTGTCCAGCACGGCGGCGAGCACGAGCGGCGCCGGCGGGCCGGCACCGAGAACGTCGCCGGGATCGTCGGCCTTGGCAAGGCAGTCGAGGTGCGGGCGCGTGACATGCAGGCCGAGGCGCCGCGCGTCGGGGCGCTCCGCGACCGGCTCTGGGAAGGCGTGCGGACGCGGATCCCGGAGGTGCGGCTCTCCGGGCATCCCACCCAGCGGCTTCCGGGCACGGCGAGCCTTCTGTTCCGTCACGTGGAGTCGGAGTCGATCGTGCTCGGCCTCGACCTGAAGGGCGTCGCGGTCTCCGCCGGCTCGGCGTGTACCTCGGGGAACGTCGAGCCCTCGCACGTCCTGGTGGCGATGGGCGTCAGCGTCGACTGGGCGATGGGCGCGGTGCGGTGCTCGCTGGGCCGCTCGACGAGCGCCGAGGACATCGACTACGTCCTCGAGTGCGTCGAGCCGCTCGTCAAGAAGCTCCGCCAGGCGATGCCCGTCGGCGCCGCATGAGATACAGTCCGACGTGGTCGAGCACTTCCTGAACCCGCGCAACGACTGATGTTCGCCGACCTGCGCCGCGACATCCGCGCCGTCCGTGAGCGGGACCCGGCCGCCCGCTCGACCCTTGAGGTCTTGCTCTGCTACCCGGGTGTGCACGCGCTGGCGTTTCACCGTTTCGGCCACGCGATGTGGCGGCGCGGCTGGAAGATTCCGGCACGCTTCCTGTCGCACGTGTCGCGGTTTTTCACGGGCATCGAGATCCATCCGGCCGCGAAGCTCGGTCCCGGTCTCTTCATCGACCACGGCATGGGCGTCGTCATCGGCGAGACCGCCGAGGTTGGCGAGAACGTCACGCTCCTGCAGGGCGTGACCCTCGGCGGGACGAGCCTGAAACGCGAGAAGCGCCATCCGACCCTGGGCAACAACGTCGTCGTCGGCGCCGGCGCCAAGATCATCGGCGGCTTCAAGATCGGCGACGGCAGCCGCATCGGCGCGGGCTCCGTGGTCGTGCGGGAGGTTCCGACGAACTCCGTTGTCGTCGGCGTTCCCGGGCGGGTAACATACCGGGACGGCCAGCGGGTGGCCGGCGACATCGATCTCGACCAGACCGATCTGCCGGACCCCGTGAGCAAGGCCATCGAGCAGCTCGTCGACCGCATTCGCGCGCTCGAGGCGGAGCTCGAGACCGTGCGGAAAAAACTGGAGGAGGAACGCGCGTGACGCCCAAGGACATGCTGAGCCTCAAAGAGGCCTCGACCTATCTCGCCATGGAGGAGGGCAAGCTCGCGTCGCTGGCCTCCGAGCGGCGCATCCCGTGCGTTCAGCTCAACGGCACGTGGATGTTCTCGAAGAAGTCGATCGACAAGTGGCGGAGTCAGCAGACGCGACGCGCGTGATCCCTCGCGATCGCGCCTGGGCGATTCTCGCCGAGTTCACGAAGAGTGATAGCCTCCGCAAGCATGCCCGCGCCGTCGAGACCGCCATGCGCGCCTACGCGCAGCGCTACGGCGAGGATCTGGAGGGCTGGGGCCTGGCCGGCATGCTCCACGACTTCGACTACGAGATGCACCCCCGCGCGCCCCATCACCCCATGAAAGGCGCTGAAATCCTGTTGAGCCGGGGTGTTCCCGAGAACGTCGTCTACGCCATCCTCTCCCACGCGGACTATTCGGGCATGCCGCGCGTGTCGCGGCTCGACCGCGCCCTCTACGCCTGCGACGAGCTCTCCGGCTTCGTGCACGCCGTCGCCCTTGTGCGTCCCGGCCGCGTCATCACCGGGCTCGAGCCCTCGTCGGTCAAGAAGAAGCTGAAGGACAAGGGGTTCGCGCGCACGGTCAACCGCGACGACGTCTACCGCGGCGCCGCGGAGCTCGGGGTCGAGCTCGACGAGCACATCGCCTTCGTCGTCACCGCGCTCACCGGCGTCGCACCCGAGCTCGGTCTCAGCGTGGGGTGACCTCGGGCCCGCAGACGATGCCTCCCGGCGCTGCGTCGCCGCGCGCGGTCGCGCACGTCGACATGGACGCGTTCTACGCGTCGATCGAGCAGCGAGATCGCCCGGAGCTGCGCGGCCGGCCCGTCATCGTGGGCGCGAGCCCGGGCGGGCGCGGCGTGGTGTCCGCCGCCTCCTACGAAGCCCGGCCCTACGGCGTTCGCTCCGCGATGCCCATCTCCCGCGCCGCGCGGCTCTGTCCCCACGCCGCGTTCCTGCCGGTCGACATGGAGAAGTACCAGCGGGTATCGGTGCAGGTCATGGGTATCCTCGTCGAGTTCTCGCCGCTGGTCGAGCCGGTGTCGGTCGACGAGGCGTTCGTCGACCTGACCGGCACCGAATCTCTGTTCGGCAGCCCGCCCGACGCGGTTCGCCTGATCAAGCGCCGCATCCTGGATGAGACCGGGCTGACCGCGTCGGCGGGGCTCGCCGCGAACAAGTTCGTCGCCAAGGTGGCCTCCGAGCTCGGCAAGCCCGACGGGCTCGTGGTCGTCACCGCCGGAGACGAGGCGCGATTCCTCGGCGAGCTGCCGATCGAGCGTCTCTGGGGTGTTGGCAAGGTCATGGCAAAAGCGCTCGGCGACCTGGGCTTCACGCGCATCGGTCAGCTCCAGAAGGCGCCGCGCGAGGTCCTGGCGCGGCGCTTCGGAAAGCACGGCCAGGCGCTCCACGACCTGGCCTTCGGGCGCGACGACCGGGCGGTCGAGCCCTACGGGGTGCCCAAGTCGATCGGCGCCGAGGAAACGTACGGCGTCGACTGCACGAACCTGGAGCAGATCAAGACGACCTTGCGCGCCCACGCCGAACGGGTCGCCGCGGAGCTCCGAGAGAGCGCATTCGCCGCCGGCCGCGTGACGCTCAAGCTCCGCTTCGCGCCGTTCGAGACGCACACGCGCAGCGCCACCGGGCAGCCGACCCAGGACGGCCTCGAGCTCTATCGCCGCGCCCTGGCACTCCTCGAGCGCGATCCGGTCGCGCGCCCGGTCCGCCTGATCGGTCTGTCCGCCTCGCGGCTCGGGCCATCGGGCAAGGGCCAGCTCGACTTGCTCGACCCGGCGGCGCTGCGCCGTGAGCGCCTGGCGCACGTCGTGGATCGGCTGAAATCGCGCTTCGGCGACAGCTCGGTTGTCCCGGCCACTCTCCTGGGAGCGCGGCGAGCCGACCGCGCACACTAGGCGCGTTTGCCACGCGCCGACGGCTCGTTTACACTCCGATGAACGGCTGTTCATTCCGCGGGAGGCGCCCTCATGGATCGTCCGATCGCCTACGACAAGCTCGCGCGCGACGATCGCTTCGTTCGGATGCGAGCCCGGGACGTCGCCGAGCTGAAGGTCGCGCAGGGGCTCCCGCCGTTCCCCGACCTGTCGAGCCGCGAGTCCATCAAGGAGCGGGTGCACGGGATCATGGTAGGCGAGCTGCAGGCGATGGAGGGCGCCGGACGGACCGTGTGCGACTTCCCGGACGCGCCGTGGGAGTTCACGATGGACATGGCGCGGCAGGTCTGGGACGAGTCGCGCCACGTCGAGATCTACCTGCGGCTCCTGGAGCGCCTCGACGGGTACGCCGGCGAGTTCCCGGAGACGACCATCCTCTGGCGCTGCGCCTGCGCCGAGGACGCTGCCGCCCGCGTCGCGGGCGTCAACCGCGGCCTCGAAGGGCTCGCGTGCGACGTGTTCAACCAGCTGGTGCACATCGCGCGGAAGATCGGCGATCCGATCCTCGAGCGCGCCGTCGACTTCGTCCTGGCCGACGAGATCACCCACGTGCGTATGGGTTCGAAGTGGCTGACGCGGCTGACCGAGGGTGACCCCGAGCGCCGGCGGCGCGCGATCGAGTTCCAGGAGAGCATCGACGAGCGCTTCAACCTGGGCGGCGTGCGGCGTGAGGGTGAGCACGATGCCGTGCCCATCTCGGTCGCGACCGACGTGCGGCGCCTGGCCGGCTTCACCGAGGAAGAGATCGAGCGTCTGATCAAGACGACCCAGCGATCTCAAGTCTACTGAGCCGCGTGCCGCAGCCCCTGGACGGCCACTTCAGCGCCGACGATTCGGCGCGCCTGCTCCGGAACTACCGCTACGTGGTCGAGCGCACCATGCGCGCCGTCGGCGGCTGGATCGCGTTGACGCCTGAGATCTCCGCGAAGCTCGTCATGGGGCGCCACGTGTGGGACCTGGCCCAGCACTGCGACGCGTTCGGCCGCCGCCTGCCCGAGCTCCGCGCCCACGCACAGGTCTCCGAGCCCGCCAATCCCGAGGTCGTCCGGTTCATGGACCGCCTCGAAGAGCCCGAACAGCGGGATCAGACCGTGGAGCGTCTGGTTGGCGTGTACTCGGTCCTCAAGCCGCACCTGCTGGCGACCTACCGAGGCCACCTGGCGCGCGCCAATTCGGTCTACGAGCCGCCCACGCGCCGGATCCTGGCGCGCTGCATCGCCGACGAGGAGCGGCACATCGCCGAGGGCCGGACGATCATCGAGCATCTCTCCACCGACGCGTCGGTCATGGCGCGCGTGGCGTCGCGTCAGCGCTGCCTCGAAGAGGTGCTGTTGGCCGCGCACGGCGTCACGGGCGACGCCGCATTCCTCGCGCCCGCGCCGGGCGAGCCGCCGCGCGAAGATCTCGCCGCCGAGGCGCGCGAGTTCATCCGCTTCGAGACGGCCAGCCCCACCTGGTCCGTTCCGGCGGATCTGGCCAAGGCCGTCGGCTCGTTCGGCGAGGCGCTGGCGGCGGCCGACGAGCCGGCACTGCAGCGGTGGCTCGCCGACGGGCTGGTCCTCGCCGCGACGCCGTGGACGCTCCTGCGCGGCGTCCGCCATTCCGGGTACCGGATCACCGCCTTCGCTCGGCTCGGCAACCAGCGGCTCGTGAAGACGAGGCTCGACGGGCCGGGGTGCTCGGCGGTGGTCACCGCGCGCTGGGTGTCGACACCGGAAGGCTGGCGCGCGGCCGCGCTCGACGCCGCCCGCGACGCTGCCGGTCCGGCCTGATCTGCGTTGATCCGCGCGGTCCTGGTCGCCAATCGAGGGGAGATCGCGCGCCGCGTCTTCCGCGCCTGCCGTCAGCTCGGTCTGAGGACCGTCGCGGTCTACTCCGAGGCCGATCAGGGTGCGCCTCACGTGCGCGACGCGGACGAGGCCGTAGCGATCGGCGGCGCGCCAGCTCGGGAGAGCTACCTGAACACCGATCGGATTCTCGCGGCCGCCCGGCAGGCGCGGGCCGACGCGATTCACCCGGGCTACGGCTTTCTCTCCGAGAGCTGGCGCTTCGCCGACGCCATCCGGCAGGCGGGCCTCGTGTTCGTCGGTCCGACACCCGACGCCATCCGGAAGATGGGGGACAAGATCGAGGCCCGGAGGCTCATGTCCGCCGCCGGCGTGCCCGTGCTCCCCGGGAGCTTCGAGCCCGTCGCCGACGTCGCCGGGGCGGAGGCCGCGGCGCGGGCCGTCGGGTTTCCCGTCATGCTGAAGGCCGCGGCGGGCGGCGGAGGCATCGGCATGGCGCGGGTCGCCGGAGCCGGTGATCTGGCGGCGGCGTTCGCCACGGCCGCGCGGCGCGCGCAGGCCGCGTTCGGAACCGGCGAGCTCTACGTCGAGCGCTATCTCGAGCGCCCGCGGCACGTCGAGGTCCAGGTGTTCGGCGATGCGTCGGGGACGGTCGTGCACCTGCACGAGCGCGAGTGCTCGATCCAGCGCCGCCATCAGAAGCTCGTGGAGGAATCGCCGGCGCCCGGCCTGCCGCCCGCGGTGAAGTCCGGGCTCACGGCGGCCGCGGTTGCCGGCGCGCGGGCGATCGGCTACACCAACGCCGGAACCATGGAATTCCTCGTGGACGAGAGCGGCGGCTTCTACTTCCTCGAGATGAACGCCCGCTTGCAGGTCGAGCACCCGGTGACGGAAGAGGTGACCGGCCTCGACCTCGTCGTGGCCCAGCTGCGGGTGGCCGGCGGCGAGCCTCTACCGTGGCGCCAGGACGAGATTCCGCAGCGCCGCGCGGCGATCGAGTGTCGCGTGTATGCTGAGGACCCGTCGAAGGGCTTCCTGCCGTCGCCGGGGACGCTGACGAAGCTCGAGCTGCCCTCCGGAGAGGGAATCCGGATCGAGTCCGGCGTGGAAGCTGGAACCACGGTGTCGGTGCACTACGATCCCTTGCTCCTCAAGCTGGTCGCGCACGGGGCCACGCGCGCGCAGGCGCTGGAGCGGATGGACTGGGCGCTCGCGACGTGCGTCATCGAAGGCCTGAAGACGACGATCCCGTTCCTTCGGCGGATCGTGGCGAGCGACGAGTTCGGCTCGGGCCGAGTTCACACGCAGCTGCTCGAACAAGGAGCCTTCAATGGCTGAGGAGATCAAGGCGCATATCACGGGGGTCGTCTTCCAGATCACCACGAAGCCGGGCGACCGCGTGGCGGCCGGCGACGCGGTGATCGTGCTCGAGTCGATGAAGATGGAGATCCCCGTCGAGGCGCCGCGCGCCGGCGCGGTCAAGGAGATCAGGGTGCAGGAGGGACAGACCGTCCAGGAAGGCGACGTAGTCGCCGTGCTGGAGTAGGGAGGCCTCGATGAGTGTCCACATGTTCAGCGAACTCTACGCCTACCATCGCTGGGCCAACCGGCGGCTCTTCGATCACGCGAGCTCGCTCGGCGAGGAGCTGGTGTCGCGCGACGTGGGCAAGCAGTTCAGCTACACGACCGTCCGGCGCATGTTCGGCCACCTCTACGGGGCCGACTGGATCTGGCTGGCCCGCTGGAAGGGCGCGGCGACCACGACGGTCCCGGGGGACGAGTTCAAGACGCTCGCCTCGATCCGCGCGCCGTGGGACGAGCTCGAGCGCGAGCAGCGGAGCTTCGTGGAGGGGCTGGCGCCGGCCGATCTCGAGCGCGTCATCGAGTACCGGAACCAGGAAGGTAAGCAGCTTCGCGCGCAGCTGTTCCCGCTCCTGCAGCACGTGGCGAACCACGCGACTCATCATCGGAGTGAGATCGCCACGATGATCACGATGATCAAGGGCTCGCCGCCGGACAGCGGGCTCAATACCTACCTGCTGGCGAAACAGTAGGCGAGCGCGGAACAGCGGGAGGAAGGACGCGGGGGCCCACGAGGGCCCCCGACCTGAGCTCAGCTCTCGATGAAGGCGCGGAGGTTGCGGCCGCGGAGCGGGTGCCGCAGCTTCCGGAGGGCCTTGGCTTCAATCTGCCGGATACGCTCGCGGGTCACGTCGAAGCGCTTGCCGACCTCTTCGAGGGTGTGCTCGCCCTCCTCGCCGATGCCGAAGCGTAGCCGCAAGATCTCCTTCTCCTTCGGCGACAGCATCGACAGCGCCCGCTCGACCTGCGTGGTCAGATCCTGGTTGAGCAGGGACTCGTTCGGCGAGCCTGCCGACTTGTCCTCGAGGAAATCGCCGAGCTCGGAATCTTCCCCGATCGGCGTTTCCAGCGAGAGCGGCCGGCGCGACGACTCGAGGATGAGCCGGACCTTCTTGGCCGGCACTCCGGTGCGCTGGGCGAGCTCCTCCGGAGTCGGCTCGCGCCCGATCTCGTTCACGAGATTGCGGTTCACACGCGAGATGCGGTTGAGCGTCTCCACCATGTGGACCGGGATCCGGATCGTCCGCGAGTGATCGGCGATGGCTCGCGTGATCGCCTGGCGGATCCACCAGGTCGCGTACGTCGAGAACTTGAAGCCGCGCCGGTACTGGAAGCGATCGACGGCCTTCATCAGGCCGATGTTGCCCTCCTGCACCAGGTCGAGCAGGGAGAGATCGCTCCCGAGGTAACGCTTGGCGACCGAGACGACCAGGCGAAGGTTCGCCTCCATCAGCTCGCGCTTGGCCTGGCGCACGGTGCGGTCGCTCCGCTCGATCTGCTCGAGCAGGGGACCGAGGTGCTTGCGCGGCAAACCGGCGCGCTTTTCGAGCGCGCGCAGCTCGCGCGCCGCCGCCGGGGCATGGCTGCGCCGGCTCGCCCGATCGAGCGTGCTGATCTGTTCCCAGCGCCGCCGCACCTGGGCGACGATGTCGTCGATCAGCGCGGGCTTGAGCGGCATGTCGGCGACGGTCTTCTGGATCGCCTGGCGGGCCGTGCCGATCGCCGCCGTGGCGTCCCGACGATAGACCGCCGACCGCCGCTTCGCCGTGAGTGACGCCTCGAGCTTTGCGATCTTGCGGACGAGCCGGCGGATGCGCTCGAAGGCCAGGAGCACGGGGCGAATGGCCTTGGGCTCGAGTTCGCCGCCTTCGGCTAGGACGATCACGTCATCAGCGGGAGTCTCGCCCCGCCGCATCTGATCGCCGACCGTGACGAGCGCCTCGACCGCCATCGGGATTCCGGCCAGGGTCCGACGAAGGGCGGTCTGGCCGACCTCGATGCGACGACCGATCTCGACTTCCTGAGCGGCGGTCAGCAGTGAGACCTTGCCGATCTCCTTCAGATACAGGCGGACCGGGTCCTCACCCTTGCTGGGGGACGGAGCGAACGTCTCCTCGACCGCAGGCTGAGGAGTTTCCTCTTCGTCGTCCTCGACAACCGGGGCCGTGTTTTCCCTGTCGTCTCTCGACGCCAGCTCAACCGATGCCGCCGAGGTTCCCTCAGAGGCTTCGCGAGTCTCTCTGAATGTCATCGTGTCACCCGGTTTCCTTTATGGAGGTTCTGATCTTCAGATGCTCCGACGCGTCCGAAAGTTTCATCCACCTGGACTTTCATCCCACTTCCACTGGGCGTAAGGAGCGGAACCGCCTAACCAGCACGCACCGCACGCCAAGAACTCGGTAGAAAGTGACCGGTAGAGCGTCTGCCAGGTCTCAGACCGACCTGTGGCTCGGGCTATTCACGGTCTCCCGAGATCGTGTCTAACCGTAATGCGGCCCTCAGAGTTCCGCACTCGGGTATTTCCCTCACTTCGCGGAAGCCAAGGCCGGAGAGGGGTAGAATCGACGTCCGTGGTATCTCCTAGCGCAAGCTACAGCTTCATCGTCAGATTGCAGATCGCCAACCGCCCCGGGATGCTCGGTCGCGTGGCATCGGCGATCGGCGACGCCGGGGGCGACATCGGCGCCGTGGACCTGGTCGAGACCACTCGCGAGCGGACCGAGCGCGACATTACCGTCAAGGCGCGCGACAGCGTCCACGCCCAGCAGATCGTCAGCCGGCTCCGGCGCCTGTCGGGAATCCGCGTCGGCCCAATCTCCGATCGCACGTTTCTCATGCACCTCGGTGGCAAGATCGAGGTCCGCAATAAGGTGGCCATTCGCACCCGCGACGATCTGTCGATGGCTTACACCCCCGGAGTGGCCCGTGTGTGCCTGGCGATCCGGGACGATCGTCAGCGCGCCTTCTCGCTGACGATCAAGCACAACACCGTCGCCGTGGTGACGGACGGCACAGCGGTGCTCGGTCTCGGCGACATCGGGCCCGAGGCGGCCTTGCCGGTGATGGAAGGCAAGGCGATGCTCTTCAAGGAGTTCGCCGGGGTAGACGCCTTCCCGATCTGTCTGGCCACCAAGGATGTGGACAAGATCGTCGAGACGGTGAAGCTCGTGTCCCCGGCGTTCGGCGGCATCAACCTCGAGGACATCGCCGCCCCGCGCTGCTTCGAGGTCGAGGAGCGGCTCCGGAAGGAGCTGGATATCCCCGTCTTCCACGACGACCAGCACGGCACGGCGGTCGTCGTCCTGGCGGCCCTGCTCAACGCCTTGAAGATCGTCCGCAAGGACGCCCGGCGCATCCGCGTGGTCGTCACCGGGGTCGGCGCCGCCGGCACCGCGACCATCAAGATCCTCCAGGCAAGCGGTGTTCGGGACATCGTGGGCGTCGACGAGCATGGCATCATTCATCGCGGCCGCACCCAGGGAATGGACTTCATGAAGAAGTGGGTCGCCGTCGCGACCAATCCCCGCCGGATCACGGGTAGCCTCGGCGCGGCGCTCGAGGGCGCCGACGTGTTCATCGGCCTCTCGGTCCCCGGGATCCTCACCGTGCGCGACCTCAAGCGTATGCGCCGGGACCCGATCGTCTTCGCCATGGCGAATCCCGATCCCGAGATCAGGCCCGAGGAAGCCGGCCGGCTCGCTCGGGTGATGGCGACGGGGCGCTCGGACTACCCCAACCAGATCAACAACGTGCTGTGCTTCCCCGGCTTCTTCCGCGGTCTCCTCGACGCCCGGGCTCGAGCGGTCAACGACGAGATGAAGCTGGCGGCGGCGCGGGCGCTGGCCGCGTGCGTGCGCCGCGACGAGCTCTCGGCGGAGTACATCATCCCCAGCGTGTTCAACAAAAGCGTGGCGCCCGCCGTGGCCCACGGGGTGACGCAGGCCGCGCACGAGACCGCGGCCGCCGGGCGGCGGCGAAGCCTCGGCATCGCCGGCAAGCGGTGACGCCCCGCTGGTCCGTCGTCATCCCGGCGTTCAACGAGGCGCTGCGGCTCCCTCCGTTCCTGGATACGGTCGTCGCGTACTTCGACGGGCGCGACGAGCACTACGAGGTCGTCGTGGTCGACGACGGCTCCAGCGACGGAACATCCGAGGCGGTGCTGGCGCGGCGGTACGGGTCGGTGCGAATCATCCGGCGGGAGATCAACGGCGGTAAGGGGACCGCGGTGCGCACGGGAATGCTGGCGGCCCGCGGGGCCTACCGGCTCTTCGCCGATGCCGACGGCGCCACGCCCATCCAGGAGCTGAAGCGACTGGAGGCGCCGCTGGTCACCGGCGCCGACGTCGCGTTCGGGTCGCGGGCCCTCCGCGATCCGGGCGTGTCGGTGGCGGCTCGGCGCCACCGGATGATCGCCGGACGCGTGTTCAACTGGCTCGTGGCGCGGCTGGGGCTCGAGGGCGTGGCCGACTCGCAGTGCGGCTTCAAGGCCTTCACCGGCCCCGCCGCGGAGCGCCTCTTCCGGGCGCTGTCCACGCGGGGCTTCGCCTTCGACGTCGAGCTTCTCCTCCTGGCGCGTGCCGCCGGATATCGTATCGTCGAGGTGCCCGTGAACTGGGCCGATCAGTCCGGAAGCAAAGTCGGCGTGCTTCGACACGGGCCGGGGATGCTCCTCGAGATCCTCAGGGCCCGTCTTCGCGTGCGAAGGCAGCGGGCGAGGAGGCAGCGGTGACGTTCGCGAAGAGAGTCCAGGAGGTCGAGCCGTTCCTCGCGGTCGAGGTGGCTGAGCGAGCCCAGGAGCTGGAGCGGTCGGGCATCGACGTGGTCCATCTCGAGTTCGGCGAGCCCGACTTCGAGGCGCCTCCCGTCGTCCGCGACGCTCTCGAGCGCGCGATCAAGGACGGTCGCACCCGCTACGCGCATAGCCTCGGGATCCTGCCGCTTCGCGAGGCGATCGCCGAGCACTACGCCGGGACCTACGGCGTGACGGTCTCCCCAGATCAGATCCTCGTGACCGCTGGCACCTCCCCGGCGATGCTCCTGCTCTTCGGTCACCTGCTCGACGCGGGTGACGAGGTCGTGCTCAGCGATCCCTACTATGCGTGCTATCCGAACTTCATCCGCTATGCCGAGGGCCGTCCGGTCTACGTGGACGTGACCGAGAGCGACGGCTTTCAGTACCGGCCCGAGGCGATTCGCGAAAAGCTCGGGCCGCGCACCCGGGCCATCGTGATCAACTCGCCGGCGAACCCGACGGGGGCCGTGCTCTCCGCCGAGCGGATCGTGGCGATCGCCGAGCTGAGCCGCGGGGACGGCCCGTTCATCGTGTCCGACGAGATCTATCACGGGCTGAGCTACGCCGGACGGGACCGGACGGTCCTCGAGTTCACCGACCGGGCGTTCGTGCTCAACGGGTTCTCGAAGGCTTACGCCATGACCGGCTGGCGGCTCGGCTGGGTCATCGGCCCGCGGGAGCACATCCGGGCGTTGCAGACGCTCTACGGCAACTTCTTCATCTCGACGAACGAGTTCGTCCAGTGGGCGGGCGTCGCCGCGCTGCGCGAGGCGGGCGACGACAGCCGCCGATTCCGTGCGATCTTCGACGACCGGCGACGGGCGATGATCGCCGGGCTCCGGGGGATCGGCCTCGGCGTCGGCGCCGAGCCGACCGGCGCGTTTTACGTTCTGGCCAACGCGCGGCACCTGTCCCGCGATTCGGTCAGCCTTGCCCGCGAGATCCTGGAATCGAGCCACGTCGCGGTCACTCCCGGGGCGGCGTTCGGCGCCAACGCCGAGGGCTATCTGAGGTTCTCCTACGCCTCGTCGCTCGAGCGGATCCGGGAGGGCCTGAGCCGCCTCGAGCGGTTCCTGGCCGCACGCGCGTGAGAGAGTCGCGGGATGCCAAGCGGGCCAGGGCGCGGCAGATCGTTCGCGCGCTCAAGAAGGCTTATCCAGACGCGAAATGCGCGCTGAACTTCACGAGTCCACTCGAACTCCTGGTCGCGACGATTCTGTCCGCTCAGTGCACGGACGAACGGGTCAACATGGTGACCCCGGCCCTCTTCAAGAAATACCGGACCGCGCGCGACTACGCCGCAGCCGACACCGCCGCCCTCGAGGAGGAGGTTCGGTCAACCGGGTTCTACAGGGCCAAGTCCCGGTCGATCGTCGGGATGGCCAAGGCCCTCATCGACCGGCACGGCGGGGAAGTGCCGAAGGATCGTGAGGCGCTGACAGAGCTGCCGGGGGTTGGTCTCAAGACGGCGAACGTGCTGCTGGGCAACGCGTTCGGTGAGCAGGCGGTCGCGGTGGACACCCACGTCTTCCGGGTTTCGCAGCGGCTCGGTCTGGCCCGCTCCGACGATCCCGACAAGATCCACGATCAGCTGGTCGACGTCCTGCCGAAGGCCGAGCTGACACTGACGACGCATCTCTTGCAGAGCCACGGGCGCCGTTGCTGCGCGGCCAAGAAGCCTCTGTGCCCGGCGTGTCCAGTGAAGTCGCTCTGTCCCTGGCCCGGTAAGACCAAGATCCAGGCCAAGATTCGTTGACAGGCCTCCTCCTCTCCTTTAGAGTATGGCGTCGCGCGAAATTGGTCCGTCTGGACGCCTATTTAGAGCCGTCAAGGGGAAGCTGATGCCCACGCCCGTTCCGAAGGAGAGCGAAATCCAGCGCAAGTGGTTCGTCGTCGACGCCGAGGGGCAGGTGCTCGGGCGTCTGGCGAGCCGCATTGCGTCAATCTTGCGGGGAAAGCACAAGCCGACGTTCGTCCCGCATCTCGACGTCGGTGACCAC
>Ga0111538_10004790_pt1 | contig 18648 bp, 11 predicted proteins | sample SoiMethybrSBSTD1_FD_79669 | JGI IMG/M metagenome (GOLD analysis project Ga0111538, IMG submission 79669) | Bulk soil microbial communities from a Populus tree surrounding site in Tennessee, USA - Soil MetaG P. TD hybrid SBSTD1 (version 2)... | ecosystem: Environmental > Terrestrial > Soil >...
CGCGCTCGTCTCGCCGCAGAGGGCCAAGCAGAAGCGCGCGAGCTCGATCCCATCGAGGCGTCGGCCAATGACGCGAGCGAGCTTGTGAGCAATTCATCGCTCGCTCTCCGGTGACGACATCTGCCCACCTTCTCTGTGCGTGTGCCGAGATCGCAGCGCGCGGATGACGCCGTCGCGCCGCAAAGCAAACCGTGCGCGCGCTATGCGAAAGTCTTGCCGAGGTTGGAAGCACTCGGATAGTCTTTGGCTGTTAAGATCATGCGCTATCTCCAATCTTCGGCTGTAACGGGCTGCGCCATCGCTCTCTCGCTCTGTGTTTGGAGCACGACGGTACACGCGCAAACGGACGAGCAACGCGCCGGCGCGCGTTCCCTCGCGACAGAGGGAGCAACCGCCTTCAAGGACGGCCGCTACAAAGATGCGGTCGATCTGTTCACCAAGGCCGAATCGCTCATGCACGCGCCGCCGCACCTTCTTTACCTGGCGCGCTCGCACGTGAAGCTCGGTCAATACGTCAAAGCGCGCGAGGCGTACTTGCGCATCACCAAGGAGCAGCTGCCGGGCAACTCGCCGCAAGCCTTCCGCGACGCGCAGGCCACCGCGCAGAAGGAAGTGAGCAGCGTCGACCCCAAGATCGGATCGCTCGAAATCAAGATCGAGGGCGCCGAGGCTGCCAAGGACCTGTCGGTGCGAATCGACGGCACCCCCATCGCCACGGTGCTGGTCGGCGTGCCGCACCCCATCGATCCTGGCGAGCACCGCATCGAAGCGTCGGCCACCGGATTTCGCGCGCAGCCGCAAACGGTACGACTGGGCGACGGCGACAAGACTTCGACGACGCTCAAGCTCGAGGTCGATCCCAACGCGGCTCCCGCCGCTGCGCCCCCTGCCGCCGGCGGTGCCGCTCCGCAGCTCGGCGCGGCACCGGGACCGGGCGCGCCGGTCCGCGATAGCTCGACTTCGATGGAGTCGACCAGCTCCGGCAGCGGGATGCGCATTGGCGCTTACGCCGCCTTCGGCGTCGGTGCTGTAGGTCTCGGTCTCGGCACCGTGTTCTTGCTGCAGTCGATGGGCAAGCAATCCGACGCCGACGCTCTCTGCAGCGGGGCGGGCGGCGGTTGCCCCCTCAGCAAGAAAGCCGAAGTCGACAAGCTCGACAGCGACGCGAAGAGCGCAGGGACCCTGTCGGTCGTGGGCTATGCCGTCGGCGGCGCGGGGATCGCCGCCGGCGTCGTGATGCTCATCCTCTCGGGCAAGTCCGAGTCGACCGCCAGCAACAAACCCGCCGTCTACCCCTGGGTAGGCGTCGGCTCGGGGGGCGTGGCTGGGCGGTTTTGAAGATCACCGGTTTCGTACGGCTGTTCGGCTGAAGCTTGTTTCGTGGGAGGACCATGTTGCGTCGACGCTTTGAAACGCGCTTCTTGCAAGCGCTGCTTGTACTCGGAGTTTGGGCATGTGGACCCACTGACCGAAGCTTCTTTGACGACTTGCCGGACGCTCCCCGCACCGATGTCGGGACAGGCGGCTCGGCCCCCGACGGCGGGGGCGGGGGATCGGGAGGTGCCGACGGCGCGGTCGCCGATCGCACCGATGTTTCGGCAGAAGGAGCGGCCGGTGCTCCAGCCGACGCGAGCTCCGACAACGCCTTAGGGGACAGGGGCGGCCAAGGCGATACTTTGGCCGATACGGCGGACACGGCCCGCGATGCCTTGGCGGAAACGGGCGGCGACGGCGCAGTCGACGACACCGCGACCGACGCATTGACCGACGCGGTAGCAGACGCCGTGACCGATGCTCCGGTCGACGGCGGCTGCACCGTCGGCAGTTTCCGTTGCACCGGAACGAACCTCGAATACTGCGCTGGGCCGGACTGGGTCGTCCGTGCGACCTGCGCGACCCCCGCGCTCTGCGATGCCGTGGGCGGCATGTGCACTCCCCCCACGTGTCTCCCCAACAACTATCGATGCCTCGGGGCGAGCCTCCAGATCTGCAACGCCGATCAGAACGGCTGGACCGATAAGGAGACGTGCGCTTCCGCGGGTCTCTGCGACGCCGTGCGCGGCATTTGCAGCACATCCGCATGCACGCCAGGCAGCCACCAGTGCAGCGGCGCAACGCTGCAAGTGTGCCGGGCCGATCAGACCGGTTGGGACACGGTGACCGTTTGCTCGACGGCGGCGCTCTGCAACGCCGGAACCGGCATGTGCGACGTACCGCCGGAAACGACGATCGATACGTACCCCGCCAATCCGAGCAACAACGTCACGCCGAGCTTCACCTTCTCGTCCTCGAAGATGGGCAGCACGTTCAAGTGCCGTCTCGATGCCGCCGCGTTCGCCGATTGCACCTCGCCCGCGCCGGTCATGGTGGGGCCGGGATCGCACTCGTTCCAGGTCTACGCAGTGGATGCAGGGGGAGTCGTCGACGCGACGCCCGCCAACTACACGTGGACCGTCGACACCACAGGACCGACGGTCACCATTGTTACCTACCCGGCGAACCCGACGAAGCTCATCGATGCGTCGTTCAGCTTCTCGTCGACCGAGGCGGGGACGACCGAATGCCGCATCGACGGCGGAACGTGGGGCATCTGCGGATCGCCGACGACGATGCAGTACGTCAACCTGACGCCGAACGTGACGCACACGTTCGAAGTGCGCGTCACGGACGCGGCGACCAACCCGGGAAGCGCGAGCTACTCGTGGACCATCGACACCCAGGCTCCGACGACGACGATCTCCGCGGGGCCGACCGGGACGCTCTATATCCGCGACGCCAACTTCGCGTTTTCGGCCAACGAGACGGCGTCATTCGAATGCTCAGTCGACGGCGGGTCGTGGACCCCCTGCACCTCGCCGCGCGCGGTGCTCGGTCTCCCCGTCGGTGGCCACTCCTTCGCGGTGAGGGGCACGGACGCTGCCGGTAACGTCGAAAGCCCAGGGGCCAGCCGCTCGTGGAGCATCGCGTATCCGCTGACGTGCACGCGTGCGGCCGTCAACTCGACGAGCAGCGTCGGCGTCTCGGGGACGGGCATCGGCGGCGCACCCGCCGCCGCGTGGAGAGTCTGCCGCTCGGACTGGACGACGTGGGTTTCCGCCGGTTCTGGCGGCGGTAACTACAACGCCGTCAGCGCCTGCCGATCGATCGGTTATCGCTCGGTGCCGCAGTGGGGCGGCAACAGCAACAACGTCTGCGTGAACGAGTCGTACAACGGAGGTGGAGGGTCGGATCCCAACAGCCTCAGCATCACGGTCGAATGGCTGTGCGACGACTGCGGCGCGCCCCCGGCGGTCAACACGACCGGCATGGTCGGGGTCTCGGGGACGGGCATCGGCGGCATGCCTGCCGTTGGCTGGAGGGTCTGCCGCTCCGATTGGGATACGGCCTGGGTCGCGGCGCAAGCCGGAGGCGGCAACTACAACGCCGTCCACATCTGCCAGTACCTCGGCTACCGAACGGCCGACGCCTGGGGCGGCAGCGGCAACCAAGTGTGCGTGAGCGAGTCGTACAACGGCGGCGGCGGCTCGGATCCCACGCAGCTCAGCATCACCGTTCACTGGCGCTGCATCTACTGACGAAGCGAGCGGCGACGCGCGGCCACCGGGCCGCGCGTCGAGCGGACCTAGCGTGAAATGGCTACTCGCGCTCTTGCGGTTGCAGCGACGCGATGAGCGGCCGAAGCTCGGCCATGAGCGACTCGCGCCGCCCCACGACGGACGGCGCGAAGCCGAGCGCGATGGCGAGCGCGGACATCGCAGACGGGGAAATGGCCTGCTCGAGCAGCGCGCGATAGAGGATTTCCTGCGAGCGGGCGAGGTGCCCGTCGGCGCGTAGATGGCGCGCCAGCTCGACGAGCAGCGTCGCGGACTTGACGGCTTCGAACGAAGGTTGGCTGGTCACACGAGCGACCGCCTCCGCGATCAAGTCGCCGAGCATTCGGCTGGCGATCGATCGATCGATTTCGTAACCCTGGCGACGCGCCTCGTCGGCAATCTCGATGGCCCGCGTGTAGGCGGCCGGATCCCCACTCGGCCGCGCCTTTTCGATCTCGATGTTGAAACGACGGCCGAGCGCGAGCTCCGCGGCCGCTCTGAGCTCTTGAGGCAAATCGAATCCCGCTTGCTTGAAGTGCTCGAGCTCGCGCTGATGGGTCTCGTACATCCGGGCGTACGCCTCGGCGAAGCTGCCCACGATGCCACCCAAGACGAGCTCGGAGATGCGGTCACGGCCATCGGCGAGCACGCTCTCGAGCCCCCCTTCGTCGGGGCCGAGCTCCTGCTGCAAGACGCGCAGCATGGTCGGCAGCGACGCCGTGCGAAAGGCGGCCCACACGCGCGCCGTGGCCCCGGCGAACTGCTCTTGCCCTACGTACTCGCGCACCGCGCAGTAAAAGTCGACGCCACCCAGATGAATGGATCCCACGGCGTGCTCGAAGCGGCGCCCCGTGGTCGTCTTTTCGATGGCCACGTGGGAGACGGCGAGGCGAACCTTGCCGTGGGTTTGCCGCTGGAAGTGCGAGCGCCGGTAGCGGTAATCGCCGACCGCGCCGCTTTCGTCCCCTTCTTCGACGAGGCTCGAGATGGCGAGGTGCGAGGCGATGCGGGCGGGGGTGACGCGGAGCGGCTCCACCGACTTGGCGAAGAATTCGGCGCCGGTGCCGACCCCAGGTCGATTGCTCTTTGCCTCGCCCAAAATGTCCAAAAATTGGCTGCGGGGGGGCTCGATCCCCAGCTCTTGCAACAGATCGAGCGCGTGCGCGGCGTAGCCGAGCACCTGCCGCCCTTCGGGGCCGGCGAGGTCGGCGAAGAACCAGCCGCAGCTCGTGTACATGAGGAGGATGCTTTTCTCGAGCTCGAGGTACGTGAAAGCGCGCACCTTCTCGTCGTCGTCGAGCGGCCGACTGGAGTGACGGCGGAGCCAATCCTCACGCGGGCGCGCGGGATCGAGAAAGAACTCGGCATACGCGTCGCGCGCCTTCCACGGATCGGTGAACAGCGCGGCGGCCCCCTCTTCGAACCGCTCGTGGGCGAAAGCGCGCAAGACGTCGAACGCGTTGCGCAGCGGCGTGCGCCACGCCTGGTTCCAGCCGTCTTGTCCGTCGGTCTGGCAGCCGCAATCGCGGTACCAGCGCTCGACGCCGTGCGAGCAGCTCCACGACGTGCCCTCGCCGTCGGGTCCTGCTTTGATCTCGACCTCGCGCGTCGGTGGATGCGCCCCCAAGAAGGCGCCGTAGTTGGTGAAGGAGAGATCCTTGTTCGGCCCTTCCACCATGAGCGCGTGAGCGAGCGTGAGCTCTCCGAGACGGAAATGGTGCCCGTAACTCTCGCCGTCAGTCGCAACGTTGATGATGCGCGAGGAGCCTCCGCGTCCAGTGGCGAGCCCGGCTACGAAGGTCTGGCTCGAGACGAGCAAGCCTTCGAAGGCGATCGAGCGCGCCAGGGGACCGTCGTAAAAGAAGAGGGCGATCGATCGTCCCGAGCCATCGCGGTGGAAGTACTCATAGGCGACGCCGGTATCGATGCTGCCGTCTTCGACGCTCGTCCATTCGCCGCCGCCGCCCCGAAGGTCGCGTACGCGGGCGGCCTGGTACGGCGAGAGAATGGCGTAGAGCAGCCCCTCGTCGATGAGCGTGCCCAGCGTTTTGTCGTCGCACGCCGTCTCCGGCAGCCACATCGCCTCCGGTTCGCGTCCGAAGCGACGGCGAAAATCCGCGAGCCCCCAGCGAACTTCGGTCGTGCGATCGCGCTCGCTCAAAAGGGGGAGAATGGCGTGGTTGTACGTGTGGGCAATGGCATTGCCGTGCCCCGCGTTGCGCACGACGCTCTTGCGATCGGCTTCGAGGATGCGCTCGTACGTTGCGCGGTCATGACCCTCGAGCCACGAAAGGAGCGTCGGCCCGACGTCGAAGCTGATGCGCTCGAAGTTGTTGATGATGCGCTCCACGCGCCCGTACGAATCGAAGATGCGGGCGAACGCGTTGGCGCGGTAGCACTCGTGGTAGATGCGCTCGTTCCAGTCGTGATACGGCCGCACCTGCGGGTCGCGCTCGACGACGCCCGTCCACGGGTTCTCGCGCGGCGGCTGGTAAAAATGGCCGTGGATGACGAGATCGGTCATGCGAACCTATGAGTTTACGGCGAAATCTTCAGGATTCGTCGGGAATACGCAGGCAACCTCGGCATAAGAACGAGAACACCTCCGATGTGAGTCGTTCAGCGCTCCCTTCGTCGAAGCCGAGCATGACCGACTGGTAGAGCAGCTCCTTGATGGCCCCCACCGTGAGGTAGGCGAAAACGCGCGTGTCGCCCGCAGCGACGATGCCGAGCCCTTGCCCCTCGGTGAAACTCCCGGCGAGGAGGTTCAGGACCTCTTCGTAGACGGCGCGCAGTTTGCGATCGAAATCGGCATCGAGCCCGGGCGCGTCGGTGAGCAGGATCTTCGTCATCGCGCGGTCCTGCAAAAACAGGGTGAGCACGCGCACGATATTCTCGCGGATCTGAGCCGCGACCGTGCGCGAGGGGTCGCGCGGATCGATGCGCATGATGGCGAGGTGAAGCCGCGCAAGGAAGCGATCGACGAGCTCGACGAACACGCCGCGCTTGTCCTCGAAGTACAGATAGAAGGTGCCGCGCGCTACCTTCGCCGCGGCGACGATGTCCTCGATCTTCGCCGCGTGGTAACCGCGCTTGGCGAAGACGTCACGCGCTCTGGCCAGGATTTGGGCTCGGCGCTCGATCTTGTCCATGTTGGAAAGCTCACCTTCTACCTGAGAAGCGGGGGCCGGCGTCCGAATCCTGCGCCGGAATCGCGAAAGACTGACACGCGTGTCAGTTTGCCGAGGACCGCGTCGTTTGTCGATGAGCTTGCGTCGAAGGGTGCCCCAATTGGACCTGAGGCTGAAAATCGGCCTAGTTGCCGGGGGCGTTTTGGCTTGCCACGGACGGCGTCCCCCTGTACTGACGTTGAACTGACACGTCAGTTCAGTGGCTCCGGATCCGCATCCGTTCGCCTTCTCGAGCTTTCGCGGGGGCGAGCAGGTGAGGAGGGAAATCGCGCGATGGCTCGAGAGAGTACACCCGAGAAGCTGGTGATCGGCATGGACGTGGGGTCGACGACCGTGAAGGCGGTCGTCATCGATCCCGATTCCAAACAAATCCTCTGGAGCGACTACCAGCGTCACCTGACCAAACAGCCCGAAAAGGTGATGGAGCTGCTCGGCGCGATACAGGCCACGTTTCCCGAGCGCCCTTTCGAGAACGTCGGGACCTGGCGGATGTTTCTCACGGGCTCCGGATCGGGCCCGCTCGCCAAACCCACTGGCGGGAAATTCGTACAGGAGGTGAACGCCGTCTCGCTGGCCGTCGAGCACCTGCATCCGGACGTGCTCAGCGTGATCGAGCTCGGCGGGCAAGACGCCAAGATCATCATGTTCAAGCAGGACGCGAAGACCGGCTCCAAGACGCCGAACGCCTCCATGAACGACAAGTGCGCGTCGGGCACCGGCGCCACCATCGACAAATGCTTCCTCAAGGTGAACGCGCCGCCCGACATGGTGACGTCGCTTCACTTCGACGATTCGAAGCTCCACCACGTCGCGGCGAAGTGCGGCGTCTTCGCGGAGACGGACATCGTCAACCTCATCAAGTCGGGTATCCCGGCCAACGAGGTCCTCTGCTCGCTCGCCGATGCCATCGTCCTGCAGAACCTCTCCGTGCTGACGCGCGGCAACACGCTGCAGGCGCGCGTGCTCCTCTTGGGCGGCCCCAACACGTACCTGCCCTTTCTCCAGGAGTGCTGGCGCCTGCGCATTCCGCAGACTTGGGAAGAGCGCGGCTACAAATATCCGAAAGACGTGCCCATCGAAGAGCTCATCTTCGTCCCCAAGGACGCGCAATATTACGCCGCGCTCGGGGCGACGATTTTCGGCCTTTCCGAAAGCGCGGACAGCGGCGTTTTCGCCGGCATGGCGGGCCTCGATCGGTACATCACCCACGGCCGCAAAGAGCGCCTCGGTGAGAGTGCGGGCCCGCCCCTCGTGCGCGCGTCGAACGAGGCCGACGAGTTCTGCGAGCTCTACAAGATCCCGAAGTTCACGCCGGCCAAGTTCGAGCCCGGACAAGTGGTGCGCGCCGCCATCGGACTCGACGGCGGGTCGACGTCGTCGAAAGCGGTGCTCGTCGACGAGGACAAGAACATCCTCGCCAAGGCGTACCAGCTGTCCGAAGGCAACCCGATCAAGGACATGAAGCAGCTCCTCGCCAAGCTGAAGAGCTACGTCGAAGATCAAGGGGCGAAGCTGGAAGTGATCGGCTTCGGCGCCACGGGCTACGCCGCCGACGTCCTCGAGGACACCGTGCTCGCCGACGTCAACGTGGTGGAGACGGTCGCGCACATGATGAGCGCCGTGCACTTCTTCGGCGATATCGACGTCATCTGCGACATCGGCGGACAGGACATCAAAGTCCTCTTCATGAAGAACGGCGACATCGCCAACTTCCGCCTCTCCAACTCGTGCAGCGCCGGCAACGGCATGCTGCTTCAGGCCATGGCCGATCAATTCGGCTTGCCCGTCACCGCGTACGCCGAGACCGCGTTCAAGGCCGAGCTCGCGCCGAAGTTCAGCTACGGCTGCGCGGTGTTCCTCGATTCCGACCGCGTCAACTTCCAGAAAGAGGGCTATTCGAAAGAAGAGCTCCTCGCGGGGCTCGCCCAGGTGCTGCCGAAGAACGTCTGGCAATACGTGGTGCAGATCCCGCGGCTCGCCGCGCTCGGCACGAAATACGTGCTGCAAGGCGGCACGCAGTACAACATGGCCGCCGTCAAGGCGCAGGTCGACTACATCAAAGAGCGCGTCCCCGGCGCCGAAGTGTTCGTCCATCCGCACACCGGCGAAGCGGGGGCCATCGGCGCCGCGATGGAGACCCTGCGCGTCGTGAAGCGCAAGGGCAAGAGCCGCTTCATCGGCATCGATGCCTCGATCGATCTCGAATACTGGACGAAGAACGACGACGAGACCGTCTGTCACTTCTGTCCCAACGAGTGCAAGCGCACGTTCATCGACGCCAAACGCCCCGACGGCTCGACCAGCCGCTACATCGCCGGCTTCTCTTGCGAGAAGGGGACCGTCGAATCGAAAGAGGCGATGCTCGCGCTCGTCGCCGAGCGTAAGAAAATCGCCAGCCAGTTCCCCAACGTCGTCGACTACGAGTCGAAGCAAGCCTTCCGCCACTTCTACGATCCGGTCCCCATGCCCGAAGCGGGCGCGCCGATCGGCGACGTCGAGGTGAAGAAGGGCCTTTTCGGCATCCGGCGCGTCGAGATCAAGCGCCCCTTCGTGCGCTCCAGCGAAGAAGCATGGAAGAAGCGCAAGTCGGTGCGCATCGGCATCCCGCGCGTGCTCAACGTCTACATGACGGCGCCGTGGTTCCGGACCTACTTCGAGACCATCGGGATCCAGAAGCAGAACGTCGTCTTCTCCGACGCCACGACCGAAGAGATGTGGGTCGAGGGAGGGAAATACGGATCGATCGATCCCTGCTACCCGTCCAAGGTCTCGCAGGCGCACATCCACAACCTGCTCTTTCATCACCACGCACCCGACGAGAAGAAACCGCTCCACTACATTTTCTTCCCCATCCTCACGCACGTGAATTCGTTCGTGACCGACACGATGGACAACGCCAGCTGCCCTATCGTCGCCGGCGCGCCCGACGTCATGAAAGCGGCCTTCACCAAAGAAGTCGATTTCTTCGCGACGCGCGGGATCGAGTACCTCGATCCCGCCGTGTCGATGATGGAGCCCGTGCTCCTCGCGCGCCGCATGTTCGAAGTCTTCGGTCCGCGCCTTGGGATCACGGAAGACGAGAACGATCACGCCTGCCGCGAAGCGTGGAAGGCGCTCACCATCCTCGAAAACGACGTGCAGGAGAAGGGGCGCGCCATTCTCGAGACGGTCGAAGCGGAGAACCGCGTGGCCATCCTCGTCATCGGGCGGCCTTACCACTCCGATCCGGGCTTGAACCACGGCATCCCGGAAGAGTTCCAGGTGCTCGGCTACCCCATTCTTTCCATTCGCTCCATCCCCAAGACCCGCGAATACCTCGATCGCTTTTACAAAGAGGATCTCGAGAGCGGGATCATCAAGAGCCCCCTCGAGCTCAATCACGTGTGGCCCGAGAACTACTCGGCCAACAGCGCCCAGAAGGTGTGGGCGGCATCTTTCGCGGCGCATCACCCCAACGTAGTCGTGCTCGACCTTTCATCGTTCAAGTGCGGTCACGACGCGCCGACCTATGGGCTCATCGACTCCATCATCGACGCCTCCAAGACGCCCTACGCCGCCCTTCACGACATCGACGCCAACAAGCCCGGCGGATCCATCAAGATCCGCGTCAAGACGTATGCGCACTCACTGAAGCTCCACGAAGAGCGCCTGCAGGACTCGGCGCGGCGCAAAGAGCAGCTCGCCATGGCCATCGACGCCAAGCGCCTCGAGTTGCTCGAGCTGAAGAAGAAGCAGCTCGAAGGTTTGAAGCAGACCGACGTGGCGCTCATTCGACAGATCGAAGAGCTCGCCGCCAAGGTCAAGGCGTACCAGGCTCCGCCCCAGGCGCCGGAGCTCCCCAAAGGCATCGTGCAGCTCGGCAAGAAGCGCGAAGACGGGACCGTCGTTCGCGTGCAAGCGCAGTAAATCACCAAGATTTCGCAGTGACACCGTCCAGCAAGGGAGAACGACCGTGAGCCAAGCCACCCTTCATACCGAGAACGGCAAAGCGACGACGATGGGCGTGACGGCGAAGAAGAGCCTCCCGCTCGCGTCCGATCTCGACATCGAAAAAGAGCTCGCCAAGTTCGAAGCCGAAGAGCGCGCGCGGCTTGGCCTGGACAAGCAAGAGAAGCAGTGGCTCGAGACGATGGCCAACGCGCAGTTCTCGGCGGCCGAGCGTCCCAAGATCACGCTGCTCATCGCCGGCCTCACCATCGCCCACGATTTTCTCATCGAGGCGGCCCTGAAAGGGCTCGGCTACAACGTCATGACCCTCGAGTGCCCGACCAACGAGGCCCTTCGCTTCGGCAAAGAGTTCGGCAACCGCGGGCAGTGCAATCCCACGTATTTCACGGTGGGCAACCTCGTCAAATTCCTCTGCTACATGCGCGACGAAAAGGGCATGAGCACGGAGGACATCGTCAAGCACTACTGCTTCGTTACGGCCGGTGCCTGCGGTCCCTGCCGCTTCGGCATGTACGTCACGGAATACCGCAAGGCGCTGCGCGACGCGGGCTTCGACGGCTTCCGTGTCATTCTCTTCCAGCAGACGGGCGGATTCTCGCAGGCCACGGGCGACGACATCGGCCTGCGCATGGATTTTCCGTTCTTCACCTCGCTCACCAAGGCGGTGCTCGCGGGTGACGTCATCAACGCCATCGGTTATCGGCTTCGTCCTTACGAGCTCGAGCCGGGCGCGACCGATCGCGCCATGGATGTCGCCAAGAAGGCTTGCTACGACGCGTTCACCGAGAAAAGATCGATCCTCTTTGCGCTCTGGCGGGCCAAAGAAGCCTTCACCGAGGTCAAGATCGACCGCCTGATGCCGAAGCCCAAGGTCAGCATCATCGGCGAATTCTGGGCGATGACGACCGAAGGGGACGGCAACTACCAGCTGCAACGCTTCTTGGAAGGGGAGGGGGCCGAAGCCGACATTCAACTCGTGGCGGCGTGGCTCCTCTACATGCTCTGGGAGAGCCGCAACGACACCAAGAACCGCAAGGATCTGCGCGGGGTCGACTTCTCCAAGTACGGGCTGGCCGAGCTCGGCACGTGGGGCGTGGCCAAACGTGAAGCCACGCTGTGGGCCGCCGATCTCTTGACGCGCCTCGTGTTCCAGACGTTCGCCCACGCCGGTGGTCTCTACGGGTACCACCTACCCGACATGGACAAGATCGCCGACGTCGCCCACGGTCACTACAACAACGATCTTCGCGGCGGCGAAGGGCACATGGAAGTCGGCAAGCTCATTCAGAACGTCGTCATGTCGAAGGCCCACATGACGTTGAGCGTGAAGCCCTTCGGTTGCATGCCGAGCGCGGGCGTCTCCGACGGCGTGCAGTCGCTCATTACGGAGAAGTACCCCGGCACCATCTTCTGCGCGGTGGAGACGAGCGGCGACGGGCGCGTCAACTTCTACTCGCGCGTGCAGATGTACCTGTTCAAGGCCAAGGCCGCGGCTATCGCCGAGCTCGAGCGCGTCTGCAAAGAGCAGGGTATCACCCTCGATCAAGCGCGCGCCTTTCTCGAGGCGAACCCGCGCTACGGCGCTCCGCTGCACAAGGCGCCGCATGCCGCGGCGGGGACTGCCGCCGATCTGGTGTGCGAGATCGCGCCGCTCATCAACGCAACGCGCCTCGAGCGCACCGTGAAGAAGGCGAAGAACGCCGTCTCTGCGGGCGCCAAGGTGCTGCGTCACTCGCCGCAGGCGTTCGCGGTCACCGCGACGCGCGCTGCCGCCAAGGCGCAGGAGATCGCGGGCTGGCTCAAAGAGGACCTCAAGACGTACCGCGCAACGCGCGCTACCGCTTAAAGAGCGCGAGGACTCGGCGTAGACACCACGCAGCGCTCGATGATCTCGAACGGGTCGTAGCTGGCCAGCTCGACGCTCAACCGTTGCGCATTTTTTCGATAGTCGGGGTCGGACAGCACGCGCTCGACCCCGCGTCGAATCTGCTTGGGCGTGGGGCGCTCGGTGCGAAGGTCGATGCCGAGCCGGCGATAGTCGAGTCGCGCGTTGATGTCGTTCTTACCCTCGAGCTTGCCGGCCAAGAGCAGAGGAACGCCGTTCACGAGCGCCTGCATGACGCTGCCATAGCCGCCATTCGAAATGAAAAGCGACACGTGCGGCATGAGAGCGCCGTAGTCGATGAAGTTCTCGACGACGACGTTTTCTTGCGGAAAGCGGCGCAAGAGCTCCTCCTTGTGGAGCCCACCCGTAGTGGCGATGACCAAGTGCTCGGTGCCGGCCAGGGCAGTCAGCGCCGGGACGAACAGCTTCTCGGGATCGCGATTGTCGATCGTGCCTTGGGCGACGACGACGACGCGCCCGCGGTGGGCGTCGATTTTCGCGGTGAGCTCGGGCGACAGGCCTTTGCCCGATGAAGACGGACGCCTGTGGGCGACGAGTGGCCCAACGAACGTGAGCTTCTTCGGCCAATCCTCACGGGGAAAGTCCATATTCGGCGTGCCGACCATGAACATCGCTGCCGACGTGTCATTGTGAACATCGAATAGGTTACCGTTCCACGGGACGAGCCCTTCTTTGGCGCGCAGCTGGTGCCAGATCTTCATGCCATTCTTCGAAGAACTCCGAAGGAGCTGCATCACGAGCGCATCCCGCAGCTTGCCGAAAGGGCCGCCCAGGGGCTTAAGGCCGAAGAAAGGTGGGGGCGCCGTCTTCGAGACCGGCGCGGGCGTCGGCGCCGGCCACACGGGGTAGGCGGGCACGCCGAGCTTCTCGGCGACCAAGCGGCCCGCGTAAAAAGCCCCATCGAAGAGGACGGCTTCCAACGCAAAGCCCTTGCTGAGCTCGACGATGTCGTGCAGGTGCGCCTCGAGGTTCACGAAGAATACCTTTTCGAGCGCGAATGCAATCGCCTTCGGGCCAAGCCCGAGGTTCTTGTACTCCGGATAGTGCTCTGCGAGGTTCTCGCCGTTGATGTCGCGTGCGCGGACGAAAGGAAAGTGAGGCACTTCCAAGGCGGCGAGCTTGGCGGCGTACGACGGGCCGGTGTACCAGCGCACGTCGTGCCCCCGCTGGCGCAAGTGCACAGCAGGGCCGGTCAGCGGGTTGAAGTGCCCGTCGGCGGGAAGCGACGCGATCAGGATCCGCATCACGTCAGCGTAGCTTTGACTAGAGTGACAGTCTAGTGGATGACTCTAGTTAGATCGGATAGACTCGAAAGCGCCCTGAAACGAAAGCCTGCTCGACCGACCCCCCGCCGCGAGAAAGCACTAGAGACCCGCCGGCGCATGCTCCGCGCGGCGAGCGAGCTGTTCTCTACTCGCGGCTATGCCGGAACGACGATGAGTCTCATCGCGGAACGTGCGGGCGTGGCGGTGCAGACGGTGTACTTCACGTTCCACACCAAAGGCGCCGTCATCGCAGAGGTGCTCGGCGCATGCATCCTCGGGTTCGATCGCTGGGATCCGCGCATCGAAGCCGTCGTCGCGGCCGATGCACGCAAAGCATTTGCCGAGCTCCATCCTTGGTTTGCGGAATTCGAGCGCGCCAAGACGCAAGCCGAGGCGCTCGCGGTCTTCATTGCAGCTTCGGTCGAGATCTTGGAACGCGTTGGTCCGCTTGCGCTCGCGATGGGCGCCGCCGCTGCATCCGATGAGCAAGTGAAGAAGGTCGTCGACATCGGTGAACAGCGGCGCGTCGAAGGGTTTGCCGTCGTCGCCGAGAAGCTGGCGAATCGTGGCAAGCTGCGTCGCGGCGTCACCGTCCGCCGGGCGACGGATATTCTGCTGGCGATCCTGAGCTCGGAAACGCATCAACAGCTCACGACGCTCCGAGGGTGGTCATCGTCGGAGTGCCGCCGCTGGTTTCAAGATGTTCTCGAGCAGCAGCTCATCGGGTAGGAGCCCGTTGGCCGAGATGATTCCGCCGAGCGACGGCCAACCCAGCCCCGCCGAAGATGCCAATGAATCGCGGCTCTTTTTTGAGAACGACCGTTCTCGCCAACTCCGCCACTTCGTCGTGCTTCGCCTATTCGCATAGCGTGTTGATTGACGATTCAGGATATCCCTGACGCGGCATCGGCCGTGCGGGGCGTGGTTGGATGTCGGACAACGGCGCCGCGATTTCGCAAAGCACTGCAAATACAGCGTATCCATCCACAAAGAAGCGTATGTTCGAAGCATCGGGGGAGAATCGGGGATCATCCCCGGCCCGCGTCGAACATTGCGAACGACTTCACCACGTCTCGTGCACGCTCCTTCTCGTTTCCGCTTCGCGCGCGTTGTCGCTGCTCTCGTTTGCCTGCTCGTCGCGCTAGCCAGCGATCGAGGGCGCGCCGAAGAAGTCGCCTTGCCCGTCGCGCTCCAGGTCGAGCTCCTGGTCAAGGTCGCTTCGTACGATCGCAATTTCCAGCAGCGTGCTGGTGAGCGCGCCAAAGTCATCATCGTCACCAAGCCGGGCAACGGCGATTCCACGCGCGTGGCCGCGCAGGTCGAAGCGGGGCTCGGACGCGTCGCGCAGATCGCGGGGCTCGCACACGACGAGATGGTGACGCCCTACCGCGGCGCAGCGGAGCTCGCCGAATTGTGCCGCACGCAGCACGCCGCCATCCTCTTCTTTGGCCCCGGTTTCCGCGACGACATCCCGGCGATCCGCGAGGCCCTGGATGGCGTGGACGTGCTGTCGGTGAGCGCCATTCCCGATTACGTCGAAGCGGGCATCGTGCTCGGGTTCGACGTTGCTTCCGGACGACCGGAGCTGCTCGTCAACTTGCCACAAGCCAGACGCCAGAAGGTGGCGCTGCGCTCGGACGTGCTGAGGCTGATGAAGGTCTTTCAATGAGCAAGCGACATACGCTGTGGGGGGCAGCGATCGTCTCGTGCGTCAGTGCGACGGCGCGAGCGGACGATACTGCCGATCTCCAGAGCCTGCTCAGCGAGACGGTGGTCGTCGGCGCTTCCAAATCGGCGGAGAAAGGCTCGACCGCGCCGGCCGTGACCACGACCCTCACGGCGGACGACATGCGCCGTTACGGCATGCGGACTATCGACGAAGCGATCGATTTTCTCTCGCTCGGCGCCACCACGTCGAGCGCCGGAGGACGGACGCCGGAGGTAGGCAGCCGCGGCGTGCTCGTCACGAACGACCAAGGAAACCACTTCTTGCTCCTCGTCGACGGCCACGCGGTCAACGAGGCGCTCTTCGGCGCCGCCCGGTTCGGGCGGGGCGCGGGCATCCCCATGGAGATCGTGGACCGGATCGAGGTCATCCTCGGCCCCGGCTCGGTGCTCTATGGCTCGAGCGCGATGCTCGGCGTCATCAACGTCGTCACCAAGTCGGCCCGCGATTTTGCGGGAACCCATGTGGTGGCAGAGACCGATATCGCTCAATCGTTTCGGGCCGCGGCCGGCGGCGGCTATGAGTTCAACGTGCTGAAGGAGCGCGCCTCGGTGACCTTCGAGGGGGAATACTTCCGGCGCTGGGGCCCCGCGATCGACGTCGGGCCGCAAAACCAGGGGCTCAACTCGTTCGATGGCCGCCAGTGGTCGTTCAAGCCGGGGCAGTACACTGGCACCTGGGGCGGGCGCATGACCCACGCCTATGACGCCGAAGTGCCAGCCGGCATCCTCGTCTTTCGGCTCAAGAACTTCGAGCTTCGCCTGCAGGGCAAGATCTTCAAGCGCGCCTCTCCGTTCAATCACGACTTCGTGTGGCCCGACTCGGACTTCAACGACCGCGACAATTTCGAGCGCGATCGCTACATCTTCGGGGACGCCCGCTACCGGATCCCCCTCTCGGCCATCGCGACGGTGGACGCGCGTGTCTATTCCGACAGCTTCGATTACCAGCGCTCCGTCGACGCTTCGGCCGCGGGGCCGACGTGCGGCTTCAACGTTGCCACCTGTCGCCGCGTGGCCTCCGGTGCTTCGCGCTGGGCGGGTACCGAGCTCTCGGCTTCGTTCGATTGGCGCAAGGACGGCGCGTTCGTCACCTTGATCGGCGTCGACGGGCGGCTCCGTTACGTCGCTTCTCAAGTGGACGTGCTCGACGCCGCCAACAATCGCCCCCTCGCTTCGACCGACAGCGTGCTCAGGGTCCACGACAAGGTATTCGGTGCGTACTTGCAGCAGACCTGGTCGCCCACGCTGTGGCTCAGCCTGAACGCGGGCGCGCGCCTCGACGTCGATCAGCGTTTCGGTTCTCGGATTTCTCCGCGGTTCGCCGCGAGCCTCCCCGTCTGGCAAGGGGGCACGCTCAAGGGCATCTATTCGGAGGCCTTTCGCGCCCCGTCGTGGCAGGAATCGGCGTCGGCCATCGAGACCCAGCTTCCCGCGGACAACTTGATGCCGGAAACGGTTCGGTCCGTCGAGGGGGCGATCGATCAGCGGCTCGGATCGCACCGGCTCTTGCTCGGTGTCTTTCGTTCGTGGTGGCGCGATCTGGTCGAGCTCCATGTGCTGACCGATGCCGAGGTGCGAGCCGGTCAACTGGCGGGATGGCTCCCTCTCTACGTGACGTCGCTGGCGACGCAATATCGCAACGTGGCCTCGATCGACAACTACGGATTCAACGCGGGTTACGAGGGCACGTTGGGCGATAGCCGCTGGCGCTACGGGCTCAATGCAACGGGGGCCATCGCACGGCGTGTCGAGCCCGGGGTGGGCGAGTCGCCTCTCGTCGTAGCCCCGCACCTGTTCGGCAATGCCCGCATCTCTTACGAGCTGGGCGATCGTTTGCCGACGGTAGCGCTGGCGGCGCACTATCAAGCGACGCGACCGAGCGACCGCGCGTGGGCGTTCTATCCGCCCCCTTTCGCGCCCCCATTTGGTCAGGTGAGGCTAACGCTCACAGGGCCCTTCCCAGGCGTCAAAGGGCTCACGTACCGCGCCTACGCGAACTATGCCATTGGCGAAAAAGGTCCGTATGTGATTGGACCTACGCAGAGCGGGTCGAACACGGGGGCGCGTGACCCGACCACCGGGGCACTGATCACGCTCTACCGGCCCCCCGAGCTTGTGCCCATCGAACGATTTCGCGCGGGCGTGGGGCTACAATACGACTTCTAGAGGCAAAGATTTCTAGAGGCAAAGGATTCATCGTCGTCATGCGTTTCATCTTGTTTCTCCTCTGCGCGGCTGCCCTGCCGCTCGCCTGTCTCGAAATGCCCATCAACCGGATCTCGAAGACGGACACCCCGATCGTCGGCGCCGACGCTTCGGATGACGCGGACAACGGCCCTCAGGCAGCCTGCGCGGCGTGCATGAAGGCTGCGGAAGATCCGGGGCCTGGCTGCCAGACCGCCTACGAGGCGTGTGTGGCGGACATGAAGTGCGGCGTCATCATCCAATGCGGATTCGACCGGCAATGCTTTCAAGGATCGCGGCGCGAGTTTTTGCAGTGCGGCCTTCCGTGCGTCAACAGCGGCGGCGTCATCACCATCGACGATCCCGTTCTGCAGCTCGCGTCCAACCTCTTTCAATGTCTCGCCAACGGACCGTGCGGCGACATCTGCTTCCAAAGCGAATAGCGACAATGAGGGGGCATCATTTCATCGGTTGTTGGATGGCGGCCGCGCTGCTCGCCTGCAGCAGCGAAGGGGACATCTTGCCGAAGAAAGATCGGTTTACGCCCAGCAACGTGCCCGACGGATCGTCTTCCATGGACGCGGCGCCGCCCGACGTTCAGCCCGACGTCGCCGGCGACGGTAAGAATGCGCGCGACCCCAACGCCAACTGCGTCAAACCCGGCACGCCGAACAACGAGCGCGGGATCGGAGGCTATTGCGAACCAGACCGCCACGATTGCGAGGGCGACGCCGGGCCGCGCTTCTGCACCGCGCAATTTGCGGAGCTGGCGAAAGTGCCGGACAACCAGTGGTTTTGTTCCGGCCTCTGCACGTCCGACGAAGAATGCGGAA
>Ga0111538_10004792_pt1 | contig 18646 bp, 20 predicted proteins | sample SoiMethybrSBSTD1_FD_79669 | JGI IMG/M metagenome (GOLD analysis project Ga0111538, IMG submission 79669) | Bulk soil microbial communities from a Populus tree surrounding site in Tennessee, USA - Soil MetaG P. TD hybrid SBSTD1 (version 2)... | ecosystem: Environmental > Terrestrial > Soil >...
CGGGCTCGCTCCGCTGGCAGAGATCGTCAAGTCCGCTGAGCGCGCCGTTGCGCTTGAGCGGATTGCCGAGACGATGGAAGAGGAACTGACCAAGGTTCGCAAGGAACTGAACGACCTGAAGTTCGTCCGCATCCCCGACGCCATGGCTGAAGCCGGCCTGACGTCGTTCGCGCTGAAGGACGGGTCGAAGGTCAAGGTCGAGGACTTCGTCCAAGGCTCGCTGCCGAAGGACCCGTTGCAGCGTGCGCTCGCCGTTAGCGTGCTCGAATCACACGATGGCGCTGCGCTGATCAAGAATCAGGTCGTGGTCCCGTTCGAAAAGAAGGACCACAACCGCGCACTCCATCTGGCACGCGAGCTTGAGGATCGCGGGCTCACGGTCAGCGTCACGCACGACGTGCATGCGCAGACGTTGCAGGCCTTCGTGCGCGAGAAGCTGCGTGCCGGCGAACAGCTGCCATGGGAATCGCTTGGCATCTTCGTCGGCAGGCGGGCCAAGATAACGCCGGCATCCTGACCGCAACGAGGAGGGAAGTACTCCAACGCGGTTGGTCCAGCAGCGGGGCAAGGCAGCCCTAATCCAAGGTCCTGATGTGCGAAGCGTGGTGGCACCAGATCTAGAGCCACGCCAGCGTCAAAAGCCGGTTCCTCGTTGTGTGTGAGGTGCTCATTCCCGGCAAATCAGGACAATCCCCGCACCTTCGACCGGAGTGCCCGATGAAACATCTCATCCTAGATGTAGAAACCACGGACCTGTCTAGCGGCACGCTCGTGCCCGACGATCGCCAGCCGCGCCTGACCGAATTCGCCGGGGCTCTATGGGACGACAAGATCGACGACGTGCAGGAGCACGTCTGGCTGTTCAATCCCGGCATCCCGATCGCGCCGAAGGCGGCCGAGATCTCGCACATCACCAACGAGATGGTGAAGGACGCGCCACCCTTCTTCCGGCATGCGCCGGCAATCCGTGCGCTGCTGGTGCTGGCCGACGTCGTGGTGGCGCACAACCTGTCGTTCGACCGGCACATGCTTGAATGCGAGTTCAGGCGCAACAACACGGCAGACGTGAAGTGGCCAAGAGGCATCTGCACCGTCGAGGCGACGGAGCACCTGATGGGCCGGCGCATGAAGCTGAGCGAGCTATACCGCCTGCTGTTCGCAGAGGACCTGCATGGCGCGCACCGCGCGATCGTGGACGTGCGCGCACTGCTGCGCTGCTACCGCGAACTGATCAAACGGGGAGAGCTATGAGCGACGATCAAGTTCTGGCAGATGAAACGCTTGAAGAGGCGAAGGCACGACTGTTCACGCACATCAATGAAGGGATGACTTGTCCATGTTGCGGCCAGTTCGCCAAACGCTACAAGCGTGCGTTCAACTCGGGTCAAGCCATATCGTTGATCAACATTTACAAGACCGGAATGCGTTCAAGCTTTGAATGGGTCTACATCCCAAGCTTGTCAGCCAAGTCCCGTGAGGAAGGAAAGATCGCCTATTGGGGCCTGCTGCAGGAGAAGGACGAAGAACGCGACGACGGTGGGCGAGCGGGATACTGGCGTGTGACTCCGAGAGGAGAACAGTTCGTCATCAACAAGCTGCGCATTCCAAAATATGTCTACGTTTACAACGGCACATGTCTCGGATTTGACCATACCGAGATGGTCACGATCAGGGATTGCCTTGGCAACAAGTTTGATCTGGCAGCCTTGATGGGGTGGTGAAATGAGCATTCGCATCCGCACCGGCTACGCCTTCCACAAAGCAGCTGGCCAGCTGTCCGTCATTGCCGGCATCCTGCAGCAGCATGGCCGCACCCACGCGCCGATCACCGACACTGCGTCGGCCTACGGCTGGGTGCAGTGGGACGGCATCGTGCGCAAGCTGGGCATGCTGCCGGCGTTCGGTGTCGAGCTTGCCGTCTCGCAGGACATCACGGCGAAGCGCCCGGTGGTTGACTACTGGACCTTCATTGCCAAGGATGACCTGCGGCCATTGCACCAGATCATCAGCGTAGCAACTGAGCAATTCCGCTATGAGCCCCTGCTGACGTTGGAGCAGGCAGCCCGCGCTGCCGAAAGCCTCAATGTCGTCATGGGTCATCGGAGCCCGGTCGAGGTGATCGGACCTCGATCGGGCCTCTGGTTCGCGTTATCCCCAGCCGTCAGCCCCGGGCAGCTGAAGCGCGTGCTGAAGACCGGGCACTGCATCGTCGCCGCATGCGACAACCGTTTTCCCGGCAAGGACGATCGCGGCCTCTACGAGATGGCCTGCGGCAAGCGCTCCGATACCCAGAGTTATCCCCAGTGGATAATGAGCGATGACGAATGGCGCGCGTCGGTCAGCCATTTCGACCTGTTCCAGATGAACCTCGACGCCGCGTTGCAGCGGCGTGACGCCATCCTGCAGCAATCGACCGCGACCCTGCAGCGCGCCGAGATGGCGCACCCGCCGCGACCTCTCAGCTTGCTGGTCATGTGCTTTGCCGGTGTCGAGCGACTCGGCATCGATCTGATGAACGAGACTTATTTGAATCGCTTGAATCACGAACTGGACCTGATCAAGCAGAAGGGATTCGAAGACTACTTCCATATGGTTGCCGACATCGTCGCCTTCGCGCGCCAGCGCATGATGGTCGGTCCCGCGCGTGGATCAAGCTGCGGCTCACTGGTCTGCTACCTGCTGGGCATCACCACGATTGACCCGATCCCGCATGGCCTGCTGTTCGAACGGTTCATCGACGTCAACCGCGCGGACCTGCCCGACATCGACATCGACTTCTCGGAGCAGAACCGCAACCTGATCTTCGACTACGTGCGCAAGAAGTATGGCCCGCACCGCGTGGCGCGGCTTGGCACCGTCAACATGTTTCAAGTCCGCTCCGCGCTGCGCGCTGCAGCGATCGCGCTGAAGATCCCGGAGTGGGCAGTCGAGGGCATAGCCGATCAGGCCGAGAAGTCTTCGATCGAGGAGGCGCTGAAAAACAACGTGCTGAACCGGAAGTACCCGGAACTGGCCGTCGCGGCCAAGCTGATCGACCACCCAAGCCACGCTGGCCAGCATCCCGGTGGCGTCGTGATCACCAACGGCCCGGTGAGCGACACCGTGGCGATCGACCAGCGCTCCGGCGCCACGATGTGCGACTACCGCGACGCCGAGAAGCTCAATTTGCTGAAGATCGACATGCTTGGGCTGACCCAGCTGTCGGTATTCGAGGATGCACTGCAGCTGGCCAGCCTTCCACGTGACACGCTGTCCAAGGTTCCGTTTGACGACGTGAAGGCGTTCCACATCCTCAACACGCGCCGCTACGCCGGCATCTTCCAGTTCAATGGTGGCGCGCTGCAGCAGCTGACCAGCAAGGTGCTGGTCCATGCATTCGAGGACATGGTCGCGCTCACCGCACTGGCCCGCCCGGGACCGATGCAATCGGGCGAGGACAAGCGCTGGCTGCGCATCCGGGGCAATCAGGAAGTTGCCAGCTACCTGCACCCGCTGTTCGAACCGATCCTGCAGCCGACGCTGGGCGTCGTGATCTATCAGGAACAGATCATGCAGATCTGCCGCGCTGTCGGCATGGAATGGCCAGACGTGTCCGCGCTGCGCCGCCTGATCAGCAAGTCTGCCGGTCCTGAGGAGATGGACAAGTTCCTGCAGACGTTCAGCAAATGCTGCAAGCAGCACGGCATGACCGACAGCACGATCGAGCACACTTGGAACGTGCTGCGCGAATCCGGTGCCTACTCGTTCAACAAGAGCCATGCAGTTGCCTACGCTGTCGTTTCCTATTGGTGCTGCTGGCTCAAGGCGCACCACCAGCTGGAGTTCGCCGCAGCCACGCTCTCGCACACCAGTGAAGAGAACCAGATCAAGCTGCTGCGTGAACTGGAAAAGGAGGGCATCCGCTACGTCCCGGCCGACAGGCAAGTCTCCACCGACAAGTGGACGGTGGGGAACGTTGACGGACAGAAGAAACTCGTAGGCCCTTTGTCGAATATCATCGGCATCGGGCCGAAGCATCAGTCAACGATACTGTCGCAACGTGCGCGCCCGATGGAACAGCTGCCCGATCATGTCGGCAAGCTGCTTGCACGCATGAAGACCAAGATCGATAATCTCTACCCGATCCGCAGCGCTCTCAACGCGCTGATGCCCGATCCGAAGAAACTCAACATCGTTTCAACGCCAAGCGAGATCGGTGCCGTGCAGACCAACGGCGAGAAGTACACCGTGCTTGTGATCGGCCGCGTCAACGAGCTTCGCGAGAAGCCCGCCAACGGCGCGATGTCGCTCAACATGCGGATCGAGGACGACACCGGAGAGATTCTCGCCAAGGTGTCGCGCTACGAATTCGACCCCATGGGCAAGAAGATCATCGCCCATGGCAAGGGCTACTACGCATTGAGAGGAATGGTCCCGGCTGATTTCCGGATGATCTGGGTAGAGGGGTTTCGCTTCATCGGGGCCGAGAATGAAAATCACAAATCTGAATGACGTTCCGTCGATTGCCGCCTACCTGTCACGCATTCACGCCATCCCGCGCACGATCCGCGCGGCAATCGTCGAGACGGTGAAGGGCAGATACTGGAAGGACGCCCACATCGTCCGCTTCAATCCGGCCAAGCTGGAAGTGATCGCGCCGGAGGACGTTGCACCCACCGAAGACGAACTGAAGGCGATCCAGAAAGACATGGCCACCTACCAGTGGCCAACCGCGAAGCTGCTGGGCAGGAACTACGAGCCACCCGAACAGCTGAAGCTGATCGATCCGGAGAACCTGTTCGAATTCCGCAACATGGCCGGTCAGCTGATCATGCTGCAGGAGCGCACGGAGGAAACCGATCGCGGCAAGTACCGCCCGTGGACATGCTTCGACGACTACATGTGGCGGATGTGCGAGCCGGAAGGCCCGCTGCCGTTGTGGGGCATGGAGCATCTCGGCAACAACACCACGGTGTTCCTGCATGAAGGCGCCAAGGCAGCGCGCGCCATGCAGCGGCTCACCAACCCGACGACGGACGAAGGGAGGCGCGAGCTTGAGCAGCACCCGTGGGGGCGCGAGCTTACCGGCGCGGTCCATCTCGGCTGGATCGGCGGCGCGCTCAATCCCGGGCGCACGGACTGGAGCGTGCTGTCGAAATCCGGCGTCAAGCAGGCCTTCATCGTTGCCGACAATGACGATCCCGGGAGGCGTGCCGTTGCCGACATCGCCAAGCACCTGCACGGCATCACGGTGTTCTCGATCACGTTCAACAAGCACTTTCCGCCGTCATTCGACATGGCTGACCCGTGGCCGCAGCACTTCTTCGTCGAACGTGATGGTGTCTCGATCTACAAGGGACCGCAGTTTCTGGAGCACCTGCGCCCCGCGACATGGGCGACCGATCTGGTCAAGGCTGGCAAAAAGATGGTCCCGGTGCTGCGCGACGAGTTCAAGAACGTCTGGGGGTGGGTGGAGGAGACGGACCTCTACATCTGCCTGCAGCGCCCGGTGCTGCGCTTCCGCGACAAGGTGTTCAACGGGCACATGTCGGCGTTGAGCCACACCAAGGACGTCAGCGTCCTGCTGAAGCAGGAGTTGTCCTGCCAGTACGGCAAGATGGCCTATCGGCCCGATACCGTCGAGCGCATCATCGGCCACTCCGGCGAGCCGCGCACCGTCAACCTCTACATGCCTTCGCTGATCACGCCGCATGCCGGCGATCCCGCGCCATGGCTGGAATTCATGTCCTATCTTTTCCCGATCAAGCACGAGCACCACCACATGATGCGCTGGTGCGCAACCTTGATCGCGCGGCCGGAGATTCGCATGGCCTTTGCGGCGCTGCTGATCAGCGTCACCCATGGCGTCGGCAAGAACACGCTGGGCGAGAAGATCCTTGCTCCCCTCGTCGGGCGGCACAATTGCTCGTTCCCGAACGAGAGCGATATCGTGGACAGCCAATTCAATTCGTGGGTGGTCAACAAGCGCCTTGCCGTGGTCAACGAGATCTACACCGGGCGCTCGTGGAAGGCGGCCAACAAGCTGAAAGCCTACATCACCGATCGCGAGACGTCGGTGAACGAGAAGTACATCAACCACTACACCACGGAGAACTGGGTCCACGTGATGGCGTTCTCCAACTCGATGCGCGCGCTCAAGCTGGAGGACAGCGATCGGAGATGGTTCGTGCCGACGCTGACCGAGAACCCGTGGCCGCGCGAGAAGTGGGTGTGGATCAACAGGTGGATCGAGGGCAACGGACTGCGCATCATCTGTGACTGGGCTCATCACTTTGGCGACTACGTCCTGCTGGGCGAGACGGCGCCGATGACCGATCGCAAGCGGGACATCCAGCGCGAGAGCGAGAGCGACGCGATGCAGCTGCTGCGCAGCTTCTGCGAGGCCAACATGGAAGTCCCGGTGTCGGTCGCCGAAAAGGCCTTGCGTGACTATCTCGCGCGCGAGACGCCGGAGCGCAGGGTCTACGAGAGCACCACCGAACTGCGCAGGGCGATGAGCGTGCTGGGCTGGAAGACGTTCGACGAGCGGCTCAAGGTCGAGGGCCTGCTGCAGTGGGTGATCATGTCGCCGCAGACCGGCAAGGAACTGGCCAACCGTTCGCAGGACATCGCCGAACGGCGCAAGTACGTGCGCTCCACCATTGCCCCTCCGGTGGACATCGCCGTCAAGATGCTGTAAAGGCCTGTCCTATGGAATATGCCTTTCGCATGCCGCCGCGCGACTACCAGCTGGAGAATTTCGAGCGCTTCAAGGACAAGCCGGTGTGCGCCATCTTCTCCGATCCCGGCACCGGCAAGACCAAGACCGCGCTCGATATCGTGTCGTACCGCTGGCACAAGGGAATGATCACTGGCGTGCTGGTGTTCTCCTCGCCCAAGGGCGTGCATGCGCAATGGATCGAGGAGCAGGTGCCGCTGCATCTGTGGGAGAACGTGCCGGCGCTCACCGGCTACTGGAACGGACGCAAGCCGCCGGCTTGGTTCTGCCAGCACTGGACGCTTGGGCTGGAAATCTTCTCGACCAATATCGACGCGCTCAACAGCGAGAAGGCCTATGTGCTGCTGGAGCAGTTCTGCCATCAGCACAACAGCAAGCTGCTAATCATCGTGGACGAGAGCGACAGCATCAAGACGTTCAGCGCCAAGCGATCGAAGAAGCTGCGGCTTCTGGCCTTCAATGCGCAATGCCGCCAGCGCATGATCATGACCGGGACACCGATCGCCAAGGACCTGACCGACGAGTGGGCACAGTTCTACTTCCTCGACCGCGACATCATCGGGCACAAGTACAAGACCACGTTCCAGTCCCAGTTCTGCATCATGGGCGGTTTCGAGAACCGCCACGTGGTCGGGCACCGCAACGTCGATCTGTTCAAGGACCTGACCCGGCCGCACATCTTTCGCGCCAGCAAGGAGCAACTGCACCTGCCGCCGAAGATCTACGACACGGTGCAGTTCGACCTGACCGACGAGCAGCTGCGGCTGATCAAGGAGATTCGCGACACCTGCATTGGCGTGCTCGATGCTGAACAGGACATGCGCGTGCTGGCCAGCACCGCTGCCACTGCAATCCTGCGCATGCAGCAGATCTCCTGCGGCTTTGGGAGCACTGATAGCGAAACCATTTCACTGGCGAAGAATCCGCGCCTCGACACCCTGCTCGACTTGCTCGATCAGCTGGGAGAGCGCAAGGTGATCATCTGGTGCCGCTTCCAGTACGATGTCGAGACGGTGTCCCCTGCACTGGATAAGCGTGCCAAGACCGTGCGGATCTATGGCCCGCAAATGCAGGTGGCGCGGCAACTGGCCAAGCGCGAGTTCATCGAGAACCCCAAGGTGCAGTATCTGGTCGCGACACCAGACGCGGCGGGCAAGGGCATGGACGGCTTGCAGAGCGCGTGCTCGACCGCGATCTACTACTCCAACTCTTACAACGCCATCCTGCGCTGGCAGTCGGAGGACCGCATCCACCGCATCGGGCAGCAAGGCACCGCATCCTACTTCGACCTGATCGCGCGCGGCTCGCCCGACAAGGCGATCCTGAAGAACCTGCGCGCCAAGAAGGATCTCTCGACGCTGGTGCTCGACGACATGCGGCGCATCATTGAAGGAAAGGACGAATGAAGAAGACGAAGAAGAACGGGGAGCCCCCGCAGAAGCCCGACACCGAACTGAGTGAACGTGAACAGGTGATCTTCGAATTGCTGAAGCAGCACAAGGTCGTGCGCGGCGAGGACATCCTGAAGCAGCTGGAGAAGAAGGGCGTCGGCCTGACCGCGATGCGCGCCTCGCACAGCCTCGCCGGCATGATGAAATACCTGACCGCGAAGGTGTGTCAGGACGGCTGGATCATCTCGATGATCGAGGGCGGGCGCGGCACCGGCAACAAATCGATCTACCACATCAAAAAGGAGTTCTAGATGAATGACGATCTGTTCGAAGGCATCCAAGACAAGAACGTGGAGCGAATGAACTTCGTTTCCAAGCAGCTGCGACAGGGTATCGTCGGCGGCAGGCCTGACGGCACCATGGAGCCTCACGGCACGGGCCAGCCAGAACAACAGAAGGCCCTCGAATCGTTGCTGCGGCAGATCCTGAATACCGATGCGGATCTGCGCAACGAGATCAGCCAGCTGAAGGACCGGCTTGCCACCGAACAGGATGCGCGGGCGCATCTTGAGAAGATCATCCGGCAGGTTGCCGATCTGATCGTGAACGGAAGCAAGGGCGCATGAGGATCATCATCATCCTGATCATGATCGCGCTGGCCAGCACGCCGCTGCGGGTCGAGCCGCTCAGCTTCGAACAGCGCTGGGAGCCAGTGCGGCAGATCCCGCAGCCGCGCGAGCTTACTTTCGAGGAGCGCTGGGCCCCGGTGCGCCAGTTGCCGCAGATGCTGGACTTCTCGACCATGCCGCCGCCAGAGCCGAAGAACCAGACCGCGCAGATCGACACTGCGCTGTTCGACCCGAAGCCGATCCTGTCGCAGGAAGAATCCGACAATTTGCCATCCGTCCCGATCCGCATCATCCGCGTCAAGGTCGAGCAGAAGCCGGTCCCGGCCTTCATGTTTGCGCCAGAAGCAACTGCACCAGCACTGCTGCGGAGCGACGATCCTCCGGTACCCGTTCCCGTGTCACGGCCAGCCACGGCAAGGAGCCGGCCCAAGGTGGGGGTCAGGGTCGCCAGCGTGGTCAGGGACGTCTGCACCCGCCATGGCATGCACAAGCAGGTCACCAATGGTGGAAGATCATGGAGATGCCGCCGCTAATGCTGGATGCGGCGCGTTCTTCGCTCTGAGCGGCGCGATGTGGCTGTTCGTCTTGGTAATGGCAGGCAAGTGGCTTGGATGGTGGTAGCGCAATGACGAATAACTCGATCGATCAGGAATGGGATAAGATCAAGGATCTTGCCTTGAAGATCATTCAGCTTATTCAGGATCAAGATAATGAAGCCGTCGTTGCAACGGCTCTGGCCAACGCGGTTTCCTACTGGATCATGTCCTACAAATCGGCCGATCTGGAAGTCGCCGCGAGGCAGAGAGGTGACATCTTCACCAACTTCGTCAAGGCTGTAGGCGCCATCGTCGATATCCAAATCAGGATGGAACTGGATCAGGTCGGGCACGCATGATGGACACGCATGATCTGACGGCGCGCATGCTCACCTGTGCGACCTACATCAGGGACAACCTGATCGAAGGGTCGATGACGACGCAGCGCCTGCTGGAGGATGCCGGGAGCCTGCTGATCGAGGCTGCAGCTGCACTGGAAAAAACGATCCCGCCGCCAGAGCCGATGGAAATCATCGAGCCTCCCCCACCGGGATTATCGATCAATCGCGAGCCACAAGAATTCTGGACCGATCCCGGCGTGACGTCGCGCAATCACCCGGTCAGCAGGACGGCATGCCCCGGCTGCGACAGCCGTGCCGCCAAGACCGTCCACCGCGTGGACAACTGGCTGGAGCTTGAGTGCCCGGTATGCGGCACCCGCTGGAAGTACAGCAACATCAAGAAAGCCAAATGGGTCTAACGCTTGCCCTTGCGCTTCGGCAGCTTGCCGCCCTTGTCGGCGGCCATGAACTCCTTGCCGACTTTCTTCGGAATCCCCAGCGTCGATTTGCCTTTGGCTGCTGCTGCCATGGCCTTGCGCTGCTGCTGGCTGACAGGTGGCATTTCTAGTCTCCTTTCCTTCCACAAGTATCCATGAGCTTGGTCAGCTGGGCGTCGTGACGAACGTTCGCGGCGTTCACCCGATCCATGATGTTGAACAGCGTGAAGCCGGTGCCAACCAAGAACATGACATTGATGCACACCAAGGCAAGCACGAGCGGCTGGGTGGCAAGCCCGGTTACGGCTGCGGTGGCGGCCTTGCCGCTTTCCTCCAAGGCGCCCATGGCATTTCTTGCGCCTCCTTAGCGTCGCCCGAACATACCGGGCATGGCCAATGGGTTCTGACCCATGGGCGGCGGCCCTGCCATTCCCGGCGTGCCGGGGGCGCCCATCGGGGGAGTACCCATGCCAGCCGGGGGCGGCATCGGGGGCCTGCCCATCGGGGCCTGCCCCATCGGGGGCTGACCGGGAGGCGGCATCGGGGGCCTCCCCATTCCGGCACCCATTCCCGGCCCGGGGGCACCCATGGGGCTCACCATCGACGGCTGGCCCATGGGAGCGGCCACCGGGAGGTTCGGCATTGCGGTCCCGGCTCCCGGCTGCTGCTGGCCCATCAGCGACTGTGCCAGCATGTTGCGGCCGGCATCGACGTTCGGGTTGATTGGCGGCATGGATCTATCCTCCTGTGGCGAACGCCTTGGCGCGCGCGGTCCAGATCGATGACAGCGCGAACTCGATGTCGGCATCCGGGACGTTGCTGCCTTTCGCCTCCGGGTCCTCGTCGATCGCAGCCGCGATCGTCGGGTTGCTGGAGATGACATGCGCGCCAATCAGCTTGGGATTCTCCTCGCCCCGGATGTTGCGCGCCGCATAATCGAGCCGCACATCATGGTCGGCTGTGCCGGCATCTTCCGTGGCGACCATCTGCGCGACCTTGAACGTGATCATGGCGACCCGGCCGGCGAATTCGTCATCGCGCGCGGCTGCAATTTGATCGATGGCAGCCATCAGTAAACTCCTCCGACCATCTGTTGCGTGGTTGGTCCCCATGACCAATAGGGTGTGCCGAGACGAGGCGGCGGTATTACTGGCAATTGCTGTGGAATATCTGTCATAGCCTTGCCTCCAGTACCTCGATGCGCGCCATTGCCTCCTGCAACGCCTTGGTCAGCCCGGCAACGATTGCCAACAGGTTGGGCGACTGCACGATGTTCTCGGCGTCCTTGCTGCCAGTGGCGGCGCTCGGCAGCAGTGTCTCCTGCAACTCATGCGCCAAAAATCCCCATTGCGGCTCGTCGCTTTCCTTGAACACATCGAGATAATCGCGATAGCGGAACGTGATCGGATTGAGCGCCTTCACCTGTTCCCAAGTAGACGGCAATGCCTCGACATCACGCTTGATGCGGTAATCGCACGAGGTGGTGATCTGCCCCAGGTTTGCGACGTTGATGTACAGGTTCGTGCCAGTGCCATTCCACATCAGGTTATGGAGTTGCGGATCGGTCCCGCCGCTGCTTCCGGAGCGGCCGACAAACCCACAACCCAACTGGATTGCGCCATTCGCCCAGACTGCCAACGGAAGAGTGGAAGCGCCTTGATGCCCAAAGAGCATCTGATTGATTGCAGGGTCATATGCTATCGTGCCCATGATGGCGGCAGCATTGTTCTGAAAAACGATCCGGTTAGCCGTACCGGAAGCAGCAAGAAGGTTTAATTGACCGTTGGCGGCGACGATATACCCAGCAGCAGTTCCCGTTGTGCCAAGGGTTGTGTTCCCCGTAACACTGAGGTTCCCACCAGAAAAAGTGAAAGTAGCGCCATCAAATTGAAGAAACTTTGTATCACTAAGACCAAATTGCAAAGTGCCAGTCGTATTGGTATTAGCGGAATAAATAGAACCATTAAAGACGGTACTACGGTTCGTGGTTGTTCGGAACGCAGGAAGAACCCCTCCACTCAATCCCGTGCGCAGCCAGAAGGTGCCAGAACCATCAACTCCCATGCCGCACCAGTTGCCACTCCCGCCATCGTAAAACTTGATTTGAGCATCGGCTGGCGTTACCGCGCCAGTGGAGACTGACCCTCCGAATGACCCGATGGTGCTTCCATTCGGTATTACGACCAGCGGGCCGGTCATCGTGTCGCCGGTCTTCAGCACGAACTGGCCACTGCCCTGAACCTGCCACGCGCTCCACGCGCCGCCGCCCTTCTTCTGCTTGATGTAGGTAATGCCGGGGACGGCAGACGAATGAAGGTCCTGCAGCACCACGACCGCGTTCTGCGGTCCAGCCGGCGGCGTCGGGACATCGCCCCAGTAGTAGGTCCCGGCAAAGGGGTGGCCACTCACCGGAGCACCCGCGTCGGGAGTCGTGTCGGACCAGACGAACCCCTGTTCCGCCGGGATGCCATTGACCTCCATCAGCGCCCAGTTGGTGATCTTCTGCTCGATCGCGGGGACGTTCAGGTTGTCGCGCGCGCCTCCGGTGCCGCTGATGTTGCTCGCACCCGTGCCGCCCTTGCTCACCGGCAATGGCAGGTTCAGCGTCGCCTTGATGTCCTCGACCCACGCATTGTAGCGGGCGCTGAAGATGGTCTGCCCGGAGATGCCAAGCGTCCCGGCCGGATAGTCGTAGTTGTCGCCGCTGCGGGGCATCGTGCTATCTCCCGTAGCCGAGAAGCTTGCGCGCGCTGCCGGCGCCGTAGATGTGGTCGAAGCGCGCACGCTCCTCCGGCGAGTTGGGCGTGGCCCTCAGGTTGGAAACATCTTCCGGATCTGGCGGGATCTCGACGCGGTTATGGGTAAGGATCTTTTCGTCCATCCCGTTCGGGTTGTCGAAAACACTCCTCATCTGCGCGTTATGGGTTGCGATGCTTTGCCATGCGTCCTTGCGAATGTTCCGCACGATCCGCAGCATCGATTCCTGATCAAGGTTGGCCGAGATGCCAAGAGACTGCATGGCATTGTCAACCTCGAAATTGGAGATCGAGCCACTCCCGGTGGTCTTTTGCAGCATGGCCCGGATCATCGGACGCATCTTGGCCTGAAACTCCTCGGTATCGGCCACCTGCTTCTTCATTTCTTCATTTCCGGTGGCTGAAGCAAACTTGGCGACAGTCATCTGGCCGGGAAGGCTGAAGCTACCAGCTGGCGTATTGATCGTTCCACCAATCCCCTGTGCTCCGAAACCAGAAATGATCTTCCTGTCCCGTAACATCCTTTCAGCTTCGTAGAGTTGTGGCAGCGTCTGCGCGATTTCCTTTGTGGCGTCACCACGCTTGTTGGTCGCCTCGACCATTTTCTTGTAGTTCTCGGGATCGCCAAAGCGACGCGCGATCGCTTCTTCTCTGGCCTGCTTGGTCAATTCATATTGCTCCTTCGGCAGGACGCGGGTCTTCTCCGCAGCTTCCTTCCTCCGGGTCATGATGTCGTCGCGTTCCTTCTGCCAGATCTCCACCCTCTGCGCATGAGCAGCGTCGTTCCGCTCCTTGGCCTGCTCGTAGCTCTTTTCCAAACGGGCAATCGTTTCCGGGCTGGTCACCTTGTTCATCCCCGGAGCGTCCAGCACCGAACGAAGCCGGGTCATCTCGGGGGAAGGGGTCTTTATCGGCTCGGGCCGAAGCGCCGGAACCTTCTCGGGCAGGTTGATGCGCGCGCCACCGGGTTCCGGCAGAGGTCCGGGGGCGATCGGCGTTCCCTGCGGCGGCAGTGGTCCGGGCGGGGGCGCAGCTGCAGGTGCCGGCCTGCCGCCTCCTGCCTGTGCCATCATGGTCGGGACGATGGAATCCCGGCCTGCAGCAATCGAAGCGTCGGGGGGCGCCGTGTCGGGAGGCTGCGCCAATGGAGCACCGGGGCCGCCGCCGCCATAGGTCAATCCCGGCTGGCCAGCATCCGACATCGTGCCCGATGAGTTGAGCGCCGCCATCCGCACCAGATTGGGGTTCATGGCTGCGGTCTGCGCCAGCGAGTTGCGGCCGGCGTCGATTTCCGGAGGAAGCTCAGCAACCGCATCCGGGGGAACGTCGAGTGCTGCGCTGGGACCTGCAGGCCTTGCTGGTTCTTCCGGAGTTCGTGCCTTCTTTTCCGTGGCCACGTCGCGCGCCAACTGCGCACGCTCCGCCAGTGCCAAGTTGCGGTCATAGAGCCCCTGCGTGAGCCCCTCGGCCGCAGCCGACAGGCCTTCACCAAACGTCTTGGGATAGGGGCGCGAGCGCGATGCCATCGCAGCCGCGACCGCGCGCTGCGCCTTCAGCTGGTCGATGGTCATGCCATTGGCGGCATTGGCCCAGAAGAACGAGGACACCATCGGATCATCAACTTCAGCCATGGATGCCCCTCCCGAAGATCGAGCCCATGCGGTTCAGATCGATGTGCTTCACGCCGCCGATCTCGCGGACGGCATCCGGATCGATGTCCTCGACGTCCTGCGCCATCGGGCCAACGTGGCGCCTCTCCTGCGGATCGTCCTTGTACGAGTACTGGTAGATCGGCAGCTTATCACCCTTGTCGGAGAAGACCGTCCCCATGCGGTCGATGTTCTCCTTCACGTTGCGGTCGGACATCATAAGCGCGGGATTGCTCAGCGCTGCGCCGCCAATTTTGCCCCCCGCGCCCAGAATGCCGCCCATGATGTCGTTCCAGCTGCCAAGGCCGGTCTTATAGATGTCGTTCTGCTGCGCGAAGTTCTGGTTGATCAGACCCGCCACGTCCGTGGTCGGGATCTGATTAGTCGCGATGTTGCGGAAGTTCGGCTGCTGCACCTGCGATCCGGACAGCAGCGCCGAGATCTCGTTGAGCGGCTGCGCCCGCTGCTGATAGCCCTCCGTCAGCGCCTGATTGCGCAACAGGTTCTGCGCATTGAACTGCGTGTTGCGCATGTTCATCAGCTGGGCGATCGCGCTGTTGGCGAACTGGGTACGCGCCTGCTCCTGCGCGAACTGGTCCTGTGCAGCCTGATTGTAGAATGCACCGCGTGCTGCTGCTTGCGCCTCGGCCTGCTGCTGAGCCTGATTTTGAAACATGGCACGCGCCTGTGCCTGCGAAAAACCCTGCGCCTGCGCCATGTTCTCGAACGTAGCCTGCGCCTGCGCCATCTGGTTAAGGCGCTGCTGCTCGACGCCGCCCTGCCCGATCACCGCGAGGCGCGCATCGTTGGCCTGCCGGTTGTAGACATCATAGGCGTTGCCGTAGGCCTGCTGGCCAGCATTGATACCCTGATCGGCAAGCTGCTGGCGCAGCCGCTGCTGCTCCAGCTGCAGCTGCGGATTGAGCCGCTGCATCAGGCCCTGTTCGACCCGCGCACGCTCCGCTTCGAAATTATCCTGATTGCCGTAACTCTGCCTGATGGCGCCGCTCGGGTCGAAGCCATACTGGATGGCGCCGCCCGATCCGTAGCCGAATTGCTCGGCAGTTGTCGGGTTGATCTGCATGTTTGGATTTGGGAGCCAGTTCAGCAGATTGATGTCGCCCGCAGCCGGTGCAGGATTGGTGAAGCCCGACGTGCGCCCTTCGCCCTGCCCGAACTCCCGGTAATGCCGCGCGGCGAAGTCGTTCAGCGTCGTCCCAACGGCCCTTTGTTCGTTGATCGCAGCCGCCATCACGTCAGGATTGGCCTGCAGGTAGGCCTGTGCGTTAAAGGCGCCCTGATTGGCGTTGAACGGTGTCGCGAACAAATTGGCAAGCGCACCGCTCTGCTGGTTCGCCATCCCGGACAAATTCACCTGCGCCGCTTGCTGATTGTTGAAGGCCTGCTGGCCTTGCGGCGTCAGCGTCTGGGTCTGGGTCCAGCGCGGGATGTTGTAGGTCTGGCCATTGTTCGGATCGGTGAAGGTGTAGGTTCCGGTCACGTCGTTGGTCAGGTTGCCCTGTGGTGTCTGCTGGTTGACGTTGCCGAGATACGAGTTGGCGATCGCGGTCGAGACGTTGGTCCCGGTCTGCGCCGCAGCCGTTGCCATCGGGTTCGGAGGCTCGGGAGGATCTGGCTTCCACAGTCCCATCAGGCGGCCTCCTTCTCAACATTGAACCTGCTGGCCAGCCAATCTTCTTCGGTGATTGTTGCCAGCACGCCATTACGGTCACGCCCGTAGAATCTCGGGATCGCGATGAGCGAGAAGCCGATCGTGGCAAGCTGCCCAAGCAGGCGCTCATTGTCGGCCGGGATCTGCATCATCAGCATCTGGCAGCCACACTCACCGAAGGCGAAGTCACCGATGCGCTTGAACGCGGCACGCGACATCCATTTCGGGCTCAGCGCAGCGCCCGACAGCGAGATGGTCCCGTTGTCCGGGTTCCAGCCATGGAAGACCATCCCGGCCAGAAAGCGCCCCTTCTCGTCCACGACGCCAATGGTCTTGCAGGCACCGAACCCGCGCTCCATCCCCGGGATCAGCTTGGAGACAAGCGCGCTGATCGTCTCATCCTGATCATAGACGAACTTGGTCATCCGACGCCTCCGGCCGTACCCAAGCCCATTCCACCGGCATCGAAGCCGCCGAAGCCTCCGAACCCTCCGAACTCACCACCACTGCCTCCGAAGCCGCCCATGCTTCCGCCACCCATCTCGCTCAGGCTGGAATAGCCGGGTGTCGAGAGGGAAGCCTCGCGCTCTCCCATCGGGTCGGGATCTGCCGGCTCCCCGGTCGGTGGCGAAGCTGGCGTGTCGAACGATGGGCTGAACGGGCCAGTGAAGCCGCCGCCAGCGTGGAAGCCAAATTCCCCCGGCGCGAACAAGGAACCAGACGAAGGCAGATCCGCCATCGTCTTGCCGCCCATCGCAAATTCTCCCTTGCCGCCTTGAGAGGAGATATCGACGTCAGAATTGAAATCTCCCGGGCCAACCGGGGATGTCGTGACCATGCCGCCCGACAGGCTGCTGCCAACCGGCCGGTTGAACTGCGATTCGGCAAAACCTCCACCACGCGACTGCGGCGTGAAGCCCGGGATGGCACCGTACTGCTGCAGGCCATGCCTGCCGACGATCGCACCGCTTGGATCGAAGACGTTGTTGCCCTCGACGGACCAGCCCTGATTGCCGATTGCCTGCCGGTAGGGCGCTCCCTGATCCGGCCCGCGCGCATCGTTCATGCCTTGGCTCTGCACCCCCTGCTGCGCCAGCACTGCCTGCACAATGGCATCGCGCCCTGCGTTCGGATCTGGCCCACCCTGAAACGAGCCAAGCACATAGCCGCCGCGCCCGCCGGCAAGACTTGGATCGTATCCGGAATCGCTGATCATCCGACGCCGCCTCCCGGATCGGCTCCGCTGCCGGGACCGGAGCCGCTGCCTTCGCTGCCGCCGCTGCCGGGGCCGGAGCCGCTGCCTTCGCCGCCGCTGCCGGCGCCCATCGCTCCCGGGCCACCTTCGAAGCTGCCGCCCGTGGTGAAGCCCTGCGCGCCTTGCGTGTTGCCCATCGAAGCACTGCCCTCATAGCCGGCACCGAAGCCCGATGTGCTGCCCGGGCCACCTGAATAACCGCCCGGGCTGCTTTCACTGAAGCCACTGAAGCCGCCACCGAAGCTGGTGCCGCCGCCACCAACTGTGGCGCCTCCCGGTGCAGTCACGGCCCCGCCCGGGGCCGCAACCGCGCCACCGCGCCCGCCCGGGGCCGCAACCGCGCCACCGCGCCCGCCAGTGCTGCTGCGCCCACCACCGGGAACATCAGCTGGCGTGTTGGAGATCAAATCAGCAAGGGCCTGCGCAATGGCGTCGCCATTCGGGTCATCGGACAGGCCTCCACGCCCGGGCAGCCCGGAGGTCCATCCCTGAGGCGCGGGAGTCGCGGTCAATGGTGCACGATCATTGAAGGTCATTGTCGGAGTAGACGGAGCGTTCCACGTGCTTGGATCGAAGATGCCGGGTGCAGGCAGCGCGCCAAACGACGGGACACCCGGCATGTTGGCGTTGCTTGGATCGAAGACCCCCTGAGTGTGGCTCTGGGCAGACTGCGCAAGGGCAGACTGTGCCGCTGCCGTCGCAGCCTGAGACTGTGTGCTCGTGTCTCGGCCACTGGGAGTGAAGCCAGAAACTGGTGTCGGTCCTGACGGGTCCGGCTCGGAGAGGGTCGGAGACGCCAGCGCAGGGTCGGAGACGCCTTCACCGAAGCCTTCGCGGCCTTCCCCGCCACGACCACCGAACGGACCACCGACAGCGGCGTTATCGTCGTTGGTCGTCATCGAGGCATTCGCCGACACCAAGCCACCCAGTGCCGCGCCGGCACCCGGGCTGGTCCCGCCGCGCCCACCACCGCCGCTGAAGCTGCTACCGAAGGATGCGCCTCCCGGCATGCCGGATTCGAAGCTCGGTGTGTTGGCACCGAACAAGGCACCAATATCGACGCTGGACGGATCTCCCGGCTGAGCACCGGAGGTCCCGAAGGCGCCGAACGGGCTGAAGCCCTGCTGCGCAAGGATCGCCTGCACGAGCGAGTTGCGCGGATCGTTCGGGTCCGGGCCACCCTGAAAAGACCCAAGCGGGTAAGCCATCGGTCCCTCCTACACGGCGACGCCGGCCTGTTCGGCGATCAGCGACACGCCCAG
>Ga0111538_10004794_pt1 | contig 18640 bp, 17 predicted proteins | sample SoiMethybrSBSTD1_FD_79669 | JGI IMG/M metagenome (GOLD analysis project Ga0111538, IMG submission 79669) | Bulk soil microbial communities from a Populus tree surrounding site in Tennessee, USA - Soil MetaG P. TD hybrid SBSTD1 (version 2)... | ecosystem: Environmental > Terrestrial > Soil >...
ATACCTTTCTTAAAAGCTGGGTGCAACATGAAGTCACGCTGCTTTTCGCCCTGAAGAACATGCCTGAACCCCTTCATTTTTTTGAACTGGCTGTAATACGCCAGTCGGTCATGAACGTTATCCGCCTGGAGATCGACCCAGCCTACAACACCTTTCACAAATTCATTTCCTGAGGCATTTTTAAGTTGGAAGTCATTTTCCGCTTCTGATTGATCTGACTGCACGACAACACTTCCTTCCAATGCGTTCGTGGTAAGCAATGGTTTTAGATCACCCGGGTAGAAATCCCTCTGAATAGTCGCCATTGTCTCATCGATCCAACCGTCTCTTACGGGATCAAATTTCCAAAAATGTTGATGCGAATCTATTCCCTTCATCCCGCGCTATAATTGAAAGATCTGATCCATAAGCATCCATTTCTCACCGTGTTTAGCGAATGGAAGTGGCTTCTGGTACTTCCACATGAGGGTTTCCCATTGCTGAACAAGTGGATTGGATGCATCCATTTTTTCCTTCTTTTCAAATTCAAAATCATCGGTAGTGTCCATTATCATGAACATCCGGTTTCCTACCGTATAAATATCCATCCTTGTTATCCCCGCATCCGTTATACTTTTCTTTATTTCAGGCGACACTCTGGTGTGCCAGTCCTTATACTCGGCAATCAATTTCGGATCGTCGTTGAGGTCGAGCGCAAAACAGTATCGCTTCATCGGTCAGAGATTTAGATGAACTTCAGTCCCTCGTGCTCGAGCTTATTGTATTTGCTGCGATCGAAGACATAATAGAACGCTCCTTTGCGTGAAGTTTCTTTTTCTTTTTCATTCAACTTATTAAGAATGCTAAGGGACAGGATCTTTCGGGTAAAATTGCGCTTATCGATTGGACCTTCGTAGATGGCTTCGTACAAATTTTGCAGTTGTGGAAGCGTAAATTTCTCGGGGAGTAGCTCAAAGCCAATCGGGTGATTGGCAACTTTTTGTTGAAGACGTTCTTTTGCCTTCATGACCATTTGTTTATGGTCGAAGATCAACGACGGCATCTTGCTTAACGCAAACCAACGGGCTTCGTGATTATGTTGAAGTTGTTCGCTGTAGTCGGCAATATTAATCAATGCGAAGTAGGCAACTGACACGACACGTCCTGCGATATCGCGGCTGACGTCGCCAAAACAATAGAGCTGCTCCATGTAAATGTTCGATAGGCCCGTAAGTTGATTGAGCACCCGCGACGCTGCGGCATCAACGTTTTCATCTTTGTTAACAAATCCCCCCATCAAGGACCACTTGCCTTTTTCCGGCTCGAATCCGCGTTTTATAAACAAGGCCTGGAGCTGACGACCATCAAATCCAAAAATGATGCAATCGACGGCAACCAGTATTCTGTCTTGACTTTTATATTTATTTATGTCCACGGAGAGGAAACTAGTTATACCAAAGTAAGACAAAAGAAAAGTTTACCAAACAGAAATCCTGTCAGGTATTAAAATTTTTAACCCGTAAAATACAGGTACCCTCCTGTGATAACCGCTAAAACAAGAATGGAGGCTGCGACATCACGCCAATCCCAGCTTGCTTGCGACTCTGACAGGTGATCATCTGTACGCGTGCTGAACGTCATATTTTTAATTGCTGCATCTTCTGGCGCGTCGCCCAAATAGCTAACGACTATCATGACAATTGCTGAAATGATCGTTATGAGAATGCTGAAGTACTGAAAGTTTATATTACTGACTATCCACATGAACGAACCTTCCTCATAAGCTTTAATCCAACCAAGCGTAATCGGTGTATCGGCTATCATTCTAAACACACCCACCGCGAAACCTACTATCATTGCCCAAAGGCAGCCCTGCGCATTGAGCCGTTTCCAAAAAACGCCAAAGAAGAATACGACAAATATCGGAGGCGCGAGATATCCCTGGACTGCTTGTAAATAGTTGTATAACCCAGTTGCGCCTTTAACAACTGGGATCCAGGCCATAGCAATGAGCACCATTACCAGGGTTGCAATGCGACCCATTCGAACAATTTCAGACTGACTCGCCCGGGGCCGCAGTTTTTCATAAATATCAATAGTAAACAAAGTAGAGCACGCATTAAAAACTCCTGCAAGAGATCCCATTAATGCAGAAAGCAATCCCGCGACAACTATACCTCTCAGACCGGTGGGTAACAGGTGCTGAACCAATAAAGGGAAAGCGGCCTGCGCCTGAGACGTAGCCTCTCCGGTAGCTGGATCATAAACAACTTCAAGACCGGGAACCTTCCCGCTTTTTGCAAGCGCAAAACAAATTAGACCTGGAATAATAAAGAGATAAACAGGAAATAACTTCAGCACTGCAGCAAAGATGCTACCCCTTCTGGCAACTTGTTCGTTCGGCGCACCAAGTGCGCGTTGTACAATATATTGATCTGTACACCAGTACCAGAGACCAATAACAGGTGCACAAATTGCCATGCCCAGCCACGGGAATTCGCCATTAAAATACCACGCTTGCTTTACCAGTTTCCCGGCGGAATTTGTCTCAATAATAGGGGCCCAGGTACTTTCAACTCCTTCTGGTGTAAGCGGCTTCCACAGATTAAACATTTCCGACCCGCAGATCTCCCTAAGTTCATTCCAACCCCCTAACGCGTTCAATCCATAAAATGTTAACATGGCAGATCCCCCAATCAGAATCACCACCTGAACGGCATCGTTATACGCCACAGCCCGCATACCTCCTAGCATTGTATACAGCCCGGTAAGCACAATCACCAACACAGAGCCAATCCAAAAACTATCGATCAACACGCTGCCAATTTGAATCTGAAGCTCTGGAAGCAGCGTACCGAAAACCACTCCTCCTGCAAAAATTCCAACAGCTATTTTTGAAACAATAAAAGTCAAGATCGATACTATCGACAGAACATAGCGGGATGACGTTGAAAAACGTTTTTCCAGAAATTCAGGCATTGTAAACACAAGGGATCGCGCGTAAAAAGGAACGAAAACCCAGGCCAGGATCAAAAGGCACCACGCGTGGAATTCATAATGTGCCAGTGCTACTCCATCCTTTGCACCTGACCCGGCAAGACCTACTATATGTTCTGAACCGATATTTGATGCAAAGATAGATGCACCTATGATCCACCAACTTAGATTTCGTCCGGCAAGGAAATAGTCGGCAGCATTGTCTTTTTGTTTTTTCACTACCCACCATGCAACGGCCAGCAGTATACAGAAATACGCGGCGATTACGATCCAATCCAATGTTTGTAGTAAGCCCATAGGTTGATATTAGTTATATGGTTGAGATTCGTTAAAATTGATTCGCAGAAAAGTATTACCGGTAATAGATCTCATTCCATCTCAACTCGTTCTTGAAATTATATAGATCAGTATTTTTTCCTATGCGAACATATTCAATGCCTGCCATTTCAGCAAAATCTTCAAGATGTTCAAAAGTTAGATTTTGACTATAGCACGTATGATGTGCTCCACCGGCGTAGATCCACGCTGCGCATCCGGTTTCCATGTCAGGCATCGGCTTCCATAACACGCGCGCAACGGGAAGCTTGGGCAGATCCTGAAGAGGATTTACTGCCTCCACCTCGTTGACCAACAGCCTAAACCGATTTCCCATATCAACAATTGAAGCGTTCAATGCAGATCCAGGCGCAGTATTGAACACCAGTCTTACCGGATCAGCTTTACCACCGATTCCCAACGGATGAATTTCACACGACGGCTTTTTTTCCGCTATCGATTCACATATCTCCAACATATGTGCTCCGAGTACCATTGGATTGGATGGATCAAAGTGATACGTATAATCTTCCATGAAAGAATTACCACCTCTCAGTCCCAAGGCCATCACTTTCATAGCCCGTACAAGCGCCGCGGTTTTCCAATCGCCTTCCGCTCCAAATCCATATCCTTCCGCCATGAGCCGCTGAACAGGCAATCCTGGTAATTGTACAAGGCCGTGAAGATCTTCAAATGTGTCGGTAAACCCTTTGAAACTTCCTGCCTCCAGAAAATTTCGCAATCCTATTTCGATACGCGCTGCTTCACGAAGCGATTGGTGCTGTTGGCCGCCTTTTCTTAAACTGGCGGCTACAGAATACCTAGATTCATACTCAGAAGCCAAAGTTCCAACATCGCCATCGCTAACCTCGTTGATCACCTTAACGAGGTCACCCATGCCATACCCATTTACAGAGTAACCAAATTTGATCTCAGCCTCAACTTTATCGCCTTCGGTCACGGCAACTTGTCGCATGTTGTCACCAAACCGGCAAAATTTAGCGCCTTGCCAATCGTGCCACCCTGCGGCTGCACGCATCCATGTCCCCAGACCCTTGTGCACTTTTTCATCCTGCCAATGACCTACTACAACTTTACGGTTGAGACGCATTCTGGACATAATAAAACCGAACTCGCGGTCGCCATGAGCGCTTTGATTCAGGTTCATGAAGTCCATGTCTATACTTTTCCACGGAATATCACGGTTGAACTGGGTGTGCAAATGCAGCAGCGGTTTCTTCAGGATCTTCAGTCCACTGATCCACATCTTAGCTGGCGAGAAAGTATGCATCCACGCAATTAGGCCGATGCAATTTTTGCTCGAATTGGCATCACGTATACATTCATAGATCTCATCGGGTGTTTTAAGAACGGGCTTAAAGATCAAACTTACGGGTACATGCCGGGATCTGCCGAGTTCGTTCACCATCTCCTGTGAGTGCGTGGCAACAGTTCTTAACGTCTCCTCCCCATACAAAAACTGACTTCCGGTAACAAACCAGACCTCATGGCTGCTAAAATCTTTCATCTTCTTATTTATGCATTAAAATCTCCAATCTATTTAAACAGTTAGTTGGTCACTGGTACAATTTCCAATCCTTTCACCCTTGTCGGAAACCAAACTATCATTTCACCTTTGCCCCTGTGAGCCCACGCATAATAAGGAATTGCAATGAAGGGTTGTTTGACGGATGACACATCGGTATCGCTGTTAACTTGTATTGCCGACACTTCGCCTTTTAGAATAGTGACCCCGTTGAGCAGGTCGGCTTTGTGTTCGCTCGTGAGTGCGACGTTATCCCCTAACACGATGTTGCTGACCAATCCTTTGTTATCAGGCCATTCCGCGCAATACACCAAGGGTCCCCGCTGAAGTGCAATTTTTCCTCTATCGTCCAAAACCTTCTCGCTTGCTACTACTCTCCGAATATCCATAGGCAATTCCATTTCAACTATGTCGCCTTTTTTCCAGGATCTTGTTAGAATTGCATAGCCATTTTCCATCGAATACGACACTGCCGAGCCATTGATTTTGATTTCAATCTTTTTTCCGGCGTTTGTATTGAACTTATAGAGATCAGATGGTATCACTTCGTCTTGCGCCCACCCTGGAATCCGTATTCGCATTGTGAATGAAGGAGGTGATTTCGAGACAACTTTAAACGTCAACCTTCCATCCCATGGATAGTTATTTTGCTGCTCCAACTGGACATTCTTTTTATTGATGCTGAATGAAGCCGTGCCTGCGACAAAGAGGTTGACAAAGATATTATTGTCCTTTACTCCATAAACATAGCCTGGAATTGAAGGGATCAGTCTCGTGACATTAGTTGGGCAACATGAACAAGGAAACCATCCAGAGCGCGCAGCTTCCATGTCCTTATGCTGAAATGTATTTTTGATCTCCATTGCGTTTGTGTAAAAGAAGGATTTGCCATCCATACCTACGCCTGAGATCAATCCGTTGTAGAGTGTCTTTTCAAGTATATCGATGTATTTCGATTCGCCGTGCAACAGGAACATGCGGTGATTCCAGTAGACATTGGCTATCGCGGCGCACGTTTCATTATAAGCTGTTGAATTAGGTAACTCGTAGTTATCTCCGAAGCGTTCACCATTTCCAATGGCGCCGACTCCACCTTGCACATACAATTTCTTGGAAACAACATTGTTCCAGATCGTGTCGATTGCCTGAACAAATTTCTTGTCGTCGGTAAGGGCTGCAATATCTGTCATAGCAGAATAAAGGTATCCTGCTCTCACTGCATGGCCGACGGCTTCCGACTGTTGCACCACAGGGATATGGTCTTGCCAGTACGCTCCGTTCTGCCATGGATCTTTGCTGCTGGCATTATATCCCGAATAGTGACCTCGTTCTTCAATAAAATACTTTGCGGTTTCGAGATACTCTTTCTTCCCTGTGATCCTGTAAAGTTTGACGAGTCCCATCTCGACAACCTGATGGCCGGGCGCAACGTGGCGTTTGTCATAACCAAAGACGGAACAGACAAGGTCGGCATTCTTCAATGCGATATCCAGCAAATTTCTTTTGCCAGTAGCCTGATAGTGAGCCGCAGCGGCCTCGTAGAGATGCCCCGAATTATAGAGTTCGTGGCTGAGCTCGCGTTCCTTTTCCCATCGCTGTTTGCCTGCCCAGGCATGTGTCTCATTCGGATTGATGGTGCGTGCTGTATAAAGGTAGCCGTCGGGTTCTTGTGCATTCCTGATCTTGACAATCAATGAATCGATGTAATCGTCCATCTTCTTGTCAGGATAAAGTGCCATTGAAAACGATGCGCCCTCAATTGTTTTATAGATGTCTGTATCGTCAAACGGGTATATAGTGCAAAACTTGCCGCTTTTTGCCGCCGCCATTTCGAAATTCTTTACGCGGCCAGTGCTTTCACATCGCTCGAACGAGGCCGGGATAGTCACGGTATGATTGATCTTTATCCGCGGAAGCCAAAAGTTGTCTGTAAACTTGACATTCGTGAATGGCACTGATTGGATGGGATAGTCCTTCGGCTGAGCTTGTGTAATTGCAACGGTCAGCACCAGGGCGAATATTGACAGAAGTTTCTTCATATCCAGTGCCCTTTTTGATTATTGTCCATAATAAGCATTGTGTCCATGCTTGCGCTCAAAATGTTTTTTGATGAGCGAATTCTGCAGACGATCTGCAGACGGGTTGATCTGTTCCGTCAACAACGCCATGTGAGCTACACTTTCGAGGACAGCGCTATTGTATACAGCTTTTTCTGCTGTGGCCCCCCATGTAAAGGGTGCGTGGCTCCCAACCAACATCATTTCGACATCCTCATAGCTGAGGTCCCGTTCCTTCAGGCAATTGATAATTTGGAATCCCGTTTCGTATTCGTAGTCGCCTTCGATCATTTGATCGCTCATCGGTTTTGCGCAAGGTATATCAACGGTAAGATGGTCTGCATGCGTTGTACCAAAGATGGGGATATCTCGCTGCGCCTGTGCCCAGGCTGTAGCGTAGGTAGAATGTGTATGGGAAATACCGCCGATCTTTTGCCAGTGTTTATAAAGTATTGCATGTGTCTTTGTGTCGGAAGAAGGTCGCAACGTTCCGTCTACGGTCTTCCCGTCAAAATCCACAATAACCATCTTGTCAGGTGCGAGCGCTTCATAGGGCACTCCGCTCGGTTTGATAGCAAACATTCCCAAGCTACGATCAGCCGCGCTGACATTGCCAAAGGTAAAGACCACCAATCCGAGTTTGGGCAACTGCATGTTGGCCTCATAGGCAGATTGTCTGATATGATCGTACTTTCCCATCAGTAGAGTATAGGTTTTGTCATGTCGCCGAAACTTCGGTTGGGCGTTTTGAAGTCGATTGTTTCTCAAAAAATCGTCCCAGTGCCTGGTATCGCTCATAACGACGCTTGTACATAAGGACGACCGAGGTCTGTGGCTTGTATTCCATGTCGAACCCTTGTCCCATTGCCCGCATCGCAGTCTCGACGTTCGGATGAAGACCTGCAGCTGTCGAGGCGAACATCGCGGCGCCCAGGGCGCACGTTTGTTCTGAGCGATGAATACGAATAGGCATTCCCATTACATTTGACATCACCTGCATTATGTAAGGTGATTTGCGTGCAACTCCCCCTAGTCCAATCAAACCTTTCACGGGCACGCCTTCATCGCCGAATCTGTCAACAATCGCTTTTGCGCCAAAACAAGTCGCCTCAACCCAGGCTTTAAATAGCCTCGGAGCTTCGGTACCCAGACTGAGCCCAAAGATGGCGCCTTTTAACATCTGGTCCGCATCCGGAGTTCTTCTTCCATTAAGCCAATCTATCGCAAGTTCATCGTTTTCATCCAATGGCAACGCTTCGGCGTCTGAGGTCAGAGCAGGAATTATCTTATCACTCAGCTCATTCTTCAGTTTTTCCACGATATCGCGAGAAGCAATTGATGTGTTAGCAAGAAGTTTTTCTATAGGCCACGCCAGCACATTCTTAAACCATGCGTACGTATCTCCGAAGGCAGACTGACCCGCTTCAAGGCCGATCATTCCAGGTATCACGGAACCGTCCACCTGACCACATATTCCATGCACTAGCTTACCCTTGAGATCTGAATACGATGCGACCATCATATCGCAGGTAGACGTGCCCATCACCTTGCTGAGATAACCTGGCTCGATCTGTCCACCAACGGCTCCCATATGCGCATCAAATGCTCCAACTCCTACAACCACATCTTCAGACAATCCAAGACGGGATGCCCATTCTTTGGAAAGTTTGCCGGCGGCCTTGTCTGCAGTATAAGTATCTTTAAATAATCTCGATGTAAATCCTTTCAGAAGTGGATCCAGCGAGGAAAAGAAGCTATCCGGAGGAAGTCCACCAAATTCCGATGCCCACAACGCTTTATGTCCCGCCGAGCATACGCCTCGTTTCATTTGATTTACATCCGTTCCTCCCGTTAACAGGAATGGTATCCAGTCGCAATGTTCAACCCATGAATAACACGCACCTTTAACCCTGTCGTCTTCACGAAGGATATGAAGTAACTTGGACCAAAACCATTCGGAAGAATATATTCCCCCGACAAATTGGAGATAGTTGACATCGAATTTAGTAGCGTGCACATTAATTTCCGCCGCCTCTCTTGTTCCTGTATGATCTTTCCACAGGACAAACATTGCGTTGGGATTCGTTGAAAACTCTTCCTTAAGCGCTAGCGGAGTACCTGTCCGATCGACAGCTACCGGAGTGGAGCCTGTAGTATCAACTGAGATTGCGCGAACCGAAGTCTTTACAGATACACCAGCCTTGGAAAGGCATTCCTTGATCGTGTATTCCAGTCCCTCGACATAATCCAAAGGATGTTGACGAAACTGATTTTTTGAGGCGTTACAATAAAGCCCATCCTTCCATCGTGGATAATAAAAAACCGACGACGCGATCTCGGCGCCATTCATTGCATTAACAATGATCGACCGAACTGAGTCTGTACCGTAATCGACTCCAATAACAAATGCTTCAGTTGGCATACTGTAAAAAGGTAATACGATTATTTCAAATCGGCGTCAATATACAGGGAATCTTTTATAAGTGTACCAAACACAATTATTTTTTCAGGCGTTCATTTTTTCTCGCTTTTTGATGCCGAACTACCCATTTTCGTAATTTCACGCCCGTATAAAATCCAGATGGTTGGCAAAGGAACGCTGTTGCGATTAGTGCATGTGCTTAAGAAGATCTTCCTATTTCTTTTTGCAGCGCAGTTCATTTACATCATTGTGCTCAAATGGGTGGACCCTCCAATTACCGTCACTCAAATTGGAAGCCTTATCAGTGGATATGGTTTGAAAAGGGATTATGTCGCTTTCAAAGATATTTCAACCTATGCAGCGCTCGCTGTGATCTCATCAGAGGATCAACTGTTTCCGGATCACAATGGCTTTGATGTAAAGAGCATCAAAAAAGCAATGGATTCAAATAGCAAAAAAAGCAAACGGCTGAGAGGCGCGTCCACAATTAGCCAGCAGGTAGCAAAGAATGTTTTTCTATGGCAAGACCGGAGCTGGTTTCGAAAAGGACTTGAAGTTTACTTTACATTTATGATCGAAGCGGTCTGGGGAAAGAAACGAATACTTGAAGTTTATCTGAATGTAGCAGAGATGGGAAAAGGTGTATTTGGTATTGAGGCTGCTGCACAAAAATATTTTAAGAAGAGCGCAAAAAAACTGACACGGACTGAATCAGCGAAGATAGCCGCCGCGTTGCCCAATCCCAAGGCGTATGTAGTCAATCCTCCTTCGAGTTATATCAATAAAAGGTATCCGTGGGTACTTCTGCAGATGGACAATCTCAATAATGATCCGGATATTCAACGTGTACTGAAGCCGTGAGTCGTGGATTAGTTATTCCTCGTGTGTGCTAGTAGGTCAGTTGTGCGCGTTGTTAAAAGTTAATAGTTAAGCCACGCGGGTGCAATCAAGCGAGTTTTTTGCGCTGTTAATACGACGCCCACCTTCGACCAGGCTAGTCAACCATAAAATCTTCGATGTGATTTCTTATATATTTTATTTTAATCTCGCTCAAGGGTTCCGCTCTATCCAATGAATAAAATTTGTCGTCCAGGTCATTGAGGGGATTGGCCTCATAAGATTTGCTGAAACTTTCGATTGTGCCGTCATCCTTCGCTTTAAGGTCGTCCTTAATTGAATCGTAAGTTAAATTCGCCTGGCGAGCTAATTCGGCAAACTTGGTAGCGCCAATTGTAAGCAAAGCTTCTTCTGTTAAATCGGCAAATTGTCCACTGGAATTGTAGTAAAATTGATTGAAGCCTCCGTTATTAACTTCCGCCTCTAAAACCCATGTGATATAAATTGCACGTTGCCCTTTCGGAAGGGCTCGTACTATGGCTTCCTCATTGGAAAATTGAGAATCCATTCTTTCCTGAATGTTGTCAATTATAACCTGTTCAAGGTTTTCGTCCTGCACGTGAGTAATGTTATAACCCTTGGAAGAATATTCTCTTGCCTCTCGATTGCAACCAAACACTAATTGCATAGAAAGAACTGTAAGTAATAGTGTATTTACTCTTTGCATGTTTCTTGTCTATTGTAATGGGAAGTTTAGTCTGCGACCATTCGTATTGGGTTGAAAGTATCTAACTGAACAACAAATGCCTTACACAAATTAACTATTAACAAAAACTACATCATCTTCCCACTCCGGGCAAACGCGGATTAACCATCACAATGATCCTTTTTTCATCTCATCCACGGCATGATTCGCCGCACGTGCTGTTACCGCCATAAAGGTAAGTGATGGATTCTGGCAACCCGTTGACGTGAAACTTGCTCCATCGGTAACAAATACATTCTTGCAGTTATGGAATTGATTCCACTTGTTGAGCAGTGATGTCTTGGGATCTCTGCCCATACGCACACCTCCTATTTCATGAATGTCGAGACCTGGAGCCTGTTTGCTATCATTCGGGACGATATTCTTACAACCACCTGTCTCAAGCATGTCCTGAGCTTGTTCAAGAAAATCAGCTAGCATCTTCTCATCGTTATCGGTATATCCCACAGAAGTGATCAATAGTGGAACTCCCCAGGCATCTTTTTTATCTGTGCTTAGTCTGACGTGATTGCTTTCGATAGGAATTGTTTCACCTTGCATCATCATAAAGACACTCCAGCTATCTCCAGGCGTAGCCACAGCTTCCTTGAGTTCAGCGCCGATCGTGTCAGAATATGAACTCATTCGAGATGCGGTATAAAAAACCATATAACCGCGCATAAATTCCTCTTCCTGCTTTCGCACATTCCTGAAGGATGGAATTGCCATTGAGTTTGGACGACGTCCATAGTAATAACTGTCTTTGTAACCTTCAAAAGTTGCGCTTACGCTTCCCCGGTAATTATGGAATGCCACATATTTACCTAATAACCCGTTGTCATTGCCCAGGCCATTAGGGAAGCGGCTCGACGTTGAATTCAGAAGTATCAGGTTGGAATTCAAACACGCTGCATTCACGAATATTACACGCGCATAGTATTCGGTCATCTCCTTCGTATTTGTGTCGACGACACGCACTCCGGTGGCCTTTCCTTTTTTATCGTCATATATAATAGAATGAACGACAGAAAAGGGACGCAACGTCATGTTTCCTGTTTTCATTGCCCAGGGCAGTGTGGAAGCGTTTGCACTGAAGTACGCTCCGTAGGGGCAACCACGTTCACATAACGAACGGGCCTGACATTGGCCGCGTCCTTGCTGCTTATGTATATCCTGGGGATCGGTAAGGTGTGCACATCGACTGATAACGACGTCGCGATCCTTATACTTCTCCATTATTTTTTCACGGATGTGTTTTTCAACACAATTCATTTCGAATGGCTTCATCACCTCGCTGTCTGGAAACGTCTCGAGGCCATCTCGGTTGCCGCTGATACCTGCGAATTTTTCAACGTGCGAATACCAGGGCGCAAGGTCATCATAACGGATAGGCCAGTCGACGGCGAAACCGTCACGACCTGGAGCTTCAAATTCAAACCGGCTCCAACGTTGAACCGTCCGCGCCCACAACAAGGATTTACCGCCAGTTTGGTAGCCCCGGATCCAGTCAAATGGTTTCTCCTGGATGTAAGGATGTTCATCATCCTTCACGAAAAAGTGTTGGGTCGTGTCATTGAATGCATAGCAACGACTCGCAATCGGATTGGCTGCTGTAACCTCATGTGGCAACCCGCCGCGATAAGGAAAATCCCACGGATTTTTTGTGGCCGTTGGATAATCTTCGAGATGTTTCACCTCACGGCCTCGTTCGAGTACCAGAGTGTTGAGGCCATGATCGCACAATTCTTTCGCAGCCCATCCACCGCTCATTCCTGAGCCAATAACGATCGCATCATACGTCGCCTGTTCTTTTGCCTGACCGAGTATATTCATTCAAGCTAATTTTTTTCGTAGAGAATTGGGTTAAGTGATCCGTCTGCAACGGATCCGACAGGTCTTGAATCCAGCCACGTTTCCCAGTCTGCGATGCGGTACTGATTGGTTGGTTGTATCACCCGAATATCTTTGTCCATATATATCACAGTCATTACACGTCTCGCCTTCTTTGAAGAATTCGTTCCCGCGCGATGATATGTCCAGCCTGAATGATAACTCACTTCACCCAGGTCAAATGGAGTTTCATGAACAGGAAATTTCTTTAGTGCCTCAGCCAGCACTGCTTCACTTTCATCGCTGATTTCCACGTCTCTTCCAATCTCCACGTTTTGACTTGACTCAGCAAAAGCAAGCGGACCCATTTCCATAGGCGTGCTCTGAAGTGGTACCCAAACAGTGATGGTGTTTGGATTCGAAAGCGGCCAATAAAACTGGTCAGCATGCCAGGGCGTGATCCCGCCACTCGGCTCTTTATATAAGGCCTGGTCGTGATATAAACGAACACCGTTTACCTCCATGAGCTGAGTCGCAATGCGGGCTAACTTTTTGCTAAAGACAAAATCCTTGATAATCTCGTTCTCGCGCCACATGTTCATCACCTGCAAAAATGCTTTCTCATACGTAGTTCGTTCCTCCATGGGCTTTGTAAGCTTGTTGAGCTTAAAAACCCAATCGGTTATAACCTCTCCATAGTATTCCAATAATTCAGGGCTTAATACGTTCTTGAGTTTGACATATCCCTTCTCACGATAAGACTTGACGGCAGCTGGGGACAGGTCGTAGGCTTCATCCAACTCACGGCTGAAATCTACCTTTTGCGATACTCCAGTTTTCATAGATGTAGATTATTAATCAAATATAAAAGTCCTTTTTATTTCTCTCTATACCGCTCATTGAATTAGGAGTTGTGAGTATTTAGTATTTAGTCATTAGTTTGATTGCTAGTACAAAGGAGCGGACTAAAAAAGTGGTGGTAGTCTGATTCTAAGGACTCAGTACTAAATACTAACTACTAATTTGGGGAATGTGTGATAATTTTCCATTTTTCGAAACAAAATTAGAAGTGCGCTGATGAGACTGAACTACATAGCCCTGGTTGTGGTATTACCCTTTGTTTGGATATCCTGCGGTGAAAAACAGAACTCTGCATCTGAGTCCCCTGTTGATTCGATGGCCATTACCTATACGATCCTCAAAACCCTGCCACACTACACAGATGCCTATACGGAGGGGCTAACTATTCACAATAGCAAAGTATACGAGAGCACAGGGCAAAACGGTAAGTCATGGGTTGCGGAAGTGGATCCAGGGTCTGGTAGTCACGATAAAAAAATAATTCTGGACAACCGTTACTTTGGCGAAGGGATGACGATACTCAATAACAAGTTGTACTATCTCACCTGGCAAACAAAGATCGGATTCATCTATGATGCTAGGACGTTCAGGCAGATCGGCGAGTTCAATTACAACACAGAAGGATGGGGGTTGACGCATAACAACAACGAGCTGATTATGAGTGATGGTTCAGAGAAGCTCTACTTTCTGGACTCTGCAAAACTATCTTTAACACGTACCGTCACCGTGACTGACAACGGCGCGAGGCTAAAAAGCTTGAATGAGCTCGAGTGGGTTAATGGGTATATTTTTGCCAACGTTTATGAAACCTCCAGGATCGTTAAGATCGATCCATCGACGGGTAAGGTAGTAGGTAGGTTGGACCTCTCGACAATTGTTGAAGAAATAAAAAGAATGTATCAAAACACGGCAGAGCTGAATGGCATTGCCTACGACAAGAATTCGAACGCGCTCCTGATAACGGGCAAATTGTGGCCAAAATCTTATCTAATTCGGCTAAACCCCCTGACCCCCTAAAGGGAGAAGTCGAATTAGTAGGGAAGGTGAAACAGTGATAAGGTATGTTTGATCTTCGGCAAAGTGAATTTACATCCGTACGCGTTTCAGCAAAATTGGATAGCTGAGAGTTACAGTTGGTGGGATTTGTCCAAATAACATTTGATGTTTGTTATCCTCATTATTACCCAGCCCGACAATTAGAAACGAAAGATCAAATCTGCGTCCATAATTTCACAATATCTTTTACTTGAATAGAACTTTATCGGGATTGGATGCATCATAAAGGTGAAAGTTCCGCTATATGCTCAAACTTCCATTCGTGATGATGGTGCTGGTGGCAAATCACATCTATGCGCAAACCCCATCAATTCAGAAAATCGGTCATGCTGATTGGGAATTCATTTTTAGTCGGTTACCAGAATTCAAGTCCATTGAGACCGAACTGAAATCATACGAAACCCAGTTGCAAAATCAGGCAAAGTCGAAAGTCCAGGAACTCAATGTCAAATACAAAGTATATCAGGAATTGCCAGCCAACACGCCGGAAGCCATAAGAAAGGATAAAGAATCTGAGCTAGCTTATCTTCAGGAAAACATTCAACGTTTTGAGCAGGATGCGCAGAGCTCCATTCAAAAAAAACAGAATGATCTCATTGCTCCGGTCTTCGCGAGAGTGGGAAAAGCTATTGAAGAAGTTGCTAAAGAAAATGGCTTCACATATATCCTCAATCCAAGGATGCTCGGTGGAGGCGATTTGATTTTATTCACCGATGAGCAGTACAATATTTCTGACCTTGTTTTGAAGAAACTCGTATCAGGCGGCACAAAGACTCCTTTAAAACAAAATTGATTATCAGATATTGACCAGCTAAAAAGGAATTCCTTCTGATTGTTTTGCGAATGCGCGCATGCACGGCGCACTGAGATCTGTCAGAGCTGTGGAGGATCGAGCTTGCAAAAATTGTCCATGCCAATGTGCATCAGGGCATCACCGACATTTATCACAGGAATGTTATTGAGGCCGATCACGTAACCTTTAAGAGGGGCAACGACTTGTTCTTTGTACTCTCCAAATGGATCAGTAATTGTACCTACCCATTCTCCCTGGTGAATCAATTGTCCGCATTTGATATTTGATTGAAAGAGGCCTGCATTTCTTGCCCGGATCCACGATGTGCTCCATATTATGCGGTTTTCTTCCGCCGGCTCTGGCGCCCAGTCGATCATCCTCAAATGTTTCATAAGACGCAGTGTTCCGGATATTCCTTCCTCGATAGCTTGCTGGTCGAATCGGAGCGACTCACCACCCTCATACACAATGATATGTTTTCCTTTTTTTGCGGCTTCCTTTCGAAGGGAATTTGGACGAAACGGCGCATCGATCGTGAATGGCGCGTTGAAAGCTGCTGCAAGGTCTATGTTCGTGCTGTTTTTTAAGACTGCTCTCACCTGAGGATAATTTGTGCGCATAGCACCACCGGTATGAAAGTCGATGCCCACGTCTATAACCGGGATAACTTCTTTCATCAAATTATATGCAACGCGGCTGGCAAGGGAACCACTTTTGCTTCCAGGGAACGAGCGGTTTATATCTTTACCATCAGGCACATCCCTTGAATAATTGAGAAATCCATACACGTTAACGATCGGCATACACACCGTAACGCCACGTTTAGGCCGGTGAAGTCCGCCGTCAAGAATTCGGCGCACGATTTCCATTCCGTTGATTTCATCCCCGTGCATACCGGCGGTCAATGCGAGGACCGGACCTTCTTCCAATCCACGGGAAACATAAATCGGTGTGTCGATTAGAGTATGTGAAGGAAGTCGAGCGATCTTGACATCGATCACCTTAAATTCTCCTGGATGGATTTCCTGTCCTGCGATAACTATTTTACGCAATGCTCAATGAAGGTATAGGGTATAGGGTATAAAGGTATAAAGAGTGCACCGTCCCTCCAAAAAAGGTCACATTCACACATCAAACGCTGGGCGGTTTTTAATGGACGAATAAGCGTCACCCGAGAAATGGCTTGCCTTCCTTAGTGAGTTCTTTTTTGATCCCTTGTATAACGTCCGTTAAACAGATGACGAGATTATGGTCAGGTCGGTGATTTCCATCCCCAGAGGTTATGCTTGAACGCTATCAAAGAACCGCGCATTATCGCAGGTAAGTAATAAATAGTCAATAATTTGGAACAGGAAGATTAGATGATATTGTGGCATTGAGCTATAGAGGTATAGATTTATAAAGGAATAGAGTATAAAGGTTTTCTTGGATTTGTAATTTCGTCGGCAAGGACACGCTTGAGGTCCCTCTATACCCTATACCTTTATACCCTATACCTTGAATCAGGCGTTAACTTTATCCTTTTGAATTTTTTTCTTACCCGCTTTAATTTCAAGATATTTAAAAATCTTACCAGCGATATCGGCTTTTGTAGCGCCCTCGATACCTTCCAATCCTGGCGAGGAGTTTACTTCTACGATTAGCGGGCCCCGATGTGAGGGCAACATATCAACACCAGCTACTTCGAGCCCCATTTTTTTTGCAGCCATGATCGCTGCATGTTTTTCGGGACGGGAAAGTTTGACCACAGACGCGCTACCCCCGCGATGTAAGTTGGAGCGGAACTCGCCGTCTTTCGCCTGTCTCCTCATAGCTCCAACCACTTCTCCATCAACGACGAAGGCACGAATGTCGGCACCTTTCGCTTCTTTAATGAACTCCTGCACAATGATGCGGGCGTGCAATCCATGAAACGCCTCGATTACCGATTTTGCCGCCTTTTTATTTTCAGCCAGCACAACACCCAGCCCCTGCGTACCTTCAAGGAGTTTGATCACTACTGGCGCTCCACCGACGGCTTCAATAATCCCTTCAGTTTCCCGTGAGTAGTCCATAAAAATTGACTTAGGAATCCCTAACCCCGCGCGGGAGAGAATCTGCAAACTTCTCAACTTGTCACGCGAACGGATAAGCGCTTGCGACTCCACAGTCGTGAACACCTTCATCATTTCAAATTGTCGCACGACAGCGGCGCCATAAAAAGTAACCGAGGCGCCAATACGTGGGATGATAGCGTCAAAGTAGTCCAGCCTGCGGCCTTGATAAAGCACAACAGGGTTTTTCTTCTCGATAAAGAGAACACATTTCATATGATCGATGATCTCCACTTTATGGCCTCTGGCTTCTCCTGCTTGTTTCAGCCTGCGCGTGGAATATAGCTTCGCATTTCTCGACAATATCGCGATGTTCATAGAGGGTCTAAGTCAAACGTTCTTTTTACGATTCTTTTTTTTCAGTGCAAGTCGCCTTCTCTTCTCTTTGTAGGAAAGATTTTTTTTTGTGACGTCGATAAGGAACCGGTTACGTACGATTTTCCTGCCAATTAATATCGGAAATTTAAGTGAACCCCGGTTACTCAGTGAAAATTCTGTCATTATATCTTCATTGTAGATCTTTAAGGTGGTTATGATAACAAACCTGTGTTCAACTTCGCCAAAGGAATTTTTTATATCCCTTTCTTCAAACTCACGAAAGCGAAACTTTAATCCCGTAAATTCGGGATGTTCTTCATCCAAGAGAACAAATTCGAGGACCCCATCAATTACCGTCGCCCGTTGGCAATGAAGACTTGAGGTGTACGCTCCTGTATCCACTTTTGCATGGACACTGTACAAGCCTAACTCGGGAAGATCGACCCTATCGTAGCGACCCAGGATGTTCATGGGAATTCGTTAATCGTTATCCGTTATCCGCCTGCCTGCCGGTAGGTTATTCGTGTGCACGGGTGCGGGACTAGAGTGTGAATTAACTATGCGAAAATCGGTTGCATTTACAGTGTGTGAATAAGTAAGAGGCGGTATGGTAGCCCGCAAAGTGACCGAATTCTCAAGTACAGACTTCTCAATGCGATCGCGTTCAACATTCGACTGAACCATTGTATATAAGACATTTAAATGGATACTTTTTCGAAACATTAATACCCTTGCTCATATCCCGCACCCACGATTGACTATTAATGGATAACCTGCCTACCGGCAGTCAG
>Ga0111538_10004795_pt1 | contig 18637 bp, 18 predicted proteins | sample SoiMethybrSBSTD1_FD_79669 | JGI IMG/M metagenome (GOLD analysis project Ga0111538, IMG submission 79669) | Bulk soil microbial communities from a Populus tree surrounding site in Tennessee, USA - Soil MetaG P. TD hybrid SBSTD1 (version 2)... | ecosystem: Environmental > Terrestrial > Soil >...
GCCGCACGGCTCCGGCTAGGTGGCGCTGCGCAGCACCTTCTGCGCCAGTGCCTCGTGCATTGTCGCAGCCGCCTCCAGCGAGTACAGGCGCTGGGCTCGCGCGTACCCCGCATCGCCCATGCGCTGCGCCAGGCCTGGCTCATTCCAGGTTCGTTCGATGGCGCTGCGCAGCGCCGCCTCATCGCCATGGGGCGTCACGAGGCCATTCTCGCCGCTGACCACGTAGTCGCTCATGCCCAGGCACGAGGTCACCACACTCGGCGTTTTCATGAACATGCCGTGAATCAGCGTCGTGAACGCGCCCGGGAGTTGATCGGTCTCGAACGCCATCACCGCCGCCTTGGCGCAGCGCAGGTACGTGAGCGATTTCATCTTGTCGGCGTTGGTGATGATCGTCGCGCCCATCTTCGCCAGGTCGTCCAGCGAATCATTCTTGTGCCACGGCCGGGTGATGATCACCAGCGGAACCTTCAGTTCCTGACACGCCCGCGCGATTGGCGTGAACCTGCGATTGGGCGAACCCAGCGACAGCACGAATTCGCCTTGCTTGAGTCCAGCCGGCGCGTCGGCCGGCAATTGATCCGGGTACTGCGAGTAATCGCCCATTTCGTCGGTGTGAATCGGAATCAGGTGCGTGCGGGCCGGCTCAAGCCCGTAGCGCGAGAGGTACAACTGCCGCTCGTCCTCGCTGAACACGGTCACCGCATCCAGTTGCCGCATCGCGCCCGCGAGCAGGTCGATCTTCTCCTGCGGCCATGGTCCGTCCTGCGTGAAGCCGACGTAGATGCGCTTTGGCCGGCGGAACATTCTCGAGGGCCAGCGCGTCATGCCCACGTTGATGTCGGTGGAGAAGAGGAACGCCAGGTCCGCCCTGGCGATGGCGCGCATCGCGCGAACATACTGCCAGCGCGCCCAGGGTTTGCTGAGCTTCTCGCCGCGTGATCCCCACCTCGCAAACGTGTGTTCGATGTACGTGGCTGACCAGGAATGCCGGCGCATCGGGCCGATCTGCGAGAGCCACGGCCAGTTCGAGGCTCCCGGATGCAGCGGCGCGACGAATGCGAAGCGCCCGGCGCGCTCGCCGGCGGTGGACTCGATCGCGTTGAATGGCGTGGGATTCACGAGGCGCGGCGCGCGGTCGAACGATTGATATCGGACGATTCGTCGGCGGACTGCAGCGCCGTCAGGGCGTCGCGACCGTCGCATCCAGAGCCCGCCACTCGGCGCGAGCGGCCGCCAGGTCGGCCTGCATCGCAGGCGATTCGAGCATGCGGTCGGCGATCGCCTGGCCAAGGACGAATCCCGCGACGACGTCACTTCCCATGTGCACGCCCAGTGCCATGCGCTCGTGACCAGAGAACCATGCTTCTCGCAGCAGGGCCTGTTCGAAATCCGGCGCGATTGCGGTCAAGAGCCGCGCCCGCAGTGCCGCGCGCGTCGCGTGGCCGCTGGGATACGACCATTCCTCTGGCCTGACGGCGTTCACTGTGCCGGAAACCGTGCCCGGACGCGACCGGGCAAATCGCGTCTTCAGATCGTTCTTGACCGCATCCGCGTCGGTTTGGGCATTCGCCATCATCCCGGCAATCTTCGGGCAATTCGACGCCGTGAACGACGGCCCCATGGCGCGCGAGAACTTCCACAGGTCATCTTCGGCGTCCCGCCTGGCCTGGGCGGTTGCGGCGGGCGAGGCGCGCTCCTTCACGAGCATGGCCAGCTGTTCATCGAACTCGCGTGCATCAGGCGACGCGATATCAACCGGAGCGGGCAGCAGTTGCTGGAGCACTCCCGCCGCGGCGTCATCGAGGTAGTGCCAGTGCCGGGCCGCAGGCGACTGTGCAGGCTGTGTTCCCGCCGCAATCTGTTCCCGGCCGCTTGAGTCGATTCGCGATGTTGAATCACAGCCCGCCAGCAGCAGCAGCGCGAACGTCGCCACGAACGCCGCGAGCGCCAAGCATGACCATCGAACGGCCCGATGGACGGTGACCATGTCCGCAAGTTTACGGCAACAGGCGCCCGCCGTTTGATTCCATGACGCAAGCGGACGGTGCGGCAGAACGAAAATGCCGGGGCCCGCACACACATGTGCGTGCGGACCCCGGGCAGGGAAGACGAGCCTTCATCCAACTTAATCCCAGTTGGAGATGACCAGATTCATGTCGTTCACGTTCACGATGCCATCGCGGTTGAGGTCGGCCGGACAGGCGCACGAGCCCCAGGACCCGATGACCGAGACGAGATCGGTGGAGTTCACCACCGAGTCGTTGTTGACATCGCCGGGCAGCCTGTTGACGTTGACCAACGCGCAGGTGCCACTAAAGCAGATGCGCATGTCATCCACGCCGGCCTCGGTCACCGAGTCATTGGGATTGTCGCTGACTGTGAACCGCAGTTTCATCTGCGATGAACACGTGGCGAACTCGGTCACGCGGAACGCGAACACCTGCCAGCCGTTGGTGCTGGCGACCTGGTGCACGTATCGCCAGGTCTGGCCGTTGTCGTTGGAAATCTCGACGCGCAGCCGGTCCTCATCCACGGCGTTCTGGTTGTAGAACCAAAGGGCGTAGCTGGCGATAGTGTTGTTGTTGCCGGTGCTGACATTGATGGCGGGCGAGGTCAGTACGGTCGGGCCGCCATCGAGGTCGGCGTTGAGGTGATTGCCTGTCAGCCAGCAGGCGCCGGAGTTGTCGTAGTCGTCGATCGGATCACCACGAGTGCCGTCGCCAGCCGGAGCGCCGCGCTCCCACCATCCATCCGAGACGCTGGTGGACTGCACGGCCCATCCCGTGCCGCTCTCCATGTTGAAGACGATCGAGTTCGATGGAGGTGGCGGTGGCGGTGGCGGCGGCGGCGGTGGCGGTGGCGGGGGCCCGCCAGTCGATGGGTTCAGTTCCACCGCGCCGACAGTGAAGACGTTGCCCGTCGGCCGATAGGCGTCGTTGAAATCGGTCTGTACGCCTGTGACCCGGATGCCCACAGCGGCATTGAACGTCGGCCGGTAGGTGGAATTAATGTCAGTCGCGTTGAACAGCCGGTACTGCTCGGCGCCAACCTGCGGCAGAGCGTCCCACTGCGACGGGAGATAGCCCGTGGTCGAGAAGAAGTGCACGCAGGTGCCCGTGCGCGGAGTGGCCCACAGGTTGCTGTTGAAATAGTTGGTATCGAGGCTGTTGTCTTCGGTGTAAGCGTTGGAGCCGGCATAGTTGGAGTTGAGATTCGGCGCGACGTACAGGTTGTTGATCGCCGTGATGTGCGCCGCGCCGTCGCCGATCTTCATGAAGCGACCGTAGAGGTTGCTGTCGTTGATCGCCGTGTTGTTGAGCATGCGCACGCGATCCACCGTGCGATTCACGCTGGACAGGTAACCCCAGATGGAGAAGGCCTCCAGCGTCTGCGAGTTGACGACGTTGTTGCGCAGCATGACGTCTTCCGCCCCGGGGTACAGCACCACCTGCGTGTTCACGATGGTGTTGGCCTCCACGATCGCGCGACGGAATCGCTCGATCGGATCGGAGAAGGCAAAATTGGGCCCGATGATCATGCGCCCCGCGGTGAAGGTGTTGTGCGCGACGTACGCGTCGCTGCCCAGCATGCACCACAGGTTGGTCTTCACCGTGTTCGAGAACGAGTTGTAGCCGACATAGAAGCGATCGACGCCGGCATTGCGCATGGTGTGTTCATTGAGCGAGCCGGCCGCAACGTTGTCGAAGTGGGTATGGTCAGCCCCTTGGCCCCACACGAAGTACCCGCCCATCACGCCCGCGGTGTTGCCGATCGTAAGCCAGCCCCAGACCGTGCCCTCGGCGTTCATGGCGTCGGACAGATTGGAGAACGAGCAGCGGCGGATCGTAATGTTGTGGCCCTGCGGGTAGATGCCGCGGGGGATGTTTGTTGCCGGCGAATACACCGTCGTAAAGCTGACATCCTCGATCACCACGGCGTGCGACTGGTCGTGCATCAGAATGAGCCCTGGCCAGCCAGCGGTACTGCCGGTCCAGCGGAAGACGGGCTTGTTGCCGCTGCCATACGCGCCGATGGTGACGTTCTGATGGTTGATGTAGAGGTCATCTCCCATGTCAAACGTGTCGCCGCGACGGAAAAGGAACTTCTTGTTCGCTCCCATCATGGCCGAGGCGCGGGAGACGGTGCGAATCGGGGACGCCTGCGTGCCGGGGTTGGCGTCGTTGCCGTTGGACGCGACGTAGATCGTCTGCCGCGTGTCGGATGCGACGTTGACGGTCATGGTGGTCGAGACCTTGGCTCCGGCCTCGTCCGTGACCGTCAGGCGAACGGTGTAGGTGCCGGGGTTGTCGTAGATGTGTGCTGCGCTCGTGCCGATGACCTTGTTGTGCACGCCGGCTGAGTCGCCGAAGTCCCACTCAAAGAGCGCGGTGAGACGATCGCCGACGGTGAAGCCGGTGCTCAGGCCGTGCACATGCACGGCGTAGGGCGCGAGACCAGAGGTGCCGTAGTTGGCGGTGATGACCGGCGACGGGCCGGCAAAAGCAGCGGTGTTGATGATCAGGGCGAGCAGGGCAGCCAAGCCAGATAAGCCGCGAATAGCGAAATATTGCATGCAGTGCACTCCGTTGCGCGTCCGTGGTGGCTGGCGATCGCAGGTTGAAGCAAGACCTCCAGCCGCCCAGACGGGCGGTTGTTCTTCCGTGTCCGGCGGCCAGGGTCACCGCCGATGCACACGTTTCACATCACACGTTCATGGTTCCTGGAAGATCACCGGCACCGTGCCGGCGAGTTCGCGAAACTTCCAGAGCGGGCCCAGAGGGCGCCGCGGTCCGCGGCCTCAAGTGGCCGGGCTCCGGAGGAAATGGGCCACCGGGCACTCCTTCAGCAGGTCATTCATGGGTCTGACTCCTTCGAGGTGGGGTGAGCACGATCGAATCGAGGGGTGTCGGAACCGAGAACCTTCCCAAGGTGGACTGGCTTGGCTTTCTCCCATCCGCGCCAAGTCCGTTCAGCGGTCGTACGCGAGCAAGGTGGCGGCCGTACGCAGGCCGCCCTGATTTGTGGAAAACCATGTAACAGGAGCAATCAAGCCGCTCAAATGGCCGTTTTTGGACGCGCCAAAGCCGGTTAGTTGGTGTTGAGTAACACCTAAACTCTTGCGCCATATGAACTTAGGGAGAACACCTCATTTCAGCGGCATCGCAGAATTCTCAGGATTTTTTTTTCGTTGCCCCGCGTGACGTTCTCTCATCGCGGGTGCGGCTGCAACTTTGCTTAGATGGCCTCCCAACGGCGATAATGATCGATCACGAGAGAGGCAGGTCCAACCGGGATGCGGATCCTCGTCGCTGGCAGCAATGGGCAGGTGGGCTGGGAAGTCGTTCGCCTCTGTCCGCCGGCATGGACCGTGCACGCGACGGATCGAACCCAACTGGACATCAGCGATCCCGCATCGATCCCCAGGGTCGTGCGCGAACTGAGGCCGCAGGTCATCGTCAACGCGACGGGCTACACGACCGTTGACCGGGCCGAGAGCGAGCCGGCTGTGGCGAGGCTGATAAACGCCGAGGCCGTGGCTGTCCTCGCGGCTGAGGCCCGAGCCTGCGGCGCGACGCTCGTGCATTACTCGACGGACTATGTCTTCAGTGGCCGGAAGACCACGCCCTACAGCCCGGGCGACGCACCCGACCCGCAGAGCGTGTACGGCGCGACCAAACTTGAGGGTGAGCGTGCCATCATCGACTCGGGCGCGAGTTATGTCATCCTGCGCACGCAATGGGTGTACGGGCTGCGCGGCCGCAACTTCGTTCTGGCGATCCTGCGCCAGGCCGCCCTCAGGCCCGAGCTGCGCATCGTAAGTGATCAGACCGGCGCTCCGACCTGGGCACGCTCGATTGCCCGGGCCACGATCGGAATCCTTTCGCGCGGCGTGCCGGGACATGAGGGCGTCTATCACCTGGCCTGCGCCGGCTCGACCACCTGGTTCGATTTCGCACGTGCAGTCTTCGACGAGGCTGCTACCAACATCCCAGGCCTGACTGTGCCCCGCATCCTGCCCGTGTCGAGCGCGGAATATGGGGCGACGGCCGTGCGCCCGGCCCATGCCGTGCTCGATTGCTCGGCGACAGAACTGACCTTCGGCGTCACCATGCCGCACTGGCGCGATGCCCTGCGCGAAGCCATGACCGATCGCGCGATGCTGCTTGCTGCGATCGGGGCTCAGCCTTCGATGGCCGCTGCTGCGAGCACCGCCCAGACCACCGTGAAGTGATCCAGGCGTCACTGCGTCACGAACGCCGCTGGGATGTGCCGTACGATCGCATCGCCGTTCTCAGGCATCACGACCGCGACAACATCGAATCGGAATGGCCGGTCACGGTATGAGGGCTGCTGCTGCAACTTCATCGCCATTCGGACCAGATGCTGCCGCTTGCGCTGATTGACCGACGCCTCCGGGGCAATTCCGTCGTTGCTCCGGGTCTTCACCTCCACGAGCACCACGGTCGTTCCGTCGGGGTCGAGCGCAACGAGGTCAGCCTCGTCATCGTGGACGTGCAGGTTGCGCTCGAGAATCCGGAAGCCGCGGGCGCGAAGGTACGAAGCCGCCAGCCGCTCGCCTCGCGCGCCTCGCGATTCATGGCGGCGGAACAGTCGGTGGAGCAGGCTCATCGCTATCGGCCGTAGCGCAGCAACGCCACCGCCAGTACGCGGCGCGACATCTCGTCAAGTTCGTCGTAGATGCCCCGCTGGAGCAGGTTGTTGATGTACTTGTTGCGCTCCTCGATGAACCGCCGCGCCTGCAGTTCACCGATCAGTTGCTCCTGCACATCGAAAAGCGATCGCGGCGGCGGCTGCTCGATGTCCTTGATGTGCAGCCAGCGCATCTCGCCGCGCGACTCGATCGCCTCCGTGGTCGCGCCGGCCTCGGCTTTGACTTTCGCCAGGGCCGGCTTGTAGGTGTCGGCAATCTCCAGGGCGCCCAGGCCGCCTGCCGGCAGCGTGAAGCGGCCACTGCCGCCGCCCGCGGGCGCGACGAACTCCCCCAGCGACAGCTCCTGCACGACCGAGTCGAACGGCGTACCGGTGTTCAACCTCGATTGAACGGAATCGATCGCATCTTTCTGGTCGGTGGCATTGAGCCGCAGCATCTGCAGCGTCACCGTCGCAGGGGGATTGAACTCGGCCTTGCGCAGTTCGTATTCGCGCTGCACATCGCGCCAGGAGACGATCACGCGCGGCGAAATGCGCTCGTACAGAAGGTTCTGAATCAGCGCCTTGTCCTTCTGCGCCTGCTGGAACTCCTGCAGCGACATTTCCTCCTCCTCGGCGATCTTCTTCGTCGCGCCGAAGATGGTCCCCCCTCGCTCGGCGATGTTCTTCTCCTGCAGGTCCTTGAGAAACGCCAGCAAGCCCATCTGCTGCTGCTCGGTGAGAGATGCCTCGGCCTCGGCAAGGAACAACTCGTTGAGGATCACCTCGGACAGTCGATCGCTGATGATGCGACGAGCCTGCTCGATGAACTGGTCCTGGCTGAGCTGCCTGGCCTTCTGCTGCAGCTGGTCAGCGATCGGCGCGAGCAACTCATCGGCGAAGATCGGCCGGCCGCTCACCTGACCGATCACGCTCTCGACCACATTCTCGTCGCCGGGCATGACGGGGCGCGATCTCGAGCCATTGTCCGAGGCGAGCGCGGCGGGCTCAGGATTCGAAGGTGCGGTCGAAGTCGCGACCTGCGTTGTCGCCGACGATTCAGCAGCTGAACTGGCCGGAGCCGACGCCGGCGACTCAGCCGCGCGTGAAAACTCCTGCACATGCACCTTGCGCGATGTCGCAATCTTGGATGACCCAGCCTCGCTCGCACATCCGCCCAGCGCCAGTGCGCACGCCGTCGCCGCGCAACCGACGATGCGATGAAGCGGTGTGCGCCTGCCTGCATGATCATGACTGATGCGTCGCGTGTATCGCATGTCGGGCATCGCGTCCTCCTGACGATTCCGCCGGAACTGGGAGATCACCCGGCGACCGGCGCGAAGATTGTATCGACCGCCCGCGTATACTTTGCCGCACACTCGACCTCGCCCATTCATTCCGGCGACAGGACTCCCATGGCCGACGCACCCAAGATTCAGATCGACAGCGACTGGAAGGCCGAGGCCCAGAAGGAGAAGGAACGCCTGGCGAAAAAGGAGCAGGTGAAGACGCCTGCAAGCACGGCGAGCGCGAAGGCTGGAGCGGCCGCAGCGGGCCCGGCCGGCGAGCGCGAGCCGCTGCCGCCCGCCGACTTCCACACGCTCGTGGGCATGCTCGCGCAGCAGGCGATCATGGGCCTGGGTGTCATGGCCGACCGCAAGACCGGCGGCGTCATCGTCGATCTGGAGGGTTCGCGATTCTCGATCGATCTGCTCGATGTGTTGCAGGAAAAAACCAAGGGAAACATCACGGCTGAGGAGTCCAAGGAACTCGAGCAGATCCTGAGCGACCTGCGGGCGCGATTCGTGCAAGTTGCGACACTCGTCTCGCAGCAGATGGCCAAGCAAGGCGCCGGCGGCGTCGAACCGGCTCCCGCATCGGCCATGCCCAAGGCGGGGCCGATCATCACCGAGTAGTCACATCAGCCAGCGCCAACACAGGTAGCCGCTGATGGCGGCCATCAGCAGCGACTGCGCCACCAGGCGCGGCCGGGCAAGTTCCGTCAACCACACGACCGGGAGCAGGAACGACCAGGCCAGCACGTAGCGGTCGTACACCGGCGCGACGCTTGCGACATACATCGCCATGCCCGTTGCCAGCATCCAGAACTGCAGGCGGTTGAGCGCGCCCAGCGATTGTGAAACAGGTCTTCTCCAGGCGACCGCCGCCAATCCACCAAGCGCCGCGCCACCGAGAACGGCCAGTGCTCCGATCGCGATCGATTGAATGGTGGCATTGGTGCTCAGCATCCGCACAGCCGTGGCGGTAATGCCGCTGTACATGTTCGCGGTGATTTCCTGATTGCTGATGGTTTCATCAAGCCGGGGCATCGCGACAAGCGCGAGCCCGAGGCCGACGACAGCGCCCAACGCCATCAGACGTCGCGCCCAGACCCGCTGCATCGTCCATGCCTCGGGAATGAACATCATCAGGAGGGGCGCGAAACTCGCCAGCAGATATGTGACGCCGGCCATGCGAATACCCGTGGCGTGCAGGCCCTGAAAGCGCGGCGAGACGATTCCGCCCCAGTGAACCAGCAGCGGCACGCGACTGAGCGCCGCTGCGCCGCACGCAATCACCCAAGGCAGCGCGCCGCGCCAGCCGCCTCGCCCGAACGCCACGAGGCACACTGCCGGCGCCATCGCTGCGGCATGCACGCGATTGTGCACCAAGATCGAAAGCGTCACGGTAAACAACACGGGCGCTGCGATTCGCGCGACCTTTGATTTCGCGTCGATCCCCCACATGAAGAGCCAGCATGCCGCCAGCGCAAATGCCACGTATGACGGCTCGCTCATGACAAGTTGCGCGAGGGCCGCCTGGTATGGAAGCGCCGCGTACAGGATCGCGACTATCCACAGTCCGCCGCCGCTCACGCCGCATCGCCGCGCGATGTCGAGCAGCGGCAGCGCGCCCAGCACAAAGAACAGGACCGAGATCAGCCGCAGATCGGCGAGCGATGATCCGATCACCTCGCTAAGCAGCGCGTACGGCCAGATGAGCGCCGGGCCCTTGGTTTCATCGAAGTCGATCGCCGTGCGCATCGACCATCCCTGTTCAATCAGGTTCAGGATCGGAACCGTGATGTACGGCTCATCGAATGTCAGGCCGATGGTCGCAGCATGTGTTCCCATGCGCAGGCCAAGTGCGATGACGGCGACAAGTGCGAGCGGCAGCAACAGCGCGCCAGCACTGGGACGCTGGCTGGGCGCCAAGGTTGCATCAGATGGGCCGGGGCTGGTCACAGTTGTTCAGCGTCGGTGCGCGAGAGCACGATGTCCAGCCGTTTCATCGGCCGCGTCAGCGCCGTCTCATCGCGCAATCGACGGGGACGCTGCACATCGCGCGGCCAGAGCAGACGCCATGGCCAGTAGTTGTTCGCGATCGTGTAGACGTCAAAGCCGCGATCGACGTAGGGCCGCAGCACGTCCGCGGCGTTGCGGCTGCGATCGGCCCACCACATCGGGGAGAGTTCCACGGCAATCTCGATCTGGCGAGGAAGTCGATCGATGCACTCCAGAATCCCAGCCAGCACCGCGTCCTCGCCGCCTTCCACGTCGATCTTGATCATTCGCACGCGGCCCCACTCGTCGGACAGCAACAGGTCGCCCAGCGGCAGCGCCTCCACCTCGGCGATGCGCGGCATGTTGCCGCGTCGCACCGTCGTCGTCAGGCCGATGTTGTGCTGCGGGCCCGCATAGATGGTCAGCGTCCCGCGCGACGCCGCCACAGCCTTGTTGATCGTCCTGACGTTGGTCGGCGAGCCGTTGAGCCGCAGCGTTTCGAGAAGGCGTTCAAACACCGCCGGGGCGGCTTCGATCGCGACGACGCGGCCGGCATCGCCCACAGGCCGCGCCGCCAGCATCGTGTCGTAGCCGATGTTCGCGCCGACATCAACAAACACGTCACCTGACTGGAGGCGCGATCGCATGAATGCTGCCAGGTCCGGCTCCCATGCTCCGAAGAGATAGATGTAGGTCTGGATCAGGTCCGGCAGGTGACAGGCGTACCAGTCGCCCTCGGCGCTTTGAGCCTCGATTCGTATCGGCCCAAACACAATCGCACGCAACAGCACGAGCATAAACATGACGCCGAAGACCGGCACCATCAGCACGCCTCGCACGAGTCTCTCGACAGCCCCCACGCTCGAGCGTTCGGTCATGAGCAGACAGATCGCCGCACGTAACAGCCCGATCAGCCAGGCGAACGCGCGCATCACAGCCGGCCGTCAATCTGCCGCAGGTAGCGGCTGTAGATGTGCGCGAAGTCGCTCATGACGCGGAAGAAATCGCGCAGGCGAAGTTTCGATCCTTCCACATCCGTCCATTTCTGCAGCGGTTTCTCGACGATGATGTTTCGCACCGCCGGCCTGCTGCCATCCTTGCGCAGGACCAGGAACCGTGCGATGATCTCGACGTCGAAGATCCAGCGCGAGATGAACGGATCGGCAAGCACCCGCCGCAGGTCGTCGGTCACACGGAACATCTTCGCGCCGCACTGCGTGTCGTAGATCGGCAGGCGCAGCGCCGTCGCTACCAGCGTCGCAAAAATGCGGCCGAGGTAGTGCCGCAGGAGTTTGCGCTGGATCTGCCGCCCGAGCAGGTTGACGCGCGAGCCGAACACCATCTCGATATCCGGCCGGTCCCGCAGGATGGCACGAAACGGCTCGATCTCTTCCAGGCCGGTCGAGAGGTCTGCATCCCAGAAGGCGACGACGTTCGCGCCGCGGGCGATCGCCTGGTTGAGCCCGGCCCGAACCGCCTCTGCCTTGCCCGAGTTGGCCGCCATGCGCAGCACGTCGAGCCGGTCCGGGCGCTCCTGCTTGAAGGTTTCCAGCATCGCGTGCGTCTGGTCGCTGCTGCCATCATCGACGAACAGGAATCGCACGCATTCAGCGTGATCGAGAAAGTCGCGAAACGCGCCGAGGTTCAGCCGGCGGGCCTCGTTGAAACACGGGATGACCACCGTCGTGTTCATGTGCCGTTGAGTTGCTGCCGTGGATCGTTTGTGCGCCGCAGCACAGCCAGCAGGCTGACGCCTCGCGAATAGCCGGCATGGCGCCGGCCGCGGACGAGATCGCAGACCATGCGCGATTCGCCCTCGAAGGCGCGCTCCATCAGCGCGTTCACCGGACCCGGCGGCACGCGCATGTTCCACTCGCGGCTCGCCGGAAGCATGCGATCGCGCCAGCGGCCCAGCGTACGCCCGACGCGCGCCACCGGATACAGCCGCGAGCAGAAGTGCGTCACTGCCAGGGTTTCCACCGGCAGCCCGCGCCAGAGTGTTCGAAACATCGCCTCGTCGTAGCGCCTGAAATGCAGCAGGCCTTCATCGTGCCGGCTCCACAGGCGCATGTCGGCCGGCACGGTGACGAGCATGAACGCGCCAGGCCGCAGCGCCTTCACGAGAGGCTCGAACGCGGCGCGATCGTTCTCAACGTGTTCAAGCACATCCATCAGCAGCATCGCGCTCGCGTCGCCAGCAGTCGCGCCGAGGTCGTCTGGTGCACGGCCGCACATGAATTCGACCTGAGGAAAGCGCTTGCGCGCGATGTCAATCGCGTCGGATGCGGTGTCGATGCCGATGCAGCGGTATTCGCCGGCAAGAGCCGCGATGTTGGCGCCCGCCCCGCAGCCCACATCGATGATGATCGTGTTGGCATCAGGCGGCAGCAGGCTCGTCAGCACATCGCGTACGATGCGGCGGCGGGCCAGAAACCACCAGTGCCGCTGATCCACATCGGCGACGACGTCGAAATGCGCGCGGTGCATGTGGTCGTTGATCCGATGCGAAACTGTACCCGGCGACGGCGAAGGCTGCGTTCATACGAGATCGACCAGAACATCGTTCGCCAGCAGCAGGCCGCGCCGAGTCAGCCTCAAGCGATCATCTCGCATCTCCAGTAAACCGGAGCGGAGATGGCCTTCGATGGCCGCCTGCCGCGCCGCCGCACGCGGGCCGCTCCGCGCAAGCAGCGCCTGAACTTCGGCCGATAACAAGCCTTCCACGAGGCGCAGACCGAGCATGAACTGCTCACCCGCCCGCGTCGGCTGGTCCACGCGCTCGACATCCATGATCGGCGGCAGCGGCGATTCGCACTCCAGGTACTCGCCCAGCCGCGCGATGTTCTTCCACCGCAGACCATCGAGGTGCCCGGAGGCGCTGGGCCCGAACGCCCACCAGTTGCGATTGCGCCAGTAGAGAAGATTGTGTCGGCAGCGCGTATCGCCCGATGCTCGCCGCGCCCAGTTGCTGATTTCGTAATGCTCAAAGCCCGCAGCCGCGAGCTGCTCGATGACAGCCTCGTACATCGCTGCCTCGATGTCCTGATCCACCGGCGTGATCTCGCCGGCCTGCATGCGCTTCGTGAGCGGCGTGTTGTGCTCATACATCAGGCCGTAGCAACTGATGTGCGTCGGCTCGAGCGCCAGGGCGGCATCAAGATCGCGCCGCCAGTCATCGACCGTCTGCCCCGGCACGGCGAAGATGAGGTCGAGGTTGAGGTTGTCGATTCCCGCGTCGCGCAAAATCTCGACGCTGCGCCGGACGTTCGCCGGATCGTGCCAGCGCTCGAGCGCCTTGAGATGGCGTGCATCGAACGACTGCGCCCCGATGCTGACTCGATTGACGCCGCCTTCAACAAGGACCCTTGCCAACTCATCGGTCACCGTCTCGGGGTTGGCCTCGACCGTGAACTCGCCGGCCAGCGGCAGGAACTCCGCCATGGCGTCGAGCAGCCGCTTCCAGAGATCAGTCCGAAGCAGCGTCGGGGTGCCGCCGCCGACGAACATGGTTTCGAGCGAATGCCTGATCCACGGGCTGGCGGCCTGCATCTCGTCGATCAACCGGTTGACGAACGCTGCCTGCCGGTCCTGGCTGTCGACAATGCTATAGAAGTCGCAGTAATGGCACTTGTGGAAGCAGAACGGCACGTGCAGGTAGGCGCCGTGCACGAGCATTTCCCCGCCGGCGCGACTGTCAGGGTCGAGCACGCTTTTCAGCGTGATCTGGGGGTTTTTCTCTTTGAGACCTCTCGTTTCGGTGGTAATCTGGTGAACGCCGGAAGCGCTGAGAGGCAGAGCGATTCCCGGTAAGGAAGCGGCCTCTCGAGATTTGATCGGGGAGAAAGACACGCGCGAAGTCGACGATCGGCCGCACGCGCGCCGCCGATCGATCGCGTCACGATCATACGCCGCGGCAGGGATTTCACGCTGCGGTTTTCGAAGAGAGACCGGCATGAAACACTGGCTCGTCATGCAGGGAAGCGATGGAACGCAAAGGCCCTTCGAGGTCTCCAAGCCGCGCATCGTCATCGGGCGCGAGCCGACCTGTGATGTGCGCGTGCCGCTGTCGAGCGTGGCTCAGAGGCATTGCCAGATCACGCGCGACGATGAAGGCCACTTGCGCGTCAAGCACCTGGCTGCCGCCAACGGAACTTACTGCAACGGGCTGCCGATCAACGATGAGACCGACCTGAGCCACGGCGACAAGCTCGTCATCGGCCCGGTCACGTTCATCGTGCGCATCGCGCAGACCGATGAAGGCGATCGCGTCTCAGGGCAGGAAATCGTCATCGAACGCCAGGACGATGATGCGCCCCCGACCGACGACGAGTTGACACTTTGAATCAGATGACTGTGGCCGGCTTGCGGCGAAGCATGCGCACTTCGCCGTGATCACGCCGCCTTGTCCGCAGCCCTGTTCGTCGACGCCGATCCGGCTGCATCGCGACTGGACTGGCTGGCCGGGATCCGCAGATTGATGCCGCACCCGCAGCAGCGCACGAGTTTGCCCTTGGCTGACGCGGGCACCGCGAGGATGCGCTTGCACGCGAGGTTGGGACATCTGATCCGGATGTCGTCGCTGCCGGCCATGGCAATCCTCCTTCGCACCTGCCCCCATCGAGTTGGCGGGGGCAGCCAATCCGCTGTCGCGCTTATCGTCGATGATCGAGGCCCGCTTCAAGTGAAGTGGCAGGCGGGCCCGCTATAGTGTCGGCTGGCCGTTTTCGCCGGCCGGGCCATCGCCCGCGCCTCGCCGCCCGTCGCACGTCGCACGTCCGAAAAGAAGCAGTCATGACCACGTCTCGACGCGAGAACACCGACCTCCAGCACGCCCGGCACACCGCCGTAGTCGGCCTGCAATGGGGTGATGAAGGCAAGGGCAAGATCGTCGACCTGCTGACCGCCGAGCACGATGTCATCGTGCGCTACAACGGCGGGGCCAACGCCGGCCACAGCGTCGTGGTCGGCGGGCAGAAATACGCCGTCCATCTGATTCCGGCCGGCATCCTGCATCCCGACAAGACCTGCGTGATCGCCAACGGCGTGGTGGTTGATCCCGCCAAGCTCATCGAGGAAATTGACAATCTGCGCAATCGCGGCGTGGAGGTCGGAGACAACCTGCGCGTGAGCGACCGCGCGCACGTGGTCATGCCCTATCACAAGGAGCACGACGCGGCGCTGGAGAATGCTCTGTCGCAGGGCATAGCCGGCAGCGACACCGACCTTTCCATCGGCACCACCAAGCGCGGCATCGGACCGGCGTATGCCGACAAGGTGCACCGCTCGACCGCGATCCGCATGGGCGAATTGCTCGACGCAGATCAGCTCCGCGCCAAACTGCGCGTCATCTGCGCCATCCGGCAGAAGGAACTTGAATCGCTCGGCGTGAAGGCTCCGCCTCTCAATCCCGATGCGCTCGCGACGCAGTACGCAGCGCTCGGCCGGCGGCTCGCGCCGCACATTGTTGACACTGCCTACCTGCTGCACGATTACCTGCGCGACGGCAGCCGCATCCTTTTCGAAGGCGCCAACGCCTGTTTGCTCGACATCGATCACGGCACGTATCCGTACGTGACCAGTTCCAACTGCTCGACGCTCGGCATCCCTGCCGGAACGGGCGTGCCGGGCAAGCACATCGAGCGCGTGCTGGGCATCATGAAGGCGTACTCGACACGCGTCGGCGCGGGGCCGTTCCCCACCGAGCAGTTGAACGATGTCGGCAATCGCATCCGCGAGCGCGGCCACGAGTACGGCACAACCACCGGCAGGCCGCGCCGCTGCGGCTGGCTGGACCTGGTTGCCGTGCGCTACTCGGCGATGATCTGCGGCGCGACCTCCATCGCGTGCATGCTGCTGGATGTGCTCTCGGGCTTCGACGAACTGAAGGTCTGCACGCACTATCGCCTGCCCGATGGCAGGGTCAGCGATCGCTTCATTCCCGACGCCGTTCGACTAACCGGCGCTCAGCCGGTGTATCACACGCTGCCGGGCTGGAGCGAGGAGATCGACGAGTTGCACGATCGCAGCGCCCTGCCGGCCAATGCCCGCAAGTACCTGCAGTTCATCGAGCAGGCGCTGGGCATCCCGGTCGAGATCGTCAGTGTCGGCCCGGAGCGAACGCAGACGCTGGTTGAGGTGTGAAATCCAGCGCCAGGCCTGACGAAGGAGGACACGGGGTGTAATGCGCGCGAACTTCCGCTTGACGGCGCCGGTACCATATCTTTCGCCATGACGCAGATGTCCGTAGACCTTCGCACGGAGAGCGAGGCGCTGGCCGATGTTCCACCGCAGCGCCGGCCGCGTCATATCGCGATCATCATGGATGGCAACGGCCGCTGGGCCCGCGAGCGCGATCTGCCGCGCATCGCCGGGCACAAGGCCGGAGCCCGCGGCGTGCGCGACATCGTCACCGAATGCGCCCGCCTCGGCCTCAAGGCCCTGACGCTGTACTCGTTCTCGCTGGAGAACTGGAAGCGGCCGCAGGATGAGATCAGCGGCCTGATGTCGCTCTACCTCGAGTACCTGGGCAAGGAGCGGCAGGAACTGCTCGACAACAACATTCGCTTCGTGCAACTCGGCCGGCGCGAAGGACTGCCGCCCAATGTTCTGGCAGCGGTCGATGACACCATGGCCGCGACCGAGCACGCGACAGGCCTGACGCTGGCCCTCGCACTCAACTACGGATCGCGAGCAGAGATCACCGACGCCATGCGCGCCATCGCCAACAAGGTACAGCGCGGCGAGATCAAACCCGATCAAATCACCGAAGAAACGATTTCCAACCACCTCTATACCGCCGGCCCTCCTGCCTTGCCCGATCCTGACCTGCTCATTCGCACCGCGGGCGAGATGCGCGTCAGCAATTACCTTCTGTGGCAGATCAGTTACGCCGAAATTCACGTCACGCCCAAGCACTGGCCGGATTTCGGCGTGGAAGACCTGCACATCGCGATCCGCGACTACGCGGCCCGCAATCGTCGCTTCGGCGCGCTGGATGAATCGAATACGTGACTTCATGCTTGAGCACCGCGTGACAACGCGGTGCATCGGCGACAAGATGCGCCCGATCGCACGATGGCTGTTTCGCAATGCACCGGGTTATCACCCGGTGCCCCGCCAACTAGCCGGATCGTGCTGATAGAACTCGCGCAGCACTTCGTACAGGTCCGGATGCTGGGCCCGCATCGCCTCGCCGCGCTCGAAGAACGCCTCGGTCGCGACTGCGAAGAACTCCGCGACGTTCGTCGCGCCGTACACATCCAGCAGAGTCGCGTGGCCGAATTCCGCGTCGTCGATCAGTCGCCGATACTCCGCGGTCATCGTGTCATGCCAGCGCCGGCCGTCGATGTGACTGCCGCGCAGCGGCGGCGTGCCGTCGCTGACGCCGTCAGCCATGTCGAGCACGTGTGCGAACTCATGCAGCGCGACATTGCGTCCGTCCATCGCATTTCGGCCACCCCACACCACGTCATTCCAGGACAGGATGACCGGGCCGTTGTGCCATGCCTCGCCGCTGTTGGCGAAGCCTTCGCTGACCACGCCGCCCGGTCCGTGCTGCCGGCCGACCGACAGAAACGACTCGCCATGCACGATCACCGTGCGCACGGGCCGGTACCAGTCGATGTCCGCCGGCAGATTGAGCGCCAGCAGCGCCGCATGAGCGGCGATCGTGACGCGCATCTCATCGTCGATCGCCACTCCACCCGCGCCTTCCCAGTAGCGCTCGGCGATGAAGATGCGCAGTTTATCGCGCAGTTGCATCTGCTGTGGCGAGGGCAGCACCCCACATAGCCGAACATTTCGACGCAGGATGTCCAGCCAGTGCTGTGGGAACGGTTCCGCAAGAATCCGGCGGCGGCGGCGGTTGCGGAGAAACGACAGCATGAACGAGCATCATTCGCGCGCTGCGATGCCGCGACCATGTGGGGGGCGGTCGCGCGTTGGTCGAACAGTATTACACGCGCGTCCTGAATCCCATCGCGCGCACTGCGCACCAGCCGGCCCAGCCTTCGAACATGCTGAACGCGCCGATCGCCAGCAATCCGATGCCGGCGTACAGCGGCCAGTCCCAGTCTTGATCGCGAAGTGGCCCGAGTCCGCGCAGTGCAAGAAAACCCGCGCCGACGATCGCCATGACCAGCCCGAGCGTCAGCCGATACGCCTTGCCGCGAGCGTCGATGTTGCGCAGCATGCAGCGATGGTATCTCCCGACAGGTGGCAATGCCCGAACCATCGTTTCATGACCCTTCCGACGCGCCACCGAGCCCGATCCTGGCAGTGGATTGTGCCAAGTTCAGAACGCCGCATTCCCCGGCGTGCGCGGGAACGGAATCACATCGCGGATGTTCGCCATGCCTGTGGCGTAGATGATCGTGCGCTCGAAACCCAGGCCGAAACCCGCGTGCGGCACGGTGCCGTAGCGCCGCAAATCGCGATACCACCAGTACGCGTCCTTGTTGAGGTGCATTTCCTCGATGCGCTTGTCGAGCACGTCCAGCCGCTCCTCGCGCTGCGAGCCGCCGATGATCTCGCCGATGCCCGGCGCCAGCACATCCATCGCCGCGACGGTCTTGCCGTCGTCATTCACGCGCATGTAGAACGCCTTGATGTCCTTGGGATAGTTCATCACGACGACCGGCCGGCCGACGAGTTCCTCCGTGAGATAGCGCTCGTGCTCGGTCTGAATATCGATGCCCCAC
>Ga0111538_10004796_pt1 | contig 18636 bp, 14 predicted proteins | sample SoiMethybrSBSTD1_FD_79669 | JGI IMG/M metagenome (GOLD analysis project Ga0111538, IMG submission 79669) | Bulk soil microbial communities from a Populus tree surrounding site in Tennessee, USA - Soil MetaG P. TD hybrid SBSTD1 (version 2)... | ecosystem: Environmental > Terrestrial > Soil >...
ATGGTCAAGGGTCAGTAGCGCTCCGTCCTTTCGAGGAGGAGGAGGGATCGGACCCTCCTCCTCCTCGCTTCTGCTCGCTCAGACCTTCTCCTTCCTGATCAGCTTGATGACCGACGCCATCGTGAGCGGGTCATTGTCGAAGCCGCCGTGAGTGGTGCTGGCGGTGACTGACCCCGGCGATGTCCACACCTTGACGCTCGCGAGCCTGCGGGACGCCACCTGGTCGACGAAGTACTTCTGCATGCCGAGGATCGGCGTGCGCTTGCCGCCTTCGAACGACTCCGACACGAGGTAGAGCAGCGAGCGACCGTAGCCGAGGAGCGGCCGGCAGGTCGCGTCTTGCTCCTCGGCGGCGTCGGTGAGGAGAAACGAGCGGAACTCCCGCACCGTCTTGTCCTGGAGCCGGCGCCAGAGCGTCCGATCGAAGAGATCGACCGTTGCCGCCGCGGCCATGAAGCTGACGCTCTCGAATTTCCAGCCGAGAGCGGCCAGGCGGTCGACCACGTAGCAGTGCACGATCGAGCCCGCCGAGTGGCCGATGAGGTGCAAGCGCGCTGGCGTCTTCGTGAACCACGGAGACTTCATCGCGCTCTCGTAGAGAACGCGCCCGCCGCTCTCCGCGACCGCCGTGATGCAGTCCGCGTTCTGCTTCATCTCGCCCCAGATGACCGATCCGGCCGGCGCCAGGAGCCGCTCCAGCCGGCGGTTCCAGAACCGCTTGAGCTGGTCGACGAACCCACCGGTCGGTCGCGGCTGGTCCGTGACGAGATCGGCCAGCCGGTTCTTCAGGGTCGACCAGAGGTCGGTTTCCCACATGAGGAAGATCGGGAAGATCCGCGCCTCATAGAGGGCGGGGATCCAGGACGCCGCCGTCTCGGCCGCCGTCTCCTCGCCGGTCAGCCCGCCGTGCGCGTAGACGGCGATGTCGGTGGGCTCGCCGCTCTTGAGGCCCCACTTCTTGCGCGCCTCGCCGATATGAAAATTCGTCAGCGCCTCGACGTCGCTCCGTTGCGTCCGGAACACGCCGCTGCCCGACAAGCGACCGTTGTTCTCCATATCGATGACGAACGGCGAGATCTCGCGGTCGCGCAGCGTACCGTCGGCGGCGAGCTGGACCTTGCCGCGGCTCACCCGCAGGGACGGCGAGCGGGCGATCTCGACGTGCTGATCGGTCGCGACACCGAGCTGCGTCACCCAGCAGTCCATGGCGTTGTCGGCCCAGTCCTGGTACGTGAGGATGGCGAGACCGCGGGTACCCCAGCCGGCGCCCCACGAGCTCTGGATGATGAAGCCGGCAGGCGTGTAGCCGAGGATGACGAACGCGTGGCCGCCCGCGTCCGACGAGGCCTCCATCGGCGGGATCGTCCAGTACTCCTTTGTACCCCCGGCGCCGCGTCCGCGAAGCCAGCCATCGTGACAGATGGCGCTCGCGTAGAGCACACCGACGTCGTGCAGGGCCACGTGCATGTCCGTCACGGACCGGGTGTCGACCCGGTAGTACGCGCCGAGCGGCCGGCGGGCGGCGTCCAGCCACCAGTCGTCCTCGGGCTTCGCCGCCGGCGGAGGCATGTCCGGGAGGTCCCACAGATCGAGGCGGCAGACGCCGTGCTTGAACCAGCCCTTCATGGCGCCGCGCAGGCTCGAGCCCGAGTCCTCCGAGGCCCCCGGAAACTCGTCGTAGCGACGGGACATCGAGTACAGCATGAACGGCGACATCGGTGGTGTCTGCGGATCGCGATGCTTGCGGAGCAAGAAGTTGACGACGCTCGCGAGCGCGAAGCCGGTGCACGCGTTCGTCTTGCCCTGATCGAGCACCGGCAGCTCCAGTTGCGGCCCCATCGCGGGAGGCGGCGGCTGGTGGAGCACCGGAACGTAGGGGCGGTCGCGCAGGTCGAGGCGATCGGGAGCGATGTTGCGCCGGGGATTGAACGCCGGGCGCCGTCGCGGGTTCGTCACTCGTGGCATCGAGCCTCCAGTCCGCCCGCGCCCGGGCGGGCTATACCGTGAACGGCTGTTGCTTCTCGAAGGCGCGCACGGACGCGCCGATGGTGAAGAGCTTCGGCGTCTGGTCGGGCGGCATGTTCCGGACGATCGCGCTGTGGAACGCGCGATAGCTCCCCCTGAAGCGCCCTTCCTTCCACACGCGCAAGAGGTTGGCGGTGAACAGGCCGTTGAACTTGCCGTCCTGGGAAAGCTGGTTGTCCTGGCAGCCCGAGATGAGAATGACCGCGGCGCGCACGGCAACGCGGGGATCGCCCTTGATGGCGTCCTGGAGCTTGTCGTACATGGCGTGGTGAGCGCGGTACGTGCGCAGCGCGACCTCGCGGGGCATGTTGCGATATCGGATCCACTCGGGTCCGTCGGCACCCGGCCCGGGGCTCGTCTCCACGCGCGCGGCGTAGAACATCGCCTTGGTGACGGTGCCGCTGTGGCAGCTGTCGGAGAGCACGAGCACCCGCACGCCCGCCTTGAAGCGGGCGAGCGCTTGGTAGATCTCGTCGTCGATCAGCTCACCGTCGTAGAGACACCAGGTCTCGTCCTGCAGGTCGGGCTCGTCGTGATTGCGGTCGGGTACCTGACCGCCGTGGCCGGAGTACGTGAGCAGGAAGATGTCGCCCGAGCGCAGCGCGCCCGCGGCGCTCGCGATGCCGGCCAAGACGGCGCGGCGCGTGGCGCTTCGGGTCAGAAGGCGCCTCACCGTGAACTTGCGGGCGCGCGCGACGTCGGCCATGTCGCGGGCGTCGGCTTCGCACGCGGCGAGACGCCCGTTCCAGCCCGCGTAGTGCCTGGGATCGACGGTGTTCAGGCCGATCGTGAGCGCCAGTCCTTTGGCCATGTCGTCCTCCCGACCGCACGGGGCACGGCACTCTTCGCGTGAACGGCGCGCGCTCCGGTTGTAGCAGGATCGGAGAGGAGAAAGGAAATTTCTGGGGCGGGGTCGACTAGCGGCTCTGCGCGACAGCTACGGTGGCGAACCGATGCGGCGCGACGTTCGTGTAGACGACCGTGCCGTCGCGCTTCACGAATTGCTGGATGCCGCTGCTCTGGAGCTCCCACGCGGGCGGCGCGCCGTAGTAGCGCAGCACGCGGGCCACGTACTCGCGCGTCTCCGGGTACGGCGGAATGCCCCGGTAGGACGCCACCGGCCGCTCGCCCGCGTTGTACGCCGCGATGGCCAGGGGGAGGTCGTTGCGGAACCGCTCCATCATCCCCCGCAGGTGCCGGGCGCCAGCGTTGATGTTTTCCCGCGGGTTGAATGGGTCGCGCACGCCGAGGATCGCCGCTGTTTCCGGCATGAGCTGCATGAGCCCGCGCGCGCCCCGCGGCGACACGGCCCGGGGCTCGAATCCGGATTCGGCCCGGATCACCGCCCAGATGAGGCGCTCGGGCACTGCATGGCGCGCCGCGGCCTCGGCGATCTCCTGCGAGTAGACGCCGTAGTCGGCCGCCGGCTGGCGCGGTGTCTCGTAGCTCGCCGGCTGAGCCAGCGCCACCCGCTGAATCGACGGGTTGGGCTGGATGTTCGTGAAATAGGTGGTCCCGTCCTGGGCCTTCCGCTTGTACACCTGGGCGGCGGCCGGCGTCGCGGTGCCGATCGCGGCGGCGACCAGCAGGAGCATCAGGGACCGGGGTCCAAGGGCCTTCATGCCGCCTGTACGCCGCAATTCTGATACCGAGTCCGAATTTCCAGAAGTATCAAGGGTTTCGTGGGCGTTGCCCAGAAGCCGGCCTGGATGGTCTCTGACCGGGGGGCCATTCTCTGCCCAGCCGGTTGGGCAGGGCTTTCGGAGGCGGGATTGACCCTTGATCGCCGATTGACTACGGTTGGGCCGCTGCTGTGCGCGCTGCAGGCCGTCGCGGGGCCGGGGCCACGCCGGCCGAGGCGCGCCTATTGAACTGAATCCCGTCCGCGAGGAGTGCACCGATGGCCGACTGGACGCCGCCCACGCAAGACCGCGTCGAGGCGTATTTCAAGGAGCTCAACAACTGGGGCCGCTGGGGTCACGACGACCAGCGGGGCACCGCGAACCTCATCACGGCGGCGAAGCGAGCCCAGGCCCACTCGCTCGTGAGGACGGGGCGCACCGTCTCGCTGGCGCGCGACATCGGGCCGCAGCCCGCGATCATGTACAACATCACCTTCCCGTCGAACCGGGAGCGCGCCGACGTGGTGCTCGATCGGTTCGATCTCGTCTATCACGGCTTCACGATCACCCACATCGACGCCCTCTGCCATGTGGCCTGGGACGGCGAGCTTTTCAACGGCCGCCCGTTCAGGGACAGCCTCACGGCAGCCGGAGCCAGCTGGTGCGCGATCGACGCGTACTTCGACGGGATCACCACGCGCGGCGTGCTGCTGGACGTCGCCGCTGGCCGCAAGGAGGGCTACGTCACCGTCGGCCAGCCGGTCACGCCGAAAGAGCTCGACGCTGTCGCCGCGCGGGCCGGCGTGAAGGTCGAGCCCGGCGACGTCGTGGTCGTGCGCAACGGCGACGAGGCGTTTCGCCGGGCGCACCCGGACTGGGTACCGCGCGTGTCGCCGCATCCGGGCATGCATCTGTCCTGTCTGGAGTGGTTCAGGGAAAAGGACATCGCGGCGATCTCGTGGGACATGATGGACGAGCGGCCCACGAGCTATCCGGGCTTCGCCATGAGCACGCACCTGGCGATTCCGTTCCTGGGGCTCGTACTCGTGGACAACACCAACCCGGAGCGGCTCGGCCGGGCGTGCGCGGAGGAAGGCCGCTACGAGTTCCTCTTCACCGCCACGCCGATCCGGCTGGTAGGCTCGACCGGAGCGCCGGCGCACCCGCTCGCGATCTTCTGAAGCTCGCCCGGTCCGAGGCGGCGGGGCGTCAGACCGCCGCGCCGGGGCCGCGTAGCAGCTTGCCGGACACGGCGCCGGTGGCGCGGCCCTGCTCGAGCGTTACCTGGCCGTTGACCACGACGGCCGCGATGCCTTCCGCCTTCTGCACCAGGCGGCGGGCGCCGCCCGGCAGATCGGTCTCGACGCTCGGCATCGCGGGCCGCACGCGCGCCTCGTCGAACACGACCAGGTCCGCCGCATAGCCCGCACGCACCAGGCCGCGATCGTTCAGGTCCCACGCGGAGGCGTTGTCGAAGGTCAGCTTGCGCACCGCCTCCTCGAGCGTGAAGGCCTGCCGGGCGCGCACCCAGTAGCTCAAGAGATGCGTCTGGAGCGACGAGCCCATCTCCTGGCAGACGTGGGCGCCCGAATCGGAGAAGGTCGCGAGCGTGCGCGGGTGCCTGAGCATGCCGAGCACGTGCTCGGGATCTTCGTTCACGAGCGGCTGCACGAAGACCTGATCGTCGTTCTCGAGCACCAGATCGATCATCACCTCGACCGGATGCTTGCCGCGCTGCCCCGAGAGCTGCGCGACGGTGGGATCGTTCCAGTCGACACCCTTCATCGCGTAGAGGTTGTCGTAGTCGGGCTTGCGCGGATCGGTGGTGGCAGCGCCGCCGCCCTGGAAGACGTTGTCGCGCGGCTTCATGTTCGCCTCGGCGGCGACGAGACGGCCGCGCGCCGCCGGATCGGCGAGGCGGCGCTTCTGCTCGGCGAGCGGCAGGCCGCGCAGCTCCCGCCACGCCGGCAGCACGTCGAAGGGCAGATAGGACTTCAGCGAGAAGATGGCGTTGATCGAGCGCGTCGTGCTCTGACCACATGCGGGCGCCGGCCGCGGCGCACTCGTCGAGATAGTCGAGCTGATAGGTCCACGGATTGGGCTTGTCGCCCTGGCGGCTCGACAGGACGCCGAACATGATCGGGCGCCCGGACTCCACCCCGAGCTGCTTGAGCCTCGTGAGGAATCGACGCTGTGCCTCGCCGCCGGAGATGTCGGGTCCGATCTGGAAGACGCCCGCGTTCAGATCCGCGAGAGCGCCCACCAGGCGATCGAGCTCCGACCAGTCGGCGATGCGACTCGCCACGGGCGTGTCGTCGGGCGTGACGTGAGTCGTCGCGCGCGAGCTCGAGAAGCCCATGGCGCCGGCACGCACGGCCTCCTTCACCGCGGCGACCATCCGCGTCAGGTCGTCTTCGGTCGCCTTCTCGGTCAGCGCGCGCTTGCCCATCACGTACATGCGAAGCGCGGAATGCCCGAGGTACGCGCCGTAGTTGATCGCCTTCGGCAGGCGGTCGACGTTCGCCAGGTATTCCGGGAAAGTTTCCCAGGTCCAGTCGATGCCAGCCAGCATGGCCTCGGTCGGGATGTCTTCGACCGCGGTGAGGCAGCGGGCGAACCACTCGCGGTCGGCGGGGCGGCATGGCGCCAGCGCGAATCCACAATTGCCCATGATCACGGTGGTGACGCCATGCCAGCAGGAGCAGCTCCCGATCCGGTCCCACGCCACCTGGGCGTCCATGTGGGTGTGACCGTCGATGAATCCCGGCGAGACGATCAGCCCGTCGGCATCGATGGTGCGCTCGGCCGCCGACCGGATGCGTCCGATCTCCACGATGCGGCCGCCCCGGACGCCGATGTCGCCGCGATAGCGCGCGGCGCCCGAGCCGTCGACGATCGTCCCGCCGCGAATCAGCAGATCGAGAGAGCCCATCGAGCGTCCTCCCCATTGGGCTTGTCCGAGAAGCGCGTTCCCCGACGGCCCGACCGTTCCGGCGACTATCGCCGCAATCCGGACGCTAGCGCCGCGGCATGGCCCCGTCAAGCGGGATGCCGGCGCCTCAACGTCGCCTGGGAAAGCAATTTGACACGTCGCCGCCGGAACATTACGTTGCCCTAGAGCACACTCGCACGAACAGGAGCGTGGGCATGCGAACCTATTACGACATCGACCTGACCGGCCGCTCGATCACCCGGCGTGAGCTGCACGGTGAGGACATCGTCAGGGCCGGCCGCTATCTGATCGCCAAGACGCTCCTCGAGCTGGGCGCGGCCACGGTCGATCCGCTTTCACCCGCCAACCCGCTCATCTTCTCGGCCGGCCCGTTCGCCGGCACGAGCTTCTCGAATGCCAACCGGACGAGCGTGGGCTGTAAGAGCCCGCTGACCGGCGGCATCAAGGAAGCCAACGGCGGCGGTAGCTTTAGCTACGGGCTCGGCCAGCTCAAGGTGGCGGGCTTCACGCTGCACGGCGCGTCGGCAAGCTGGGTCGTCCTCCATTTCAAGAAGGACGGCACGATCGATTTCGACGACGCGGCACCGTACCTGGGCAAGGGCAACTTCGAGGCCCAGGAGATGCTGCACAAGAAGTACGGCAAGAAGGTCACGATCGCGCTCTGCGGGCCGGTCGGCGAGTACCAGGGGCTGCTCGGCGGCATCTCCTTCAGCGACAAGGACGGCCGGCCGGCGCGGCTCTCGGCGCGCGGCGGCGTGGGCGCGGTGATGGGCGCGAAGAAGGTCAAGGCGATCGTGGTCGATCTCGACAAGATTCCGCCCTTCACCGACACCAAGAAGGTGAACGTCGCGATCAAGGACTACGCGAAGATGCTGCTGGCCGACACCATGGTCACGAGCTTCTACCAGAAGATCGGCACCATGGGCATGGCCGACCTCCAGAACGCGCTGGGCGGGCTGCCCGTGCGCAACTTCAGCGCCGGCCAGCAGGTCGACACCAAGACGGGCGAGAAGTTCAAGATGGGCGGCGAGCACATCAGCCAGCTCAACGTCTCGCGCGGCGGCGAGCACACGCATGCGTGCATGCCCGGCTGCGTCATCCAGTGCAGCAACGTCTACGCCGACGCCAGCGGCAAGGAAGTGGTCTCGCCGGTGGAGTACGAGACGCTCGGCCTGCTCGGCACCAACTGCGGCCTCAGCGATCCCGACGAGCTCGCCCAGATGAACTTCCTGGCGAACGACCTCGGGGTCGATACGATCGAGCTCGGCGCCACACTGGCCGTGCTCATGGAAGCGGGCCTCGGCGCCTTCGGCGACGTGAAGTTCATGGCCGATTGCATGGCCGAGATGCGCAAGGGTACGGAGAAGGGGCGCCTCTGGGCGCAGGGCACCGCGCGCGTGGGCGAGCACTACAAGGTGCGCCGCGTGCCGGTCATCAAGAAGCAGGCGATCAGCGCGTACGATCCGCGCGTGGTCGAGGCGACGGGTGTGACCATGATGGCGACGGCGCAGGGCGCCGATCACACCGCGGGCAACCTGCCGCGGCTCAAGACCCGCGAGATGAACGCCGAGCAGATCGTCGAGCAAAGCCTGGCCCACCAGGCGCGGGTCGCCGCCAATGACTCCCTCGGGCTCTGCATCTTCGGCATGAGCGTCACGAACCCGAACACCGAGTTCATCGCCAACGCCATTAATGCCGCCCACGGCACCAGCCTGACCAAGGATTTCTTCGAGCCGCTCGGGCGCGCGGCGCTCCGGCTCGAATACGAATTCAACCGTCGCGCCGGCTTCACCGAGAAGGACGACGAGCTGCCGGCGTTCTTCTACTCGGAGCCCTTGCCCCCGACCAACCACGTCGCGCGCTTCCACGGCGCCGACGTGCACCTGATGTACGAGCGTCTGCCGACACCGGCGTAGCCTTTTCTGGACGAGCGTGGCCGCGGTCAGTGATCGTCGCGGCCGCCCGGGTCGAGGCTGACCGGGACGTCGCCCGTGTTGTACTCGACGCGACTCGATCGGGCATCGGGACTATGCTGGAGCCTCTCGAACACCACGAGGAGGCTCCGCGATGCCCGCAAAGCCGCGAATCGCCCATCTGGCTGGATCGAACGCCACGATTCAGAACAGTCCGCCGCTCGTCACCAGCAACAAGGCCCGCGCGAAATACGGCCTGACGCCCTTGACCGATGCCGACGGCGCGGCGCTTCGCTTCGACGCGCTCCGCGCCCAGCGGCTCGCGGCGCCCGTAACGGTCTACGTCGAGCAGTTCAGCGCGCATCCGCTCGAGCGCGACGCCGCCGAGCTCTACGGTCCACCCGACGGCTACGTCGACGCGAAGGGCGCGTTTCACAAGGAGCGACGCGCCGACGACGATCGGCCCGTGTACGAGATCACGCTGGTGCCGGAGGACGGCGTCTATCCCCTGCCGTACATGGCGCGGCAGGCCGACGGCCGCGCGTGGGAAGAGGACTGCGCGTTTCCGATGGCGCCGGAAGCCAAGGCGCGGCAGCCCTTCTATCCGGACGGCGCCCGGCTCTTCGAGGAGATCGATCGGCTCGGCGTGGGCGACAAGGGCGTCGGCAACCTCATCTCGGGACGGGCGGAAATCGATTTCTATCGGGTGATTCCGTCATCCGGTTACACGAAGGGGCTTGCCGCGAAGGATCGGACCGACGTGGGCGAGGGTGATATTGGACCCGAGGCGCGCGGACGCGACTTCTTTCCGTATCGTCCCTATCATCTCGGACCGGCGCCGGCGCGCCCGGCGCTCGCGCGCATCGCCAACGTGATGCAGCGGGTGCTCGCGAGCGGACAGTACGCCGGAGCGATCTGGACGCAGGGCAGCCCGCGCATCGAGGAGACCGTCTACTGGCTCCAGCTTCTCGTCGACACCACGCTGCCGATCTGCGGCAATGCCTCGCAGCGTCCCCACGGCCAGCTGAGCAACGACGGCGACAAGAACATCGTCGACTCGGTGGACTACATCGTGTCGCGCGTCTGGGCCGACGAATCCGGGCGCAACCGCGCCGGCGTCGTGCTCGTGCAGGACCAGCAGGTGTTCGCGGCGCGCGACGTGCAGAAGGCCGACGCCCGGCCGGGCGGATACGTGGCCACCGGCGGCCACGGCGGCATCCTCGGCGCGGCGGGCTGGGAGGGTCCGGCCGTGCTCAACTACCTGCCCGCCACGCGGCACACTTACCTCTCGTCCGTGAACCTCACGCGGCTGCCGTCGGAGGTGGTGGGACGTCTCGCGAGCGGCGACACGCGCGTGCCGATCAAGGACGCGCGCGGCGACCTGCTCGGCTCGGCCATTCCCAAGGTGACGATCGTGAAGGACGGCAACTACACCATCGATGATGACGACGACGATCTCGCGCGCGAGGTCGACTTGCTGGCGCAGATCGCCCGGAACCTCGCCGTGCATCCGCTGGCCGGATTCGTGGTGGAAGGTCTGTCGCCTTACGGGCGGCTGACCTCGGCCGTCCGCACGCGCGTCATGCGGCGGGCCGCCTTCTCCGGCATGCCCGTGGTGCTCACGGGCCGCGGCAATGCCGAGGGATTCGTGCCGCCTCCCGCCGCTCCGTTCATCGGCGGCCGGAATCTGACCGCGACGAAGGGGCGACTGCTGCTCATGGCGTGCCTGATGAAGCTCGGGAGCGTGCCGGCGGCGGCCGATCCCGATCGGCCGACCGCGAGCGAGATGGACGCGGTGACGCGAAAGCTACGCGAGTACCAGGCGGTGTTCGACTCGCACTGAGCCGCCCCGGTCGCGCGGCGGCGGGATTCCTACCGCCGCACTGCTCGCGCCCGGACAATCGCCTCCGCGTAGCGGTCGGCGGCTTCCTTGTAGGCGCGCGTCGCGGCGATGAGGTCGTTGCGGCTGACCAGCCTGTCGCCTTCCACCTGTTTAGCCTGAGCCTGGTCGAAGACCTCTCTCGCGACCTTGTCGGCCTCGGCGCTCAGGGCTTCCTGGCGTCGTGCCGCGGCTGAGGCGTGCGCTTCATCGAGGGTGGATCTCAACACAGTTTGCTGGCGAGCCTTCTCTTCCTCGGCCGGCGCCGCCTGCGCCGCGGCCAGGTATTCGGTCCGGGCTTCGGTGAACAGGCCGATCGCCGCTGCGTAGTCCGACTTGCCGAGCGCGGTCATGCCGTCGCGCTCCTTGCTCTGCGCGGCCTCGAAGCGCTTGCGCGCGAAGAACTGTGCGACCACGCGCTCGGCCGCGCGCTTCGCCTCGGCCGTGCGCAGCCGGGCCTGCTCCGCGTCCTCGCGCGGCCCCGATGGCGCCCTGGCCGCCGTTGCTGTCTTTTCGCGCTCACGCGCTGGCGGGCTCGGCTTGTCCGCCTTGCTCGCCGGCGGTGACACAGGAGCGGGCGACACCGGGGCCGGCGACGCGGGAGCCGGTGATACCGGGGCCTCGGTCGGCGTCGTCTTGATCTCGCGCTCCGTCTTCGGCGCGTTCGTCGCGCTCGGAAGACCGATCTCGGTGCTCGGAGGCCGCTCCTCGCTCACCTTCTTCACCACGTCGGCGGCGGGCGCCGAGGTCTTGTCGGCGACGGCGCCGGACGGCGTGGAGGACGCCTGCCAGTAGTAGAACGCCGCGACCAGCATCGCCGCGATGGCCACTCCGGTCAAGATCGCGACGCGCGGCACGCGACTGACCGGCTCGTCGGTCTCCCACGCGGTCGCCGCGCCCCGCGACCGCCAGCGATCCGTCGATTCGACCTCTTCGTGATCGGTACGCGCGGGCTCGACGGCGCCGGCGGTCGGAGAGACGACGCTCGCTGGCTGCAATGCCGGCTTGGGGCTCTCGATCGCCTGGACCCGCTGCGTCCCTTCGCCGAGCCCGCGCCGCACCGCCTCGACCTCGCGCCCCATCTCGCCGAGGTCGGCGAACCGCGCCTCGGGCTCTTTCTGGATCGCCCGCTCCACGATGTCCGAGAGCGCGAGCGGAAGACTCGGATCGAGCACAGAGAGCCGCGGCGGCGTGGCCGTCCGAAGTTGCTCGAGAATCTCCATCGGATGCTCGCCCGTGAACGGCGGGCGCCCGCTCAATAGCTCGAAGGCCACCGCGCCGACCGAGAAGATGTCCGAGCGGTGACCGGCCTTACCACGCACCTGCTCCGGCGCCATGTAGCGGGGCGTTCCCATCATCATCCCGGCCCGGGTGAGATCGCCGTGGGTGGTGGCGGCCGCGACGATCTGCGCGACTCCGAAGTCCAGGATCTTCACCTGGCCCGAGGGCAGGAGAAAGATGTTCGCGGGCTTGATGTCGCGGTGCACGACGCCCTTCTGGTGCGCGTGGTAGAGCCCGTCGCAGATCTGGCGCAGGATGTCGAGCTTCTGGTCGAGGGTGAGGGGCGTCTGCCGCGCGATGAGCTGCCTGAGCTCCTCGCCCTCCAGCAGCTCCATCACGATGAAAAGACGCCCCTCGTCTTCCCCCATGTCGTGGATGGTGACGATGTTGGGGTGCTCCCGGAGCCGCGCGCAGGCCCGGGCCTCGCGGAAGAAGCGCGCCCGAAGATCGGCGGTCACCTCGAAGCTCGAGATGACCTTGAGCGCGACCAAGCGGTCCAGGACGGGATCGCGGGCCTTGTAGATCATGCCCATGCCGCCCCGGCCGATCACCTTGAGATCTTCGTACCGTCCGATCTTCTCGGGCATCGAGGCTAGTCGTACACGGTGTCGAGGTAGTGGCTCGGATCGACCCGGGCCTCGATGACCGTCGGATGATCGGCGGCGAGCGCGCGCTCGAGCGCGCGCGCCAGCTCGGCGGCGCTGCGCGCGCCGACCGCGGGGACGCCGAAGTAGTGCGCCGGGGGGTCCGCGTGCGCCAGCTCACCGAGGTCGGTCCCGTACAGGCCGAAGCGGCGCCGGACCTGCTTGACCTGGATCAGCGAGAGCCAGCCGTCGTCCAGGACGACGATGGGCAGCGACATCCCGAGGCGCCGGGCCACGGCGACCTCGCCGCACGTCATCTGGAAGCACCCGTCGCCCACGAGAGCGATCACCGGACGATCCGGCCGGGCGAGCTTGGCGGCGATGGCGGCGGGCAGCCCGAATCCCATCGAGGACCAGCCGTTCGTGATCAGGAAGGTCCGCGGCGCGTGGGCCATCCACTGCGAGGCGATCTGGTGGGTGTGGGCGCCCACATCGAAGGCGAGGACGCCGTCGGCCGGGAGCGTGTTCCGCACCACGTCGATCGCGTGATGCGGCACGAACCCCGCCAGCTCGGGCCGAAGCGCGCGGTGAAATCGCTCGCGGTGACGCAGCGCCGCGTCCGCCGGCCACTCCGGCCGCGCCGGCGGAAGCTCGGCCAGCCACGCGAGCGAGGTGTCGAGGTCCCCGACGACCTCGTGCGCGACGGTCACGGTCGCGTCCGCGTCCACAGGGTCGACGTCGAACGAGAGGAGCGGCCCCTTGCCGATCCACGCCTCGTACTCGACCTCGACGACGTCGTAGCCGAGCCCGACGATCAGATCGGCCGAGCGCAGGAATTCACGCTGCACTTGACGGCGGGCCCGCTCGATACAGCCGAGGGCGAGCGGATGATCCTCGGCGATCAAGCCCTTGGCCATCGTGGTCGTCGCGAACGGAAGCCGGTGACGCTCGACCACCGTCTGGAGCAGGTGCTGGTCTCTGAGACGCATGGCCGACGATCCGAGCACCGCGACCGGACGACGCGCGGCGGCCAGGAGCTCGGCCGCCCGCGTCATTGACGTCTTCGCCGCGGCCGGGAGCCGGCGTCCGGTCGGGATCGGCGGTACCGACTCGGTCGCGCGGGCGAGCGCGACGTCCTCGGGCAAGTCGAGGTGCACGGGCCCGAGCGGCTCGCTCAGCGCGATCTCCAGCGCCTCGGCCAGCACCGAGGCCACGGCGCCCTCTCGCAGCGCCAGGCTCGCCTTGGTGATCGGCCGGAAGAGCGTGTGATGGTCGATCGCCATCTGGATGCGCCGGCCGAGCTGCGAGGTGGGCAGGTTGCACGTGATCGCCAGGAGTGGCGAGCGATCCAGGTAGGCGTTGCCCACGCCGGTCGTGAGGTTGGTCGCGCCCGGCCCCAGAGTCGCAATGCATAGACCCGGTACGCCGGTCATGCGTCCCATCACGTCGGCCGCGAACGCTGCCGAGCCCTCGTGCGCGGTGAGGACGTACGGCAGCCGCCCGACCCGCATCGCTTCGAGCAGCGGCAGGACGTTGCCGCTCGGGATCCCGAAGCCGTGGCTCACCCCGGCGGCGCGCAGGGTCTCGACGATGAGCGCGGCGTTGTTTGTCGTCATCGGCTTCTCGCTCGCGGCTCGCCGGGCGCCGTTTCAGTACTCGTCGAACATGCGCTGGACCTCGCGCGCGTCGTCGGCGCGGGTGAGGGCCAGCATGGCGAGCACGCGCGCCTTCTGCGGATTGAGGTTGTCGGCGACGACGAAGCCCTGCTCGCGGAGCACGGTGCGGGGCAGCACGCGTCCGCTGCCCGCCCGGCTCGAGACGACGACCAGGATCCCCCGCCGGTGGGCCTCCAGGAGCGCTTCGCTCTCGGCCGGTGTCGTCACGCCGGGAGCGAGCGAGGCCGAGACGATCGCTCTGGCGCCGGCGGCGGCGAACGCGCGGATGGCCGCGCCGTCGGCGCCCGCGTACGACGCCGCGATGTCGACACGCGGCAGATCGCGGCGGCCGCGCACGTCGAACTCCGTGGTCGGCGCGTGGCGCCGCGCCGGCCGCCGATAGATCGCAACGCGGCCGTCCGGATCGGCGTAGCCGAGCATGCCGACGTCCGGGCTCCGGAAGGTCTCGAGCCGGAGCGTGGAGGTCTTGGTGACCTCGCGCGCCGCCTGGATCTCGTCGTTCAGGAGGACCAGCACGCCGAGGCCGCGTGACTCTGGGGCACCGGCCACTCGCACCGCGTTGACCAGATTCAGCGCCGCATCCGAGCTCAGACCCGTGGCCGGCCGCTGCGAGCCGACGACGACCACCGTAACGTCGACCTTCAGCGTGAGGTTCAGGAAGTACGCGGTCTCCTCGAGGGTCGCGGTGCCGTGGGTGATGACGAGGCCGTCGAGCGGCGCCTCCCGCCCGACCGCCTCGTGCACCACCGCATGGAGCGCCAGCCAGTCGGCGGGCCCGACGGCCGCGCTCGACAGCGCGCGGAAGCGGACGGGCACGATCTCGGCGGTGTCGGCGACTTCCGGGAACCGCTGAAGGAGCTCGTCGGGCTCGGCCTTGCGGCCCGCGTCCATGTACTCCCAGAGGTCGAGGGTTCCGCGGCCGATCGAGGAGATCGTGCCGCCCGTGCCGATGAGCGCGACGCGCCGCTTCGCCGTCATGCCTTCCGGGCCAGCACCTCCGCCGCCTGCTTCTCGACCACGGTGCCCTTGAAGAAGTCCGGGTTCACCTCGCCCCAGAAGCGCACGGCGTTGGTGAACATGAAGTCGCGGAAGTCGTCGTCGTCGAGCAGCCCGTGCTCGACCAGCTCGTACGCTTCGGGCACCACCTCGGTCATGTCGGGCACGTCGAAGTGGCCGATGTCCGAGCTGAAGAACGCGTTGAGCCGCGCGCGCATCGGGGTCGCCTTGCGATTGAAGGCCCACGCGTTGATCGGATCGTCGGCCTCGCAGCCGAAGTAGAACCGCTTCGCGTAGAGATCGAGGAAGTCCTGCTTGCTGGTGATCTGGCAGCGGGAATAGTCGTCGAGGTCCGTCACGCCGCCGGTGCCGTCGCCGTTGTCGTCCAGGCCCTCGCCTCGACGCACCGCTTCCACGACCGTGGGTTTTCCGTACTTCTCGACCAGCGCCAGGAGCCCTGCGCGGTCGAGGCTCGCCGGATTGGTGCTCTCCAGGGCGTCCAGCTTGCGCTTCTCCCAGTGGCCGATCAGGTCGGCGAAGAGCGAGCACGCCCAGCCGACGCCGCCTTCCAGGAAGCCGAAGTTCAGCTCGGGGAAGCGCCGAGTGACTCCACCGAAGAAGATCGCCTTCGCCATCGCCTCACTGGCGGAGGCGAAGTGACCGATGTGGTTGTAGCAGAAGTTCGACGGCGAGTTGCGGAGCAGGATCGAGCGCGCCCCGTTGTGGAAGCTCGGGGCGATGCGCAGCTCGCGGAGCTTCGCCCACACCGGATCGTAGTCGTGCTCGCTGTCGATGGCGATCGGGTCGTACCACTCGACGAACCTCGCCGCCTCCGGGTGCTCCTGGACCAGCGCGGGGATCGGCCGGCGAATGAGGCTCCCGAGCATGACCACCTTGATGCCGAGCTGCCTGGAGACGAACTCCAGCTCTTCGATCGCCTCCTCGGGCGTGTACATGGGAATGATCGCGGCCGGAATGATCCGGTCGTTGTACGGCCGGAACTGATCGGCCGTGAACACGTTGTAGGCGCGGCAGAGCGCGCGGCGCAGCTTGTCCGGCGGCAGGCGGTAGTAGCCGAGCCCCGCGGTCGGATACACCACGCAGAAATCGAGGCCGAGGTCGTCGAGACGCTCGTAGAGCAGGCGCGGCATCATGGCGGTCGCCCGGTCGAGCGTGTTCTTGGTCGGCAGGAACCAGAACGCCTCCTGGCCGATGCGGCGCCGGCGGCGCTCGGCCACCGACATGTTGAGCGAGTTCGGGATGCGCGCGCTCGCCAGGTCCAGCGCCTCGACCGCGGTGTTGCCGCCGATCTTCCGGAACTCCTCGCGCATGTGCGGCGCGAACTCCGCCCAGTGGCCGTCGGCGTCGATGACGGGGTGCTTCAGGCGATCGTGGATCTTGCGCGCCTCGGTCTGCGTGCTCGTCGGCATCTCGCCCTCCGGGTCAAGCGTCTGGCGCGATGATACTCCGATGTGACATCATCTGGCGACGTTGCGGGAGCGTCGAGGAGGAACACGAAAATGCCGGTCATCCTGGGTACGGGCGCCTATCGATACGAGGTCGTCGACAACTGGGCGAAGCTGCCGCCGGGACAAGAATTCAACGCGGACGTCGCCGCGGTGGGTGTCGACCAGCAGGATCGCGTCTACGCGTTCAACCGGGGTAAGCACCCGATGGTCGTGCTGGATCGCGACGGCAACTTCCTGCGCTCCTGGGGCGAGGGCGTGTTTCATCGCGCCCACGGCGTCCACATGGCGCCCGACGAGACCCTGTGGCTGACCGACGACGGCGACCATACCGTCCGGCACTGCACACTCGACGGCAAGGTCCTCTTGACCCTCGGCATCCCCGGCAAGCCGACGCCCTACATGAGCGGCGAGCCCTTCCATCGCTGCACGCACACCGCACTCTCCCCGCAGGGCGATCTCTACGTGTCGGACGGCTACGGCAATTCGCGCGTCCACAAGTACTCGCCGAACGGGACCTTGCTCCGCTCGTGGGGTGAGCCCGGCACCGATCCCGGCCAGTTCAACATTCCGCACAACATCTGCTGCGACGCCGACGGCTGGGTGTACGTGGCCGACCGCGAGAACCATCGCGTCCAGATGTTCGACGGCAACGGCCGGTTCGAGACGCAGTGGAACAACATGCACCGGCCGTCGGGGCTCTACATGGAAGGCGGGGCCCAGGGCCGCTTCTACGTGGGTGAGATCGGCGGTGGCATGGGCGTCAACTACGACATGCCGAACATCGGCCCGCGGGTCAGCGTCTACAGCCACAAGGGCGAGATGCTGGCGCGGCTGGGCGTTCGTCCGGCCGGCGTCGAGCCGGGTCAGTTCATGTCGCCGCACGGCCTGGCGGTCGATTCGCGCGGCGACATCTATGTCGGCGAGGTCTCCTTCACCAACTGGCGCAATCGCTACAAGGACCAGGCGCCTCCGGCCGGGCTGCGTAGCCTGCAGAAGCTCGTCAAGGTACGCTGAGCGCCATGCAGGTCGGCGCGATCTTTCCGCAGACGGAGTGCGGAACCGACGTCGCCGCCATCGGCGAGTTCGTGCGCGTGGTGGAGGCGATGGGCTACGACCACCTGTTCGTGGCCGACCACGTCCTGGGTGCCGATCCGAAGTTCCATTCTCATCCGTCGCTGGCCAACTACTCGCACGAAGCCGTGGTGCACGAGGCGCTGACGCTCATCGCGTACCTCGCGGCCATCACCAGCCGCATCACGCTGGCGACCGGCATCCTGATCCTGCCGCAGCGGCAGACGGCGCTGGTGGCCAAGCAGGCGGCGCAGATCGACGTGCTGAGCGGCGGGCGCCTGCGCCTCGGGATCGGTGTGGGCTGGAACGCGGTCGAGTACGAGGCGCTCAACGAGACCTTCGACAACCGCGGCCGGCGCGCCGCCGAGCAGGTCGCGGTGCTGCGCGCCCTGTGGACCCAGCCGGTCGTCGAGTTCCGCGGCGAGTTCCACCGGATCAGCCACGCCGGGCTCAACCCCATGCCGATCCAGCGGCCGATCCCCATCTGGTTCGGCGTCGGCAGCCGCGACCACGCGGTGCCGCCCGAGCCCGCGCTGCGGCGCATCGGCCGGCTGGCTGACGGCTGGAGCCCCAACCTCACGCCCGACGCGAACGGCGGTGCGATCGTCGCCCGCGTGCACCAGTACGCGCGCGACGCCGGCCGCGATCCGGTAAAGCTGCCGATGGAGGGCCGCATTCGCCTGGCCGGGCACGATGCGAGCGGCTGGGTGAAGCAGGTGAACGCGTGGAAGGCGCTCGGCGCCACGTCGGTCATCGCCGAGCCGCGGGGCGCCGGTCTCGAGTTCCCCGACGGCCATCTGGACGTGCTGCGCCGCTTCAAGGACGCCATGAAGGAGGTCGCATGAGCGAGCTGCTGACGGTCAAGGTCTTCTCCGACTACGTCTGACCCTGGTGCTATCTCAGTACCGTGCGTATTGAGAAGCTCCGGACCGAGCACAACGTGAAGATCGAGTGGGTGCACTTCCCGCTCCACCCGGAAACGCCGGTGGAAGGCCGCTCGCTGGCCGACCTGTTCGCCGGGCGCGGCGGGGATAGGAAGGCCATGAACGCGCAGATGAAGGAGCGCATGGACGCCGAGGGCCTGCCGTACGGCGAGCGCACCATGACCTACAACAGCCGCCTCGCTCAGGAAGTCGGCAAGTGGGCGGACACGCAGCCGGGCGGCGA